>TARA_R110002072_G_scaffold216658_1_pt1 | contig 54387 bp, 47 predicted proteins | sample TARA_R110002072 | Tara Oceans TARA_R110002072 (sample SAMEA4397118) | marine metagenome | biome: Polar Biome; feature: [SRF] surface water layer (ENVO:00010504); material: water (ENVO:00002006), including particulate matter (ENVO:01000060) such as... | depth 5 m | reverse complement strand
CCCCGAAGGGCGGGGCCTGGCGCGCACTGCTGCTGCGTTCTCGTGCTTGCCAAGGGCTAAGGCCATTGCCTGCGCACGACGCCTTGCAGCTGTGCGCGCCAGACTCCCGCAGAGTGATCATGGACTTGGTCAGAGGCTCCCCCTCGGGCGCTCCATGCCGGGAGAAGACGTGGCCTGATTGATCCGCCGGTGACGGATGCTGCCCTTCCTTTGGCGTAAACTGCAGCAGAAACTGCTTGCGTAGTGTAGTCCATTGAATCGGCATCGTGGACGGATCATCTGAGGCGCTTTGTTTGCGACGTGGTGGACACCCATGCGGGCTGATTCAACGGATCTTAAAGCGTGCAATGGTTAACGAGGAGGAAAGAATCACGGGTTCAGCAGGATGAGGGCGGGCGGTGGACCAGTCAGGCCGCGCTGTCTGTTTCGGTCGCACTCTGATGCGACGCTCTGATGCTCCCGAATGCGGCCAATATGATTGTTTCGTGACGCAAGAGCCCAAACACACGAAAAGGTTGAAGCAAAGCGGCAACAACCACAAAACCAGCAGGATGGCACAAGGGCAGGGTGAGGGTGGGGGCAGTGGACCAATCAGGCCACGCAGTCTCCTTCAGCTGGTTGCCCGAAAGGGCGCGAGGACTGTTTGGGGATAAAGGGGACGGAGGATATTTAATTTGGGCCGGAGGAGTATTTTTTGCGGCGCAAAAACTCCCCCGTGGCCAAATTAAATATCCTCCGTCCCCTTTATCCCGCAGCGCCGGGCAACCGGCTGAAGGAAGTGGCCGGTCCACTGCCCCCACCCTCATCCTGCCCGTTCCAAACCAATGTTTTAAGCTTACCGCTTACCGCTTACCGCTTAACGCTTACCGCTTAACGCGCGACTTATACTCGCCCGTACGCGTATCAATCTCAATGAAATCACCGATCTCACAGAACTCCGACACACGCAGCTCATGGCCCGTCTTCAGGCGCGCAGTTTTCATCACCTTGCCAGACGTATCACCCCGCGCAGCCGGCTCCGTATACTCGATCTCACGTACAATCGTCGTAGGCAGATCAATTGAAATAACCTTGTCGTTATAGAACACAGCCTGGCAAATATCCTCCATGCCATCCTCAATGTAATCAATCACAGCATCCAGATCCTCTTTCTCGATCTCGATCTGCTCATAGTCGCCATCAACAAACACGTACATTGGATCCGCGAAGTAGGAGTAAGTAACTTCCTTCTGCTCCAGCACAATCTGATCCAGCTTGTCGTCGGACTTGAATGCGGTTTCAGTGGCAACGCCATTGAGCAGGTTTTTCAGCTTCATCTTGTTTACGGCTGATCCACGACCCGCGCGATGAAACTCGTTCTTTTGTACCTTCCAGGGGGAGCCGTCGATCATGATGACCTGACCGGGGCGGATTTCTTGAGCAGTTTTCATGTGAAGCACTCGATAAAAGGGGCCATTGATGTGGCGCCGGAATTAAGGGGCAAATCCTGCCGAGCGCACCAGAGCTGTTGTCAGATCGGGCATTGCGGTCAGTTTTTGCTGCCAGTTCCGGGTGCTCTGCAGCAGTGCCGGAAGGTTGGGGCGCAGATTCTGCCATAAATTCCCGATGTCGTCATCCAGATTCCACTGCAGGGACAATTCGCGCCACACTTGTGTTGCTGGTGAATTGTCATCGTCAACGGCAAAAAGCGCGAGAAACGCCTGCAATTTTGTCAGGTGGGCATCGTCGTGCTGTGGGTAGATGTGCCAGATAAACGGTTTGCCGGCCCATTGGGCACGCACGAAGGAGTCCTCACCACGGACCAGGTTCAGATCACACAGGCTTAGCAGGCGGTCGTAATTCTGCTGGCTGACAAAGGGATGGATAAGCACGGTCAGGGCACCTTTGCGCAGTATCTTACCGGCGGGCGGGCAGTTTTCCAGACCGTACAGCGGCCCGAGCATTGCCGCCATCTTCCCTTCAGGGGCGATACACAGGACGGGCTCAGATCCGTTGGCGAGTGTCTGTAGCCAGCTGGTCAGAGAACTGCTCTGATAGCAGAACAGGGAGATCCACAGTCCAAAGGTATTTTCCAGGTCAAACGCATCAAGCGTCTGCTGACGCAAGGCTTGTTGCTGTCGCTGCCATTGATGGTGCTGCTGCACCAGGTTTTGCTCGCGGATCAGTCCGCCGGTGTCAGAGGTAAATCCGGGCATAAAAAACGTTTTCTGCAATGTCTTTGTGCGTCCGTCGAGTGTCAGGGCCTGAGGCGAGGGGAGGTTGTGCATTTCGCCGACCCAGTGCTCTGCGCTCAGGTATTCAATATTGATCCAGCGGGGTGTAGCACAGGTGCTGGTCATCCCTTCGAGCACAGACGCTGGTATTGCACAGCCGAACATCTCCAGCACAACGGAGGTTTCGGCGAATAAACGGTTAAACTCAGGGTCGTCTGGCCATATGGCGGGCCAGTGCCGGAGCCGGACATTTTCGATAACGATGTTGGTGTCGGTAATGTTTGGCTCAAGAGGTCTCAGGAAGTCCGTTAGTGTGTGCCAGTCATCCACCCAGAGTTCAACACTGAAGTGGTACTCATTGGCCAGTTGCCGCGCCAGTCGCCAGCTGACACCGATGTCACCATAGTTATCAACAATGCTACAGAATATCGCCCATTGGCCTGGTGGGCATGCAGTGGTGGTCGACATCGGATCGGGACTATCAGGGGATTTCATACATGTCAGCCCTTGCTGGGCGGGTTTGCGAACAGACATCATCATGCGGGGTTTCACGGTGTTGCGCAACAGGTATACTTGCGTTTTTATACGTATGCAGGAGTGTTTTTACCATGTTGGCAATTATTGGCGGTAGTGGTCTGGATCAGATGCCTGGTCTGACAATCGAGCATCAGAGGGATGTAAGCACACCGTATCAGTCGGCACCGGTCAAGCTCCTGGTTGGTAACCTGTCAGGGTCGGTAAAGACAATCTGCTTCATGCCGCGCCACGGTGAGCAGCATGCCGTGCCACCACACCGGATTAACTATCGCGCCAATCTGTATGCGCTGCATGTTCTGGGTGTCACGGGGGTGCTGGCTGTTAATGCGGTTGGCGGTATTACGGAAGAAATGGGGCCGGGTGTTATTGCGATCCCTGATCAGATTATCGACTACACCTGGGGGCGGGATCATACGTTTTTTGATGGCAGTAAAACTGACCTCCAGTCGTCTGAAAAATTCAGTGACACGGTCGCACACATTGACTTCACTGACCCGTACAGTGCCGGATTGCGTGAGTTGTTGATAGATTCGGCCGCCAGCCTGGGTATCGGCGTGCTGGATAAGGGAACTTATGCGGCCACGCAGGGTCCGCGGCTCGAATCAGCCGCTGAAGTACAACGAATGCGCCGCGACGGTGCTGATCTGGTGGGAATGACCGGTATGCCTGAGGCGGCGCTGGCGCGAGAGTTGGGTCTGCCGTATGCCTGCATTGCACTGTCTGTCAATTGGGCGGCAGGCATTGATGATGGAGTGATTACCATGGAGGGTATTCTGCAGGTGCTCTCGCAGGGCATGGGCGATATTCAGCGCATTCTGACGGTCGCGGTTTCCGGAAACTGATACGGGAACACCTGTACCACAATACCCACGACCGGATGGTCAATGTAATGGAACTCATTGCTGCGCATGTCGCGACTGCCGCGCACGGGAATGGTCTGAAAAATTGCACTGTTGGAAGACCCGTCACTGAACTGATTAAACAGCAGTGCCGGCGTCAGCACTACCCGGTCTTCCCGGCTGTTAAAGTGAATGGTCAGGCTGCCTTCGAGCTCAAAACGTTCGTCATGCTCGCGTCCGCCGGTTATTTTGATCGGGGTCGCGCGCGAGGCCTGCAGCACTGGCTGCCGCCAGGCATTGTGATAAAGCACCCGGTATGCCGACGAGTTGTTCAGGGCGCGGTTGCTGTCATTAAAATTGTGCAGGCTGGGCGGCAAGGCGACAAATGCGTCGCGGTCAAAATCCGGCAAACGGAAATTGCTGTCAAAGGCCGGGTCGCCGCCGCTGCCTGACCTTGGATTGTTATCTGTTGCACCCAGGTCAACGGGGGTATCAGCCACGGGGTTGGCGACTGCATCCCAGTCCGGCAGGTCAAGTACATCCATCAGTGAATGCAAGGGCTGCGCATTTTCCGGTATGCGCAGTGACGCCGCATCGGTTGCCCAGTTCTCTTCGTTCAATGTGCTGTTCTCGTGGGAAAATACGGTCACCTCTATCTGGTACCAACGCTCTGACGATTGAGCGGTTGGCTGCGCCTGCAACTGAGCGCTGAGCAAAGCCGCAGTGCCGAAAATCAGGATCTGCAGGGCGGCAAGAGTCCGTGCCGATAGCAGAGTAACCTTTGGCAATCTGGGTTTTGGTGATGTAATGAACTGCATTGGAGGGCCTGGTTCTTCCGGGAAGCGCTGAGTACGGGACATTCTTGCTCAGCTCCCGGTCATAGTCAACGGCGCATGATCAGGTATGTAGCTGAAGGGAGAGGGCACACGGGATTTGAAGGAGGGGCGAACGGGACAAGTGTTGCACCGGATGCTAAGCTCTGGTCGCAGAGACCAAAAATGACGATCGGAGAACAATATGGATACTCTGGCCCAGGGCCTGCAGGCATTGTCTGCGTTTTTGTGGGGCGTCCCCCTGATCATTCTGCTGGTGGGCGGTGGCGTATTTTTTGCGTGTTATAGCCGCTTTCAACCCTACCGGTATTTTGGTCATGCCATTGCCATTCTGCGTGGCAAATACGACAGGGATGATGACCCCGGCGATCTCAATCACGCCCAGGCACTGGCAGCGGCCCTGTCCGGCACGCTGGGTATGGGCAACATCGCCGGTGTGGCGCTCGCCATTGGCATCGGCGGACCGGGCGCGGTGTTCTGGATGTGGGTCACCGCTATTGTGGGTGTCGCCACCAAGTTTTTCACCTGCACCCTGGCGGTCATGTATCGCGGGCCGGACAGTGAAGGGCATATTCAGGGTGGCCCCATGTATGTGATCCGTGAGGGGCTCGGCAAGCGCTGGCACTGGCTGGGCGGCATGTTTGCAGCGGCAGGGCTGATCGGCACCTTGCCTGTTGTGCAGATCAACCAGCTGACACAGGTCATGCGCGAAATGGTCTTTGTACCGGCCGGTTTGGCAGATGCTGCAAATCCATTCACGTTTAATCTGGTGTTCGGGCTGTTTGCCGCTGCGTTGGTAGGCGGGGTCATTTTTGGCGGCGTCAAGCGAGTGGGTTATGTTGCGGTGCGTCTGGTGCCCTCCATGGTCATTCTTTACATGAGCATGACGGCGTTGGTACTGATCGCAAACATTACCGAGCTGCCGCGTTATCTTGCCATGATTGTCATTGATGCCTTCACCGCGCAGTCGGTGACCGGTGGACTTGTCGGCGTTATCACCATTGGTGTGATGCGTGGCGCTTTTTCCAATGAAGCAGGGATCGGCACCGAAGCCATGGCTCATGGTGCTGCCAAGACCACCGAGCCGGTGCGTGAAGGTCTGGTGGCCATGCTGGGGCCGGTCATTGATACGCTGGTGGTCTGTACCTGCACGGCGCTGGTGATTCTGCTGACCGGCGTCTGGGAAACCGGTGATGCAGATGGTGTGAGTCTGACCGCCATGGCGTTTGCTGATATTTTACCGGGCCAGCTGGGCGCGTACGCCATCTCGTTTGTGGTGCTTATTTTTGCATCCAGCACCATGTTTACCTTCTGGTACTACGGTGCCAAGTGCCTGGGCTTTCTGATCGGTGCGCACCGTCAGCATCACTATCGCTATTTCTATGTACTGCTGGTTGTAGTGGGTGCTGTGGCGCCGCTGGAAGCGGTGTTTGGTCTGATTGACAGTGCCTATGCGCTGATGGCCATTCCGACCATGACGGCGACATTTTTGCTGGCGCCGCAGGTGATGTCAGCTGCGCGTGACTACTTTACACGGTTAAAAGACGCTCAGGCTGATTTACCCGATTAAAAGACGCTCAGGGGGAGTCGCCTGACTGAACGATAGTCACGCTGACAGGCGCAGCTGATCAAGTGTCTTGTTGATGAATTCGATGCGGGCGGCAGGTTTTTCCTGCCCGTGCGTAAAACTCAGCTGGGTAGGGCCCGACAGTTTGTAGAGTCGCGACTGCTTTTGTACCAGCTGCACAATGGAGAGCGGATCCACTTTGGTTTGCTGGCGAAACACAATCCTGCCGGTCTGCGCACTGGCATCAATCTTGTTGATACCATATTCTTCGGCGCGCAGTTTTAGCCGGGTCACAGCAAACAGGCACTTGATCTGCTCGGGCAGCAGACCAAAGCGATCAATCATTTCAATTTGCAGATCCCGCAATTCTTCATCATCGCGTGCGCCGGCGATGCGTTTGTACATGATCAGGCGTGTGTGAATATCCGGCAGATAATCTTCGGGTATCAGTGCAGGCACACGCAGATTGATCTCGCTGCCGCTTTGCAATACCAGATCGATATTGGGTGTGCGGCCTTCGCGCATGGCCTTGACCGCTTCTCCCAGCATTTCGGTATACAGGGTGAAACCGATCTTTTGCAGATGACCGGTCTGTTCCTCACCCAGAATTTCGCCTGCACCACGAATTTCAAGGTCGTGGCTGGCCAGGGTAAAACCGGCGCCAAGGGTACTGGCGGCCATGATAGCTTCCAGCCGTTTCTGCGCATCGGTGCTTAATGCCTTGGGTGGCGGAGTCAGCAGGTAAGCATAGGCCTGATGATGTGAACGGCCAACACGCCCGCGCAGTTGGTGTAACTGCGCCAGACCCAGCTTGTCTGCCCTGTCGATGATAATGGTATTGGCATTGGGTATGTCGATGCCGGTTTCGATAATCGTTGAACATACCAGGATGTTATAGCGCTTATGGTAGAAGTCCGCCATGATGACTTCCAGTTCGCGTTCCGGCAGCTGGCCATGAGCAACACATACACGAGCCTCGGGTACCAGTTCGCGCAAGTGTTCCGCTGTACGTTCAATGGTTTTGACTTCATTGTGCAAGTAGAAGACCTGCCCCCCACGCAGCAGTTCACGCAGGATGGCTTCCTTGGTCAGACTGTCCTGCTGTTCACGCACAAAGGTTTTCACGGACAGGCGTTTGGCCGGAGGCGTGACAATCAACGACAGATCGCGTACGCCGGACATCGCCAGGTTCAGGGTGCGGGGAATGGGAGTTGCGGTCAGTGTCAGAATGTCGACCTCAGCCCGCAGGGCCTTGATTCGTTCTTTCTGCTGCACACCAAAACGGTGTTCTTCATCAATGATGAGCAGGCCAAGATCTTTATACTTGATGCTGTTGTTAAGCAGTTTGTGTGTGCCAATTACAATGTCCACACTGCCATTTAAGATACGCCTGAGCGTGTCGTCCTGCTGTTTGCCGCTGCGAAACCGCGAAATCAGATCAATATTGACTGGCCAGTCGGCAAAACGGTCGCGAAAGCTGTCATAGTGCTGCTGGGCCAGCAGTGTGGTTGGAACCAGCATCACCACCTGCTTGTGATTCTGGACTGCAATAAAGGCCGCACGCATGGCCACTTCGGTTTTACCAAAACCGACATCACCGCAGACCAGCCGGTCCATACTGCTGCCTGACTGCATGTCTGCAATTACGCCATTGATGGCGTCCTGCTGGTCCGGGGTTTCCTCAAACGGAAAGCCGGCCGCAAACTTGTCGTAGTCAATATCATCAACCCGGAACGGGAAACCTTTTTTTGCTTCACGCTTGGCATAGATGTCCAGTAGTTCAGCGGCGGCGTCGCGGATTTTTTCTGCTGCCTTGCGCTTGTTTTTCAGCCAGGTATCGTTGCCCAGTGTGTCCAGCGGTGCCAGCTCAGGATCGGTACCGCCATAACGGCTGATCAGATGCAGGTTGGCAACCGGCACGTATAGTTTTGCCTGATTGGAGTATTCCAGTGTCAGGAATTCAGCCTGTTCGTTTTCGATGGTCAGCGTCTGCAGGCCGACATAACGTCCCACACCATGATCAAGATGCACAACAGCCGCGCCGGGACGCAGCTCACTCAGACTCTTGATGATAAAGTCAGTGTTGTCCTGCGCTTTGCGCCGCCGGCGCCGCTGGGCAACCTTGCGCCCCAGTAACTGCGCCTCGGTGACCATGATCAGCTTTTGTTCAGGCAGAATCAGGCCTTTGTCGACAGCTGCAATCGTGATGGCGGCCGGATCACCTGACGCCTTCCCGGTGTCTTTTGCTGCATTCACAAAGCTCTGCCAGTCGGCTGTTTCCTGAACGCTGATGTGAGCGCTGCGTAACAGCTCGGTCAATACTTCCCGGCGCCCGGCGGTTTCAGCACAAAACAGGATCCGGTAGCCGGCATGCTGCTGCAGAAACGCCTCCAGCGCCTGCATCGGACTGCCGGTGCCCGGATCGCTGCCAAGTGCCGGAAACTGGCTCGGCGCGCTGGTTTCCAGCGTGATGGTGGAGAACGGTTTGATCAGCCGGAAGATTTCTTCGGGCGACAGAAACACGCTGGCCGGTGCCAGTACGGGTCGCTGGCGGTCATACCTGCGGTCCTCATAGCGGGTCTCGATGTCCTGCCAGAAGCGTTGGGCCGGCTGTTCCAATTGCCGACTGCGAACGATGATGGTCTGTTCCGGCAGGTATTCAAACAGCGTGCTGAGGCCATCAAAAAACAGCGGCAGGTAGTACTCCACACCCGTGGAAGCCAGTCCCTCACTGATGTCCTGATAGAGATTGCAACTGCGGGTATCGACGTCAAAGGTTTCCCGGAAACGGGTGCGAAAATCCTTGCGGCCAGCCTCATTGAGCGGGTATTCCTTGCCCGGCAGTACCCGCACATGCTCCACCTTGTCCAGAGACAGCTGGGTTTCCGGATCGAATACACGCAAGGATTCAATTTCGTTGTCAAACAGGTCTATCCGGTAGGGCAGTTTGCTGCCCATCGGGAAGATGTCCATGATGGCGCCGCGCACTGCAAATTCACCGTGTTCGTACACCGAGTCGACGTGCTGGTAGCCAGCGGCCACCAGGCTTTGGCGCAGGGATTCAGTATCCAGCGTCTGGCCGGCGCTGACCATCAGACTGTTGCCCTGCACATATTCCGGCGGAGGTAGCCGGTGCATCAGGCTGTTGACTGGTACCAGCAGAATGCCGCCATGCATCCGTGGCAGGTGATAGAGCGCACTCAGCCGGTCCGAGACAATGTCCTGGTGCGGTGAAAAACTGTCATAGGGCAGGGTTTCCCAGTCCGGAAAGGTATAGATCGGCAGCGCCGGATCTTCGCCGGCAAAGAACTGAAGTTCCCGTCGCAACTGTTCAGCTTCCTCGCTGGTATTCGTGATGACCAGTACAGGTGCCCGGCGCGTTGCAGCAGTGTGACGGGCCGCATTGACCAGCGCCAGTGCCAGTTGACTGTCTGCCAGCTGCCGCCACTGCAGGCTGTGAGCCGGCGCGGGAAGCGGTGGGGTGATGATGTCAAATGCTGCCATGGGTCAGTGTGTGCTGCTCGGGTTGATTCAGGCTGAGGTCGGATCTGACTGAACTGAAATAGGGGGCGTATTCTGGCACAGTCCCGATAAAGTTGCACCGACGGCTTAATCGCAAGATAATATGCGCCCTCATCATTAACCCACATGACGAACAGGTAACTTACGTGACTCGACCCAGCCCGGATGACTATTTCAGTGATTGGAAGCAAAGAGAAGCTCTGGCCCAGGAAATGATTCCTGTGGTTGGCCGTCTGTACAGTGAGCGCAACGTTGGTGTGTTTATTTACGGACGTCCTCTGCATAATCGTTCAGTGACGAACATCATGAAGTCACATCGGTTCGTGCGTCAGGTCGGACGCAACGAGATGTCCGAGTTTGAAGCCCACCCCATTCTCATGGCACTTGCCAAGCTGGATCTGTGGCATTGTCAGATTGATCTGGGCAAGTTGACAGTCAAGTACATGGAATTGCTGCAGCAAGGCAGGGCGCCTTCGGTAGCCGAGTTTGTGAGCCTGGAGCTGGCGCCGCTGGTTGGTGACAAAACACCACCCAGTGAAAAGTCCCAGGACATTGTGCTCTACGGCTTCGGCCGTATCGGCCGGCTTATCGCCCGTCTGTTGATTGAGCGCACCAGCACCGGCGAGGTGATGCGCCTGCGTGCAGTTGTGGTACGTCCCGGCAAGGAAGGCGATCTGATAAAACGTGCCAGTCTGTTTTCGTCCGACTCTGTGCATGGCACCTTTCAGGGAACCGTACGCATTGATGAGGCAAACAATTGTCTGATCTGTAATGGCAATGTGGTTCAGGTCATATACGCAAACAGTCCTGACGAGATCGATTACACCAAATACGGGATCAGCGATGCGCTGGTGATTGACAATACCGGTAAATGGCGCGACGAAGCTGGTCTGTCGCAGCACCTGAAATCCAGAGGTGCCAGCAAGGTCATGCTGACTGCGCCCGGCAAAGGCAATCTGAAAAACATCGTCTATGGCATCAATCATGATCAGATCAGCCCGGACGATACCATTATTACGGCTGCGTCGTGCACCACCAACGCCATAGCGCCGGTACTCAAGGTGCTCAACGACAAGTTTGGTGTGGTCAGTGGCCACGTGGAAACAGTGCATGCCTACACCAATGACCAGAACCTGATTGATAATTACCATACCGGCAATCGCCGCGGCCGCAGTGCTGCGCTGAACATGGTACTGACCGAGACGGGGGCGGCCAAGGCAGTGGTCAAGGCAGTGCCTGAGCTGGCGGGCAAACTGACCGGCAACGCCGTCAGGGTGCCGATTCCCAATGTCTCCATGGCGATTTTGATGCTCAATCTGGGCACAGAGACCAGCAAGGAGGAAATCAACGAGTTTCTGCGCGTACTGGCGCTGCATTCTCCATTGCAGAACCAGATCAGCTACACACAGGACCCGGATGCTGTGTCCAGTGACTTTGTCGGTTCGCGGGAAGCTGCTATTGTCGACTCAACTGCCACGATTGTGGAAGGTAATCGCTGCGTACTGTATTTGTGGTACGACAACGAGTTTGGTTATTGCAACCAGGTAGTACGAATGGTCTATAAAATGGCCGGCGTGAGCTACCGTATCTATCCGAACGAAGCCTGATTCCTGCCAGCCGTGCCGGTACCGCCGGCACGGCTGCGGTGGTCATTCATGTAATTGACACCAACTTGTCAATCAAGCGGCGAGTCCTGCCTGAATACCTTCATAATTATAAGAAATCGGTGGTAAATCAGAGCTCTTGTCTCTATAATTGTGCCCGTTTTCACAACGCCTGCTGATGTCAGGCAGCCACACTTGTCGTCTTGTTGTCACAGGCAGCCGGCGATGTCTCTCAACGCGGCGCGAGGTCGCAGTGGTGCTGTATGCAAATGCTGAGTCAGGCAGTGGTGAAACACGTAACAGACAAACGTTTATCCTGAAATTTAAAGACTAGGCCTGATGAATGATCAGAATTAAGCGCGGTTTGGACTTACCTATCAATGGCGTTCCGGAGCAGGCGCTTCATGACGCGAATCCGGTGCGGTCGGTTGCGGTCCTGGGGCACGACTACGTGGGCATGAAACCCACCATGGAAGTCAGTGAAGGTGACCGGGTCCGTCTGGGCCAGTTGATATTCACTGACAAAAAAACCGATGGTGTTAAATACACGGCGCCGGGAACCGGCACAGTGCGCGCAATCAATCGCGGTGCCAAACGTGTATTTCTCTCGCTGGTCATCGATCTGGATGACGATCAGTCTGACCAGGTGACCTTCGCGAAATACGATGATGCGCAGATTGGCTCCCTGGAGCGGGAAAAGGTGGTTGAGAATCTGGTTGAGTCCGGATTGTGGACAACGCTGCGGACCCGCCCGTTCAGCAAAGTGCCGGATCCGCAAACAACACCTTCTTCGATTTTTGTGAATCTGATGGACAGCAACCCGCTGGCACTGGATCCGGAAGTGGTTGCCCGTGAGCATTCGCAGGACTTTGTGCGTGGCCTCAACGTCATTGCCCGGCTTTGCGAAGGCAAAGTATATGTGTGTCGCCGTGCCGGCAGCTTTCAGGGTCTGGAGCAGGAAGCTGTCGCAGGTAATGTACAGGTTGAAGATTTTGCCGGCCCGCATCCTGCCGGTCTGACAGGTACACATATCCACTTTCTGGATCCGGTCAGTCTGAACAAGTGGGTCTGGTCGATCAACTTCCAGGATGTGATAGCCGCTGGCAAACTGTTTGCCACTGGCCAGCTGTGGAATGAGCGCGTTGTGGCCCTGGCCGGCCCGCAGGTCAAAAATCCACGACTGCTGCGCACCAGGGTTGGCGCCAACCTGACCGAACTGCTGGATGCCGAGCTCAGGGATGGTGAAAACCGTATTGTATCCGGTTCGGTACTGGCCGGTCGCAAGGTTGCTGATCCGGAAAACTTCCTGGGTCGTTATCATCAGCAGATCACTGTATTAAGAGAAGGACGGGAGCGTCCATTGTTCGGTTATCTGTCGCCGGGCGCCAATCGTCACTCCAATCTGGGCATTTATCTGAGCAGTCTGTTCAAGGGTAAAAAACTCGACATGACTACCACGACTAACGGCAGTGAGCGGGCCATGGTGCCGGTGGGCAGTTATGAAACCATCATGCCGCTGGACATTCTGCCGACACAGTTGCTGCGATCGCTGATAGTGGGTGATATCGAGTCAGCAATGAACCTGGGTGCACTTGAGCTTGATGAAGAAGATCTGGGGCTGTGCACCTATGTGTGTCCGGGCAAATACGAATACGGTCCGATACTGCGCACTAACCTTGCACGTATCGAAAAAGAGACGTAATGGAAATCTGAGACATGGGTCTGCGTAAAATACTTGATGATGTAGCGCCGCAGTTCGAGAAAGGCGGCAAATTTGAAAAAATGTATCCATTGTACGAAGCGGTGGACACCATTTTTTACTCGCCGAGCAAGGTGACAGTAGCGGGATCGCATGTGCGGGATGGCATTGACCTGAAGCGCATCATGATCACAGTCTGGCTGTGCGCTTTCCCGGCCATGTTCTATGGCATGTACAACGTTGGATATCAGGCCAATATGGCCATGCTCAACATGGGTATCGAGTCAGTGGATAACTGGCGCGGTCCGTTGATCAGTCTGCTGGCCGGGCATAATCCGGAAAGCATCTGGGATAACTTCTGGCATGGTGCTATGTATTACATACCCATTTACGCGGTTGTCTTTATCGTGGGCGGGTTCTGGGAGGTTCTGTTTGCCATCAAGCGCGGCCACGAGATCAACGAAGGTTTTTTTGTCACCTCCATCCTGTTTTCGCTGATTGTGCCAGCAAGTCTGCCTCTGTGGCAGGCAGCACTGGGTATCACCTTTGGTGTGATCGTGGGTAAGGAAGTGTTTGGTGGTACCGGCAAGAATTTCCTTAACCCGGCGCTGACCGGTCGGGCGTTCCTGTTTTTTGCGTATGCACCGCAGATTTCCGGCGATTCGGTGTGGACCGCGGTGGATGGGTTCAGCGGGGCAACCGCGCTGAGTCAGATTGCCACCAACGGCTTCCCTGCAGTTATGGCCGCAACCGGTGAGCAACTGACCTGGCTGGATGCGTTTTTTGGTCGTATGCAGGGCTCCATCGGTGAGGTGTCGACACTGGCCATCCTGATTGGTGGCGCTATTCTGCTGATCACCCGCATCGCTTCGTGGCGTATCATGGCTGGCGTGCTGCTGGGCATGGTGATTTTCTCCACCTTCCTCAACATGGTCGGATCTGACACCAATCCGGCATTTGCCACGCCCTGGTACTGGCATCTGGTGCTGGGTGGTTTTGCATTCGGTATGGTGTTTATGGCTACCGACCCGGTATCAGCATCAATGACCAATACCGGTAAATGGGTGTTTGGCCTGTTGATCGGCATGATGGTAGTGATGATCCGGGTGCTTAACCCGGCTTATCCGGAAGGCATGATGCTGGCAATCCTGTTCGGCAACCTGTGTGCACCGCTGATCGATTACTTTGTTGTCAAAGCCAATATCAAACGGAGGATTGCCCGCAATGTCGTCTAATGTAAACTCCGTACAGAATACCCTCAAGGTCGCGCTCGGTCTGTGTGTGGTCTGCTCCATCGTGATTTCCACGGCCGCGGTTGTGCTTAAACCGATGCAGACGGCGAACCAGATTCTGGATCGCAACAAGAATATTCTGATTGCTGCGGGCCTGTTTGATCCGGCGACCAATACCAATGCAGATGTCTCAGCCATGTTTGCCGAATTCACACCAAAAATGGTGGACCTGGATGCAGGGCGCTACCTGACTGCTGACGAGATGCAGCAACTTGGTCTGAATCCGGAGACCTATGACCAGAAACGTGCACGAAATGATCCGGCACTGTCCGATGCGCTAAGCGGTGACGATGATGTTGCGTCGATTCGTCGTCGCCCGCGATACGCCACCGTTTATGTGATTGAGAATGCCTCCGGTGAGTATGAAAGTCTGGTGATTCCGGTTAACGGTTACGGCCTGTGGGGCATCATGTACGGATATCTGGCGCTGGAAAGCGATGCCAATACGGTGCGCGGCATAGGTTTCTACGAGCACCAGGAAACACCCGGGCTTGGTGGTGAAATAAGCAACCCGCGCTGGCAGGCACAGTGGCCGGGCAAGCAGGTTTATGATGACAGCGGTGATGTCGCATTCAGTGTTGTAAAGGGCGGCGGAGCAGGCACCAATCAGGTGGATGCTCTGTCCGGTGCAACGCTGACCAGTCGCGGTATCGAAAACATGATCGAATTCTGGTTGGGTGAGCGCGGCTTCGGGCCGTTCCTGCGCAACGAAGTTCAAGGCTGATGAGGTTTTACTGATGTCTTTTAACAAAACTGTTCTGATCAAGCCGATCTTTATGGAAAATCCGATCGCCCTGCAGATCCTGGGTGTGTGTTCGGCGCTGGCGGTAACCACCAGCCTGCAGGTAACGCTGGTCATGTGTGTGGCGCTGACATCAGTGGTGGCGTTTTCCAATCTGTTTATCTCCACGCTGCGTAACCATATGCCAAGCAGCATCCGGATTATCATTCAGATGACCATCATTGCTTCGCTGGTGATTCTGGTTGACCAGTTGCTGAAGGCGTTTGCGTATGAGATCAGCAAACAGCTCAGCGTGTTTGTGGGTCTTATCATCACCAACTGCATTGTGATGGGGCGCGCAGAGGCGTTTGCCATGAAGAACCCGCCAATGGAAAGTTTTATGGATGGCATCGGCAACGGGCTCGGATACAGCGTGGTGTTGATCGTGGTCGGCACGCTGCGTGAGTTGTTTGGTTCGGGCACCCTGCTGGGTTTCACCATTCTGCCCACCGTCGCCAACGGCGGCTGGTATCAGCCCAATGGCCTGATGCTGCTGGCACCCAGTGCATTCTTTATTATCGGGTTTTTCATCTGGATATTGCGCAACAAGTACAGCGAGCAGGTAGAAAAGGACGAGTTTGAAATGATGCCGCATACGGCTGAGAAGGGGGCACACTGATGGAACATTATCTGAGTCTGTTTGTTTCAGCAGTATTTGTTGAAAACATGGCGTTAATGCTCTTTCTGGGCATGTGTACCTTTCTGGCGGTCTCCAAGAAAGTAGATACCGCCATCGGGCTGGGTGTGGCGGTTATTGTGGTGCAGGCGATCACGGTGCCGGTCAATAACCTGATCTACAACTATCTTCTCAAGGACGGCGCGCTGGCCTGGGCTGGTCTGTCAGATGTGGATCTGAGCTTTCTGGGCTTTTTGTGCTACATCGGTGTAATTGCCGCCATGGTGCAGATCCTGGAAATGTTTCTGGACAAGTTTGTACCGGCGCTCTACAACGCATTGGGTGTGTTCCTGCCACTGATCACGGTGAACTGTGCAATCCTGGGTGCATCTCTGTTTATGGTTGAGCGAAGCTACACATTCCCGGAAAGTGTGGTCTACGGTGTTGGTGCCGGTGCTGGCTGGGCACTGGCCATTGTCCTGATGGCGGGCATTCGGGAAAAAATGAAATACAGCGATGTGCCAGCGGGATTACGGGGGCTGGGCATCACTTTTGTCACCACCGGGCTCATGTCGCTGGGTTTTATGTCCTTCAGCGGACTGACGCTCTGACCGGAATTTCAAGCCACTCCTTGTGAACCACTTTGAAGTGAAAAGGTTTCTGAACTAATGGATATTACAACGATTGTAGCCGGCGCATTGATGTTCACCGTTGTGGTGATGTTGCTGGTAGTGTTGATCCTGGCGGCCAGGGCACGACTGGTCAGCACCGGTGATGTCAAAATAGAAATCAATGGTGATCCGGATAAATCGATCACAGTGCCTGCTGGCGGTAAACTGCTGAATACACTGGCTGACGCAGGAATATTCCTTTCGTCTGCCTGTGGTGGTGGTGGTACCTGTGCCCAGTGCAAGTGTAAGGTGCTTGATGGTGGTGGCTCCATGCTGCCAACCGAGGCCGGCCATTTCACCATGGGTGAAGCCAAGGAGCACTGGCGCCTTTCCTGTCAGGTGGCCGTCAAGCAGGACATGAAGATTGAAGTTGAGCCTGAGTTCTTTGGCGTCAAACAATGGGAATGTGAGGTCATCTCCAATCAAAACGTGGCAACCTTTATCAAAGAACTGGTATTAAAAATACCCGATGGCGAGAGTGTGGATTTCCGGGCCGGTGGTTATGTGCAGCTTGAGATTCCGCCACATGAAGTGGAATACAAGAATTTTGATATCGAAGAGCGTTTCCGGGGCGACTGGGAGCATTTTGGTCTGTTCAATCTGACGTCGAAATGCAACGACACCACAATTCGTGCCTACTCCATGGCGAACTATCCGGAAGAATACGGCATCATCAAATTCAATATACGGGTAGCAACGCCTCCGCCGCGAACCAATTACCCGCCAGGCATCATGTCTTCGTATGTTTTTAACATGAAGCCGGGCGATAAAATCAAGGTGTTTGGTCCGTTTGGTGAATTCTTTGCCAAGGAAACCGATAACGAAATGGTGTTTATCGGGGGTGGTGCCGGTATGGCGCCGATGCGCTCACACATCTTTGATCAACTCTGCCGTCTGAACAGCAAGCGCAAGATTACCTTCTGGTACGGTGCGCGCAGCAGGAAGGAAATGTTCTACGTTGAAGATTTCGACAGACTGGCTGCAGAGCATGACAATTTTGAATGGCACGTGGCACTGTCCGAACCTCAGCCCGAGGATAACTGGACAGGTTTCACTGGTTTTATCCACAATGTGGTGCGTGACCAGTATCTGAAAGATCATCCGGCTCCGGAAGACTGTGAGTACTATATGTGCGGTCCGCCCATCATGAACGCGTCCTGTATCAAGATGCTGAAGGATCTGGGTGTGGAAGATGAAAATATTGCGCTGGATGAGTTCTCCTGATCTGAATCCGGTCGAATAAAACAGCAGTATGTGACAAAAAACTACAAGGGGAGCAAGGGTTCTGCGGCAGCGGTCCTGCTCCCCTGTTTGTTTCAGGCCCGGGCGTCTCTGCCGGGATGGATGAGCAAAGGTTGAAAACGGATGACAACGGGCAACACAGTTAAAAAATATCTGGGTCGTTACAGCTTTACGCTGGGGTTCCTGTTGCTGTTTTTTGCCTGGATGTGGTTGCGCCCCGAGCCAGCACCGCAGGTTTATCAGTTGAACGGATCGACCATGGGCACCAGTTATCAGATACTGGTCGCCGGGTTTCCGGAATCAGTGTCGGATGCCGATATGGCCCGAGGCATTGACCAGCGTCTGTATCGTATTGACCGGGAACTGATGTCCACCTATACGCCGGACTCTGAGTTGTCGCGCTTCAATGACAGCGAGCCGGGGGAGTGGTTTGAGGTATCTGCGGAGCTGGCATGGGTGCTCGATCAGGCTCTTCAGATCAGTCGGCTGACCGATGGTTATTTCGATGTAACAGTCGGGCCGCTGGTCGATCGGTGGGGGTTCGGCCCGCAACAGGCCGCGGCTGCAGGTGTGCCCAGGGTGCCGGATGATACCGAGATTGCCCAGCTGCAGACACAGATCGGTTATGACGCACTGGAAGTGTCACTGCAACCGCCCGGATTACGCAAAAGTCGCCAGGTCAGGGTTGACCTTAGCGGTATTGCCAAGGGCTACGGAGCGGATGTCATAGCGGATTACCTGGATGAGGTGGGTCAGGAAAGCTATTTTATTGAAATTGGCGGCGAGTTGCGCATTCGGGGTGTAAAACCCGATGGCAGTGCCTGGGTGCCTGCCATTGAAAAACCAACTGCCGGTGCGCCGGAGATTCACAGGATCTTTTACACCCATGGGCAGTCTATCGGTGTTGCAGGATCAGGTGACTACCGCAATTACTTTGAGCAGAACGGTCAGCGTTACTCGCACGAGATAGATCCTTTTACCGGTCGGCCGGTTACGCACAATCTGGCAGCCGTCTATGTTATTGCAGATAACGCCACCGTGGCCGATGCACTGGCAACTGCATTTATGATAATGGGTGAGCCCCGATCCATGGCGCTTGCCGAACAGATCGGACTGGCAGCCTACTTTATAGTAAAATCAACGCATGCGGATGGTTTTGAACAGCATTATTCATCCCGCTTTGCAGATTATCTGGAGGAAACACCATGACCACCGTACTTGCGAGCTTTGTAATTCTGGTACTGATTATGGCCGGTATGGCCATCGGCGTGATATTCGGGCGCCAACCCATCAAAGGTTCCTGCGGTGGTCTGAACAATGCCGGTATCAGCGAGACCTGCGAGCTCTGTGGTGGCAATCCTGCCAGGTGTGAAGAAGAAGGCAGCCGATGAGCAGGAAAAAATACGACATCATTGTGGTGGGCAGTGGTCCCGCCGGTGAGTCTGCCGCCATCAATGCCGCCAAGCACGGTAAGAATGTTGCGTTGATTTCCGATCGTGATCAGGTCGGTGGCAATTGCACACATCTTGGCACCATACCCTCCAAGGCACTACGGCATTATGTCAAGCAGGTGATGCAGTTCCGTTCAAATCCGCTGCTACGCGAATTTGCCACCCTGCATAAACCCTGTTTTCAGGAAATCATGCGCCATGCAGATCGCGTCATTGATGAACAGGTTTATCTGCGCAGCACCTACTATGAAAAAAATGATGTCGATGTGATTCAGGGGCATGCAACTTTTCTGGACGCCAATACCATCAGGCTTGGCAACAAGGGGCCGGTGCTGACGGCGGACTACTTTATTATCGCTACCGGTTCGCGTCCTTACCGGCCTGACAATGTGGATTTCACCCATCCGCGGCTGTTCGACAGTGACAAGATTCTGTCGCTGGATCACTCGCCCAAAAAGGTGACCGTGATTGGTGCCGGCGTCATTGGTTGCGAATACGCATCAATTTTTGGTGGTCTGGGCTGCAAGGTCGAGTTGATCAACCCGGCCAGTTCCCTGCTGTCCTTTCTGGATTGGGAAATATCCGATGCGCTCAGTTATCACCTGCGAGATATTGGCGTTCGCAGCCGTCACAATGAAGAGTATGAAAAGATTGAATACCACGACAGATATGTTGTAACCCATCTGGCATCAGGCAAAAAGATCAAGAGCGATATCATACTCTGGGCCAATGGCCGGACTGGTAATTCCGATGGCATGGGGCTGGAAAAACTGGGTATAGAAATCAATGCACGTGGTCATGTGCAGGTAAACGAGCGCTACCAGACGGCCGTGGAAAACATTTATGCGGCGGGCGATATCATTGGCTGGCCATCACTGGCAAGTGCCTCCTACGATCAGGGGCGGGCAGCCTGTAACGCCATCGTGGATCCGGATGATTTTGTGGCCATTGACCGTGTAGCGTCAGGCATTTACACCATCCCGGAAATCAGCACGCTGGGTAAAACCGAGCAGGAATTGACTGAAGCGCATGTGCCCTATGAAGTTGGCAAGGCGTTTTTCAACAATACTGCGCGAGGCCAGATTACCGGTGAGCAGGTCGGGATGTTAAAAATAATATTCCACTTCGATACACTGGAAATTCTGGGTATTCACTGTTTTGGCGACCAGGCATCGGAAATTGTGCACATTGGCCAGGCGATCATGGAACAGCCGGGTGCCGCCAACACCATGAAGTATTTCCTGAATACAACATTCAACTATCCGACAATGGCAGAAGCCTATCGGATTGCCGCACTTGACGGATTGAACCGGGTATTCTGAGCCGATTTGAGCCAGACACGTCCAGAGAGGAACAGATCAGTGCCGACACAGACAATCAGCGTACTTGGCGGTGGCAGTTTCGGCACAGTCCTGGCAAACATCGTGGCCGGCAATGGCTATAGAGTCAACTTCTGGATGCGTAACAAGAACCTGGTCGAGCAGGTCAATCAACAGCGTGAGAATCCCCAGTACCTGCCAGGGTACAAACTGCACGATGGCGTCCATGCGACCGACGACATTGAAGCAGCTGTGGCCGGCAGCCGACTGGTATTTGTTGCTGTGCCCAGCGCATATTTCCGAACGGTGGTGCAGAAAATGAAGCGGGCAGTAGCACCCGATACTATTCTGATCAGCACCACCAAAGGGATAGAGGCCGGCAGCTTTTTGCTGATGAGTCAGGTGCTGCGTGAAGAATTGCCCGACGCCCTCACCGGCGTCCTGAGTGGCCCCAACCTGGCCGGTGAGATTGCCAAAAAAAGCCTGACCGGCAGTGTTGTCGCCAGTGGGCATGAATTGGTGCGTGAGCGCGTTCGAGAAGTATTAAAATCCGATTATTTCCGTGTCTATACCAATGACGATATGTTTGGCGTCGAACTGGGCGGATCGCTGAAGAATATTTACGCCATTATCGCCGGTCTCGCATCAGCGATGGGCATGGGTCAGAATACTAACAGTATGCTGATTACCCGCAGCCTCACGGAGATGGCCCGTTTTGGCCGGGAGTTGGGGGCGGACCCGATGACGTTTCTGGGATTGGCAGGGGTCGGTGATCTGATCGTGACCTGTTCATCTTCGCTGAGCCGGAATTTTCGTGTAGGCTTTGCTCTGGGAGAAGGCAAGACACTGCAGCAGGCAGTTGCTGAGCTTGGTCAGGTTGCGGAGGGTGTGAATACGCTCAAGCAGGTAAAGGAGAAGGCAGACGAACTGGGTATATATATGCCGTTAGCAGCAGGTCTGTACCAGATTGTGTACGAAGGACGTTCCGTCGATCAGGTAATTGCTGCCCTGATGCACGGCGAGGGCGCTCTTGATGTAGAGTACGAGGCGAACCGTAGCAAACAACTCACAGGAGTGTAGGCATGTCGGACGAAATAGTAGATAACCTCAAGGCGCCCTCAGCTTGGTTGCGGGTTTTATTAATGGCCGGATTTGTGGTCGCTCTGTATGTAACCGGTGTTGTGCTGCTGGTGTTGATGCTTGCACAGATCATGTTTTCACTGATCACAGGTTCGGACAACACCAATTTGCGCCGGCTTGGCGCAAGTCTGTCAGACTACGTGGCCCAGATACTGGGATTTCTGACATACAACAGCGAGCTCAGACCCTTCCCCTTCACTCCATTCCCGATCACCGAACCCGACGCGCCTGCGGCCCAGGATCCGGCCGAGCCGGATCCGGAAAAAGCGCCCGCGGCGAAGGAGCAAGCGCAAGCGGCTCCGGAAAAAGCCCCTGCGGCCCAGGATCCGGCCCCAGCGGCTCCGAAAGCGCCCGCGGCGAAGGATCCGGCCACTCCGGATCCGGAAAAAGCGCCCGCGGCGAAGGATCCGGCCAGTCCGGATCCGGAAAAAGCGCCTGCGGCCCAGGATCCGGCCGAGCCGGATCCGAAAAAAGCCCCGACAAAGCGCGCTGCGCCCCGCAAGAGCACCGCCCAGAAAAAGACCACCACCCCCAAAAAGCCGGCCGCCCCCAAAACTGCCGCCAGCAAAACCCCTAAAAAATCAACTGCCACACAGACCAAAAAGGAGACTGATGCCTGATCTGCGCGCTTTACTCAACAGGCTGTTCACAGCAGGACGATACCGGGTTGCATTGGCCGTTTTTGTGGCAGGCAACCTGGCGATTGCCGGCATGGTACAGGCTGACGTTGCCGGCTCCTCCGATTATGCCGGTTTTCAACGATTCCCCGGTTCAGAGATAGTCGACTATCGCAATCAGCCTGACACGGTTTATACCCTGGCGCTCGGTCGCATGCAGCGGGCTGCGGGTACGGTGGCGCCCGGCGACTCGGAGCGTTTTCAGGGGACCTTGCGCCGCATTACCTATCAGATACCGGACGGGTATGATGCGCAGGAGATCTATAACCACTTTCGTATACAGTTGTTGACGGCAGGACAGCGTGAATTGTTTGCCTGTCAGGGTCGCGGATGTGGCAGCAGTAATTTCTGGGCCAACGATCAGTTTGATAACCGCATCCTTTATGGACCGGAAGCCAATCAGTATTATCTGGCCAGTACGTATCAGAGCGAGACTGATGGTCAGTCGGTGGTCGGCTACGCTGCCCTGTATGTGGTTATCAGAGCTAACAGGCGCATGTATGCACACCTGGATTTTCTGGAGCTTGAGGGAACCCGGGCGGAAGAGCAGCGCGCCGGTCAGCTGGCAACACCGCAGGCCATGCAGCTACGTCTTGAAGAAGACGGTGTGATTGTGATCCCCGGGCTGGCATTCAACGATGCTGATGAACTGACTGAGGATCAGGGACTGGCGCTGCTCGTGGATGTAATGCAGAGGCGCAGCCTGCTGCAACTCTACATTGTTGGCCATCTGCAGGGAGACCAGCCGCTGAGTTCCCTGCAACAGCGTTCTCTGGAGCGTGCCCGTGCGGTGCAGGAGCGGTTAGTGGAGATGGGTGTGGAAAGTGACCGGATAGAAGCACAGGGCGTCGGCCCGCTGGCCCCGTATTGCCGTCCGGGGCCGTGCAGTCAGCGTATTGAAGCCGTCATGCGCTGACTGTGTCCGGTTTAGCGTCGGATCAAGGACAAAAATTCATTGCGGGTATTCTGGCTGTTGCGGAACGATCCCAGCATGCACGAAGTGGTCATTACTGAATTCTGCTTTTCAACGCCGCGCATCATCATGCACATGTGTTGTGCTTCAATGATAACGGCAGCACCGGAAGCGCCGGTTTTTTTGATAATGACCTCGGCAATTTCCTTGGTCAGGTTTTCCTGAATCTGCAAACGTCGTGCAAACACGTCAACTATCCTCGCAATCTTGGACAGGCCGATCACCTTGCCTTTTGGCAGGTAGGCGACATGACATTTGCCGATAAAAGGCAGCATGTGATGCTCGCACATGGAATATAATTCGATGTTCTGTACTATCACCATTTCCTCGGACGAGGAGGGGAACAAGGCGTTATTGATGACTTTGTCGATGTCCTGCTGATAACCACGAGTCAGAAACTGCATGGCTTTGGCAGCGCGCAGCGGAGTGTCCAGCAGACCAGGACGTTCCAGATTCTCGCCGATAGAGGTGATGATGTCGCGATAAGCGTGTTCCATCCGGGTCAGTGATTCCGGATGTGGTTCTGGACGAAGAGAAGAATCACTCATACTGTCATACTCATGAAAAAAAGACCGATACCCTACGATATCACTGACAGAGCGTAAAGCAATTTTTAAGTCTGAGAGGGCAACCTCAGCAACAGGACGTGTAACGATGAATGTAAAGGACTCTGTGGAACAGTTGGCTCAACGTTTTGATCGGGCAGAGCTGTTTTATGGTCATGGCACCGATAATGCCTGGGACGAAGCGGTATATCTGGTCTTTACAGTGCTTGGTTTGCCATTTGGTGCGGATTCAGATGTGTCTGCCCAAGAAGTCACTGCTGAGCAGTGGCAGATGCTGGATGTGCTGGCCACACGCCGCGTTCAGGATCACACGCCGGTTGCCTATCTGGTTAACGAAGCCTGGTTTGCCGGGCTGGCGTTTTATGTGGATGAGCGTGTCCTGATCCCGCGCTCGCCGATTGCCGAACTCATCGCGCAGGGCTATGAGCCTCTGCTTCACCAGCCTCCGTCCAGAGTACTCGATCTTTGTACCGGCAGTGGTTGTATCGGCATTGCCACGGCACTCTGTTTTTCTCAGGCCAGTGTGGAGTTGGCGGATATTTCACCGCTGGCGCTGGACGTTGCCCGCCACAATATTGAGCGTCACGGACTTGGTGAGCGTGTGACAGCGCATGAGTCCGATCTGTTTGCTGCACTGAAAGGCACCTATGATCTGATCGTGTCCAATCCACCCTATGTGTCGGCGGCGGAGGTTGCAGAACTGCCGGCTGAGTACCGGCAGGAGCCTGCGCTGGGGTTGTTATCGGATGATGAAGGGCTGGCCATACCGTTGCAGATTCTCAGGCAGGCTGCGGACTATCTCAGCGAACAGGGGTTGCTGGTGCTGGAGCTGGGGTACAGCTGGGCGCTGCTGGCCCAGCGCTACCCGCAACTGCCTGTTATGTGGCTTGATTTTGAAAACGGCGGTGAGGGTGTGCTGGCCATCAGTCGCGCGGAGCTGATTCGTGCGCAAGCGGTACTTCGTGTATAATGCTCGCCTTTTTACAAGCCAGTGGATAAATCCACAACAGGATCCTGACAGATGGCCGGTAATACCATAGGAAGCTTGTTCACCGTCACCAGCTTTGGCGAAAGCCACGGCCTGGCGCTGGGTTGCATTGTGGATGGCTGCCCGCCGGGGCTGGATCTGACCGAGGCTGATCTGCAGCATGACCTGGACCGGCGCAAGCCCGGACAGTCGCGCTTTACCACCCAGCGCCGGGAAGCGGACGAGGTGAAGATCCTGTCTGGTGTATTTGAAGGCCGTACAACAGGTACTCCAATTGGCCTGATGATTGAGAATACGGATCAAAGGTCAAAAGATTACAGTAAAATCAAGGATATATTCCGTCCTGCTCATGCTGATTATACCTATCAGCAGAAGTATGGTTTTCGTGATTATCGCGGTGGCGGCCGTTCCTCGGCGCGTGAAACCGCGATGCGGGTGGCCGCTGGTGCTATCGCCAAAAAATATCTGCTGCAGCAGCATGGTGTGCAGGTACGCGCCTATCTCAGCCAGCTCGGTCCCATCAAGGCCGAAACACTGGACTGGAATCAGGTTGAGCAGAATGCGTTTTTCTGCCCTGATGCCAGCAAGGTAGCCGAGATGGAAACCTACATGGCTGCGCTGAGCAAGGAAGGAAATTCCATCGGTGCCCGCATCTCGGTAGTCGCCTCAGGGGTGCCGCCGGGATTGGGTGAGCCGGTATTTGATCGTCTGGATGCAGATATTGCACACGCCCTGATGAGTATCAATGCCGTCAAGGGTGTCGAGATTGGCGCCGGATTTGACTCGGTTGCCCAGAAGGGCACTGAGCATCGTGACGAGATGACACCACAGGGCTTTTTGTCCAATAATGCCGGCGGTGTGCTGGGGGGAATTTCCAGTGGCCAGGACATTGTGGCGCATATCGCCCTGAAGCCGACCTCAAGTCTGCGGCTGCCGGGCCGTTCAATTGATGTGCATGGCCAGGCTGCGGAAGTGGTAACAACCGGACGGCACGATCCCTGTGTGGGGATCCGGGCGGTACCGATTGCTGAAGCGATGCTGGCAATCGTACTGATGGATCATTTACTGAGGCATCGTGCACAAAATTTTGATGTGACGTGTACGACTCCAAAAATATAATTAATACATAAACTTATAATTGTTAATTAAAAATGGCCGTCAAATGCGTGACGGCTTTAATGCGGGAACTATTCATGTCTGGAAAAACGTTATACGACAAGCTTTGGGATTCACATCTGGTCAAACAGCGTGATGATGGCACAGCGTTGATTTATATCGACCGGCAACTGATTCATGAAGTGACTTCACCGCAGGCGTTTGAAGGTCTGAGGCTGACCGGCCGCAAACCCTGGCGCGCCGATGCCAATCTGGCCACGCCTGATCACAATATTCCCACCACCAAGGCTGAGCGCAGCCGTGGTCTGGAAGGTATTGTAGATCCGGTTTCACGCATTCAGGTGAAAACACTGGCCGACAACTGTCGCGAATACGGCATTGTCGAACTGGACATGGATGATATCCGTCAGGGCATTGTGCACGTGGTGGGGCCGGAGCAGGGTGCAACGCTGCCGGGCATGACGATTGTCTGCGGTGACTCGCATACCTCCACTCACGGGGCGCTGGGCGCGCTGGCGCATGGCATCGGTACCTCCGAGGTGGAACATGTGATGGCCACGCAGTGTCTGATCCAGAAGAAAATGAAAAACATGCTGATCCGCGTCGATGGCAAACTCAACCCGGGCGTGACGGCCAAGGACATTGTGCTGGCCATCATCGGCGAGATTGGCACGGCAGGCGGTACCGGTTATACCATCGAGTTTGGTGGTGAGGCCATCCGCTCACTGAGTCTGGAAGGGCGCATGAGTATCTGCAACATGGCTATTGAGGCCGGTGCGCGGGCAGGTCTGATTGCTGTGGATGAAACCACAATTGACTACATCAAAGGGCGTCCAATGGCCCCGCAGGGCGAGCTGTTCGAAAAGGCTGCCGGTTACTGGCGCACCCTGGTCAGCGACAGCGATGCGCATTTTGATCGCGTAGTAGTGCTGGATGCGGCGGACATCATTCCGCAGGTCACCTGGGGAACATCACCCGAAATGGTCGCGCCAGTGACCGGGCATGTGCCTGATCCCGATCAGGAAAAGGACAGCAGTCGTGCCAGCAATATCCGCCAGGCACTCAAGTACATGGGGCTGACCCCCGGCACTGCCATCAAGGATATCAGGCTGGATGTTGTATTTATTGGTTCGTGCACCAACTCGCGGATCGAGGATCTGCGTGCAGCGGCCGCCGTGGTAAAGGGCCGCAAGGTTGCTGACAGCATAGAACTTGCGATGGTCGTACCTGGTTCAGGCCTGGTCAAGCAGCAGGCTGAAGCAGAGGGTCTGGACAAGATCTTTATCGAGGCCGGGCTGGAATGGCGCGAACCGGGCTGCTCAATGTGTCTGGCCATGAATGCCGACCAGCTGCCTGCCGGCAAACATTGTGCATCGACGTCCAACCGGAACTTTGAGGGTCGTCAGGGCTTTGGTGGACGCACCCATCTGGTCAGTCCTGCCATGGCTGCAGCTGCCGCCATCCACGGGCATTTTGTGGATGTACGCGACATGTTGCTCGAAACGGACCGTGTCTGAGCAATCCATTATTTATCGCAGCCATGATCTGCAGAATTGAGTGAATTGATATGAAAGCATTTACCGTACTTACCGGGCTTGTGATGCCACTGGACCGGGCCAATGTGGATACCGACTTCATCATCCCCAAGCAGTTTCTGAAGTCGATCAAACGCAGTGGTTTTGGTGTCAATCTGTTTGATGAACATCGTTACCTGGACAAGGGCGAACCGGATTCCGACAACAGCAAGCGCCCGCTGAACCCGGATTTTGTGCTGAATCAGCCGCGTTACCAGGGGGCCAGCGTGCTGCTGGCACGCGAGAACTTTGGTTGCGGCTCCAGTCGGGAGCACGCACCATGGGCGCTGGATGACTATGGTTTTCGTGTGGTGATCGCGCCGAGCTTTGCTGACATATTCTTTAATAACTGCTTTAAGAATGGCATCCTTCCTATTGTTCTGGATAGGAAAATCGTTGATGAGCTGTTCGAAGAGGTAAATGCCGCCGACGGATACACTCTTAAGGTGGATCTGCCGGCGCAATCCATCACCCGGCCCGATGGTTCCGTTATTCATTTTGACGTTGACGCGTTCCGCAAGCACTGCCTGCTGAACGGCCTTGACGATATTGGCCTGACCCTGGAAGACGCCGACGCGATTCGCGCGTTCGAAGCCCAGTGGCGGGAAAAATCACCCTGGTATTTCCAGACTGTCTGATAAAGCGTCCGGGCCAGGAAATAGTATTCTGGAGTTTTTATGAAAAAGTTTAATGTCGCTGTTGTAGGTGCCACCGGTGCGGTAGGCGAAACCCTGATCAGCATACTGGAAGAGCGCAACTTTCCGGTCAACGAATTGTTTCCGCTGGCCAGTGAACGTTCTGCCGGCAGCAAGGTCATGTTTCACGGCAAGCCCGTGACCGTGCAGAATCTGGCGGAGTTCGACTTCTCCAAAGCAGATATTGGTCTGTTTTCGGCCGGGGGCAGTATTTCCGAAATGTATGCGGAAAAAGCTGGCAAAGCCGGTTGCATCGTAATCGACAATACGTCTCACTTCCGTCGTGATGAAGATATTCCGCTGGTGGTGCCGGAAGTCAATCCGCAGGCAATTGCCCAGTACACTAACCGCAATATCATCGCCAACCCGAATTGCTCAACCATACAGATGCTGGTGGCATTGAAGCCAATTCACGACAAGGTGGGCATCACCCGCATCAACGTGGCGACCTATCAGGCAGTATCAGGCACCGGTAAGGAAGCGATTGAAGAGCTGGCGGCCCAGACTGCTGCGCTGTTGAATGGCAAGGACGTGGAATGCAACGTCTACCCAAAGCAGATCGCCTTTAATGCATTGCCGCAAATTGATGTTTTTCTTGAGAATGGTTATACCAAGGAAGAAATGAAAATGTCCTGGGAAACCAAAAAAATTCTGGACGAGAGCATCGAGGTTAACGCCACCTGTGTGCGTGTGCCGGTGTTTTTTGCGCATTCGGAGGCTGTTCATCTGGAAACCCGCGAGCCAATTACCGTGGAAGAAGTCCGTGAATTGCTGAGTTCGGCGCCGGGTGTGGTGCTGATGGACGAGCGAAAGGACGGTGGTTATCCGACCGCAGTAGGCGATTCGGCAGGCAAGGATGAGGTGCTGGTAGGGCGTATCCGCAAGGATATCTCCCATCCGAATGGCATTGATCTGTGGATTGTCGGGGACAATGTCCGCAAGGGTGCGGCGCTGAACTCCATTCAGATCGCGGAAGTGTTGATAAAAGACTATTTATCATAAATACTTGCGCAAGCAATCCGGATCCGGAATATCAGCTCTAAAGTCGTCAACCATAAAAAAGGATTAAAAGATGGTCACCAGGCTGCTGCCAATCATTACCGTGCTGACCTTGCTGGTGGCCGGCAAGGCCGCGGCAGTTGACCTGGGTGAGCTCACACTCGCCAGCAGCAGCGGTCAGCCCCTCAGTGCCAGTGTTCGTTTGCTGGACGTGCAGGGGCTGAGTGCTGATGATATCCGCATCAGTGTTGCGTCTGCTGAAGACTTCGAACGCTTCTCCGTGCCACGTGATGCCGCCCTGAATGACCTGCAGTTCAGCCTGGAGCTCGACGCCAGCGGCGGTCCGCTGTTGCGGCTGAGTACGCCTGTCAGTATCAATGAACCCTTTCTGAGCCTGGTGCTCGATACCCGCTGGCCAAGCGGGCGGGTGTTGACCGAATACACGCTGCGCCTGGAGTCGCCAGCATTTACTGCCGGTAATGGCGCCACACAGGCTATTGAACCGGTGCGTTCGCTGGCACTGGATGCAGAAACGTCAATGGCCGCGTCAACATCTGAGGAGGAGCCTTCAGCGCCACAGGAACAGCCTTCAGCGCCACAGGAACAGCCTTCAGCGCCCGCAGTATCACCCGCTCAGGTCGCAGCCGCGCCTGTTTCTCAATCAACCGGCTCCCAGGTACCTGCGTCCCAGGCTGTGACTGAACAGTCGGCCTCAGCCGTCACAGCGCCAGACCAGGCTGCCATTGCCAATGCCAGTACCCTGACAGTTAACGCCGGTGACACCCTGTGGGAGCTGGCGCTGCGCGCCCGGCCGGACACTTCGGTCAGCGTCCAGCAAACCATGCTGGCACTGCAACGGCTGAACCCGGATGCATTTATCGCCGCAAATATAAATCAGGTACAACGCGGCGCGGTGCTGCGGGTGCCGGAACTGAACGAGATTCGACGCCTGGGCAATGCCGAGGCAATTCAGGAAGTGACCCGCCAGAATCAGGCTTTTGCCGCGCGGGCGACGCAGCCGCAACCAACTACGCCGGCATCCGGCCCCGGCGCGCAGGGCAATGCCCAGGGCGAACTGCGGGTCGTCAGCGTTGAGGATGAACAGTCCGATGAGCAGCCCGATGCCAGCGCTGCCGGCAGTCAGGACGCCGAGCGCAGCCAGCGCCTGGACGAAATGGAGGACCGGCTGGCGGTCAGACAGGAGGAGCTGGATCGCCTGGATGCCGAGAATACCGAGCTGAATGCGCGACTTTCCATGTTGCAGCAGCAAATTGCATCAGCACAGGAAATCATCCGCCTGCGCGATCTGGAACTTGCGCAGTTGCAGGAGAATCTCGCCGAACAGCAGGCTGCCGAACCTGCGGCGGATGTGCCACCAACAGTGGTAACGCTGGCGCCTGAAGCGGGTCTGCTGGAGCGACTGATGAGCAACACGCTTGCTTTGCTGGGGATTGCACTCGCCCTCATCCTGTTGCTGGTGCTGGTCCTGGTCAGGCGCAACAAGGCTGCCCGGGCGGCCGAGCAGGATGCTGCGCGCGAAAATGACAATATGTCTCTGGGTGAGGACAGCGATGAGTTGTTGTTTGCCGGTGTCGCTGCCGCCGCAGCAGAGGCCAAGGCGGCCAGTGCTGATAGTGAGACAGATGATGACGACGATGGGGTGATCTATACACCAGGCGACGCAGCCGCGGCAGCATCCGTTACTGCGGACACAGACGCCGTTGAACCGGAATCTGACGCAACTGTAGATGTAAATGAGGATGATGCTGCCAACACGTTGGCGGTTGATGATTTCGCCGAAGTGCCGCCCGGGGGTGATGTTCCTCAGAATGAGGATGAGCTGGCGGGGGTGGATACCAGCTGGGACGAAAAATCGTCAGACGATTATGACCTGGACGCTGAATTTGAACTTGATAGCAGCGATGAAGCTGACAGCACATTGGCTGATACAACAGAAGAAAGTCTTGACTGGGGCGCGGCAGACTCGACTGATGATGAATTTGATATCAGCGTAGAGGAGACGCCGCAACCAGAGCCGGAACCAGAACCAGAGCCAGCGCCACAGCCAGAGCCTGAGTCTGAGCCTGAGCCAGAGCCTGAGACTGAGCCGGAAGCGGAACCGGAACCAGAACCAGAACCAGAACCAGAACCAGAACCGGAACCGGAACCGGAACCGGAACCGGAACCGGAACCGGAACCGGAACCATTCCCGGAACCGGAACCGGAACCATTCCCGGAACCTGCAGCTGCACTGGATGATGACTTTGATGATCTTGCGTTTATTCCCACCGAGGAATTGACCGAAGATGATCAGGCGGACGAGGATGACGATGATTTCCCGTTCCTGTCCGACAGCGACGAGGCGGCCACCAAACTGGATCTGGCACGCGCCTACATTGACATGGGCGATGACGAAGGTGCCCGCGAGATTCTGGGTGAGGTGCTGGCCGAAGGCACTGAAACGCAGCGCCAGGATGCTCAGGTGTTACTTGACCGACTATGATATGGAGCGCCGGGACCTGAAGTGACTACCCGCATAGCGCTAGGCGTCGAATACAATGGCGCAGCATTTTCCGGGTGGCAGCGACAATTGTCGCCACCGCTGCCGACAGTGCAGGGGTTGCTTGAGCTGGCACTTGGCAAAATCGCCGCACAGCCCATCGCTGTCAGTTGTGCAGGCCGCACAGATGCCGGCGTTCATGCCTGCGGCCAGGTAGTCCACTTCGATACCCCAGTCGACAGAGGGGAAAAAGCCTGGGTAATGGGCACCAATACGCAGTTGCCACCTCAGGTCCGGGTGCAATGGGCCAGGGTCGTCAGTCAGGATTTTCATGCCCGCCATTCTGCACTGAGTCGCAGGTACCGCTATATTCTCTATGATGAACCACTCAAACCAACTGTGTTGGTGGGGCAGTTGACGCACGTACGACAGACATTGGACGTTGAAGCGATGCATCTGGCGGCGCAGAGCCTGATTGGTGAACATGACTTCAGTGCCTTTCGAGCTGCTGGTTGTCAGTCCCGCACTGCAATGCGGGAGATCCGCGCAATAGCCGTTTATCGACACAATCGTTTTGTTGTCCTGGAAGTGGAAGCCAATGCGTTTCTGTTGCACATGGTTCGCAATATTACCGGTACATTGCTGCAGGTAGGCAGCGGAAAACAGCCTGCCAGCTGGGTGCATGAGCTATTGAAGGGGCGGGATCGCAACAAATCGGGCAAGACGGCACCTCCTGACGGGCTGTTTCTGGTAAACGTTGATTACCCGGATATTCACGCGCTGCCCAGGCTGCCAGCGGGGCCGTGTTTTCTGTAAGGAAAATTGCGACTCAGGCGCTTTTCAGCAACCATACAGACCTGTTCTCTGGTAAAATCACCGGCTTTGCATGGCGTCGTAGTGTGTACGTCTATCAGGAACGCAGAGCAGGAGCATTCGCCATGGCACGCACCCGCGTCAAAATTTGCGGTATCACCCGCCCGGAAGATGCCAGGCAGGCGGCACAGCAGGGTGCTGATGCACTGGGTCTGGTTTTCTACGCTGCCAGCAAGCGGGCCGTAAGTCCATCTCAGGCAGCGGTCATTCAATCGGTGACCCCCGTGTTTGTCAGTCTGGTCGGATTGTTTGTCAATCCTGATAAAAATGACGTCCGTGCGGCGCTGAAACACGTACACCTTGATTGTCTGCAGTTTCATGGCGATGAAGACGCTGCGTTCTGCGAATCGTTTGGGGTGCCATATATGAAAGCGGTGCGTGTCAGGCCAGGCAGTGATGGTCTGATCATTGATCCCCTGCTGGAGGCTGCGGCCCACCCCAATGCGCGTGCCATTTTGCTGGACGCATTTGATCCGCAGCAGCCTGGTGGTACGGGCAAACAGTTTGACTGGTCGGTGGCCCGGCGCTGTGTTGAGCAAAGCACCATGCCCGTGGTGCTGGCAGGCGGTCTGAATGCCGGCAATGCCGCGCAGGCCATTACAGAAGTTCAGCCCTGGGCGCTTGATCTGAGCAGCGGGGTAGAAAGTGAGCCGGGTCTGAAGGATCCGCAAAAAATGCAGGCTTTTTTTAACGAGGTAAACCGTGTCCGTATCTGAGTCAGAACATGTTGCCACGCAGGCAACCGAGCAGGATCTGTTCGACGGGCCCGACCTGGCCGGCCATTTTGGTCGCTATGGTGGGGTGTTTGTCGGGGAAACGTTGATGGCAGCGGTCGAAGAACTCGACCAGGTCTATCGCAAGTTGACCAAGGATCCCGATTTCTGGCGCCAGTACGATTACGATCTCAAGCACTATGTTGGCAGACCGTCCCCACTGTATCTGGCCGAACGACTGACCCGGCATGCTGGTGGTGCAAAGATCATTCTCAAACGGGAGGATCTGAATCACACCGGTGCGCACAAGATCAACAACACGATCGGCCAGGCGCTGCTCGCCAAATACATGGGCAAACCCCGCATTATTGCCGAAACCGGCGCCGGCCAGCATGGCGTGGCCAGTGCCACGGTTGCCGCCCGGCTGGGTCTTGAGTGTCATGTGTACATGGGCGCCGACGATGTACAGCGTCAGTCTGCCAATGTCTACCGCATGAAACTGCTGGGTGCCAACGTGATCCCGGTAACATCAGGCTCACGAACGCTCAAGGATGCGCTTAATGAAGCGCTGCGCGACTGGGCGACCAATGTAGACAACACCTACTACATCATTGGTACTGTCGCCGGTCCGCACCCGTATCCCATGCTGGTGCGAGATTTTCAGGCCATCATCGGCCGCGAAGCACGCGCCCAGTCGCTGGAAGAGTACGGCAAACTGCCCGATGCCCTGGTGGCCTGTGTCGGCGGCGGTTCCAATGCAATTGGTCTGTTCCACCCTTTCCTGCGTGACAGCGAAGTAGCCATCTACGGTGTCGAGGCAGGTGGAGATGGTGTGGAAACCGGACGTCATGCAGCACCGCTGTCGGCGGGCAAACCGGGCGTGCTGCATGGCAACCGCACCTATGTGATGAGTGATGAGCAGGGCCAGATTGTGGAAACCCATTCAGTGTCGGCCGGACTGGACTATCCGGGCGTCGGGCCGGAACATGCCTGGTTGAAGGATATCGGCCGCGCCAATTATGTCTCGGTTACCGATACCGAGGCGCTGGAGGCATTCCGTCTGACAACACGTCTGGAAGGTATTATTCCAGCGCTGGAGTCGGCACATGGTGTTGCCTACGCTCTGAAACTGGCCAAAACCATGTCGCCGGAACAGACCATTATCGTTAATCTGTCAGGCCGTGGTGACAAGGATATTCACACGGTGGCCGCGATAGACGGCATTACCGTTTAAGGACTTCAAGGTATGAGCAGGATAAAGACAGTCTTTGATGTGGCCCGGGAAGCGGGCCGCAAAGCATTGATTCCCTATCTGGTGGCAGGTGATCCGGATCGTGATACAACCGTTGCGCTGATGCACCAGCTGGTCACGGACGGTGCTGATGTAATTGAGCTGGGTGTGCCTTTCAGTGATCCTTCGTCCGATGGAGCGGTGATTCAGCTGGGTGCTGAACGTGCATTGCGCAAGGGCACCGGGCTGGAGACGGTGTTCTCCATCGTCAGTGAATTCCGCCAGCGTGACACCGATACCCCCGTGGTGCTGATGGGGTATCTCAATCCTCTGGAACGCATGGGCTACGAACGCTTTGTGGCCGGCGCGGCAGATGCCGGTGTTGACGGGGTGCTGGTGGTCGATCTGCCGGTCAGTGAGGCGGCTTCCCTGCTGCAACTGACCCGGGCAAGGGACCTGGACATCATTTTTCTGGTGGCGCCAACAACAACGGAAAAACGTCTGCAGTCCATCTGTGAGCACAGCGCCGGCTACATCTACTATGTGTCATTAAAAGGCGTGACCGGTGCGGCCATATCTGATGCCGGCGAGATTGGTGAACGGGTCAGACATCTGCGTTCGCGCACGGAACTGCCGGTTGTTGTCGGGTTTGGTATCAAGGATGAGCAAAGCGCCCGGGCCATGGCTGCTGTCAGTGATGGCGTGATTGTAGGCAGTGCACTGGTTGAAAAAATCGGTGAACTGACTGGCTCCGGAGCGCGGGATCAGGTATCTGTAGCCGCCAGCACGGCGCTGATCGCACGTTTGCGGCGCGCGCTGGACGCATCTATAGACTGAAAATGGTATAGTGTTCCTCTGGGAATCAGACAGGAAAATTTTATGAGCTGGATTAACAAAATCCTCCCATCAATTCGAAACAATGGCACTGCAGCTCCGGAAGGCGCCAAACAGAAGTCCAGTGTTCCGGAAGGTCTGTGGAAAAAGTGCCCTCGCTGCGAAGCAGTGCTGTATCGGCCCGATCTGGAACGCAACCATGATGTGTGCCCGAAATGTGACCACCATTTGCGCATTTCCGCGCGCCGCCGTGTTGAGCTGTTTCTGGATGCCGGCGAGCAGCAGGAATTGTTCGATGACATCGTACCCGTGGATATTCTCAAGTTTCGCGACCTTAAAAAATACAAGGACCGCCTGTCTGCAGCGCAGAAGAGCACCGGCGAGAAAGATGCGCTGATTGTTGTGCAGGGCAATGTCCGCGATATCGAAATGGTTGTCGCAGCGTTTGAGTTCGGTTTTATAGGCGGCTCCATGGGCGCTGTCGTGGGTGAGAAGTTTGTGCAGGCAGTCAATACCTGTATCGAGCAGAAACTCCCGTTTGTATGTTTCTCAACCAGTGGCGGCGCCCGAATGCAGGAAGCGCTGATATCGCTGATGCAGATGGCCAAAACATCCGCCGCGCTCGAACGCATGCGCTCACACGGGTTACCGTTTATATCCGTACTGGTTGATCCTGTTTATGGTGGCGTTTCAGCCAGTCTGGCCATGCTGGGTGATATCAATATCGCCGAGCCACGGGCACTGGTAGGTTTCACCGGGCCGGATGTCATACGCCAGACCGTCCGGGTCAAACTGCCGGAAGGTTTCCAGCGGGCCGAGTTCCTGCTGGAACATGGCGCCATCGACATGATTGTGCACCGCAAGGATATGCGCGACACAGTGGCCGGCCTGGTCGCCAAACTGATGCAACTGCCTACTGCCTCCTGAGGCGCCATGACACAACCAGAAAACCTGGCGCAGTGGCTGGACTATATCCAGCAACTGCACCCCTCCCAGATTGACATGGGGCTTGACCGGCTGCGGCAGGTTGCGACACGCCTGAATATTGGTAAACCCGCGCCGGTGGTGATCACCGTAACCGGCACCAATGGCAAGGGCAGCCATGTGGCCACCCTGGACGCTGTGTTCCGGGCGCTGGGATACAAAACCGGCAGTTACACTTCGCCCCATCTTATCCATTACAACGAGCGTGTCTGCCTGCACGGGATGCCGGTAAAGGATCAGGCCCTGACAGACGCATTCAGTCAGATTGAGCAGGCGCGTGGCGCTATTTCCCTGAGTTATTTTGAATTTGGCACGCTGGCGGCGCTGATGATCTTTCAGCAGGCTGCACTGGATATTGTCATTCTTGAGGTTGGCCTGGGTGGCCGGCTGGATGCCGTGAATCTGATTGATGCCGATGTTGCTGTCATCAGCAGTATCGGCCTGGACCATCAGGAGTGGCTCGGAAATACCCGGGAGTCTGTGGCTTTTGAAAAAGCCGGGATATTCAGAGCCGGTAAACCAGTAGTCTGTACCGATGCACAGCCCCCGGAAAATCTGCTGGCCATAGCCCGGCAACTCGATTGTCCGGTGTACATGCGGACCCGCGACTTTGATTTTGTGCAACAGCCTGAAAGCTGGCAGTGGCACGGCAGCTCCGGACAGAGACAGCCAGGTATCGTGACCATGACAGGTCTTCCGTTACCTGAATTGCAGCTTGAGAATGTTTCCGGCGCACTTCAGGCGGCGTTGCTGTCAGGTCTGATCCCGAATCCGGAAAAATTGGCGGGCGTGTTGCCGCACGTACTGCATAATTTGCATTTGGCCGGACGACAACAGTGGGCGCAGCGGCCGCATGGGATGTTGCTGCTGGATGTATCGCATAACCCGCAGGCGGCGCAGTCCCTGGCTCGTACGATTGCTGCATGGCGACACAATACAGTTGCTGGTGCCCGGGTCAGAATAGTGCTGGCAATGATGCAGGATAAAGATCACGCCGGATACTACAAGGCTTTAGAAAAGCAGGGCGATTTCTGGTATATTGCGCACTTCGATCTGCCGCGCTGCATGGCATCGGAAGAGCTGGCACAACGGCTACGTCAATGTTCATCTGGGACAGTGCCGGCAATACGTGCATATGCCAGCGTTTCTGACGCCTACCGGGCAGCGTGCAGTGATGTGGTTGCCGGTGATCTGATTGTTGTGTGCGGGTCATTCATCACCGTATCAGATGTGATGCAGCTGATCGAATCAGACATGCAGCAGAACAACGGAAAATGACCGTTCATCCCGATTAAAGAGGCGTGACCGCTTTGAATCAGAACACCCGTCAACGCATTATCGGCACTGTGGTGCTGGCTGTTGCTGCAATTGTCCTGCTGCCAGCCATATTTGACGGGGAGGGCAGTTATCAGGCGCCACTGCAAACGCAGATTCCGGAGACTCCCCAACGGCCCGAACCGGCCCGCACGATGCCTGAACGCCCGGTGATCACCGCTGATTCCGATGCCATCCGCATCCGTCCTGAAACCCAGTCCGACCCTGCCTCCACCAACGCCGATCAGACAGATCCTGCCCTGACAGACACAGAAGCGACCACTGTTAGTGCAAACGATGACAGCCCACAGGCTGAGGTTGCTGTTTCTCCGGTGTCTTCATCTGAGCCACCGTCATCCGCACCGGTAACTGCCGCAGCCAGTGACAGCCGGGATGTGACCGCCGCGCTGGATCCCCGCGGCCTGCCGGAAGCATGGAGTGTGCGACTGGGGTCTTTCTCCAGTCAGACCAATGCCACCAACCTGGTTGCGCGCCTGCAGGGTGACGGGCATCGCGCTTACACACGTCGGCTGGATTCCAGTCAGGGGCCATTGACAGCGGTGTTTGTCGGGCCACTGGTGGATCGCGCTGCAGCGCAGACGCTGCTGGAACAGCTGCGACAGAATTATCAGCTGAGCGGACTGGTTGTCCGTTACCAGATAGAGGAGCTCTGAATGCTCAATTGGGTCGATATTGCGATTGTACTGGTGGTGGGCGTGTCCGGCCTGTTCGGTTTGTGGCGTGGGTTTGTGCGCGAGATTCTGTCGCTGCTGACCTGGATTGCTGCCATTGTGGTCGCACGCATGTACAGTCCGCTGCTGGTGCCGATGTTCAGTGGCATGACAGAAAATGAAACCGGTCGTTACGTGCTGGCCTTTGCCACATTGTGTATTGGTACCCTGATTATCGGTGCCATCATCAACAAATTGCTCACGCGCCTGATCAACATGGCTGGCCTGCAGATCACCGACCGGTTGCTGGGCATGGTATTCGGACTTGCTCGCGGTGTGGTCATTGTAGCCGCTGTTGTCTATTTTGCTGCCGGCTCCTACTCACTGGAATTGTGGTGGCAGGAGTCAATTACCCTTCCATATATCGAACAGGTTATAGACTGGGCTGAGCCGTATATCGGCAATGCCCCGGCCGTCGTCTGATTATTTTTGCTGGTTTACGGAGTATTTTGCATGTGTGGTTTAGTTGGTATCGTTGCCGGTTCAGAAGTTGCTGTGTCACTTTACGATACCCTGACAGTCCTGCAGCATCGCGGACAGGATGCGGCGGGTATCGCGACTTGTGATAGTGGCAAGCTGAACCTCAGAAAGGACAATGGCCTGGTCAAAGATGTGTTCCGTACCCGCCATATGCGCCGGTTGACCGGAAAGATGGGGATTGGTCATGTTCGATATCCGACGGCCGGCAGTTCCAGTCCGGCACTGGCCCAGCCGTTTTATGTCAACTCTCCCTACGGGTTGTGTCTGGCCCACAACGGCAACCTGACCAATTCCGCCCAGCTGTCCCAGGAGCTGTATTCCGAAGACCTGCGCCATATCAATACCGATTCCGATTCGGAAGTGCTGCTGAATATTTTTGCTCACGAACTGCAACAGGTGGGCCGGGTGTCACCAAGAGCCGAAGACATATTCAAGGCGGTTGAAGGCGTCAATCGTCGCTGCCGTGGTGGTTATGTGGCGCTGGTGATGATTACCGGTAATGGTATCGTCGGTTTTCGTGATAAAAACGGTATCCGTCCCCTGGTATTTGGTGTGCGCGAACGCGATGGTCGACGTGAATACATGCTGGCTTCCGAAAGCGTAGCACTGGATTCACAAGGTTTTACACTGGTCCGTGATGTGGCACCGGGTGAAGCAGTTTACATCGATACCCGGGGAGAATTGCACACAAAAATCTGTGCGGAGCCCGCACCCTATACCCCATGCATATTTGAACATGTCTATTTTGCACGACCTGATTCGCTGATGGATGGCGTGTCGGTGTACAAGGCGCGCCTGCGTATGGGTGAGCGCCTGGCAGACAAGCTGAAGCGGCTGCGCCCTGATCATGACATTGACGTTGTGATTCCCATTCCCGACACCAGCCGTACCTCGGCTCTGGAGCTGGCTAACCGGTTGAGCGTCAAATACCGTGAAGGCTTTGTGAAAAATCGCTATATCGGCCGGACATTTATCATGCCGGGCCAGAGTGAACGAAAAAAATCAGTGCGACAGAAGCTGAATGCGATTGAGCTGGAATTCCGCGGCAAGAATGTGCTGCTGGTGGATGATTCGATTGTGCGTGGAACCACCTGCAAACAGATCATTCAGATGGCGCGTGAAGCTGGCGCCAACAAGGTGTACTTCGCCTCGGCAGCACCACCGGTGCGTTACCCAAACGTTTATGGCATCGATATGCCGGCTGCTTCTGAATTGATCGCACATGACAAAACCGAGCAGGAAGTACAGGAACTGATCGGTGCGGACTGGCTGATTTTTCAGGATCTGCCGGATCTGATCGCGGCATCACGGGAAGGCAATCCAAAAATCACCCAGTTTGAGTGTGCGGTTTTTGACGGCAAATATATCACCGGGGATGTGGATGCAGAGTACCTGCAGACACTGGAACAGTCGCGGAACGATTCGGCGAAAAAACAGCGTCAACGCGTCAAGGAAGAAGCGGCTGACGCGTGATTGACGTGACACAGGTTTGATTGAATCCGCTGGTGGATCAGCCGCCGGCGATTTTGGCAGTGATGTTTTTCTCTGCCAGAAAACCCAGTATTACCTGACGCTGATCCCCCTGAATTTCAATGACACCATTTTTGACTGACCCGCCGCAGCCGCAGCGGGTTTTCATGTCCCTGGCCAGCTTGTCGACATCTGCCGGTGTCAATGCGAGTCCTTCCACCAGAGTTACGCCCTTGCCTTTGCGGCCCTTGGTCTCGCGACGGATTCTGACCTTGCCGTCACCTACCGGTTGATCTGCTGCGATGGTGCTGCAGCGGCACTGGTTCTGCGGTTGACTGCAATCGGGGCAGAGACGTCCGTGATCGGTGCTGTATACGAGGCGTGAGGGGGGCTGTTTCATTTAATGGTCTTTCCATCCAAACTTCACCATCCAAACTTCACCATCCAAACTTCACCATCCAAACTGCATCATCTCAGTTACGGTAGAGCGGAGGCAGGGTGTAGGCCTGCGTTTGCTGGAGATGTTGCTTGTCCTGGAGCTTTGCTGTGCGCTCAGCGGTGATCAGTGACAGCAGCTGGCTGCGTTGTTCTGCGGTAAATGGGTCTGCAGTAAATTGGTCACCGGTCCCCGCATCGCCGTATAGCGAAGCCTGTAACTGCCTGAAGCTGGTTTTGATTGGCTGATTGTTGATACGCTGACCAAGTTCATCCAGGTTGTATAAACCGGCATCGCCAAAGAACTGTCTTCCCCAGGCTATCAGGTGCAGGCGAATCTGTTGTGGGCCAGCCTTGTTGATGCTGTTTTCAAGATCGTTGAAGGCCTGTTTTTCCTGGTCTGCGGCAATCTCCCGGGCGTACGCTTCACTGCGTGCAGCAATGGCGGGCGAGGGTTCAACCTGATTGTTTTGCTGGCGTCGCCACAGCCACCACATGACCATCAGTATCAAAAGGATCAGCACAGCAGTCAGGTTCAGAATCCACGCCGGCGTTTGTACGGCATCCAGCAGATCATCGTCAAATGCGCCAACCGGCATTGTACCCTCGGCAGCGTCAGCGTTGCTGGTATCCGTGTCGACCGGCAATTGGGTGCCGGTGGGCATGATCCGGATAAATGAGGCCGGAATGACAGCCTGTCTGGGTTCGTCAGCGTTGACATCCCACCAGGGCAGACTGATTTCCGGAATTGCCACGGAACCGTCTGCCGTGGCGACCAGTTCGTAGCTCTCGATTCGCGTACCGACGATATTGCCGTCTACCACCATACGTTCAATGACTGGCTGATCGGGATACACGTTCATGCGATCAATGGTTTCGCGCTGCAGTGGCGGCAAGGCAGCACCATCCAGGCCGTTGGCAACCACAGTGATGGTGCGACGTACCGAATCACCCGGGTTCAGGCGGGTAATATCGCGGCTCCACTGCTCGGAAATCTGCACATCTGTGGCCGGCAGCCAGGTATTGCCTGCGGCAAAATCGACGGGCCGCTCTTTCACTTCAACGGTATAACCATCAGCAAAGGCAGTGACCGGGCGCATATTGGGATTGCGGAACACAAAGTTGCTGGAGCCGTCGGTCAATTCGCCGCGAAATACGATGTCGGGAATGATCAGCTCGCCGCTGCGCTGGGGGAACAGTACATAGTTCTTTTCGTACACGCCGTAGCGGGTGCCGTCGATCAGCTGTTCGTACTGATGCGGCTGACCCAGCATCTGCACGACAGTGTCGGCAGGTTCAACTTCAGTAAAGTTCGGATTGCGGATGCCGGCTATGGTGTAATAGAGGCGTACGGTGAACAGCAGTTGTTCCTGAACGTAAACCGAGTCCTTACTCAGCACCGTTTCCATGTAGACATCCTGACCTGAACCCAGGCCAGCATTGCTCGGCTGGTTGACGTTGATGATATACGACCGCGTCAACTGTCCGGCCACGCTCAGCGAGGGGATTTCCTGCTCGCCCAGCTCGCGCGGGAACAGCACCAGCACATAATCTGTCCATGACTCGATACGGTTGTTGACCGAGCGCAGATGGCTGGCTGAACGGGTGGAAACAATTTCAAACTGTTCGCGCAGTGGGTCCAGATCGATGGACACGCCACCCTGCTGGCCGTAGACACGGACTTCCAGCGTGACAGTTTCGCCGCGGGTGATTTCGGTACGATCCAGCTTGGTTTCAATTGGCCGTTGCTGCTGGGCCAGCGCCATGGTGCTGAACGCCATCGCCAGCAGGCACAGTCCCAGATACAGTCCCCGATACACCTGCTTGTTCAGTTCTTTGCTCATAAGTCCCCGTTTACCGTGCACCCTGATTGGCCGCCCGGCGTTCGATCAGCCGGCGGCGTGATTCAAACTGAAATTTTCGTTGTAGCAGTTCGCCAGGATTGTCCTCGATGCGGCGCAGGAACTGCTCCAGAGATTCCTGGTCTTCCTCGAACTCGGTGTTCTCGCTGCGCTGATTCTTTTGTGAATCTTCGGTTTCAGCATCCTGCGGATCCTGTTCCGGTGTTTCCTGTTCCTGCGGCTGCTGGGGCTCCTGATCCTGTTCCTGCTGCTCGTCATCAAGCTGCGGTTCAGATTCCTCCTGGTTTTCCTCGCTTTCCGCCTCTGCCTCGGACTGCTCCTGTTCTTCCTGTTCCTGCTGCTCCTGCTGTTCCTGTTCTTCCTGCTGTTGCTGTTCCAGCAGCTGTTCCACAATCGCCTTGTTCTTTAATGCATCGGCATGGTCGGGCTGCAGTTCCAGCACCCGGTTATAGGCAGCTATGGATTGTTCAAAGCGTTCGGCATAGGCCAGAGCATTGCCCAGGTTGTAGATGGAGTCAATATCCTCACCCTGGCTAAAGTCCTGGATGGCGGCTTCGTAGTTACCCGCCCGGTAGTTGGCGGTGGCCCGCCAGGAGTCGTCCTGAAACAGGACAGCCGCGGTGTTCGGATCCTGGTTTTCCAGGGCGCGGGCAGCGCGCTGGTTCTTGTTCAGAAAGATGGCGCGCCAGTCAAAGCGGGGCGGTGCCGCAGGCGCCTGTTCCGGCTGGGCACTGCCCACTGCAACCGTCTGTGTCAACGGGTCGCTGCTGGTATCCGGCTCCTGAGCCATGGCGGGTGACGGTTCCAGCATCATCATGATCAGTCCGGCAGAAAGTGTCAGCTGCAACACCCAGCCGCGACGGAAACACAGTGCGCACAACGGAACCAGCAAAAACAGCAGCCAGGGACCGGCATCTCTCCACAGTTCAACTTCTTCCTCAGACTCCAGGTAGCTGTCGTTTTCGCCACGCAACAGACTTTCGGCCAGGATCGATTCAAGATCAGCACCGTCAACACTGACGTCCTGATAGCGTCCGTTGTTGGCACTGCTGACACGGGTCAGATTATTGCGGTCCATGGAGCTGATTACCATCTGGCCACTGCTGTCACGCAGAAATTCTCCACCGGCTGCCGGGATGGGAGCACCCTGGCTGCTGCCAATGCCGATGATATGCAGCGGATAGCGACCGTGGTTCAGGGCATCAGCAATGCGGTTATTCTGTTCCTGCGGGATGCCGGCGGTAATCAGCAGGATGCGTCCGTTGACTGAGGCCGCCTCATCCATAAGTGCGCTGGCCATGGCGATGGCTTCGGCCGGATTGTTGCCAATAACGGGCATGATGTTCGGATTCAGTGCCGGCACCATATTGCGAATGCTGACGCTGTCATCAGTCAGCGGGGTGACCATGTGGGCCTCGCCGGCGTATACAATCAGCGCGGTCTGCCCCTCACGGCGCATGTCCAGGGTATCCAGAATCTTGCGGCGGGCAATGGTAATCCGGTTGGGTTCAAAATCAGTGGCAAACATGCCCAGGCTCAGGTCCAGCACAATGACCAGTGAGTCCTGGCGCTGCTGCACGGGCTGGGTCTCCTTGGACCAGGTCGGGCCCGCCAGGGCGATGATGCAAAGCGACCAGACCGCCAGCAGCAGATACAGCGGCAAGCGCTGTGACTTGTGTTTAGTTTTGCTCAGCAGAAATGGCAGCAGATTGGGGTCGACCACTTTTTGCCAGGCCGAGCCGCGCGCATCCAGTATCCACAGGCGGCGAAAGAAGAAGAAGGCCGGCACCAGTGCCAGTAACCACAGCGGTCTGATGAAATGAAATTCACTCAGTGCCTGGGCAAATGTCAGTGACTCGTTCATGCAGTCTCCCCGGCACGGGCCCTGGCTGCCGCCGGCATGGCACTCAATGCCAGCAGAAAACTCAGCAGCAGTGCCGCGCCCAGTGGCCAGTGAAACAGCTGGGTTACCGGTCGATAGGTCTGCTCGTCCTGCTCAATCGGTTCCATCTGATCCAGCTCGTCATATATTTCTATCATGTCTTCCAGTGTCCGGGCACGAAAGTAAAGTCCGCCGGTCAGACCGGCTGCTTCCTGCATGGCCTCGTCATCAATTTCCGACACCAGGCCGCCGGGCCGGTTACCGAACATGGAGCGCTGGCCAAACTGATCGGAGGCGATGCCCACGATATGCATTTTGATGCCTTCGGTGCGGGCCAGTTGCGCTGCCTGCAAGGGTGTAAGCTCCCCCGCATTGTTGATGCCGTCAGTCAGCAGAATCAGGATGCGGTTGTTTTCCGGCTGCTGTCGCAGATTCTTGATGCTCAGACCAATGGCATCACCGATAGCGGTGGCGGATTCGTCGATCATGCCGATTTCCAGCTCGGCAACCATGGTGGCGACAGTATTCAGGTCGTAGGTCATGGGTGTCAGCATATAGGCGTGTGCTGCAAACAGCGTCAGGCCCAGTCGGTCGCCGGTGCGTTTTTCAACAAAATCACTGATTACCGCTTTCATTACCTGAAAACGCGACAGCTGGGTGTTGTTGAGAAACATATCCCGTGCTTCCATGCTGCCTGACATATCCAGCGTCAGCATCATGTCCCGGCCCGTGGTAGGAATCTGTATGGGCTCACCCACCCATTGCGGCCGGCTGCCGGCAATGACCACAAGAATCCAGATCAGTGAGCAGGCTATAAGCGTAAGCAGATTTTTGGTGTAGTTGTGTGAAGCATCCGTGTGCAATTGCACCAGCTGGCGGTAGAACGGTACGCGCAAGGCGGCGTCCTGTCTGGGTGCGCGAGGCACCAGCCAGTAGATCGCAAGAGGCAGGGGCAGGGCCAGAAATACCCAGGGCCAGGAAAATTCAAGCATGATGTTCGGTCGCCGTGCCTGGTGAATTCGTTTTATTGTCAATTCTAGTCATATAAAGGTTTTTAATCCAATGCCGGGCCATGTTGTGCAGGGCGTCGGTGTCGACATCACAACTGGGTGCAAAACGCCCTTGTGACAATGCGTCGCCCAGTTCAGTGGTGATCTCCTGCGGGTTACCCTGGCTGCGTAGAAAGTCTACCCAGGCCCGCCCGCTGAGACCGGCAACTTCGGTGTGCGGAAAATGCGCCAGCGCGACCCGCCGCAACACACTGTTGACGTTGTTTACGTAGACCAGACGCTGCTGCATGTCGTCAGTGTGGCCGGCCAGCTGCACCTGGCACTTGTCCAGTTCTGCGATGGCATTGTTCAGGCGACGTTGCAGCTGCATACGTTTGAACAGACGCCACAGCCCGTATCCGGCCAGGGCCAGCAGCAGTGCAATCAGTATCCACCAGCCAAAGGCCAGCGGCCACCAGCCTACCTGCTGCGGCATATGTATATCTGCCAATTCGCTCAGAGCGTCTGCGATGTCCATTGGTGTATCCGTTCTACAACAGGTTGATCGGTTCTCAGGGTAAGCAGCGGAATCTGTAACTTGTTCAATTCACTCTGCAATGAATCCAGCCGGTGCTGAAAGATGCTTTGGTAATTGTCCCGGGCCTTGCTGCTGAAGGTATTCAGCGTTCCTTTATCACGGCCATCAGTAATACTGTAGTAACCGGGCAGGGGCAAATTCTCTTCCAGCGGGTCGTGGACAAAGCAGCACACAACATTATTATGCTGGGAAATCTGTGCCAGATACTGAAACCCGGCGGCGTCAATGCTGGTGAAATCACTGATGATATATAACGTGCTGCCGGGTTTGGTGATGCGCCGGATACGTCCCAGCGCGGTAGCCAGGCTGCCGGCCTCCGGATCATCATTCTGGGCCCGTTCGGCGGCATCAACAGCCAGCTGTGCATTGGCAAGTTGCAGCTGATTCAGCAGATGCAATGCGGATCGACGGCTGCGTTTCGGGCGTACCAGGCTGTGTTCCCGGTCGCCATAAACCAGTCCGCCAACACGATCACCATTATCTATGGCCAGCCAACAGAAAACCGCTGCCGCCTGAGCTGCCACAACGGATTTGAACGCGGTCTGGCTGCCAAAGAACATGGAACTGGACTGGTCGATGGCAATCAGTACCGGTCGCTCGCGCTCCTCGCGGAATACCTTGGTGAACGGTTTGCCGATACGTGCTGTCACGCGCCAGTCGATGGTTCGTATATCGTCACCGGCCTGATACGGTCGGAATTCTTCAAAATCGATACCTCGGCCACGCATTTTTGACATGTGCAGGCCGGAAATGCCCGCTACCGAGCGTTTGTGTGTGGCATATTCGATGCTCCGCGCCGCATAACGCTGACGCAGCAGATCCTGCAGGCTGATAACAGCACCGCGGGTCTGGTACAGCTCCTGGTGGGGCAGAATGCGTGTTGGCTGGCTCATGGGGTCTCCCGCTGCAGTCTGACAGGGCTCAGGCTGACGGGACCCGCTCCAGAATGGTGGCCAGCACCTTGTCCGGGGTCACGCCGCTGGCTTCTGCTTCAAAGCTCAACAGTACGCGGTGACGCAATACGTCAAACAGCACGGCCTGGACATCATCCGGGCTGACAAAGTCCTTACCCTGAATCCAGGCGTGCGCGCGGGCACAACGATCCAGAGAGATGGTGCCACGCGGGCTGGCGCCAAAATCAATCCAGCTTGCCAGATCTTCACCATAGACTTCCGGATTGCGGGTGGCCATGATCAGCTGGATGATGTACTCCTCAACGGCAGGTGCCATGTGCATGGCCAGAATTTCCTGACGTGCGGCAAACAGGTCATCCTGACTGACCACGGCGGGCACGGTTGGTGCGACATTGCGTGCTTCATCGCGCACCAGTTGCAGGATACTGCGTTCTGCCTCGGCCGTCGGATAGCCGATGGAGACATGCATCAGAAAGCGGTCGAGCTGGGCTTCGGGCAACGGATAGGTGCCTTCCTGCTCAATCGGGTTCTGGGTTGCCATGACCAGGAACAACGGTGGTAACTGGAATGATTCACGACCCACGGATACCTGATGTTCGGCCATCGCTTCCAGCAATGCGGACTGCACTTTGGCCGGCGCCCGGTTTATTTCGTCGGCCAGTACCAGGTTGTGGAAAATCGGGCCGGGCTGAAATCGGAATGAGCCATCTTCCGGTCGATAGATCTCAGTACCGGTAATGTCACTGGGCAACAGGTCAGGGGTGAACTGGATGCGGTGGAAATCACCTTCAATGGCGCGCGACAGATCTTTGATCGCCTTGGTTTTTGCCAGACCGGGAGCACCCTCAACCAGCAGGTGGCCATCAGCCAGCAGTGCTATCAGCAGGCGGTCTACAAGCCGCTCCTGGCCGATGATCTGCTGCGTTAACCAGGTTTTAAGTGCTGTTATTGTATTGTGGTGACTCATAATTTTCCCTGTAATTCGTGGGTCTGTTAGTTCGTTGGTCTGTTTGGCGGAAGTCAGCGATTGTAACCAATTTAGTGGCTATGTCTAGCGGCTGATTGCGTGAGATTGTCGCAGAATGTGCCAGTGTTGATACAGCTCATGATGGATAAGTGTTTTATAATGCCCCCGTTTTACAGCTCAAGCCCATGATTTGAAGCTGTTGTGGATGCCCGCACAGGGAACAACCCGGAGAGTGATTATGTACAAGCTGTTACGCGCCGCACTATTTGCCCTGCCTGAAGAAACATCGCATGCGGTGGCGTTGGGGTCGCTGGATCTGGCGCGCACACTGCACATCAGTGGTTTGCTGGGCGGTGCCAGAGCAGGCGGTGCCAGAGACAGTCGGGCAGCGCCGGTGTCCGTCATGGGGCTGGATTTTCCCAACGCACTCGGGCTGGCAGCCGGGCTGGATAAAAATGCCGATCATATAGACGGGCTGGCAGCACTGGGATTCGGTTTTATTGAAATAGGTACGGTGACCCCGCGTCCGCAACCGGGCAACGCCCTGCCACGTCTGTTTCGGCTGCCCGCGCAGCAGGCCATCATCAATCGCATGGGCTTTAACAATCTGGGCATTGATCATGCGCTGCACCGCATTCAGCAAAGCCGCTTTAAGGGTGTGCTGGGTATCAATATCGGCAAAAATGCCGACACGCCGGTGGAACAGGCGGCAGATGACTATCTGATTGGCCTGCGCAAAGCCTGGCCGCTGGCCAGTTATATTGTGGTCAATCTGTCCTCACCCAATACGCCGGGTTTGCGCACCCTGCAATACGGTGATGAGTTGCGCCGTCTGCTGGATGCGCTGCGCCGCGAAACCCGCGCACAACAGGTGGCAGACGGACGACATGTGCCGCTGGTCATCAAGATTGCACCCGATCTGAGTGATGAGGAGCTGGGCCTGATCGCAGAATCCCTGCTGGAATTTGAGGTTGATGGTGTGACAGCGACCAACACTACTCTGTCGCGCGAGGGAGTCGAGGCCGATCCCCGACATGCTGAGGCCGGTGGTCTCAGCGGTGTCCCGCTGCGGGCAAAATCGACCCGGATCATCGCCGGTCTGAGCAAGGCGCTGGATAACAGAATCCCGATCATTGGCGTGGGTGGTATCAGCTCGCTGGCCGACGCGCAGGAGAAGCTGGCTGCTGGCGCCAGTCTGCTGCAGATCTACAGTGGCTTCATTTATCAGGGACCGGCGCTGGTGCGCCAGATTGTTGAAGGCCTGGCGGCTGCGCAGAATACGGCTGAGAGGGGATAACAGGTGGCGGAAATTATTCTGTACACAACGGCCGGATGCCATCTTTGCGAGCAGGCGGAGCAGCTGCTGAGGGTGGTGGCAGACCTGAATCAGCTGAGCTGGCATGCTGTTGATATTGCTGAAGATGCCGCGCTGGTGGAGCGTTTTGGTGTGCGCATTCCGGTCATTCAGGTTGCCGGCGCCGCCGACGATCTGGGCTGGCCGTTTGATGAGGCCGCGCTTATCAGTTACCTGCAGAACAGTCTGTAACAGGCAACCCGAACAGCCGGATGGCATTCGCAGTGGTGTCCGCGGCGACCTGCGCTGCTGGTCTTTGACAATGTTCGGCGACTACCCGCAGTACCTCGGTCAGCCAGGCTGGTTCATTACGCCGGGTTTTGGGTTTGGGGCGCAGGCTGCGCGGCAGCAGGTAGGGGGCGTCGGTCTCAAGCAACATGCGGTGGGCAGGGATGTCGCTGACAAATTCGTGCAGATGGTGTCCGCGGCGCTCATCACAAATCCAGCCGGTAATACCAATGTGCATGTCCAGGTCCAGATAGTCGTACATGGCCTGCCGCTCATCGGTAAAGCAGTGCACCACGCCGCCGCTGAGCTGGTCACGGTATTCCCGCAGTATGGGCAGAAAACGTGTATGCGCATCGCGCTGATGCAAAAATACCGGTTTACCGGTTTCGACTGCCATGGCCAGATGTTCAGCAAACACCTTTTCCTGAGCCGGTCGCGGGGAGAAATCCCGGTTAAAATCCAGTCCGGTTTCTCCGACCGCACGTACCAGAGGGTTGTCCAGCAGCGCGCGTATACCTTTTAATACATCAGTATCTGCATGTTGTGCCTCATGCGGGTGAATACCGGCCGTGGCGGACATGTGCGGGTGTGTACGGCAAAGCGCCAGGGCGTGTTCCGAAGCACTCAGCGTGGTGCCGGTCACCAGATAGTGCACAATGCCGGCTTCAGTGGCACGTGCCAGCACGTCGGACAGGTCGTGGGCAAAGGATTCGTGGCCCAGATTGGCGCCAATGTCTATCAGAGCTGGATTCATGGCGCGCGATTATAGCAGGGTGTGGTAGATTTATGTGCTATCAAGGATAATGCATGGCCATCACGTTTTACATTTCAGAAATAAATGGATCGCAACATCATGACGCAGGAACAGAAACAACAGAAAAAAGCACTGAACTGGGCCGAGCTGGGTTTTCAGTATCAGGCCACCGAATATCGTTTTCGTGCACTGCACAGGAACGGCACCTGGTCAGAAGGGGAGCTGATTACCAATAACATGATCAGCGTGCACGAAGGTGCGCCAGCGTTGCATTATGCCCAGCAGTGTTTTGAAGGCCTGAAGGCCCAGACGGCGCCAGATGGTCGTGTGCTGCTGTTCCGGCCCGAACTGAACGCCGAGCGTATGCGTCAGGCTGCCGGCCGGCTGCTGATGCCGGAAGTGCCTGAAGAGCTGTTTATCCGGGGTGTAGAGCAGGCCGTGCGTGCCAATTATGCGTGGATCCCGCCGCATGGTTCCGGTGCTGCGTTGTACATTCGTCCGATGCTGATAGGCGTAGGTGAAAATCTGGGATTAAAAACCGCCAGAGAATTTGAGTTCAGGGTGTTTGTTTCGCCGGTTGGACCCTATTACAAAAGCGCCGGACTGGCGGCGATTTCACTGGCAGTATCCGATCTGGATCGCGCTGCACCGGCAGGCACCGGTAACTTCAAGATCGGTGCCAATTACGCCGGTGGTTTGCTGGCAACCCGCCTGGCGCAGGAACTGGGTGCCAATGAGGCACTGTTCCTGGACGCGCGTGAACGCCGCTTTATCGATGAGGCCGGTTCAGCCAATATTGTTGTCTCAATGACGGGCGGGCGATTTGTGACACCAGGTTCCAATGCAGTACTGCCCAGTGTGACCCGCCGTTCAGTGATGACACTGGCGGAGCAGGAGCTGGGTCTGAAAACCGAGCAGCGGGCAATAGAGTTGCGCAAGGAAATCAGCGAGTTTGAAGAAGTGGCTGCCTGCGGGACGGCAGCGGTCATCTCCCCGGTGGGTCGTATTCTGGTGGATGGTCAGTGGCACAGTTTTTATGGCAACGGCGAACAGGCGGGGCCGGTCATGCAGAAACTGTACGAGCTGCTGGTCAGCATCCAGCGCGGTGAAATTGCCGACAAATATCACTGGACTCACGAAGTCAGGCTTTAATGAATTCACGTTAAAGCTTGACCCTCAGCGACCGAATCTTTATATATTCCGTCTCCGGTTACCTTTCTTCAGGAAACAAACAGCTTAATGAGCAAATCTCTAGTCATCGTCGAGTCTCCCGCCAAGGCGAAAACAATTAACAAATACCTCGGCAAAGAGTTCGTGGTGAAATCCAGTGTTGGTCATATCCGCGATCTGCCGGTTTCCGGTGGTGGGTCTACCTCTGATGCGACCGAACGTGCCAAAGAGGCAGCCAAAACCCGCAAGCTTAGCCCTGAGAAAAAGGTTGTGCACAAGCAGAAAAAAGCCCGTGAGCAACTGATTGCGCGCATGGGGGTGGATCCCGAACACGGCTGGAAAGCGCGTTACGAAATTTTGCCCGGCAAGGAAAAAGTGGTCGCCGAGCTGAAGAAGCTGGCGAAAGATGCTGACACCATCTATCTCGCAACCGACTTGGATCGCGAAGGGGAGGCCATCGCCTGGCACCTGAAAGAAGCCATTGGCGGCGATGAAAGTCGTTACCGTCGTGTGGTGTTTAATGAGATTACCAAAAAGGCTATCAACGAAGCATTCTCGCATCCGGGCGATCTGGACATGCGTTATGTCGAGGCCCAGCAGGCGCGCCGGTTTCTCGATCGCGTTGTCGGGTTTATGGTGTCTCCGCTGTTGTGGGCAAAGGTTGCCCGCGGACTTTCTGCGGGCCGCGTGCAATCAGTTGCGGTGCGTCTGATTGTTGAGCGCGAACGCGAGATTCGCCGCTTTCTGCCCGAAGAATACTGGGAAATGTTTGCTGACACTCTGACTACACATCAACAGGCCTTGCGCCTGCAGGTCATGAAACAGGCCGGCGAAAACTACCGTCCCGGCGATGCCGAACATTCGGCCAGGGCTGAAGCCGCCCTGAACAAGGCAAGTTATGTGGTCAGTGGTCGTGAGGATAAACCGACCAGTTCAAAACCGAAGCCGCCGCTGATAACTTCGACCTTGCAGCAGGCTGCCAGCACGCGCCTGGGTTTTGGCGTGAAAAAGACCATGATGCTCGCCCAGCGCCTTTACGAAGCGGGTTATATCACCTATATGCGTACCGACTCAACGCACCTGGGCAGTGATGCGCTGACCATGTGCCGCGACTACATTGAGCAGCAGTTTGGCAAACAGTATCTGCCGGAAAAACCCGTGCAGTACAGCGCGCGGGAAGGTGCGCAGGAAGCGCACGAGGCGATCCGCCCGACTGATGTCAACACATCTCCTACACAACTCTCCGGCATGGAGCGTGATGCGGAACGACTCTACGCACTGGTCTGGGCACACTTTGTCGCCTGCCAGATGCCGCCGGCGCGTTATCTGAGCAGTCAGATAACTGTCAATGCCGGTGAGTTTGAATTGCGCACCAAAGGTCGCATCATGCAGTTTGACGGTTACCTTAAGGTACTGCCAACCAAAGAAGAAGACGTGATACTGCCTGATGTCAGCAAAGGCGAAAAACTTGAGCTGAAGGCCCTGGAACCAAAACAGCATTTCACCAAACCGCCTGCCCGATATACTGAAGCAAGTCTGGTAAAGGAGCTTGAGAAGCGCGGTATAGGCCGCCCGTCAACCTATGCCGCAATTATATCAACCATTCAGGAACGCGGGTACGTGAAGGTGGAAAGCCGACGTTTCTATGCGCAGAAAATGGGTGATATTGTTGCCGAACGACTGCATGAAAGTTTCACTGACCTGATGGACTACGACTTTACGGCCAAAATGGAAAGCTCACTTGATGAAGTGGCTACGGGCAGCAAGGACTGGAAACACCTGCTGGATGATTTCTACAAGGATTTTTCGGGACAGCTTGCAATCGCATCCGCTGCAGATGAGCACGGCATGCGCGCCAACAATCCGACGGAGACTGATATCCCTTGTCCTGACTGCGGTCGGCCCATGCAGATTCGCACCGCATCAACGGGCGTCTTTCTGGGCTGTTCCGGTTATGCGTTACCGCCGAAGGAGCGTTGCAAGACAACCATAAACCTGACCCCGGGCGAAGAGGCTATCAACACCGACAGTGCCGAGGAAGCCGAGGCACTGGAAAACCGCAGGCTGCGTGAGCGCCACCGTTGCAAGCTCTGCAATACCGCGATGGACAGTTACCTGATCGACAGCACCCGCAAGCTGCATGTGTGCGGTAACAACCCGGACTGCCCGGGTTTTGAAGTGGAGACCGGCAGTTTCAAGATCAAGGGATATGACGGTCCGATTATTCAGTGCGACAAATGCTCGTCCGACATGCAGTTAAAAACCGGTCGGTTCGGAAAGTATTTTGGTTGCACCAATAGTGAATGCAAGAACACCCGCAAACTGTTACGCAGTGGCGAGGCTGCACCACCGAAAATGGATCCGGTGCCCATGCCAGAGCTGGCTTGTGACAAGGTGGATGATCATTATGTGCTCCGCGACGGTGCAGCGGGTCTGTTCCTGGCGGCCAGCAAGTTTCCCAAGAACCGGGAAACACGTGCGCCGCTCCTGGCGGAGATTGCGCCCCACAAGAAAGAGATCGACAGCAAGTATCACTATCTGTTTGATGCGCCGCTTGCCGATGATGATGGTAACCCGACGATTATCCGGTTCAGCCGGAAGGCGAAGGAGCATTATCTGCTGACGGAGGTGGACAAGAAGGCGACCGGGTGGAAGGCGTTTTATGTGAATGGGCGGTGGGTGGTCGAAAAGTAGGTTGAGGTGTGTTTGCCGCCGCCGTGAGGCCTGGGATTGAGTTGTGGCACTGGACCGGCCACCGCCTTCCGCCGGTTGCCCGGCGCTGCGGAACTCGCCCGGGCAGGCCCGGACTCAGGCAGTCCTCGCGCTGGTTCGGGCAATCGGCTGAAGGCGATTACGTGGCCTGACTGGTCCAATGTCACAACTCAATCCCAGGCCTCACGGCGGCGGCAACAGAGAGTGGGCGAGGTGCAGGCAGCGGATGGGTGGTGGCGTCCCGGACCGGCAGCAACCTTTGGTTGAAAGCCCGGCGCTGCGGAACTCACCCTCGCGGCTGCGCCGCTCGGAGTTCGGACAATCCTCGCGCTTGATCGGGCTTCCGCCTGACGGTTTTGCCGTAGGTCAAATAAGTGACGAGGTACAGGCAGTGGGTGGGGGGTGGCGCCCCGGACCGGCAGCAACCTTTGACTGAAAGCCCGGCGCTGCGGAACTCACCCTCGCGGCTGCGCCGCTC
>TARA_R110002072_G_scaffold99563_12_pt1 | contig 54458 bp, 59 predicted proteins | sample TARA_R110002072 | Tara Oceans TARA_R110002072 (sample SAMEA4397118) | marine metagenome | biome: Polar Biome; feature: [SRF] surface water layer (ENVO:00010504); material: water (ENVO:00002006), including particulate matter (ENVO:01000060) such as... | depth 5 m | reverse complement strand
ATCCCGAAGCAGACTGCTACAACAGTGATATACAATTTCTCAAGAGAAAGTTTGATGCGGGCGCAGACAGCGCCATCACACAATACTTCTACAACGTAGAGGCATATTTTTATTTCCTGGATCAATGCGCTGCCATTGGCATCGACAAACCCATTTACGCAGGAATTATGCCCATCACTAACTTCACCAATTTGCAGCGATTTTCTCGCAACTGTGGCGCGGAAATACCACGATGGATTTGCCGGCGCATGGAGTATTACGGCGAAGACCAGGAGAGTATCAGTAAGTTTGGTATCGAAATTGTCACGCAATTATGTCAGACGCTGCTCGACAGCGGCGCGCCCGGCATACATTTCTACACCATGAACCAGGTAGAACCCACGCGGGAAATTTATACTAACCTCGGCCTGTAAAACCAAGGTGCGACCATCATGCGCTTAACGCGTATTCACACTTCTCAAGAACTGCATAGCAATGCCGTTGTCCAGCTAGAACCAGAGGCCAGTCGCCACCTCTCGCGCGCTCTGCGTCTGGGCGTAGGTGACAAACTTATCTTATTCAATGGACTCGGCGGAGAGTATCCGGCTGAAATAACAGCGCTCGACAAGAGAAATGTACAGGTGCTGACGAGCGGCCTGGCGCAACGCGAATGCGAATCTGACCTGCACATACATCTAGGCATCGCCATCTCGCGCGGAGAACGTATGGATTGGGTCATACAAAAAGCTACCGAGCTGGGTGTGAGTTCCCTGACTCCGCTGATGACGGAACATTCTAGCGGCAAGTTGGCCGGAGAGCGCGCGGAAAAAAAGCGGCGACATTGGCAAAAAGTTGCCGTAAGCGCCTGCGAACAAAGTGGTCGCAACCGCGTACCCGACATTCACGCGCTGCAGGCGCTTCCCTCCTGGATAGAGGACACACAGGCGGAGCGTAAATTCGTATTACATCATCGCGCGACGACAGTGAGCACCGCAGCAAAGGCACCGAAAAGCGTCGCACTATTAATTGGCCCCGAGGGTGGATTGAGTAGCAGTGAAATCGTAGCAGCGGAGCATGCCGGTTACGAACCTCTAAGGCTTGGCCCGCGTGTACTGCGCACCGAGACCGCTCCGCTTGCCGCTATTGCTATTTTGCAGGGCCGCTGGGGGGATATGCTGCTCAGCTAACGCCCGTCCGGCCAATCACGATGGCGCATTTGCTGATAGCCGTTTTAAGCGCCCTGCTCGCGTAGCCATTGCGCATGCGTCCATTCCAAAAATTGTCCCACCGCATTTACCGTATGATCGGTGCGTACTGAGTGAAAAATTTCGAAGGCGTGCTGCGCGCCAGGCAGTTCCGCGTAGGCGACCGGCTGTTGTGACTTCTCTTGCAATGCCGAGACAAAGGACCGTGCCTCCTCCACCCATACCAAGGAATCGTGTGTACCCTGAATGACAAACATGGGCGGCGCATCCTCCCGGATATGACTAAGCGGTGAACCCGCATCCCACAGCTCGGGATTCTCGGCCCGCTTGCACTGCATCACCCGGTCAGCCAGCATGTCCTCCATGGACATGCCCGGTCGAATTCCATTGCGATCAAGAAAGTCGAACACCCCGTAAAAAGGCACCGCTGCTTGTACCGTGGTATCGTTCTCTTCAAAACCTGGCTGCCATTCCGCGCGATTAGGAGTCAACGCTGCCAATGCGCTGAGATGGCCACCGGCCGAACCACCCGTAATTGCAATGTAGTCCGGATTTCCGCCGTAATCCTCGATGTGTTCCTTGATCCACGCAATGGCTTTCTTTACATCAATAATATGTGCCGGGAACGCCGCCTTAGGGCTAAGGCGATAGTTAATCGCGACACACAGCCAGCCCCGTTGTGCCATGTGGTACATCAGCGGTTTTCCCTGCTGCTCTTTTTCACCAATCATCCACGCACCCCCGTGGACCTGCAACAGGACAGGGAAACCTCCCTCTCGCGGCTCAAGCGGTTGGTAGATATCCAGGAGATTGCGCTTGCCCCCATCTGAATAGGCAATGTGATTATGCTGGCGCACCCCGGGCCGCTTGAAATGAAAGGGCTTTATCCACTGGCGGGTAACAATGTCATCACACAAGACTTGCTGGCGCTCGGTGGGAATGTCCGAGCGATAGTCATCCCCCAGAGCCCGGCGCAGAGCGGGGCGGAGCTGGTTGGGCGTATCCATAGACTGGCAATGCAGATAAATGAGCCCCAGCCATGACATCGCAAAAAAGCCCAGCCCGGTCTGTGCCAGCGGATCTGCGAATACGCCCTGAAAAGCCACCAGTGAGGTTAAGCTCACCTGCCACAACAGATGGATCAGTGCCAACTCACCGCAAAGCCAGGCACTAAAGAAATACACTGGTACCAACCAGTATATCCGCCGCGCCTGCACTATCGCTGTAAACGTGCAATAGACGCTCAATAGCGCCAAAAAGAAGTAGATGCCTGCCAGACTCACGATACTCTCCAGATATGGAACTTAATAAGCCCCCATTCTAAGGCAAATTGCGAACGATTTGTCCGCGGAGCTCAAACTTCCTTTACTTGCACCCATGAACACCTTTGCGTAAGTTAGCAAGCCATCGGGCTACGCGAGATATTTCAATGGCAGTCAAATTGGGTGTGGTGATGGACCCCATCGCCAATATTAATTACAAAAAAGACACCACAATGGCCATGCTGTGGGCTGCTCAGGTTCGTGATTGGCAGTTGTTTTATGTCGAACAAGCCGACCTTTACCTCGATAATAGCATTGCACGTGCACGCATGGCGCCATTGACCGTCTTTCAGGATCAGGATAACTGGTTCAGCCTGGCAGAATACGAAGACCGAGACCTTGCCGAACTCGACGTCATACTGATGCGCAAGGACCCCCCTTTCGATACCGAGTACATTTACAGTACCTACATACTGGAAGCCGCCGAGCGTAACGGGACGCTGGTAGTCAATCGCTGCCAAAGCCTGCGCGACTGCAATGAGAAAGTGTTCGCTACCCAGTTCCCCCAATGTTGTCCGCCGGTTCTCGTCAGCGCCGACATGAAACGCCTCAAAGGATTCCACCAACAACATAACGATGTCATCTTCAAACCCCTCGACGGCATGGGTGGCTCCGCTATTTTCAGGGTGAAACCCGAAGACCCCAACGTGAGCGTGATACTGGAGACACTTACCGAGCACGGCCAACAAACCATCATGGCGCAAAAGTTCATCCCTCAAATCACCGCAGGCGACAAACGCATACTGATGATTAACGGGACGCCAGTGCCGTATTGTCTTGCGCGAGTGCCGCTGGCGGGCGAAACGCGCGGAAACCTTGCTGCTGGCGGGACAGGTGTGCCGCAACCACTAACGGAGAGAGATCAGTGGATTGCAGACCAGGTTGGCCCCAGCCTCCGCGAAAAGGGTCTGTTGTTTGTAGGAATAGATGTCATAGGCGATTATCTCACCGAAATCAATGTCACGAGCCCCACCTGTATACGGGAAATTGACGCCGCTTATGATCTGGACATTGGCGGCCAACTCATGGATTGTATTGTTGAGGAATTGAAGAAAAACAAGTAGTTGGGGCCGCATGTACTACCTGGAAACGGGATACGACAAGCACACACGATTTCGAAATGCCGTTCTATTGGCACTCACCGTGCACGCCACTCTGATACTCAGTATTTCGTTCAGTGCTTCAACCTCTGAACGACGCTCTCCACAGATTGAAGTCACTCTGGCCACCCGACCCACCACAGTAGCTCCCGAGGATGCCCAGTATATTGCCCAGACTAATCAGGATGGCAGCGGTGATGAGGCGCAGATTAATCAGATCAGTAGTCTTAATAACGTGCCCAGCGACTCTCCTGCGTTGGCCCAATCAAATCAGCAAACACATCAGGAACAAGCGGCGGGACAAACCAATGCTGTCACTACCACCGCAATGACGCTCAATCGAATTGCAAAAGATCAGGCGGAGCGGGAGCATCAGATTGCATCGTTGCAAGGAATTAGCCCCGAGGTTGATCGTCTCAACCAGGAGCTCGCTAGCCTGCAGGCGGAGCTTGATGAACAAGCACTGGCGCTAGCAAATCGGCCCCGGGTGAGACGCCTGACCGCTGCGTCTGCAAATCAGTCAGCGGATGCCGCCTACTTGCTGGATTGGCGGCAGAGGCTGGAAGCTGTAGGGAATAAATACTACCCGCAGGCGTCGGTTCGCTATGGCCTCTACGGAGACCTTCGCTTGTTGGTTGTGATTAGCCATGACGGCAGCCTGGAAGATATTAAAGTGCTTTCGTCTTCCGGCTACGCTGTGCTGGACGAGGCCGCTATCAAGATCGTAACCATGGCAGCACCTTACTCGCCCTTTCCTGAAGAGCTAAGAGCAACCACCGATAAACTGGAAATCATTCGCACGTGGCATTTTCAAGAAAATCAGCTAAGCTCGAAGTAGAGGCTGACGGTTCCCGTTGCGCTAACAATTTGCATCTCCATTAGACAGGTTCGCCCCATGGAAGGCCCTTTCTCCGCCAGTACAGCAAAAAGCAGCGACTGCCTGCGTAATCATTTTCTGTTGGCAATGCCCAGCCTCTCGGAAGGTATTTTTTCACAGAGTCTCACCTATATTTGCGAGCATGGTGAAAGCGGCGCCATGGGCATCATCATCAACCAGGTCCTCGATCTGACAGTAGGAGAAATTTTCGAACATCTGCAAATCGACGCGAATCGAGATTTTTCCAAGGAACCGGTTCTGGCAGGCGGGCCTGTACACATAGACCACGGATTCGTCCTCCATCGCAACTGCACCAAAAAGTGGGAAGCCAGCCTAAAGGTCACTCCTGAAATTACTCTCACCACGTCTCGCGATATTCTTCGTGCCATAGCTGAAGACGAGGGTCCGAGTGAACACCTGATTGCCCTGGGATACGCCGGGTGGGCAGCCGGTCAGCTGGAACAAGAACTGGCCGAAAACAGCTGGCTGACAATTCCCAGCAATAGTGAGGTAATTTTCTCCACTGCAGCACATCAACGCTTGGGCGCTGCAGCAGCCTTGCTGGGCATAGACATGAATCAAATCTCCGCCCAGGCCGGACACGCCTGATTGCGCGAGCCAGCAAAAGTTCAGGGTCTCAGCGGATGACAAAAAACCGCCGCACCGTGATGGCATTTGATTTCGGCCTGCGTCAAATAGGCGTGGCAACGGGAAACAACGTGCTCAATACGACCCAGCCACTACCGATTCTCAGAGCAAAAGATGGCCAACCGGACTGGCGGCTGCTGGAAGCACTCGTTGAGGAATGGCGCCCTGGCCTGCTGGTGGTCGGTGACCCACTCAACATGGATGGAAGCGACAGCGAATTATGCTTACTAGCGCGAAAGTTCGCGCGCCGTCTACACGGACGGTTGGGGATGGAAGTGGTGATGGTTGATGAGCGGCTTAGCAGTTTTGAAGCGAAACAGACCAGCCGCGAGCAGGGCCACCGTGGAGATTTCAAGAAGCAACCTGTGGACAGCCTGGCCGCAGAGCTTATTCTACGAACATGGCTCGAGGAATATAGAAAAGAGTACCCCGTTCAACGACCGTGAAACTGTCCGTCATCTCGCTTGTCTTCATATGATAGTGACAGCTCATCCCCGGTACCAAACTCACCCCGGTCATGCAACTTGATTTGCAAACGTACATCGTTGGCAGAGTCCGCGAAGCGAATGGCTTCCTCCTTGGATATCAACTCTTCCTTGTAGGCTTTGATTAGCGATTGGTCGAGCGTTTGCATACCCAGTTCAGTTGATTTAGACATTAAGTCTTTGATCAAGTGTACTTCACCCTTGCGAATATACTCTGCGATCAAAGGCGAGTTTAACAACACCTCCACCACGGGTGTGCGTCCGGTGCCATCTTTGCTTGGCAGCAGCTGCTGAGCAACCATCGCCTTCAGGTTCAGGGAGAGGTCCATCCATACTTGGTTGTGCAATTCAGCCGGGAAAAAACTCTGAATTCTGTCCAGCGCCTGATTGGCATTGTTAGCGTGCAGGGTGCACAGACAAAGGTGACCAGTTTCGGCAAAGGTCAGGGCCTGCTGCATTGTTTCCGCCGTGCGCACCTCGCCGATCAGGATAACATCGGGAGCCTGGCGCAGAGTATTTTTCAACGCTACATCAAATGACTCTGTGTCCATGCCCACTTCGCGCTGCGTGACGATACAGCCCGCGTGATCATGGATATATTCAATTGGATCCTCGATGCTAATGATGTGCCCGCGACTATTCTGATTGCGATACCCCACCATGGCCGCCAGCGATGTGGACTTACCTGTACCAGTAGCACCTACAAAGACGACCAGACCTCGTTTGGTCATAGCCAGTTCTTTAATAATCGGCGGTAGACCCAGTTCATCGATCGTCGGAATATCAGACTGAATGCGGCGCACAACCAGGCCGCATTTTCCGCGCTGCACATAGGCGCTTGCTCGAAACCGGCCCAGGTCTTCAGTGCTTAGAGCATAGTTGCACTCATGATGTTGCTCGAACTCCTCCTGCTGATCCGGGCGCATGGTCGACAGCACCAGTCTCCGAGTATCTTCTTCCGTCAACGGCTGATCACTGATTGGATAAATCTCGCCGTCTACTTTGATACTGAGCGGAGCGCCCGCGGCAATAAATCCATCCGACGCACCTTCCTTCACAATCCGCTTCAGCAAGTCCTCAATAACCATACTGGCATGCTCCCCTGCGAGTTTTCGTTACGTCCCGACCTAGAAATTCTCCGGCATTCTGGCTTTTTCGCGCGCCGCTTCCCGGGTAATGGTTCGCTTGGCGACCATTTCCTCAAGGCACTGATCCATTGTCTGCATACCCAGGGCGCTTCCGGTCTGAATGGCTGAATACATCTGCGCCACTTTGTCTTCCCGAATAAGATTTCGGATCGCTGAGGTACCGCGCATAATCTCGTGAGCGGCCACCCGCCCGCCAGTGGCTCGCTTAAGCAGTGTTTGCGATACCACCGCCTGCAGCGACTCGGACAGCATTGAGCGCACCATGGACTTTTCCGCCGCCGGGAAGACGTCGATTACCCTGTCAATCGTCTTGGCAGCCGAGGTCGTGTGCAGTGTGCCAAAAACCACGTGCCCCGTTTCGGCCGCCGTAAGGGCGAGCCGAATAGTTTCAAGATCGCGCATTTCGCCAACGAGAACAATATCGGGGTCTTCCCGTAACGCCGAGCGCAGTGCCTCTGAAAAGCCCAGGGTATCTCGGTGCACTTCCCGCTGGTTTACGAGGCACTTTTTGCTTTCATGTACAAATTCGATTGGGTCTTCGATAGTCAGTATATGTTCGTATTTATTGTCATTGATAAAATCAATCATGGCAGCAAGTGTTGTGGACTTACCCGAACCGGTCGGCCCCGTCACCAGCACTAATCCTCGAGGCATCATGGAAATATCGCGGAACACCTGCCCCATTCCAAGGTCTTCCATAGTCAGTACTTTCGAAGGGATAGTTCGAAAGACAGCCCCGGCGCCCCTGTTTTGGTTAAATGCGTTGACTCGAAATCGTGCGACGCCAGGCACTTCAAAGGAAAAGTCAGTCTCGAGAAACTCTTCATAATCTTTGCGCTGCTTATCATTCATAATGTCGTAGATAAGGGCGTGTACCTGCTTGTGCTCCATGGGCGGAAGGTTTATGCGACGTATATCGCCGTCGACACGAATCATTGGCGGAAGACCGGCAGAAAGGTGCAGATCAGACGCGCCTTGCTTGGCACTGAACGCCAGTAGCTCTGTTATATCCATTTATCCCCTCCACTGTCGAAGCAAAGCGCCGACAGCTCCCTAGCCAGGATGCTCATCATGGCAGCAAGTGACTACCGCGTTATCTTATTCTAATGTCGCCGCTGCCCGAATCAGCTACTATTCGCACCATGAACGAGCAACTAATTTCCGACAATATCCCAAAGTTACGCCAAAGGGTACGGCGCAGCGCGGAAAAAAGCGAATTTGGCAATAGTGACATTCTTGTAATTGCAGTGAGCAAAACCCGTCCAGCTGAAGATATTCGGGTCGCCCATGCACATGGGTTGGTCAATTTTGGTGAGAACTACTTACAAGAGGCCGTCCAAAAAATAACGGCGCTGCAAGACCTGCCACTGACATGGCATTTCATCGGACCCATCCAATCAAACAAAACAAGCCTCATCGCCGAGCATTTTGACTGGGTGCATACTGTTGACCGCGAAAAAATCGCCCGTCGACTCAGCGACCAGCGACCAACAAACCTTCCACCACTGCAGGTCTGTGTACAGATCAACATCTCCGGTGAGTCCAGTAAATCTGGCGCGAGCATGAAGGAGCTACCGAATCTGGCACAAACCATTCTCCAGCTACCGCGCCTTCAGCTGCGCGGCTTGATGGCAATACCCGAAGCCAACGCAGGCACAGCGCAACAGCACGAGGTTTTCAGTTTAATGCGCAAAGCCCTGGCGCAACTTAGACCCCTGGCACCCGCTATCGACACCCTCTCCATGGGCATGTCCGACGACCTGGAAGCGGCCATACTGGAGGGCGCAAGCGCCATCCGCGTGGGTACTGCTATTTTCGGCCCCCGTAACAGGTGATTTTGGCATCGGCCGCCGTGTATACTGTCGGACTGTTTTTTCGTTGGAAAGCACATGACAATCGGCTCCGGGCACTCGCACCACATCGCATTTGTCGGTGCTGGCAATATGGCCAGCAGCATAATCGGGGGCTTGCTCGCCAGTGGACATCCAGCTGATAGAATCAGTGCGGCTGACCCATTCCCGGTAAGTCTTGAGCGCTTGCGCGAATCAGCCCCGGTAGCCGTTTATAACGACAACGCAGAGGCAGTGGCTAGTGCCGACGTAATTGTACTGGCAGTAAAACCCCAGATAATCGCTGAAGCGGCAAGCAGTATCGCCGCGACCGTCAGCGCCAATGGGGCTGTCGTTATTTCCATCGCTGCGGGAGTAACAATCGCCAGTATGCAGGCGAGACTTGGGCCAAAAGCCGCTATTGTACGCAGCATGCCCAACACACCCGCACTACTGCGGTGCGGCGCCAGCGGCCTGTTTGCCAACGAGGCCAGCACGGACCAGCAGCGTGATTTTTCACAGGCTATTTTATCAGCAGTGGGCATGACATTCTGGGTGAAGTCAGAGCAAGAACTGGATGCGGTTACTGCTTTGTCGGGCAGCGGGCCGGCCTACTTTTTCCTGTTCATGGAAGCCATGATCGATGCGGGCCAACAGTTAGGCCTGGATCGGGAAGATGCGACTAATTTGGCATTGCAGACCGGTTTTGGTGCCTCACGCATGGCCCTGGAACAAAAGGATGTTGATCTGGTAGAACTACGACGCCGGGTTACCAGCCCGGGCGGAACAACGGAACGCGCCATTAAGAGCTTCGAACAAGACGGGCTGCACGATGTGGTAGCAAGAGCTATGATTGCGGCCGCGGACCGGGCTGCGGAAATGGCACGGGAAATGGGCTAGGAAAAGAGGTGACGATGACTGCCCTGAGCGATGTTTTTACTTATCTGATCTACGTATTTTTTGGCTTGTATATACTGGCGATGCTGCTGCGGTTTCTACTACAAGCAGTGCGTGCTGATTTCTACAACCCGATCAGCCAATCACTGGTGAAAGTAACCAATCCACTGGTTATCCCGCTGCGTAAAATTCTACCCGGTTATGGCGGCCTGGATCTGGCGTCGCTGCTACTGGCGCTCATCCTGCAAATACTGATGGTGACCTTGCTGGTGTTGATTCAAACTGGCGCCATGCTGGCGCCGCTGCCGCTCCTGCTTGTAGGTGTGCTGGGGCTGGCCTCCTATTTGCTGAAGATCTATTTCTTCGCGCTACTGGCGATGATTGTGCTGAGCTGGATTGCGCCCGGGGGCAATCATCCGGCACTGTATCTTCTTCACCAGATAACTGAACCGGTGATGGCGCCCTTTCGGAAGGTTCTACCATCCATGGGCGGCCTCGATTTTTCTCCGATACTGGTGTTTATCATTATCAACGTGCTCCAGATAGTGTTGAGGAACCTCGCCTTTTCCCTGGGGATCTTGGGGCTTGTACCTTGGCTATAAGTGATTGGTATGAACATACCAGAGCATAAACACTCGGTAGGCATCGTCACGCCGCAAACTGCACGCTTTGACGAGCCACTGAAGCTCGTATGTGGCAGAGAACTGCCCAGTTATGAACTGGTGTACGAAACCTACGGCACGCTCAATAAACAACACTCTAATGCTGTTCTGATTTGTCACGCACTCAGCGGCAACCATCATGCGGCCGGCTTTCACGGGCCGGAGGACAAAAAAGCGGGTTGGTGGGACGAATGTATCGGCCCCGGCAAGCCCATAGACACTGATCGTTTCTTCGTGGTGAGTCTCAATAATTTGGGTGGCTGCCACGGCTCCACCGGGCCCAGTTCAATCAATCCGGAAACCGGTAAAACATGGGGTCCTGATTTTCCGCCGATGCGGACTACCGACTGGGTGCACAGCCAGGCTCGATTGGCAGATGTTTTAGAAATTGACTGCTGGGCAGCAGTCATCGGAGGCAGCCTCGGCGGCATGCAGGCCATGCGTTGGTCGCTGGAGTTTCCAGACCGAATTCAACATTGCATCGTAATCGCCGCAGCACTCAAACTCAGTGCCCAGAATCTTGCTTTCAATGAGGTCGCGCGCCAAGCCATTGAAGCCGACCCGGCGTTTGTCGGGGGAGGCTATCAAGACAGCAATACCATACCAGCACAAGGCCTCGCCCTGGCCCGCATGATCGGCCACATCACCTATCTCTCGGACGATGCTATGGCGAACAAATTTGGTCGTGACCTACGCTCCGGAAGCCTCGGCCGAGGAGAGACGGCCGACGCAGAATTCCAGGTACAGAGTTACCTGCGCCACCAGGGCAGTCAATTCTCCAGTAACTTTGACGCTAACACCTACATACTGATGACCCGAGCCCTGGACTATTTTGATCTCGCACTGGAGTATGACGGCAACGCTGTTGAAGCTTTCAAACAATCCCAGAGTAGCTTTTTTGTGGTCTCGTTTTCTACTGACTGGCGGTTTTCTCCGCAACGCTCGCGAGAGATTGTTAATGCGCTTATCGAGGCAGACCGACCAGTGAGCTACGCCGAGATTGAAGCGAATGAAGGGCATGACGCTTTTTTGCTTCCCATTCCGCGTTACCTTGATGTATTTCACGCCTATATGCTGCGCGTGGGAGCAAGCGACTAATGCGCCTCGACCTATCCCACATTCAACGCTGGATTGACCCCGGCTCGCGGGTACTTGATTTGGGTTGTGGCGACGGCGTGTTTCTGGAGTCTCTGCGCGATCAGCGACAGGTGCGTGGTACCGGTCTGGAAATCGACCGGGAGTACATCACTGCCGCCATCGCCCGCGGCATCAATGTCGTAGAGCAAAATATGGACGAGAGCCTCGCTAATTTTCCCGACCACAGCTTCGATACCGTGGTGCTGGCCCTAGCCCTACAGGCGGTGAATTATCCGGACCGGGTACTGGAGGAGATGTTGCGTATTGGTCGCGAGGGAATTGTCACTTTCCCGAATTTTGGCCACTGGCGCTGTCGCCTCATGCTGGGTATAGGAGGACACATGCCTATTTCCAAACTCATGCCCTATACCTGGTATAACACGCCCAATATCCATTTCTGTACGGTGAAAGATTTCGAGGAGCTCTGCCAGGAAAAAGGTATCCGCATATTAGCTAGGGATGTCGTAGGCAACACCCGGCCCACACCACTATTGTCAAACAAATGGCCTAACCTGTTCGCCACTACGGCGATCTATCGCATTACCCGCTGACATGCGAGGACCTATGAGAATTCGTTTTGCACTCTTTTGGTTAACTATTCTGTCGAGCTCAGTCCTGGCACAACAGTCTGAAACCTTCGGCCCCTATGAACTTCACTACAGCGTGGTGAACACGACTTTTCTGGCCCCGGAAATTGCAGCCGCCTACAACATCACACGCAGCGAAAAGCGCGCTATTCTCAACCTGGCAGTTCGTGAAAAATTGGCCGAAGGCAGTGCTCCCCGTGCCATGATGTTGAAGGGCCGTACTTGGGATCTCATACAAAACCAATCCTTGGAATTCAAAGAAATTCGCGAGGGAGAGGCCATTTACTACATCGCCGAATTCGCTTTTATCAATGAAGAGTGGCGCTTTTTCGAGATGGACTTCCGCCCGACCGGCGCCCAGGAAACCTACACGTTCAAGTTCAAACATCAGCTGTATACCGACTGATGACAGACCCATCCCACAACCAGTCTGTGGTATTGGCCAGCGGAAACACCGGCAAGTTGCGAGAGTTGAGTGAAGTTCTTGCCCCCTTAGGACTGATGCTCAAGCCCCAGTCTCAATTTGAAGTGCAGGAGGCCGAGGAAAATGGCCTTAGCTTTGTCGAAAACGCACTCATCAAAGCGCGGGCAGCTGCCCTGCATACTGGTTTAGCTGCCATTGCTGATGACTCCGGTTTGGAAGTCGACTTCCTCAACGGCGCGCCTGGAATTCATTCCGCGCGCTATTCCGGCGCTGGAGACGAGGCCAACAATGCCAAACTATTGACGGCGTTGGGTGATCTTTCCAAGGACCAACGGGGCGCCCGTTTTCACTGCGTGTTGGTCTACTTGCGGCATGCTCTGGACCCAACACCGCTGATCTGCCAGGGCAGCTGGGAAGGCTCTATCTTGTTTGAGCCGTATGGCAAAAATGGTTTTGGTTACGATCCATTGTTTTACGTTCCTGAGCAAAAATGTAGCTCTGCGGAATTGGAGCCCAGCATTAAAAACCGAATTAGCCACCGCGCGAAGGCCAGCACGCTTCTATTCGAAGCGCTGCGTCAGCGTTAATGCTATTGCCGCCGCTGGGGCTCTATATCCACCTGCCCTGGTGTGAGCGTAAGTGTCCGTACTGCGATTTTAATTCTCATGAGACAAGCATTGTACCCGAGCAACGTTATATCGACGTCTTGCTACAGGATTTACACGAAGACCTTCCACTATTGCAGGGTCGAACGGTAGACACTCTTTTTATTGGAGGTGGCACGCCTAGTTTATTTTCGGCCAGTGGCGTTGAGAAATTGTTGCAGGGTATAAAAAACGTCGTGCCACTGTCCGCAACACTGGAATCCACCATGGAGGCAAACCCTGGAAGTGCAGATGCTGAAAAGTTTCGCTCTTTCAGAGAAGCTGGCGTTAATCGCTTGTCGATTGGTATCCAAAGTTTCGATAACGCTCTTCTTCAGTCTTTAGGGAGAGTTCACAATAGCGATCAGGCACATGCCGCTATCGAGTACGCTCGTGATGCCGGGTTCCCTAGTATTAATTTAGACTTGATGCACGGTCTTCCCGAACAAACCCTGGAGACTGCCGAGAAAGATCTGCAATGCGCAATTGCATTTGAACCTGGGCACCTCTCCTGGTATCAACTGACCATCGAACCGAATACGGTATTTCACACACGTCCACCAACACTCCCCGTTGAAGATCTACTTGCGGATATTCAGCAACACGGCGAGCAGTTGTTGGCCGCCAGTGGCTACGCACAGTATGAGGTTTCCGCGTATAGCCGAGGTGGATTCAACTGCCAACACAATCGCAACTACTGGTCCTTTGGCGATTATCTAGGGATTGGGGCGGGCGCGCATAGCAAGATCAGTTTTGCCAATGGCCACATTGAGCGTTACGCCAAGCGACGTCAGCCAGAAGAATACATGTCACCGAGAGCAGGAGGGTTTGTTGCTAGTACTAGAACTCTGGAGCTGAGCGAGGTCGTCGGAGAATTTATGATGAATGCGTTGCGTCTGAATGACGGCTTTACCCTGCAGCAGTTTGGTGCGCGAACGGGATTGAGCTGCGAACAATTGGAGCCGCAGTTGGAATCGCTCTGCCGGCGTGAGCTGCTTCAGCGAGACGGTGACGCTATCTGCGCTACCGGGATTGGTCGTCGTTTTTTAGATAGTGTTGTGTCAGAGTTTCTTCCGGACTAGCAAATAGTGCTTCGCGACTTCAAGCGCGAGCGAAAATCAAGTCCCAAACCCCATGCCCAAGGCGTTCGCCACGCAACTCAAATTTGGTAAGCGGACGGCGTTTAGGCCGCGGAGAAAAATGACCCTCGCCACAGGTATTGGATAAGCCCTCTGCACCGCTCAGCACCTCCATCATCTGGTGAGCGTAGTCTTCCCAATCAGTCGCCAAATGCAAAAGCCCTCCCGGCTGCAGTTTGCTTATCAACTGCATCACAAAACCACGCTGAATAAGGCGCCGCTTGTTGTGGCGTTTTTTATGCCAGGGATCGGGGAAAAAGATTTGTATCGAATCAAGTGATGTATCAGGAATACAGTTCTGAAGGATTTCCACGGCGTCGTGGCAGTAGACTCGAATACTATCGACATCGTGTTCCGCCATGCTGTGCAGCAACCGCCCAACTCCCGGCTTGTGTACTTCAATACCGATAAAGTTACTGTCTGGTTCAGCCAGTGCCATCTCCACAAGGGATTGGCCCATTCCAAACCCTATTTCAAGTATATACGGGCCGGCACGTCCAAATATGGCATCCAGCTCGATTTCACGCGGGTCATATTCAAGCCCCCATTTTTGCCAGCCTTCCTCAAAAGCCCGCCTCTGGCCAGGAGTCATGCGTCCGGTGCGCAGCACATAGCTGCGAATAGGCCGTCCCTTTTTGAGATCCGTCATGAGAGGTCTCGCTAAGTCGAATGAATCAGACGACTAGTTTCCAGCCCGCTGCCGCAAGACAGGCCCAGCCAGCGATAAATGACAGACCACCCAAAGGGGTGACGGCACCTAGCCAGCGTACTCCGGTTAAACTCAGCAGATAGAGGCTACCGGAGAAAATTACAATACCCAACAGGAACAGCCAACCACTGCTCTTGAGCATCACAGTCTGGGGCTGGCTTAGGGCGATGACCCCCACCAACAGCAAGGCAAAACTATGATGGAAGTGGTACTGAACGGCAGTTTCAAAAACACCCAGGGAGTAGTCATCCAGTCTCCCTTTCAAAGCATGTGCGCCAAAAGCGCCAAAAGCGACCGCCAGCATTGCGCTAAGAGATGCCAGAGTAATAAAAAGTTTAGCCATGGGGACACAGTGTAACAAAGAGGCGGTGATACCGCCTCTATCGTGGGGGGGTCTATGCGGCGATGGAAGTTCGCAGCTTTTTCATAGCGGATTGCTCAAGCTGCCTGATACGCTCCGCAGAAACACCATACTGGGCCGCCAATTGGTGCAGTGTGGATTTCTTCTCTGACAGCCAGCGCTGAGACAGTATGTCGCGGCTGCGCTCATCCAAATCGGCCAGGGCGTTATGAAGCTGTGTCTCGCTGTTGTCCTGCCAGTCATCAGACTCTACCGCCGCCGCAGGGTCAGAAATTTGATCCTCAAGATAATACTGGGGGGCTTGCCAGGCATTATCATCATCCGCATCCGTGGGCTGGTCATAGCCCAGATCACGACTGCTCAGACGGCCCTCCATGCGCTGAACTTCCTTTACATCAACATTCAGATCATCAGCAATGGCCTGTGCCTCCGCTGAGTTTAACCAGGACAGGGTCTTTTTAGCGCTGCGCAGGTTGAAGAACAATTTTCGCTGTGCCTTGGTGGTCGCCACTTTCACAATGCGCCAATTGCGCAAAATGAATTCGTGCATTTCTGCTTTGATCCAGTGGATTGCGAAAGAGACCAGGCGCACACCTCTCTCAGGGTCAAAGCGTTTGACCGCCTTCATCAGACCCACGTTGCCTTCCTGAATCAGGTCCGCCTCAGCGAGGCCGTAGCCAGAATAGCTACGTGCAATATGCACCACGAAGCGTAAATGTGACATTACCAATTCGCGCGCCGCCTGCAAATTTTCGTTGTAGTAGAGGTCCTCAGCTAATTCGCGCTCGCGCTCGATGCTCAGCACTGCAATAGTACCGACCGCCTGAACATAGGCTGGCAGGTTGGCTCCCGGCACCATCTGATCAACTGGCTGTAGGCTCTTCTTCATTTCTCGACCCCCACTCAAATTCGGACAAGGATATTAGCACTCTTTAAGTTAGAGTGCTAATCGCGAGAAAGTTCAATTTTTTGCAGAAAAGTATTATTTACTTCAATAGATTCAGTTACTTATGCTCACCGCCCTGCAGCCTGTCCAACGAAGAACTAGCGCGGTTCAATACTAGCAATATGACGAGTAACCGCCAGCCAGGCACCACCAAGCCCCAACAGTCCGCCCAGGGTTATCAGGTTCAGAGCCCCCATCACCCCCAAGCCACGCAACTGAAACGCACTCCCGTAGAGCAATACCAAATTGCCTACCGGTTCCTCCAGATACCACAGCGAAAGCGACACCAGTAAAGCCGCCAGTCCACCACCACCGACACCATACCAAAGACCAGTGTAGAGAAAGGGACGCCGCACAAAGGCGTTGCTCCCGCCCACAAGTTTAACGATGACGATCTCATCTCGGCGGTTCTCAATAGCCAGGCGTATGGTGTTTCCCAGAATCAACAACACTCCCGCCACGAGCATAAGCCCTATCGCCATTACCAGTCGTCGGCTCAATTCCATGATTCTGTTGAGTCGCTGCAGCCACTCCATATCCAACACGGCTTCAGCAACATCGGGCATACCCTGAATACTCTCGCGCAGCGCAGATACACTCGACCCTTGAAGGTTGTCAGTCGGCGTAATAAGTATCAGGTTGGGTAATGGGTTTTTCTGCAGACTTGCCAATACATCGGCAAATCCCGAGAGGGTACTGAATTCGGCAAGGGCCTCTTCTCTTGAAACAAACTGTGTCTGGGCAATATCCTCACGCGCGCTCAACTCTATCTCAAGTTGGTTTGCCCGGTCAGCGGATATGCCCTCCTGCAGGAAAACTGAGATTTGAGCGGGGCTATCCCATCCGGCGCTCAAATCGTTTACGTTGTCCAAGGCAACGTTCAATCCAACCGGCAGCGCAAGGGCAATGCCGATCACCAGCCATGTCAGCAGGCTGGGGCCCAGATTATCCAACACTCGCAGTAGGCTGTCTGCGGCCGAGAGCCGGTGGTGCTGCAACCAACCATGATAGCGATCCCTAAGGTTCGCCTCACTGGGACTGGCACCTTCCTTGCGACGAAGGTTTTCGCGCCGACCCATCAGGGCGCGCTCCCGGTGACCAGGCGTCCCTGCTGCAAGGTAATAATCCTATGCTGCAACCGCGAGATCAGGATCAGGTCGTGACTGGCGATCAAGACCGTAACGCCGACCTGATTAAACGCTTCAAATAAGTTCATGATCTCTGCCGACAGCGTCGGATCGAGATTGCCGGTAGGCTCATCTGCCAATAAGATTTTAGGTTTGCCCACCACTGCCCTGGCGATGCCCACGCGCTGCTGTTCTCCGCCGGACAGCGTGAGTGGCATAGCCCGCTCCCGATTAAGCAGCCCCACTTTATCCAGAGCAGCGCGCACCCGGCGCCCCACCTCACGATGGTCATAGCCCGCGATGATCAGGGGTAACGCCACGTTATCGAAAACCGTTCGATCGAAGAGCAGTTGGTGGTTTTGAAAAACGACGCCGATGTTGCGGCGATGTTGTGGAACGCCACGAGGACGCACTGTCGCCAGATTGTGGCCGTCCACTGTGACCTGCCCACGGCTGGGACGGTCCATCAGCATGATCAGTCGCAGCATTGTACTTTTACCTGCACCTGAGTGACCTGTGAGGAAAACCAGCTCGTCGCGATCTATACTGACACTGACTTCTCGCAAGGCATCGTGCCCTTCCTCATAGCGTTTGCTGACCCGGTCAAAAGTGATCATGCAGCGGCATTTTCGTCATCAAACAACGCCTCGATAAACTGGTCTGCCTGAAATGGGCGCAAATCTTCCGCAGCCTCACCCACTCCAATAAAGCGAATCGGCAAGCCCAGTTTTTTTGCTATGGCGAATATGATTCCCCCCTTGGCGGTACCATCCAGTTTGGTCAACGTGAGGCCGGTGACCCCTACCCACTGCTGGAAGTGTTCTGCCTGAGACAGAGCGTTCTGCCCTGTACCCGCGTCCAAAACCAACATCACCTCATGCGGCGCAGACGTATCCAGCTTGCCCATTACCCGAACCACTTTTTTCAACTCTTCCATGAGATTGTCTTTGTTATGCAGCCGACCGGCTGTGTCAGCAATCAACACATCGATCTTACGCGCGCGGGCCGCTTCCAAAGCATCGAACAGGACCGATGCACTATCCGCACCAGTGTGCTGGGCAATCACGGGTACATCATTGCGTTCACCCCACACCTGAAGCTGCTCTACTGCTGCGGCCCGGAAGGTGTCGCCAGCAGCAAGCATGACTGATCGGCCATTGCCCTGGTAGTGCTTTGCCATCTTGCCGATCGTGGTCGTTTTTCCCACTCCGTTGACGCCTACCATCAGGATCACAAAGGGCTGGTGACCCCGGACCTCCAGAGGCTCCTCGCAAGGCTGCAGCATAGCCAGAAGCTCTTCGCGTAATGCGGCTTGAAGCGCTTCAGGCCGCGTCAATTCCTTGCGGGAGACACGCAGAGTCAGTTTTTCAATGATTTCCCGTGTAGCGTCTACACCCACGTCTGCCATCAGCAGGCGCGACTCCAGCTCCTCAAACAGATCGGCATCAATTTCCTTGTGGCCAAGGAACAGATTGCCCATTCCCTGCACCAAATTACCACTGGTGCGCCCCAGCCCGCGGCGTAATCGGGAAAAGAAACCCTGTTTGTCTTCTACCTCTGCCGGTCGCTTTGCTTCGGGCTCCAATGAAAGCTCTGGTTCTGGCGTGAACTCCGACGCTGATTCCAACACTGGTTCGGGTTCTGGTTCTGGTCGCTGCTCTGGCACTGCTGCCGAGTGCGGATGATCTTCCTCAGCCGGGAGAAGCTCATCAGCCTGAACAGCGGCATCGCCGGACACAGATTGGATCTCTTGAGTCTCCACCTGTTTTTTGCGTCTAAAAAATTTCATATATGTCGTGCTAGAGTAAGTGCAAACGAACGTCTGCGAAGACCTCTATCGTAACACCCTTGGATTCAGTGAAGAAATGGCAAGATCAAGTAGCCGGACAGGGAAGCAACAGGTGCGAATCATTGGCGGACACTGGCGCGGTCGTAAACTTGCATTCACTCCGGCAGACGGACTGCGCCCGACCGGGGACAGAATCAGGGAAACACTATTTAACTGGTTGGCCAACTATACGGCGGGTGCCCGCTGCGCCGACTTGTTTACCGGAAGTGGAGCCCTGGGGCTCGAAGCACTTTCCCGTGGTGCTGATCACTGCGCTTTTGTAGACAGTTCAGACGCGGCACTGACTCAGGTTTGTGATCACTTACATACACTGGGCGCCAACAGTATCAGCACGTGTACTCCGATCTCTGCACAGCAGTTTCTAGAAGCAAGCACTGACTCCTTTGATATAGTGTTTATCGACCCCCCTTTTTATCAGCAACTGGTGGAGCCTGTATGCGCGATACTGGCCCGCCGACAACTGGTACGCAAAGGCGCGATGATCTATGTAGAGACGAGCACGGCGGAACCGTCACCCCAGCTTCCTGCCGGCTGGAATCCCCACCGGGAGAAAGCCTCCGGCGGCGTTGCCTATCGTCTGTTTACCGTTGATCAGATAGCGGATTGACTTCAATGATATGGGCTAATTGCACGGGTACATTGTCGCTCCCTCGCAAATTGTTTACCATTCGCGATCATGCCCTCAGAAACTGGCCTTCGATATGAGAACCAAGTGCGTCGTTTACCCGGGCACCTTTGACCCCATTACCAATGGCCATGTAGACCTGACAGAACGCGCCGCGCGCCTTTTTGATCGGGTAGTCGTGGGCATAGCGCACAGCGAAAAGAAGACGCCGTTATTTTCACTGGAGGAACGGGTTTCGCTCTGTGAGGCATCGCTGGCGCATCTTGACAATATTGAGGTAGTGGGTTTTAGCAACCTGCTTACGGACTTCGTCCAAAGCCAAAACGCGCGATGCGTGTTGCGAGGCCTCCGGGCAGTGGCGGATTTCGAATATGAGTTTCAGCTGGCAAACATGAACCGGGCGATATTCCCCGAGTTTGAGAGCGTCTTTCTGACACCCTCGGAACACCTGTCCTATATTTCCTCGTCACTGGTAAGAGAGATCGCTGCTTTAGACGGAGACATCAGTCCGTTTGTCCCCAGCGAGGTTGCCTTGGCGCTTAAGAATCGATTCGCCGACAACTGAGGCTTTTCGAAGAACCGGCTGACAAATCAAACAGCCGCTTCAGGACTCAGGATATTCCGTTTCAGTTACCGCTTCTTTTTCGTTTTGTCTACGAATCGCCTCAGCGTCCTTCCCCGTGTAACCGGGATTACGGCAGCCCAGGCAGCGCATAAAAGTTGTCTCTGCAGGCCCACCAATCAAGGTGCCTGCTGCTTCACTAGCGTTGCCCGCCAGCAGGGTAAAAGGCAAGCTAACCAGCCATACCGCCGCACCACCAACCGTGAGCACTACACCGATAGGGCGTGCAACCAATAAATCTCCCACCATGGCCCATTCATTGGGGCTTTCATCGATTGCCTCTTGAGCCCACAACGTTTGTGGTACCAGCATGCAGCTCACCATCAGCGCTACCGTGGTACGACGCACTTTCGCTATTATTCTCATTATTTCCCCCGCGAGTTTAAACCCGTTCCCCTTTCGAACTAGTTTAGCCCGATCAGTGCTGACAGGTCACGCAGTAGACGCTGCTGCGCTGCCCCAGACGCCGCTCTTGCAACACTGAGCCACAGGTCTTGCAAGGCTGCCCTCCGCGGCCATAGACGAGTAGTTGCTGGGCGAAGTATCCGGGCTTACCATCGCCGCCCACAAAATCTCGAAGAGTAGTCCCGCCTTGGGCTATGGCATTAGTAAGCACTAGCTTCACATTTTCCGCCAAATGCTGATAACGCGCGCTGGAGATGCGCCCGGCAGCTCGGTCCGGGCGAATACCCGCCAGAAACAGGGCCTCGTTAGCGTAAATATTACCAACGCCAACTACGACTTTCCCATCCATTATGAAGCTCTTTACGGCCACTTTTCGACCACGCGATCGGCGGTACAAAAGTTGTCCGTCGAAGTCGGACGAGAGTGGCTCTGGTCCCAGGTTCCTCAGCAACGGGTGGTCATCCCCCGGCGCAAGCCAAAGGAAACAGCCAAAGCGTCGTGGGTCGTGGTAGCGCAGACAAACACCACCATCAAACAGAATATCAATATGATCGTGCCGGCCGGGCGGCTCTGTGGCATCAACCAGGCGCAGAGACCCGGACATCCCCAGATGCACCATCAGTGAACCGGCTGCGGTGCGAAACAGAAGGTATTTGGCCCGCCGCTGTACTGCTTCAATAACCTGTCCCGATAAGAGGGCGACGAGCTGGTCAGGCACGGGCCAGCGCAAACGAGCTTCACGCACGATGACTCGCCTTACCACCTGATTGAGGCAATGTGGCTCGACGCCTCGTCGCGTAGTTTCAACTTCGGGCAGTTCAGGCATGGCAGTTTGTTAGCACTTGTCACCTTCCCTAAAAAACCCAGGCCCTGAAGCAAAAAACCCCGGCAGTCGCCAGGGTTTCATAGAAAGGTCTTAAGCGCTAATTCTTACTTAATTTTGCTTTCTTTATACATCACGTGCTTACGTGCCACGGGGTCGTACTTCTTCATCTCAAGTTTGTCGGGCGTGGTACGCTTGTTTTTGTCGGTGGTATAAAAATGTCCTGTACCAGCCGAGGAATTCATTCTAACTTTTTCTCTCATCGCCAATCTCCCTTAAACTTTCTCGCCACGACCGCGGATTTCTTCCAGTACCTGCTCAATTCCCTTTTTGTCGATTATGCGCATGCCTTTGCTAGAAACGCGCAAACGAACAAAACGCTTCTCTGACTCCAACCAGAATCGATGGTGGTGCAGGTTCGGCAAAAAACGGCGTCGGGTGCGGTTTTTTGCGTGTGATACGTTGTTTCCTGTTACCGGACGCTTGCCGGTAACCTGACAGACTCTTGCCATGATCGTTGCTCTCCCAAATAAGACGCGGGAATTCCAGTAAAAAAGGGTGTGCTTTGCGGCCAAAACGGAGCTCCAGCCGCGCAGAGCGCGACTTTATACCAGAACACCCCAGCCATAGCAAGGCCAAGCCTAGGCGCGAAAAGCCTCCGCGCCAGCGTCGCGCCGAATGATTCCGGGAGGTCACGCAGTCAATGCTAGTCGCTAGTGTGCACCCCAACACGTATCACAGCAGCCCTTCCTCCGCGAATGAGTACTCCCGGCCAGCGCCAACGATTATGTGATCTAGCACCCTTATATCCAGCAGTGAGAGCGCGGATTGAAGGCGCTCTGTGATCCTGCGGTCAGCACTACTGGGCTCTGCCACCCCGGAAGGATGGTTGTGGGCGAATATCACCGCTGCAGCACCATATTGCAGTGCGCGGACGGCAACTTCTCGCGGGTAAACGGCAGCCCCATCAAGCGTGCCTAGAAACAAATCTTCACAGCGCTGCACCCGGTTCTGACTGTCCAAAAACAGACACGTGAACACCTCTCTGTTGCGGCTGCCAAGGTGATGTTGCAAAAAGCGCCTGGTTTCACTCGGGCTGTTCAGCACACTCCCGGCAGACACCTCCTCCAGCGCCTGACGGCTAACGATCTCCAAGGCCGCGCGCAGCCGGCTATATTTGGCCGGCCCTACCCCCGGGCATGACAGCAGGCTATCTTGATCGGCTCGCAGCAACCCGCCAATGCCACCAAATTCGCGCAACAATGCGCGTGCCATATTCAATGCGCTGCAATCGCGATAGCCCGTGTGAAGCAGCACAGCAAGTAACTCTGCATCAGAGAGTGATGCCGCGCCTCGCTTCAGCAATTTATCCCGGGGGCCCTCTCCGGGCATCCAGCGCGCTATACTCATGGCACTCCTCCGTGAGCCTCCTACCTGCGGTGTCAAATACCACTCCACAGTGGTATCTTTTGCCCTCCGCCATCTTCCCAATTTGAGCGAGCAAATGGCACATCTTTTTAATCACAACGTCCTGCTCGGCGTCAGCGGCGGTATTGCCGCCTACAAGTCTGCCGAGCTGGTTAGACAGTTGCAGGAGCGGGGGGCCAGTGTGCGCGTGATCATGACCCACGGTGCCCAGGAGTTCATCACACCCCTGACAATGCAGGCGCTTTCAGGCAATCCCGTGCATACCGAACTGCTGGACGAGCACGCTGAACAGGGCATGGGCCACATTGAACTTGGCCGCTGGGCCGACCTGCTGTTGATTGCACCGGCTACCGCAGATCTGATTGCGCGATTGAGTATGGGTCGCGCCGACGACCTACTCACGACGGTCGCTCTTGCAACTGCCGCACCGCTACTGCTGGCACCTGCTATGAATCAACAGATGTGGAAAGATCCGGCAACCATCGCCAATATCGCCACTCTCTCTCAACGAGGCGCACAGATGATCGGCCCGGCCTCAGGGCAGCAGGCGTGCGGTGATACTGGCCCCGGACGCATGGAAGAGCCATCAATTATTGCCCAAGCTGCTACGGAATTGTTTGCGACGGGCGAACTGGCAGGCAAACGGATCGTCATTACAGCAGGCCCCACCCGTGAAGCCCTGGATCCAGTACGATACATTTCCAACAACAGCTCTGGAAAAATGGGATACGCGCTCGCGCAAGCAGCGGCAGATGCCGGTGCAATAACAACGCTGGTTAGCGGTCCCGTCAATTTGACGCCACCTGACCATGTGCAGCTCCTTTGTGTGGAGAGTGCTGAGCAAATGCTGAATCAGTGTCTTGCATTGTTACCCCAGTGCGACATATTTATTGCTTGCGCTGCGGTAGCCGACTATCGTCCCGCAACGATCCAGGAACAAAAAATAAAAAAGGGGCCCCAGGAAGTAAGCCTGCCATTGGTTCGCAACCCGGATATCGTGGCGGCGGTCAGCGCTAGCAAGCACAGCCCCTACACGGTTGGGTTTGCCGCAGAGACAAACGACGTGGTCTCATACGCCCGGGACAAAATGGAGCGAAAAGGGCTGGATATGATTGTGGCCAACGATGTCTCTGATCCGTCCATTGGCTTCAATAGTGATGACAATAGTGTGACCGTGTTGTGGCGCACTGGAGAGCATACTGCTGAGCGCGCCAGCAAGGGCACCATAGCTCGACAAATTGTGACATTGATAGCACAACAAACCGACAGCGCCAGTTAGACTCAAACTATCTAGCGCGCACTTTCCGCCCGTCGAGAAGCACTGTTGCGAAAGCGGCAATAATAGGAAGTATGCCCATTTGTGTGATCGCTACTATGTAATATCATAACCATATGCACCTACACATTGGCTCAGTGAATGCTGAAGCTTAGAAAAACCCAAAAAACTGCCTCCGAAAACGATGATAAGAAGGAGGCAGTCTCCCAGAGTCAGCAGGGAATTATCGCCAAAGGCAATGCCTTAAAGAGCATTGGTGGTATGGCCCTGCTGGTTACTCTCGTGCCCGTGTTGCTGGGATTTAGCTACCTGAGTCTAATTCGCGAACCCTACTTGCAAAACCAGCAGGTTGAACGGGTTGCATCGTCTTTCGCAGTGCAGCAGGCAACGAATATCCATCACCTGTTTGATCGAATGGAAAATCGTGTTCAAAGTGCCGCACTCTCACCCCTAGCACTTTCGGCAATAGCGAGTAGGTCGACGGATGACATTGCCCTGGTAGAGAAGGCTATGCTGGACTACTTTCCAGAAGTGATCAGTTTGAGAATTATCCCGGTTGGGGATATGGGCACGGCGGTTTTCGCAGATGGCAATCAGGGTCTGCGCAATCACATTGAAGTTGACCTTGTAAGGCGCGCCAGCAAAGGCGAGGAAATCCAACCCGAAGCCTACAAGTTTGAAGATCAGTGGCTGACCTCCATGGCAGCCCGTGTAACGCATCCACGCATTGAGGAACACCAGGCTGTCATTATTGTCACTATCGATAACACACAGATCGTCACTCAGCTGAAATCCCTGGATCAAGCGAGTGGTCTATTTGCACTCGAGCAAATGTACACAACCTCCTCGGGCAACGAACGCGTAGATGTCATTGCCGTAAACGGCAGCGCCGCTCCTAATACCAACACGCATTATGCCAATGTTCCGGAGACGAGTTGGCGGGTAGCATTTAGCCCCTCGGAGAAATTACTGGCCACGCTCCACATCCAGCAGTCGCCTTTGTTCGCCGTACTAGCGACAATTGTGATCGCAACGATCTGCTCCCTCTTATTGCTCTTGATACTATTCCCCAAAAAGTTGGATGCCGAAGTGAACAAGATCATTTCCGCGGCTGACCGAAAGTCGTCTTTTACGCTGTCAATACCCGAGCTGGTCTCCATCGCCAAGCAATTGCGGCGTGCCACATTGCGTGCCCTGCGTCAAAACAGCTCCAGCCATGGAGAAATACCCCAGCCCGAGGTTAAAGCTATCTCATCTCCCGGCCCAGACCTGGCCAACCACATGTTCCAGCCAGATAGCATGCTGGATCAGGAGGAGGAAGTGCTGGATCTTGATTTATCCAACGAAAAGGACAGCTCAGCCGCTGCCGACACAGAGGCCGGTTTCCCGGCGCACATATTTCGTGCCTACGACATCCGCGGCCTCGCAGATACCGAATTGGACGATGAGCTGATTTCGAATATTGCCAGAGCCATTGGCAGCATCGCTGGGGAAATGGGCGAACAAACACTAATTGTCGGATGTGATGGACGGGAATCCAGCCCGCGTATTAAATCCGCACTGATTCGCGCCATGATGGAAACAGGAAGAGACATTGTTGATATCGGCCTGGTGCCAACACCGCTTCTATATTTTGCCACGCGACACCTCAATTATCCCTCTGGCGTAATGATTACTGGCAGCCACAACTCGGCAGAGCACAACGGACTAAAAATCGTGCTCAACCAGCAAACTATTGCCGCCGGTGGCATCCAGCAGATTCGTGACCGGGTGTTGGCCGGCGAATTCGGCACGGGGGACGGACGCATGACCCGCGAAGAAGTCATACCGGCCTACATGGAAGCGGTTTTGCACGATATCGCTATTGCAGTCCCTCTCAAAATAGTGATCGATGCCGGTAATGGCGCAACTAGCGAGATTGCGCCATTACTCTTTGAAGAGCTCGGCTGCGAGGTCGAACGCTTGCACTGCGAAATTGACGGACGCTTCCCCAACCACCCCCCTGACACCAGCGACGAAAACAACCTTGCAGATCTGGCGCTGGTTGTCCAAAAAGTAGGTGCCGATTTTGGTGTGGCTTTCGACGGTGACGGAGACCGCCTGGCCGTGGTCACCCCGTCAGGACAGATTGTGCGATCCGATGTTCTGCTGATGCTCTTCGCCCAGGATGTCGTGTCACGTAATCCCGGCGCAGACGTGGTGTTTGACGTAAAATGCAGCCGCCACCTCTCCACATTGATCACCCAATATGGCGGTCGGCCTGTGTTATGCAAAACAGGGCATGCGTTTATGAAGGAAAAGATGACGGAAACCGGCGCTCTCTTGGGTGGTGAGTTTTCAGGCCACATGTTCTTCGGCGAGCGATGGTTTGGGTTTGATGATGGGATGTACGCCGCAGGACGCCTCGCTGAAATCCTCAGTACCCACGGAGAAAGCCTGGACGATTCTATTTCCAAATTTCCAACCACTGTCAACACTCCAGAAATTATTATTCCCGTGGCGGATAGCTACAAATTTCTATTGGTGGAAAAGATTGTCAAAGAGTCAGACTTCTCTTCGGGGAAGGTTAACACCATGGATGGTGTCCGCGTTGATTTCAATAATGGTTGGGGACTAGTGCGGGCTTCGAATACCGGCCCGGCACTTACGGCTCGCTTCGAAGCAGACACGCAGGAAGCCCTCGACATTATTCGGGACGAATTCAGAGCCCAGATTGCGCTGATCGACCCTGAGATTGAACTTAATTTCTAAAAAATGGCCCCGACAGGACCCGATATAACAGCAGGCAACCCTATGTCACTCGACCACGCAGAAGCCCTCAATATCGCCCAGGTACTCACTGAAGCACTACCGTATATTCAGCGCTTTACCGGCAAGACGATTGTGGTCAAGTTTGGGGGCAACGCTATGGTAGACCCAGAGCTGCAGGAAAGCTTCGCCAGAGATGTGGTGTTGATGAAACTGGTGGGCATGAACCCGATAGTAGTGCATGGCGGGGGACCCCAGATTGGTGCTTTACTGGAAAAGCTGAATATTAAAAGCGAATTCGTTGACGGAATGCGCGTAACAGACGCTAAAACCATGGATGTGGTCGAAATGGTCCTCGGTGGAAGCGTCAATCAGGAAATCGTCTCATCGATAAATCGCAATGGCGGCAAGGCCCTGGGTGTGACTGGCAAAGACGGGCAGTTAATTCGAGCTCGCAAACTCAAGGTAAGCCGCTACAGCCACGAGCTGGGCGCGTCAGAAATCGTAGATATTGGAAATGTTGGGGAGGTGGACCAGATTGACACCGAAGTGCTGGACGTACTCCTTGAGAGCAACTTTATCCCGGTCATCGCGCCGATCGGCATGGGGAAGGACGGCGCTACCTATAACATCAACGCAGACCTTGTGGCTGGAAAACTGGCGCAGATAATGCAATCTGAAAAACTGATGTTATTGACGAATGTCGCAGGGCTACTCGACAAGGATGGGCAGATCCTCACCGGCTTGAACACCGAACAGGTGGATGGATTGATTAACGATGGCACTATCAGCGGGGGTATGCTGCCAAAAATCAGTTGCGCCCTGGATGCGGTAAAATCCGGCGTCACCAGCGCCCATATTATTGATGGTCGAGTACCACACGCCGTGCTTTTGGAGATTTTCACTGATGAGGGCATGGGCACCCTTATTCACCAATAAGCATTTCTGACCGACAAAAATCTTAAAAAATCTGCTCCATTGTTGTCGGGCTTGTTGCAGGCAAGACAGGTAATCGCTAGCATGAGTTGAAACGCTATTCGAAATGGAACACGATGCCTCCAAAAAAATCTCAAAGGCGCCAACAAATACTGGAAGCTCTGGCGCAAATGCTCGAGGCCAAGCCAGGTAGCCGAATTACCACTGCAGGGCTGGCCAAGCAGGTGGGAGTCTCCGAAGCGGCCCTGTACCGCCATTTCCCTAGCAAATCCAAAATGTTTGAGGGGCTGATAGAGTTTATTGAAGATACTCTGTTTAGCCGCATCAAAATCATTCTGGCCGAGGACCATTCGACCGCGCAGCGATGCGAAAAGATGCTGATGTTGCTGCTGGTATTCAGCGAACGTAATCCGGGCCTCAGCCGCATCCTCACCGGCGATGCGCTGGCGGGAGAATCCGAACGCCTGCATCAGCGTGTGGTGCAACTGTTCGATCGCTTTGAAACACAGATCAAGCAGGTTATTCGCGAGGCGGAAATTCACGAGGGCTTGCGCCCAAGAATTCCCTTACCAGCTGCGGCGAATTTGTTGATGGCGGCTGCTGAGGGCCGCATCTCCCAGTATGTGCGCAGCGGTTTCCAACGAGCCCCGACAACAGACTGGGGACAGCAATGGGAATTTTTAATGACTGGTTTTTTTCGCGACGCCGTCAGCCAGCCACTTTCCGGCCAGGCCTCAAGCTTGGTAAGCTAAACGTGACGTACTTGGACGTCTCCAGAGCCTTTTTGTGAGGCTCAGCTTGTTAACGCGCCCTCTGATCACTTAGTGTGCGCCGCAACACTATAGCCTCCTGCAGCATTTCAAAGCGCTCTATATCGGCCGCAAAACGCGCCGCAAGCTCTTCTTTTTCTATCTGCCGTTCGGCGATAGCACGATCAGTAATGTCAATTTCTCCTTGCAGGTCGTCAATGGCCCGTAAGCGATCTACCCCCACGGTCATGCCAGACCGCTCTATGCCAGCCGCCTGTATTTGATAATTTTCCACTCTCTGCTTGAGCGACCGACGATTGCTTTTGAGAATACTAACCCTGATCTGGAGATCCCCCAGACCGCGCTTTCGCGCGTCTTCAATGTCCTCTGTCGTGCTGTAGCGAAGCATGAGGGATTGATCCCATGCACGCAGACGCTCCTGCTCCGCCATGGCCGCCTGTTCCCGCGTTTTCTCAGCGTCCTTTGTCTTTTTTTCTTCGGGGGTCAGAGCGCGGGGCACCACTTTGATCACTGTGCCGTCATGGTTGAGGACCTCATAGCCGCCAGCGATTGAGTGCGTGGGGACCTGATAGTCCACCACCACAACACCATCCACATTGCGGTATCGGTATAGTTGCTTACTAGCCTCCGCCATTGACGCGAAAGCCAAGCAGAGCACCCATGTCCATGTATAGACATGGTGAATATGTGTAGATCGGAGGTTCATGTCTCCAATATAGGACCTGTACCAATTTCGCACAAGTTGGCGCACTGCCGAAGACGCGCACTTTGGCAGCGTGCCCTATACTCCAAAGCTGTCGCGGTAGCGCCTCATGGCATCCAGGGCACCGGACGGCACATTCTCGATACTGTCCAGATAATCGATGATATGCCCCATGTTGACAATACTAAGCACCGGTACCCCATGCTCCTGCTCCACTTCCTGTATTGCTGACAGTGCACCGGCTCCGCGCTCCTGGCGATCAAGCCCGACAACAACGCCCGCCAGCTCTGCACCCTCCCTGGCAATAATGTCGATCACCTGACGAACAGCGGTACCCGCAGTAATAACGTCATCAATGACCAACACACGCCCATGCAACGGCTCGCCCACAAGGGTTCCACCTTCACCGTGGGCCTTGGCTTCCTTGCGATTGTAGACGAAAGAGACGTCCAGCCCGTGATGATCCGCCAGGGCGACAGCCGTTGCGGCCGCTAGCGGAATACCTTTGTATGCGGGCCCCAGCAGCACGTCAAAACTCACGCCCGATTCAACGATACAATGCGCGTAACAGCGACCCAATGCGGCAAGCGCTCGGCCGTTTGCAAAAGCACCTGCATTAAAAAAGTACGGGCTTAGACGACCCGATTTAAGTGTAAATTCACCAAATTTCAGCACCTCGCATTGACGTGCTAGATCGATAAACTCAGTGCGGTAGGCATCCATGGCGCATTAGATCCTTAAAGGAGGCTTTGTATTCCACAGTTTACGCTATAGAATGCTTGAATCTGGTTTTTGCCACTCTCTACTAACAAGATTTGAGCCGGAACATTTCTCCCGGCCGTCGCCATAATCTGCAGTGGTGAAGCCACCAAGCTTCAAATTTAACAATCGGATGCTCGAGCTCTCCGCAAGGAAGCCCGGTGGCTGTATTAGGCTGGCGCCTTCGTCGCGCATCATACACGCTCTCATATCAAGGGGCTATGAATGAGAATTATCAGTTTCAGTGCTGACGGCATTAAAAACGCCGCCGAAGAAGGATTTTTCGGCTGGCTGAAAGAGCAGGATGCGGACTTTATCTGCATTCAGGATTTGCAGTGTTCAGAATACGACCTGCAGGACAGCCAGTTCTTCCCGGAAGGGTACAACAGCTACTTTTTTGACGATGTCGATGGGAAGGCCAATGGTGTAGCTATCTACTGTCGAAAGATGCCCAAGGCAATTATGACTGGGCTGGGGTTTTCAGACTTTGATATGGAAGGTCGCTATGTTCAGGCCGACTATGAAAATTTCAGCGTAGCTTGTTTGCTGGCTCCGAAAGCAGAAAAAGATAACGCCGGGCAACAATCCCGAAAAAATGAATTTTACAGCCTTTTTGGCGCACACCTGCAAAAGGTTCGTAATAAGCGCCGGGAGTTCATCATTTGTGGCAACTGGCACATCGCCCATTGCCCGGAGGATGTGCAGGACACGCAGAAAAATAGCACTACATCCGGTTTCCTGGCCGAAGAGCGTCAGTGGATGAGCGAATTGCTGCAATCAGGCTATGTCGATGCATTTCGCGAAATAAGCTCCGACCAGGATGAATTCAGCTGGTGGCCAGATGGCGAAGTGGGATCAAATGGCTGGCGTACAGACTTCCAAATTATTTCGCAGGGCCTGAAGTATTCGGTCGACTACGGCGCAATTTATAAGATCAAACAGTTTTCATCCCACGCCCCCGTCATCATGGACTACGATATCGAGCTGTAGTGCGGTGAGGGCGCCAAGCAGGGGCGCCCAATAATACTGCTGCGGCAACCGCACCCATGATCATAAAGCCAACGCGGCTCTCTGCTGCGTGATTAGCTGCTGTATCCCCATTGCCGCCAAATCCAGCATGCTATTCAGTTCTGCGCGGGAATAGGGCGCTCGCTCTGCCGTACCCTGCACTTCAATCAACCCCTCAGGATCGGCCATAATGACATTCATGTCGGTATCTGCAGCCGAGTCCTCAAGATAATCAAGGTCCAGCACGGGTGCACCCTGGTAGATTCCCACTGATACAGCGGCGACCAGGTGCAGCAGTGGGTCCACGGTGATCAATTTCTCGCGCTGCAGGTAACGAATGGCATCCACCAATGCAACACAGGCGCCAGTAATAGCAGCGGTGCGGGTGCCTCCATCGGCTTGAATCACGTCACAATCTATCGTGATCGTATTCTCCCCGAGCTTGGACATATCCAGAGCCGCCCGCAGGGAGCGCCCGATCAATCGCTGTATCTCTACCGTACGCCCACCTTGCTTGCCCCGACTCGCCTCCCGGCCCATACGGCTGTCGGTAGAGCGTGGCAACATGCCGTACTCAGCCGTTACCCAACCACGGCCCTGACCGCGCATAAATGATGGGACACCTTTGTCCACCGATGCAGTACAAATAACGCGTGTATCACCAAAGCAGACGAGAACAGAGCCCTCCGCATGCCGAGTGAAGTTGCGGGTGATGCTAATTTCTCGCAGTTGCTCAGGCGAGCGGCCACTGGGACGTTGCATGGAAATGCCTCTTAAGAATTATCAGTCGCGAAAGTATACGCGAGGCAGCAAACAGAGGCAGTCAATTCTCCCTGGCAGACTTCCAGCTCGCCAGGCACCGCAGCTTATTTCACTAGCAGTCTCCTGAGTATCTCCCGATGGTATCTATATGCCCCAATAACAAACTGCTACACTTGAAATTCAATTGAACTCCCTGGAGCCTGCCCCCTGTCCATGATTCAGAGCATGACTGCCTTCGCCAGAGAAAGCGCAAGTACAGACCAGGGTGTAATTACGGTGGAACTCAGGTCTGTGAACCACCGCTACCTCGATTGCAGCTTCAAGCTCCCCGACGCGCTGCGACCGCTTGAGCCACTGCTCCGCGATAAGGCGGGTAGCGCGCTTGCCAGAGGTAAGCTTGAATGCATGATGCGGCTGCAAGGTCAGGCGGCACAAACTGACGAGCTGCAAATAGATACCGCAAAGCTGGAAGCGCTGCTGGCCGCCACCGCAATCATCGGGGACCAACTCGGAGATAGCGCGCCCATCAGCCCGATGCAAGTACTGCAGTATCCGGGGATATGCAGCGCCAAAGAACACTCCCCAGAGCTGTTGCAAAAGGAGGCACAGACTCTGTTCGACCGAGCACTGCAATCCATGCAACAAAACCGCCGGCGGGAAGGTGACACGTTGGCCGGACTCATTCTCGATCGTCTGGTCCAGGTGGCGACGGAAGTGGAGGCCACTCGCGCGCAGCTGCCCGCGCTGATGCAGCAACAACGTGACCGCATCACTTCCCGTATTGCTGAACTGGGGGTGGAAGTTGACGAGGGACGGCTGGAGCAAGAGCTTGTCTATATTGCGCAAAAGGCGGATGTTGCCGAGGAATTGGATCGCCTGGAAGCCCATATCGGCGAAGTTCGTCGCACATTGGAAAAAGGCGGCCCCTGTGGCCGCCGCCTGGATTTTCTAATGCAGGAACTCAACCGGGAAGCCAACACGCTATCCTCGAAATCCCTTTCAGCTAAAACCACACAAAACGCCGTAGAGCTAAAAGTGCTCATAGAGCAGATGCGAGAACAAATACAAAATATCGAATAAGACCTGGCCACGCACGACAACACCCCCAGCAGGAACGGAAAATGACAAGCCCAGGAACACTTTATACGGTTTCCGCCCCCTCTGGAGCCGGCAAAACCAGCCTGGTCAATGCCCTCGTGCAGCGCTGCCCGGATCTGGTGGTTTCTGTGTCCCACACAACGCGCGCCGTTCGTCCCGGCGAAGAGAATGGCGTCAACTACCATTTTGTTGCAGAGCAAGATTTCAGGGCGATGCTGGAGCGCACCGAATTTCTGGAGCACGCGCTAGTGTTTGGCAATCTCTACGGGACATCAAAACGCTGGGTAGAGCAGCAACTCAACCGCGGCTATGACATTATTCTTGAAATCGATTGGCAGGGCGCGCAGCAGGTCAAACGCCTACTACCTCAAACCCGGGCTATTTTTATCCTACCGCCCTCTCGCGAAGCTCTGCAGCAGCGACTCACCCGCCGGGCACAAGACGATCCAGGCACTATCGAGAATCGCCTAAATAAGGCAGTAGAGGAAATGTCGCATTATGTGGAAAGCGACTACCTGGTGGTAAACACTGACTTTGACAGGGCGCTGGATGAGCTGCAGGCCATCATTACCAGCCAGCGCCTGCTGACAACACGACAACGAAATAGCCTGAACGACATGCTAACGTCGCTGCTGAGTTAGTCTCTATAGGCCAAAGACAACCCTTCTCGACCCATCGCCTGGGGAATAATACTGCTGGACGTAACCCCGGGGCTTCGCGTTATAATTGAGGGTTCCGCTGGAGAAGATTGCAGACGGCCAGATCGGGGTATCAAAAAACTCGGGGCCGCCGAATCACATTCACTTACACTGTGCCGCCTAAGCGAAGTCTTAAGGAGACACACAATATGGGAAACATGCAAAAATGGCACGCGTAACCGTTGAAGATTGTCTGGAAAACGTCGCGAATCGCTTCGAGTTGGTCATGGTTGCCAGCAAGCGCGCCCGACAGCTCGCTACGGGAGGCAAAGACCCATTCGTGCAGGAGGAGTCAGACAAGCCCACCGTCATTGCGCTGCGCGAAATTGCCGAAGGGTTCGTGACCAACGAAATTCTCAGCCGCGAAGAGGAATTGGAGGCAGAGGAAGAGTTGGCTGAAGTAATGGAGGTAGGCGAGCCGATCTAGGCAAGCCCCCCCCCGCAAATTCAAGGGGCAGCTCTGGCACGGGTCACAGATCAACGACATGCAAACCATAGATGCCCTCAGCACCACCCTTCGAACCTATCTCAATCCCGAACAAGCGAATCACGTAAAGCGCGCCTATTTCTTCGCCGAACAAGCCCATTACGGGCAAAAACGGCGCAGCGGCGAACCCTATGTAACGCATCCTCTGGCGGTAGCCAGCATTCTTGCCGATATGCACATGGACCATCAGAGCCTGGTCGCGGCCATGCTGCATGATGTCATTGAAGACACGGGAATTGAAAAGTCCGTGATCGGCGAACAATTTGGCCCCACTGTGGCGGAATTGGTAGACGGCGTTAGCAAGCTTACGCAGATGGAGTTTCAGTCTCTGGAAGAAAAACAGGCGGAAAACTTCCAAAAAATGGCGCTGGCTATGGCTCAAGACATTCGCGTCATTCTTGTAAAGCTGGCAGACAGATTGCACAACATGCGCACACTGGGCGTGCTCACCTCAAATAAGGCGCGGAGGATTGCCCGCGAAACACTCGATATTTACTCCCCCATCGCCATGCGGCTGGGCATGAACAATGTCCGTATGGAATTTGAAGACCTCGGCTTCAGCGCACTCTATCCCATGCGTGCCAGACGTATCGACGCCGCCCTGCGACTCGCAGGGGGCAATCGCAAGGAACTCGTGGAGAAGGTTCGTCATCAAATCGAGGCGACGCTTGAACAGGAAGGCCACCAGATTTCGGTCGTCGGGCGCGAAAAGCACTTATACAGTATTTATAAAAAAATGAAGTCCAAACGGAAGTCCTTTTCCGAGATTATGGATATTTATGCCTTCCGTATCATCGTTGATTCAGTTGACACCTGTTATCGCGTGCTGGGGTGTATTCACAGCCTCTACAAACCGGTACCGGGTGAGTTCAAGGATTACATCGCGATCCCCAAGGCCAACGGCTATCAATCCCTGCACACGGTCCTCATGGGCATGCATGGAGTGCCCATAGAAGTTCAGATTCGCACCCAGGAAATGGAGGACATGGCCAACAATGGCATCGCCGCGCACTGGCTTTACAAAAGTGATGGCCAGTCCACGAATGGCAGCCATGCCCGAGCCCGAGAGTGGGTGCAGGGCCTTCTGGAAATGCAGCAGCGGGCCGGTAACTCCCTGGAATTTATCGAGAGCGTCAAGATCGATTTATTCCCAGACGAGATCTATGTCTTCACGCCCAAGGGGCGCATTCTTGAGCTGCCACGCAAGGCGACGGCCGTGGACTTTGCCTACGCAGTACACACCGATGTGGGCAACAGCTGTGTAGCATGTCGCATCAACCGACGACTGGCCCCTCTGTCTGAGCCCCTGGAGAGCGGCCAGAGGGTAGAAATTTTGACATCCTCCGGCGCGCGTCCCAATCCATCGTGGCTGGACTATGCCGTAACGGCCAAGGCTCGCTCCAATATTCACCACTTCCTCAAGCATCAGACCCGAGATGATTCTGTGGCCCTGGGGCGGAGCTTGCTGGACAAGGGGCTCACTGGCTTCGGCAGTAACCTGGAGAGCCTTCCACAAAAAAATCTGGAAGACTTGCTCGCCGAGTATCACTACGACAACCTGGAAGACTTGCTAGTGGAGATCGCCCGCGGCAATCGCTTGCCGGCGCTTACGGCCCAACAGCTGCTCAGTGGGCCGGCGGGAGATCAACCACAGAAAAGCGGCGGTGGCGCGCAACCCGTCGCAATCTGCGGCACTGAGGGCTTCATGGTGAGTTATGCCCGATGTTGCCACCCCATACCCGGCGACCCCATTGAAGGCTACCTGAGCCCAGAAAAAGGCGTGGTAGTGCACAGGGAAGAGTGCAATAACCTGGGCGATATGCGCCAGGGCGGCGAGCGACAAGTCGCACTGCGCTGGGACGACGAGGTCGTTGGCGAATACTCCTCTGAACTGCGTGTCGAAGTTGAAAACCGCCGCGGCATGATTGCCGTCATCGCCACCCGTATCAACAGCATGGGTGTGAACATCGAGAAGATTTCCTCCGAAGACAAGGACTACCAGTTCACCTACGTCAGTCTGGAAATGCTGATAGAAAGCCGCGTCCACCTGGCCAGAATTATGAAACGCCTACGCACCATCAATCATGTGCGTAAAGTCGTCAGACTTAAAAACTAAGCCACCAGAATATTACCCGATCATTTATGGAGAACCGCCTTGAGTAACCGTGCCATCATTTCTACCCCCACAGCCCCAGACGCCATCGGACCGTATTCTCAGGCGGTAAAGGTGGGAAATACCGTTTGGCTGTCCGGCCAGATCCCGCTCGTCCCCGGTTCGACGGAGCTGATTGCCGGTGATATCAGAGACCAGGCCACCCAAGTGTTCAAAAATCTTTGTGCAGTCGCTGATGCGGCAGGTGGCGGCTTGAGTAAGGCCGTAAAGATCAACATCTCATTGACCAACCTGGATCACTTCGGTGCCGTCAATGACGTCATGACCCAGTTCCTGGAGGAACCTTTCCCGGCCAGAGCGTGCGTACAAGTTGCCGCGCTGCCCAAAGGCGCGCAAATAGAGGTGGACGCGATTCTCGCACTCTAGAGAGAATCAAGTACCGCGCCGTAGCCGCGTTTGTAGTCTGGATACAACAGCTGATAACCACTTTCGCGGAGCGCGGTATTACGACACCGCTTATGTCCGGCGGTATTGTGGCGCGTAGGCTCTTCAACGGTGCCCAAAAATTCCGGGCTCTGATTTGCCACTCCTAGTTCGGTAGCCAACCATGACTCCACCTCATAGCGAGGCGCAGACAGATCATCCACACCAATAAACATCGGTGCAATAGCTTCTCCAGACTGGGCCTGTTGTAACAAATGCGCAATAAGACCCGCGCAATCATCCCGGTGAATTCTGTTGGTAAAGCTTTCCGGCTCTGGCGGGCAAAGCTCTCCGCGGCGAATACGCGACAAAAGCCGCCCTCCGTGCAATCCATAGATACCGGCAAAACGCACCACGGACGCCGCATGATCAGAATTCAGAAGTTGTTGCTCAGCGGCAATGATCGGCTGAGCCCAGAGGTCTTTCTGGGTCAACGCGCTGCCCTCGTCCACCCATCCGCCGTTCGCTTCGGCAAAGACTCGAGTGCTGCTGGCCATTACAATATGCCGGGGGCGGTGCGGTCCCAGGCCGGTAAGTAAATTGCCCATGGCCGTTTCAAAACCGTCTTTATAACCGTCCACAGAGCGGTCGGTAGGGTTGAAGGTCGTCACCACAAATTCAGGCCGCAGCTCCGCCAGAAAGTCCAAACTCCCAGGCAACGTGTAGTTGGCCGCATGGGCAACAATTTCAGGCGGTAGCTTTGCAGTGTTGCGACGCACGCCCTCTACACGCCATCCCCTATCGAGCAATAGGGCGCCTGTGCGAATACCGACATCGCCACACCCAACAAATAGGACAGAACTGCTCTTCATAAAATGATCCCTCACTGGTTACACTAGGGGCTTATCCAACACGGCCAGAATCCCATGACATTAACAGAACTGCGCTACCTTGTAGCCCTGTCTGAAACAGGCCATTTTCGCAAAGCCGCTGAGCAGTGCAGCGTCAGCCAGCCTACGCTGAGTATCGCCATCAAAAAGTTGGAGGAGGAGTTAGGCGTTAGCCTGTTCGAACGAGCTCGCCATCAGGTGGCGACCACACCAATCGGCGAGCGCATTGTGGAGCAGGCCCATGCGGTACTGGCGGAAACCCAAACCCTGCGTCAGTTGGCGGAGCTGGGCAAAGACCCGCTGGGAAGTATGCTCAGTGTGGGTGCGATTTATACCGTAGGGCCCTATCTCTTTCCCCGTTTGGTTAGCCGGTTGCAGCAGTTGGCTCCGAAAATGCCTTTGTATATTGAAGAAAATTACACCGCTAGCCTGAGAGCCAAGCTAACCAGCGGCGAGTTAGATGCCATTTTCGTGGCGTTGCCATTTACAGAAAGCGATGTGGTGACACAAACACTCTTCGATGAGCCCTTTGTGGTGTTGTTACCGCAGGATCACGCACTGGCGAAGCAGTCACACATTGAACCGCGGGTATTGGCGGAGCACAGGGTGCTCCTGATGGGCGAGGGGCATTGTTTCCGTGATCAGGTGTTGGAGGCGTGTCCAGGTTTGCAGCAAGCCATTCATGAGAACTATGCGCGTGGCAATGCAGTGGTAGAAGGCAGTTCGCTGGAGACATTAAAGCATATGGTGGCGAGTGGCCTGGGCATTACTGTGCTGCCACATTCCGCTGCAAAGGAAGTCACGTATGGAGAACACACGCTGGCTGTCCGCCCCTTTGCAGATCCAGGCCCAACACGGAGCATCGCGCTCGCTTGGCGGGCTAGCTACCCGCGACCCGAGGCCATCGACATCCTCAACGACGCCCTGCGCGATCGGTAGCCTACTCATGCAAGGCATCGCCAATATATCTGTGCAGGAGCTGCGCGGCGTAGGCCCCAAGCTGGCGGGCAAGCTCTCTGACTACGGTGTTCACCGAGTAGAGGACCTGTTGTTCCATCTACCCCTGCGCTATCAGGACCGCACGCATGTCACTCCCATTGCCGGTGCGAGCGAGAGCACAGACCTCGTTATCGACGGAGAAGTGCGGGCAGCAGATGTGGTGTTTGGCAGACGACGCAGCCTCGTAGCCCGAATTCAGGATGGCACCGGTACATTGACACTGCGCTTTTTCCACTTCACCGCCGCCCAAAAAAATAACCTCAAACCGGGAACCCGCCTGCGCTGTTTCGGCCAGGTTCGTCGTGGCAGCAGCGGCCTGGAAATGTACCATCCCGAATATCGTCTACTGCAGGGTGAAGAGTCTCCGGTAGAGGAGACGCTAACGCCCGTCTATCCAACAACAGCGGGTATCGGCCAAAATCAGTGGCGCAATCTCTGTGCACAAGCTCTATCTCGTATGCAACGGGAACAGGTTGATGAGCTGCTGCCAGCCAGCGAGAAGTACCCGTACGAACTGACACGAGCGCTGCAATACCTGCATGCCCCGCCCCCGGGAGCGTCACTTGAACTGCTGCGCGAAGGACGACATCCCGCCCAATTGCGGCTTGCACTTGAGGAACTGGTGGCACACAACCTATCGCTGCATCGTCTGCGTGAACGCCAGCAACGCGAGGGCGCTCCACCCATGGAGCACAATGAAAATGCCCTGGCGACGTTTCTCGCTACTCTATCTTTCACGCCCACCCAAGCTCAGAGCCGGGTACTGAGCGAAATCGCGGTTGATCTTGCCCGGACTGTGCCCATGATGCGATTGGTTCAGGGCGATGTCGGCTCAGGCAAGACTCTGGTCGCCGCAGGTGCAGCCCTTCAGGCCATCAATGCTGGTTTTCAGGTCGCTATCATGGCGCCGACTGAAATACTGGCCGAACAGCATTGGCAAAGCTTCTCTCAATGGTTTGAACCCCTGGGTATCGACATGGAGTGGCTGAGCGGCCGCTCCAAGGGTAACAAACGAGCCAACGCTTTGGCGCGTCTTATGTCCGGAGAGGCCAGCCTGGTAATTGGCACCCACGCCTTGTTCCAGGACGATGTGGCATTCTCACGACTGGGTCTGGTGATCGTCGACGAGCAACACCGTTTCGGTGTCCATCAGCGGCTCGCACTGACCCAAAAAACCGCGCCGGAACAGGGCCGCGCACACCAGCTGGTAATGACCGCGACACCCATTCCACGAACACTGTCCATGGTGGCTTACGCGGACCTGGACTGCTCCATCATCGACGAATTACCGCCGGGACGGCAGGCCGTGACAACTGCGCTGGTCGACAGCGTCCGCCGGGAAGAAGTTGTCGCAAGGGTCGCCGCCGCCTGCAGTGACGGCCGCCAGGCCTACTGGGTTTGTACCCTGATCGAAGAAAGCGATGTCCTGCAGGCGCAGGCCGCAGAGGCGACGGAGGCAGAGCTGCGCATCGCGCTACCCCACCTGGAAATTGGGCTTATTCACGGGCGCTTGAAGCCCGCTGAAAAAGAATCGATTATGGCTGCGTTCAAAAATGGAGAATTAGCATTGTTGGTGGCGACAACCGTCATCGAAGTCGGGGTGGATGTGCCCAACGCCAGCCTGATGATAATCGAAAACCCTGAGCGTCTGGGCTTAGCGCAGTTACATCAGCTACGCGGGCGAGTCGGCCGCGGTGCGCAGGCAAGCCATTGCGTCTTGCTCTACCAATCGCCACTGTCTGCCAATGGCAAGCAACGGCTGTCGGTTATGCGGGAGAGTTCGGACGGCTTTTATATTGCTGAGAAGGATCTTGAACTGCGGGGGCCCGGCGAAGTGCTGGGCACGCGCCAAACGGGGCTGATGGAGTTCAGGATTGCCGAACTACCGACGCACAATCATTTACTGGATGACGTCCAGCTTATTTCAGACGATATTCGCAAGACGCATCCGGAACTGGCCGATCCGCTGATTCATCGGTGGACTGGCGCTGGGCAGCAGTTTGCAAAGGTTTGATCACGCGCGTGTACTTTGCAACAGGCGCCCTTAACAGCCTAGCGTTTGAAAATCGCCTGCCAACGACGCTCAAGCTCATCCACACCAATTCCATCCAGCATTTCTATGTTCCTTTCAGGAATTTTCTCCGAATCAGCAAAGTCCGCCAAAACGCGACTCAACATATCCTCGCGCAGCAAATGAATCAACGGATAAGGCGCCCGGTTACTGTAGTGACTGGCGGCGTTGGAAGCCTCACCGGCAAACAAGTACTGGGGATGAAAACTGGCCAACTGCACAACACCCTCAAGTCCGGAGTTAAGCAGCAGATCCTGCGCATCCTCGAGAAATCGTAAATAATCATGGAATTCGTGCAGCGCATTTGGAAATGCCAGCAGTGATGTGGCAACTTCCCGCTCCGGGCTCGATTGCAATACATCCAGCTCTAAAAGGAAAGCCTTTTGCATGGCCGCCGTGACACTTTTATCACACACAACGATACGCAAGTTAGACGCGCCCAACAGGGGGGGCGCGAAGGGGCACAGGTTCAAGTCGACAACAAACTCTTGCAACCAGGTTTTTATATGCCGCTCTGCGCGACCGGTCATGTGCGCAGATGACCGGAGTGCCACATCAGGCCATGATAGCCGGTAACTCTTTTTGCAATGCCATTTTTTCTTTGGTCGCCTCGCCGGTCAGTGCAAAGCCCAGCAGGTTGCCGCCGGCATCACGGAATTCTGCCTTGACGTTGTTGCCATCGACCGCAATGGTCCACTCGCCTTCTGTACCGGGCGCCACAGGTGCAACCACTACCGGACAGGCCGGGGTTTTAATGGTGACAGGCATGGCCGGATACGTGACATCGGTAGACTCGCCCGCCAGAGTTTTGCCCAGTGCTTTCGCAGCCGCCATTAGTGGCGCAACATAAACCAATACATGCCCGTCGACTTCGGCGCAATCGCCCATGGCATACACATTGGGCGCACTGGTTTCCAACAGGCGGTTGGTGACGATGCCGCGGTTCGTAGTAATACCACTGGCTTTGGCCAAATCGATTCTAGGCCTGACACCGACAGCGGAAACCACAATGTCTGCCGCGATTGTCTCACCATTGTTCAGGCTCACGTTAACGCCTGTCTCTGACTTATTGACAGCAGTCACCAAAGGACCGAAATGAAACTTGGCGCCTTTCTCTTCCAGGGCAGCCTGAACCGCTTTACCGGCAGCTTCAGGCAACAGGGTCGGTAGACAATAAGCGAGAGGATCGACAGCCTCTACCTCAAAACCACCGTTAATCAAATCATTGGTGTACTCGCAGCCGATAAGCCCACCGCCGATGATGCACACTTTCTTGACGCCATTTTTTTCCACCGCTGTGCGAAAGTCAGCGTAATCCAGCAGGTCGTTGACGGAGTAAACCAAGTCCAGACCATCTCCTTCGATGGGGGGGCGAATCACATCAGCACCCAATGCCAACACCAGCTTGCCATAATGGATTGCGGTATCGGCATCTGCCACTTTGATCAACTGCTGCGCGGTATCAATCTCATTCACTTTGGTCATGGTCCAGACGCTGGCTTTGAGCACGCCGGCCATATTGCCCGCATCCGACTGGGCGAGATCATTAGCTGACTGCTTCCGAGTATACCCCGTTGAAAGCATCGGCTTGGAATACGCACGCCCGTCATCAGAGGTGATCAGGATGAGTGGTGTGTCGCTGTCGTGTTTGCGAAATTCCTTAGCCAGGCCGTATCCCGCCAGGCCAGTCCCCAGAATGACGATCGGCGCATGTTCTTTATCGACCACCGGTTCCTCGTGATGAGGCGCGGCTTCGACTGCCGCCTCTTCGAGTAACTCAAAATCTTCCTTGCCAACGCCACAATCGGGGCACAACCAGTCTTCAGGAACATCCGCCCACTTCGTGCCCGGCGCAATACCATCGTCCGGCCAACCCTCCTTCTCGTCATAGATCAGGCCACAGACAATACATTCCCACTTACTCATGCTAGTACTCGCTTTCTTTCAATTAGGTTCATAGATAAGCCAAACGCTACCCGGCAAACTCGGAAACGAGAGACAAAATTCGAGACGCAACACTATAGGGTTGTACAATAATTGTGCAAGGATTTTCTCGCGGCTTTCTTCTACTGGATTGAGCGTTGGAGCGGCTTGCATGCGCACTGCGGATAACGCATTCTCGCCTCTGGATTTAAGGAAACTAGGCTTTTGTCCCCTCCAATTGCTCCACAGCCGCTGCCACGAAGGCGTATTGCCATCGAACCGAACTGGCGATCGATGGCACGCTACACCAGTGCAACACTTGCACCGGAGCTGCGGGTGTGGCTGACCGACAATGGTTCCCTGACAGAGCACCTGATAGCCTCTGGAGAGGGCCGGTTCGCGGTCCAGCGGCTCCATCAGAACTGGGAAGTGCCGATCCCGTCCGAGCGCCGACTATTAGCCCTCCCTCCCCGGCAACTCGCCCTTGTGCGCGAGGTTGCCCTGCGCCTGGGAGAAGAGGTGGTGGTGTTCGCACGCAGTATCTTTCCCATCTCCAGCCTGGCAGGGAGTCTCGCCCATCTTAGGCGGTTACAGAACAAATCGCTCGGTGCCATTTTGTTCAAGCATCCGGGCATGCGCCGTTACCCGTTTGAACTTGCCCACATGCCCGGAGACAGTGATTATCTGCCGAAGCATCTGCATCAACCTACTCCCGCCTGGGGGCGCCGCTGCCGATTTGAGATAGACGGCAAAAAGTTAATGGTAAGTGAAGTCTTTCTAGAGCCATTTACGCCCTGGGAGACGACACTGGCGGTGCATCGCTCTCAGCGAGGCAAGGTCAGCGCTGCTTTTCGAGCGCCAACCCAGTAAGCTAGGTCTTTTGGAAGGCCTTACAAAGGAATCCACCACTATCTCCGCTCGTACCAGCGCACTGCTGCAACTAATCCGCTTTGATAAGCCTATAGGTACCCTCCTGTTGCTATGGCCTACATTGTGGGCGTTGTGGCTTGCTGCCGAGGGGTTTCCGGACGGGGATCTGTTAGTAATTTTTGTCCTAGGCACATTCCTCACTCGCTCAGCAGGTTGTGTCATCAACGACTTCGCCGACCGGCATGTCGATGGAGCAGTGGCTCGCACCAGCGAGAGGCCCCTGGTAACAGGCACAGTCACCGAGCGCGAAGCGTTAACGTTGTTTGCCGTACTAATGCTGTTGGCATTTGTTCTGGTGCTATTTACCAACACGCTAACAATCGCACTCTCCCTCGGTGCCGTCGTGCTTGCCTCCAGCTATCCTTTTATGAAGCGCTACACCCATTTACCACAGCTAGTGCTGGGGGCTGCTTTTTCCTGGGGAATTCCTATGGCTTTTGCAGCCCAGCTTGACTCCCTCCCCGCGGCACTCTGGTTGGTGTACCTTGGAAACCTGCTGTGGACCATGGCCTACGATACGGCATACGCCATGGTAGACAGGGAAGACGATTTAAAAATTGGTATTAAATCTACGGCTATCCTGTTCGCCCGTTACGATCGGCTCATGATCGGTGGCCTACAATTAGCCTGCCTGCTGTGTCTATACCTGGCAGGGCGCGCATTTGGCCTGGGCGGGTATTTCCACGCCGCTCTAATCGTGGCCGCTGTACTGTTCGTTTACCAACACTATCTGATTCGCGAGCGCAGGCCCGACGCCTGCTTCAAAGCCTTCTTGCATAACAACTGGGTGGGTATGGCGCTGTTCGCCGGCATCGCGCTCGACTACCTGGCTGGCGGTGCCTGAATAAACCATGACCAACAACGTGAAGTCCGGGGAATTAACCGCTGAATTTCTGACCAGTCTCGATCAGATTCCAGCGAAGAGTTGGAACGATGTTGCCGGTATCGACTATCCTTTTCTGCGCCACGAGTTTCTGCATGGTCTTGAACAGACAGAGTGCACCACCGCGGAAACGGGCTGGCAGCCCTGCCATCTCCTCCTGCGACAAGGTAATACTCTTGCAGCAGTGATGCCTCTGTATCTAAAATCTCACTCCTATGGGGAATACGTTTTCGACTGGTCCTGGGCCGATGCCTGGCAACAGAGCGGCCTCGACTACTACCCCAAGCTTGTCACCGCAATTCCCTTTACGCCCGCCACCGGACCTCGCCTGTGCACGGCGCAGGGCTTCGAAGAGACTAACTGCCTGACCGCTGCATCACATGCGATTCAGGAACTGGCCAGGCGGCGACAGATTTCTTCCTGGCATATTCTGTTCCCGGAAGAGGGGATCAGTAACACCCTAGTAGAGGGGGGAATGCATCGCCGCAGCGCCACGCAGTTCCACTGGTTCAATGACGACTATGCGTCCTTTAATGACTATCTGGCGACATTCACCAGTCGTAAACGCAAGTCACTCAACCGAGAGCGCCGCCGCGTCAGAGAGCAAGGGCTACTGCTAAAGACTCTGGAGGGTAATGATATTGGCGAGCAGGAGTGGGAGCAGTTTTACCACTTCTACCAACTCACCTATGCCAAGCGTAGCGGCCACGGTGGCTATTTGAGTCGAGACTTTTTCCTAAGCACCGCCGCCGGCATGGGCAAGCAAGTCGTCATGGTCCTGGCGTACCTCGGTACACAACCCGTGGCCGGCGCGCTCTATTTTCGTTCCAGCACTACACTCTATGGGCGCTACTGGGGTTGCGAAAGAGAATTCGATTGTTTGCATTTCGAGGCCTGCTACTACCAGGGTATTGAGTACTGCATAGCTAATAACATATCGCGTTTCGACCCCGGTGCGCAGGGTGAACACAAAATTCAACGGGGCTTTCGTCCCACTACCACCTGGTCGAATCATTGGATTGCTGATCCGCAACTGTCTGCGTCCGTGGGAGACTTCACGCGCCGTGAGGAAAAACACAATCAACAGTACGGGGAGGCAGCGTCGCGGCTACTGCCATTTAAATAGGCGATTTCTATCAGCGCGCCGTTTTGCTTGACCCGCGCCGCCACACCAATAAGCGATTATTGGCAGGCATTTCATAATCATCTTGCAGCGACAAATCCGCACTCGCTGCCAGTTCATTTACCGCCTCAAAACTTCGAATACCACTGGCAGCATCGTGTTGAAGCAACCACTGATCAAAGCGTGCGTTACTGTCACTGGTATAAGCACCGTTATAATTGAACGGCCCGTAGACACACAACACCAAATCGTCCCGATCGCTTTTTTCAAGCACGCTAAAAAAATCCCGCACTGCTTCAAAAGACATAATGTGAAAGCTGTTTGCGGTAAACAGCGCGTCAGGCACCTCCAGAGGCCAGTTCGTGTCGCGCACATCCAGTGCTTTTTCTGGCAACAGGTTTTCTCCAGCGTAAGCAGAACAACGGGGTCCCAATACAGGCAGAGTCTCGGACAGGTCACTGGGTTGCCACTGCAGCCAGGGCATCTCCGCCGCAAAGAAGCAGGCGTGCTGACCGGTACCACTGGCGATCTCAAGCACGGTTTTGCGATCGGCAAAAACCTCGCACAATATTCTCAGGATATAGAGCTTGTTGTTTTCACAAGCTTGCGAGAAGGGTAGCTGGACCACTTGGCTCTCTGTGCCTCTAACTATTTCAGCGCTGGAGGCTTGTCACGCGTGAACACTAGTTCACGCGCACTGGATTGCCCTCTATTGTACCGGTAGCCGTCGACTTTAAATTTTTTCATGTCGTCAGGGTCCACCAGCTCCTTCTCAATAATAAAGCGCGCCATTTGCCCGCGTGCTTTCTTGGCAAAAAAGCTCACGACTTTGTATTTTTCACCTTTCAGATCCTTAAATATCGGCGTGACCACATCCGCATTCAGTGCCTTTGGCTTCACCACCCTGAAATACTCATTCGAGGCCAGGTTGACCAGCACGTCAGCCTTCGCCTTGAGCAATTGGGCATTGAGGGCCTCTGTAATACTGTCTCCCCAAAACTGATAGAGATTATCACCGCCACGGTTGGCAAACTTCAGACCCATCTCCAGACGGTAGGCTTGCATCAGATCCAACGGCCGCAACAAGCCATATAAACCGGAGAGAATTCGCAGGTGCTGCTGGGCAAAATTCAGTTGCTCTGCATTCAATGATTCTGCCTCCAGACCGACGTACACACCACCCCTGAACGCCAGCAATGACTGCTTGGCATTTTTCAAACTGAACGGCTGCTGCCAATCCATAAACCGCTTGTGATTTAGCGCGGCAATATTGTCACTGACACCCATCAAAGCCCGGATCTCATCGGGGCTGAGACCGCGCGCGTCTTCCACCAGCTCAGCGGATCGCTCTAAAAATGCCGGCTGTGTCGATTTGCGGGTGCCCGGCGGCGTTTCAAAATCCAGCGTTTTAGCCGGGGAAATAACGGTCAACATATAATCGCGTCCTGGTTCGGGCGTTGGGCGAATAGTTTTTCAACTCAAGCATTACCCTATGATACTCTGCGGCTCAATAATCAAAAAGACTTATCCGCCATGCCTTTTCTGCACGCCTGTGTGCACTATATTGACGCCTTTACCGAGCGCAGCGGCCAACTGCTGGCATGGCTCGCTCTGGGCATGGCATTGATGACAACCCTGGTTGTCGTATTACGCTACGGCTTTAATATCGGCTCTATCGCCGCACAGGAATCCGTTACCTATATGCATGGCAGCCTCTTTCTACTAGGTGCGGCTTATGCGCTGAAGTCCGGAGCCCACGTCCGTGTAGACATCTTCTACCGAGGTTTCAGTGGACGGACCAAGGCCTGGGTTAACAGTGTCGGCGGCATCGTCTTCCTGTTACCACTGTGTGTTTTTATATTGATGAGCAGCTGGGACTACGCGGGCGAGTCCTGGTCTATGTTCGAAACCTCCGCAGAGCCTGGCGGCATCCCGGCCGTATTCCTGTTGAAGAGTTTGGTTCCCCTCATGGCCATTACCCTGGCACTGCAGGGTATAGCAGAAATATTGCGCAATGCGCTAATTCTGGTCGAGGGCGAAGCCCCCTAGTGGAATACCTTTCACTCTACCTGTTCCTCGCGGTCTGCCTGTTCCTGATGCTGGGCTACCCGGTAGCATTCACACTCGCCGGCACTGCGCTGGTATTTGCCACGGCAGGTATTCTCGGAGGCGTCTTTGACCCCAGTTTTCTGTCTGCTTTGCCAGGGCGCATCTTCGGCACCATCAACAATACCACACTGATAGCAGTGCCCTTGTTCATCCTCATGGGCACCATTTTGGAAAAGTCCCGGGTGGCGGAGGAGATGCTGGACAGTATGGCGCGCTTATTCGGCGGCGTGCGCGGCGGACTGGGAGTCTCCGTCGTCGTTGTGGGAATGTTTCTGGCCGCCAGCACCGGCATCGTCGGAGCCACGGTAGTGACCATGGGCCTGTTATCGCTCCCAAGCATGTTGCGCAGTGGCTATAGCCCGGCCCTGGCGACCGGGACTATCTGCGCCACCGGGACACTGGGGCAGATTATTCCACCTTCTATTGCACTGGTGCTATTGGGGGACATTCTGTCCAATGCCTACCAGCAGGCCCAGCTAAACATGAATATCCTCAACCCCAAGACAGTCTCAGTGGGAGACCTGTTTGTCGGGGCGTTGATTCCGGGGCTGGTGCTGGTGGCCCTGTATATCCTTTACCTGCTGGTTCAGGCCAGACTGAAACCGGAATCGGCTCCGCCAAGCACGCTGGAGCCAGTAGCCCTTCATGAATTGCTGCGCGGATTACTGCCGCCGCTCACGCTGATCATAATCGTACTGGGCTCCATCCTGGCGGGTGCCGCGACACCGACAGAAGCGGCCGGAATTGGCGCATTCGGTGCCCTGGTTCTCGCCCTGGCAAAGGGTCAAATGACGGTCACCCGGCTCAAAGAAGCGCTGCGAAATACCCTCGATGTCACCTGCATGGTCTTCATGATTCTTATAGGCGCGGCCGTATTCTCACTGGTATTCAGAGGCTTCGGGGGGGAAGCGCTAATACACGCGTTCTTCCTGGGGTTGCCCGGCGGAGTCATGGCGGCGACGCTAGTGGTGATGGTAGTCATCTTCCTGCTCGGTTTCATTCTTGATTTCATCGAGATTACATTTGTCGTAGTGCCCATTGTAGGCCCTATTTTACTGGCCATGGGAGTGGATCCCATCTGGTTGGGTATCATGATTGCGCTCAATCTGCAGACCTCGTTCCTTACCCCTCCCTTCGGGTTTGCACTGTTCTATCTGCGCGGGGTGGCGCCCGAATCAGTACCCACGAGCGCTATCTACCGGGGTGTAGTTCCCTTTATAATCCTGCAGGTGATGCTGCTAGTAGCACTATGGTATGTACCGGAATTGGCAACCTGGCTGCCATCGGTGCTTAAGTGAGCAGTGGCGCTTCCCCTAATGAATAGGCAATTGCAATGAGTGATATCGACACTGCACCCGTACCCCACGGCGATCTGGCCCTGCAGACCGTGGCGATGCCCAAGGACACCAATGCGACCGGGGATATCTTCGGCGGCTGGTTGTTATCCCAAATGGACATCGCCGGACTGATTACCTCCAGCGAAGTCGCTGATGGCCGCGTGGCAACGGTTGCAGTCAATGGCATGGTCTTCCTTACACCGGTACACGTAGGGGCCGTGGTCTCCTGTTATTGCGATGTATTGGAAATCGGGCGCAGTTCCATTCGTATTATCGTAGAAGTTTGGATCAATTCCCTGCAAGACCGTGAGCCCATCAAGGTGACGGAGGGTGAGTTTGTGTTTGTTGCTATTGATGAGCACGGTCGTACTCGGACAATTAAGCAGTAGAGCCCCTTCCTCGATCAGCTGGGTCAATGCTTTGCATTAAACGAAAACCCAGACCTGCGGCAGGCTAATAATCCCCGTCACCCAATACTTTGTCGCGCGAGTTAATATAAGCCTGCTCTGAAATGTGGTGATAATTGCGCGCGCCTTTGTAAAATTTTCGGTAGGACTCATAGACCTTGGCCGCCATGGGGTCTGATGCCACCAGTTTCTGCATCACGACCTGCGAGCCCTGCCAGAGGGCAAGCAAAACATCATCCGGCAGTCGCCTGAGCTGCACGCCCTCTTCAATTAGACTTTCCAACGCAGCATTGTTGCGGGCGGTGTACTCATCGAGCATATCCTGACTGATGGCCCGGGACGCGTATTTGACAATGGCCTGCAGGTCAGTAGGGAGCGCCTCCAGTGAATCCTTGTTGACGATAAACTCAAGAATAGAGCCGGGCTCGTGCCAGCCCGGATAGTAGTAGTACTTCGCCACCTCGTGAAACCCCAACGACTTGTCGTTATAGGGCCCGACCCACTCCAGCGCATCAATGACGCCTGTTTGCATCGAGGTATAGAGCTCTCCTCCGGCAATGGTGACCGCCGTGCCGCCGGCCGCAGCAAAGACCTCACCCGCAAGGCCAGGTATCCGCATCTTTAACCCCTTTAGATCCTCGATAGAGTTGATTTCCCGGTTAAACCAACCCGCCATCTGCACGCCCGTGCTGCCGCCCGCCATCGGCACAAGGTTATAAGGGGCATAGGCTTCCTGCCACAACTCAAGGCCGCCGCCGTAGTGCAGCCAACCGTTCATCTCTTGAGCATTGAGGCCAAAAGGTACCGAGGTGAAGAAGACAGACGCCGGCACTTTTCCCTTCCAGTAGTAGGCTGCCCCATGACCCGCGTCAACGACACCCTGAGAGACAGCATCAAAGACTTCCAAGGCAGGTACAATCTCGCCCGCGCCGTACACATGCACCGTCAACCTACCGTTACTCATCTCCTCGACGGCGCGCGAAAAGTTTTCCGCAGCAAAGCCCAGGCCCGGAAAGTTCTTGGGCCATGTGGTAATCATCTTCCATTGATAATGCTCGCCCGTTGCTCCAACAGCGGCATGATTGCTGCCTTGATTCTCAGCCGCTCTGTCTCTGGCCCAAAAACCCAGCGTCGCTACAAGTGCTCCCACCAGCGCTAGAATAACCAGAGGCGTGTAGCGTTTTTCAGCGGAAGCGTTACCCATAATCAAAATCATCCATTGCCAGCTAGTGTTACATCATTTGCAAATTGGCGTATTGCAGTACCAGCCACTTGCCGCCTTCGGTATCAAAATTGACTTCCACCCTGGCACTAGCACCGCGGCCTTCAAAGTTTAACACGACGCCTTCGCCAAAGACTTGATGATAGACACGCTGTCCCAGTGACAGATCAGTATCAGGCACTTGCGCCTGAGTAAGACTGCTAACCGGTTGGCTGATGGACCCACGCAACCTCACTTCCTGCAGCAATTGTGCAGGAATTTCCCGAACAAACCGTGAAGGCGTGTTAAAGGTTTCACTACCGTGCAAGCGCCGGCACTCGGCATAGGTCATCACTAATTTTTCCATGGCTCGGGTAATACCGACATAGCAAAGACGGCGCTCTTCCTCCAGGCGACCAGGTTCCTCCATCGACATGCGATGGGGGAACAGGTTCTCCTCCATGCCCACCATAAAGACGAGTGGAAACTCCAGCCCCTTGGCCGAGTGCAAAGTCATCAACTGCACAGAATCTTCGTGCTCATCGGCCTGAGCATCACCGGCATCCAGAGCTGCCCGGTCGAGAAACTGCTGTAGGGGTCCCAGTTCATCGTCCTCGGCGACAAACTGTTTCGCCGCACTGACTAATTCCTCCAGGTTCTCAACTCGCGCCTGGCCCTTTTCTCCCTTTTCCTTCTTGTGGTAATCAATCAGGCCGCAGGCATCGACGGTGCGATCAACCAGGTCCTCCAACGTCAATTGTTCGGTGCCACTATCCAATTCATTGATCAGCACGATAAAACCTTCCAGCGCACCCAGCGCTCTGGGAGGCAGCAATTTTTCCTCCAACACGGCGTTAATCGCAGACCACAGGGGAAGATCGCGGCTGCGAGCACACTCGCGCACCGCATCCAGAGACTTACTGCCAATTCCGCGGGGAGGTGTATTGATTACCCGCTCCACCGCAGCGTCATCTCCCCGGTTGAGCAGCAGGCGCAGATAAGCCAGGGCATTGCGTATCTCCATGCGTTCATAGAAGCGCTGTCCACCGTAGATGCGGTAGGGTATGGCATTGCGAATCAGCGCCTCTTCGAGCACGCGCGACTGCGCATTCGAGCGATATAGAATCGCGATGGAAGCGCGCGTATTGCCATCATTGAGCCACTGCTCGGCCTGCTCAACGATATACCGGGCTTCATCGTGCTCATTAAACCCGGCATACAAACTTATCGACTCCCCCGATTCACCTGCCGTCCACAGTTCCTTTCCCAGACGGCCGGAATTATGAGCGATGACGCCATTGGCTGCCTGTAAAATTGTCTGGGTGGAGCGATAATTCTGCTCCAGCCGAACCGTTCTGGTCGCGCTAAAATCCTCCGTAAAGCGCTGTATGTTCTCTATTTTTGCTCCACGCCAGCCATAAATAGACTGGTCATCATCGCCCACGGCAATAACGGGTATATTCGCGCCGGCCAGCACTCGTAACCAGGCATATTGCACCGTATTAGTATCCTGAAACTCGTCGACCAATATCTGCCGAAACCGCCCCTGGTAATGCTGCAATACCTGCGGGCTCTTCAGCCACAACTCGTGCGCTCGCAGCAGCAACTCCGCAAAGTCCACCATTCCTGAGCGTTCACAGGCTATTTCATAGGCGCGATACACCTGCAACATCGTCTGGGCAAACAAATCTCCCGGGGGCACGTGCACGTGGGCGCTGCGCAATCCCTCATCCTTCTGTCCATTGATGTACCACATGGCCTGCTTGGGTGGCCACCGGGCTTCATCTAACTCAAGATCCCTGCACACACGCTTCACCAGCCGCAACTGATCATCACTGTCGAGTATCTGGAAATTTTGCGGCAACCCGGCTTCGCGCCAATGGGCCTTCAACAAACGATGGGCGAGACCGTGAAAGGTGCCAACCCACATCCCGTGAGAGGGAACCTGCAACATCTCTTCGATGCGGTTGCGCATTTCCCGCGCGGCTTTATTGGTAAAGGTCACCGCGAGAATTGACCAGGGGGAAAAGTCTTCCGCCCTTATCAGCCACGCAATTCGGTGCACCAGCACACGGGTTTTACCGCTGCCGGCCCCCGCGAGGACAAGCATGTTCTGATTTTCTGCGGCGACGGCATCGCGCTGAGCTTCATTGAGAGGGGAGAGAATATCGGATACATCCATTGTCGCATTCTAACGAATTTCGCTGCCGCGAACGTACTCTTTCGCAAGGAAATTGGCCTACTGGTCTGTTATGATCATCCGGGATTTCCGCAAAATCGCAGGTGCCGTAGAGCCATGACTACTAATCACGACGATCACCCGGATGACAGCCCACTTTCTTCTAAAATAGACCTGCACAGCAGCGACAAGGATCAGCGCCGCGAACCCCTGTTCAACGGTTTTGAGGAAGACGACGAGGCCTTCGAAGAACCTGACCGCGATACCGATTACTCCTCCGGCTATAGCGCAGACAGTGTGGAAGAAGAAGACTTTGACGATAATCTCGCCGACGAAAACGACAGCGGTCTCTTGCTCCCGACGAATACAACGGCTCTGCAGGAAACCGAGAGTGACCTCAAAGAGCCCGAGCCAATGGAAACGCAAGCGCCTCAGGAATGGCTTGAGGAGACAGATTATGACGAGGTTGATGAGAACACTAGCCAGGGCTGGCCGCTGGGGATTGTTACCGTAGCGATCATCGCTCTGGTACTGCTCGCTTTTGGCGGTTATGGCGTAATGCAGGAACGCTCGGCCACTAAGGAAGAAACACGCCTGTTGCGCGCCGAACTTGCCACCTCTGCCAGTGCTATGGCTGTGAATGCCAACAGGGCCGCCATGCAAGCGTTACAAGATACCAATGCCGAGCTGGCTGCGAATGCAGGTGCGCTCGCGGCCCAGAATCGAAGATTGAGCGATACCGTCGCCGGGCTCGAAGCCCAACTGAAAGCCCAACAAGCTGCACTGACAAAAAAAGTCCCTGCCACAAAAACACCGGATAAGCCTGCCGCGGCCCCAAAACCGGCCACACCGCAAACCACCTCAACACAACGCACGGCAAACAACACTGCAGCGGCGTCTTCCACCGGAAACTGGTTTGTAAACTTTGGCTCATACACACAACCTGACATGGCGGAGACCTGGGCTAATAGGCTGCGTCCCGCAACCGGCCGGGTAATCATTGCCAAGACAGCTAAAGATGGAAAAACAATTTACCGGGTCCGGGTCGTAGGCCTGGCCAGCAAAGACGCCGCCAGTAAGGTGGCCCGCAGTCTCGAGGCAGAGATGGGTGTCTCTGCCCTGTGGGTAGGAAGCGACTAATGCAGTCGTGACTTGGCAGAGACCCGCTGTCCTGTTACTGTTTTTCTCTCAGAACATTGGAATTAAGTGAGGGAACCATGATCAATACAATCAAGCTGGGGCTCATAGGCCTGGCCTTGGGAAGTGCGGCAAGCCTAGCCGACGATTGCACCGCGCCGCAAACACCGGCTTTGCCCGACGGTGCCACAGCGTCACTGGAGCAGATGCTGGCAGGACAAAAAGCGGTAAAAGCATTCCAGGCGGCAAATTCGGAGTTCCGAGAATGTCTGGATCCTAAAGTAAGTGCCGCTGAACTTGAATCTGTCGCTGACGCCGAGGATGAAAATATCCAGACTATCCTTCAACAGCTCAACGAGGATTACAACAACTCTGTGTCCGAAGAAGAGACGCTGGCCGAAGGCTTCAATAATGCGTTGAAAGCGTACAAAGCAGCCAACCCCGGCTAAGGCTGGTTAGTCGCGTTTTCTGGGGGTCTTCACAGCCCACAACCAGGGCAATCTCCCCGAG
>TARA_R110002072_G_scaffold297330_7_pt1 | contig 54501 bp, 51 predicted proteins | sample TARA_R110002072 | Tara Oceans TARA_R110002072 (sample SAMEA4397118) | marine metagenome | biome: Polar Biome; feature: [SRF] surface water layer (ENVO:00010504); material: water (ENVO:00002006), including particulate matter (ENVO:01000060) such as... | depth 5 m | reverse complement strand
GAATTCGATGCCGAGATCAAGGCCTGGCTGGCGCCCTTTGTCATGGCGGCCATCAACACCCGCATCGTGCATCGCTCCAATCTGCTCAGCGGTTTCGCCTATGGGCAAGGCTTTGTCTACGACGAGGCCCTGACCACCGGGCCGGGCCTGAAAGGACAGTTCAAGGCCAATGCCGTGGCCCTGGCGGTGGGCGGTTTCGTGGGGCTGTCTGCGCTGCGCCCCAGCCGTGCGCTGCTGGAGCGTTTCGTGGTGCCCAAGCCGGGCGAAGGGCCCAGCCCCGAGGCCCAGCAGAAGGGTTATTTCGATTTCCGCTTTTATGGCCGCACAGCGGGCGGCGACACCGTGGTCACCAAAGTGACCGGCGACCGCGATCCCGGCTATGGCTCTACCGGCAAGATGCTTGGTGAAGCGGCCGTTTGCCTGGCACGCGATGTCGACAGATCAAAGGTCGGCGGCGGCTTCTGGACCCCCGCCACCGCCCTGGGTGACGCCCTCATCGAGCGGCTGGTCGCCCACTCGGGCCTGACCTTTGAGGTGTTGTAATGCCCAGATCACCGGAGTTCGACAGCTAAACGCGCAAATGATTGTTCTCATGAGGCATGAGTTTTCAACGTGCAACTACCCCGAGTTCCGCAGCCAATCCGATAAGTGCTTGATTGTGTCAGGTCCCGGATGACTAACCACTCGACGCCGAAAGTGATGCCGAACGCCTGAATTAAGCCGCGCCGCGAAGCGGCGTCGGCTTGAATGAACTGTTGGGCTTCACGCTTTCTGGATCAGGAAAAGAAACTCTTTATTCGGCGCCTCGGCATCTCGCACCCATTCATTCGTCCAGCGCATGTCCGCCATAACGTTGCGGCGGTAGTCAACTTCCACAGCTTCGAGCAGCCGACCGTTCTCATTGATGACTCGATTGAGCTCCTCTGCTGTTGCCCGCCCCCCCGAGCTATAGGAGAGCAGGACGTGCTTCGCGCGAATAGATGCCAATGCACTTCGAATAGCTTCGACGGCGATCAGTTGGCCTGACTCGTTCCGCCGAAATTCTTCAAAAACAGATGCAGAAAGACTGTCTGAGGTGTCCATTCGTCGCTTGGATTTACCAAATGTGGGTGGTTGATCGTTCAACACCACAGAGGTCCAGACATGGTAATAGGCACCGTAGCGCACTCGCGAGGGAGGCATTTTCTCGTTGTTTGATCCATAGGGCGGATCCAAGTACGCGAGATCTACTTCGATATTTGGAACAAGATCAAAAATGTCGCCTTGGTGGACTGAATGTGCTGCGGTCTTAGGTAGCAGCGAAGGAACTTTGAGAAGAAGTTGCTTGTACGACCTCGGAGACCATTCATTCAGGTATGACGCGTAATGTCCTAGCGTGTTATCCACCTCGTCCAAAGCGCGGATTAAGCTGGTCAGAAGGACTGCTCTCTCAACGGGACTAATCTGTAGGCGATCAATTTCTGCTCGAACCGCGTCCAGCTTTCGCGTGTTTTGGCGCTGCCAGGGCTTCTTCAGTCCATCAGCCCCAATCGAACGCCCATTGCCTGGGTCGCCGCCGTATTGTTCGGTAAACCAGCCATCTAGAGGCGCAAGCCCATTCAGGTGCGCAATCATTGGCGCATAGTGACTTTTGGTGTGTTCGTTCAAGAGATAGCACGACGCGAAGACCGCAGACCAAGCAGCGATATCATTTGCGGCAACCGTATAGCCACTTTGTGCAAAGGCTTGCGATACGCGAGTTGTTCCGGCAAAAGCGTCTAGCACTGTTCTTGGGTTCACCTTCCTCGCCAATGACAGTATGTGAGGAAGCAATTTCTGCTTTGACCCTGCATACTTGATACCCTCTGTGCTTGGGACATCAACTACCGTTTCGCCGAATAGATCTATGGCTTCCATATCAACTCAGGTTTGATTTTTTTTTCTGTGCATCGATGTCGCATTTCAGCTCCTCAAGCGCGGCTTCATGCCCAACTGAGGTGGACAACAGCGCGTGCGAGAAAAGCTTTACAAGAATTGGATTTTGTGTGTATGTAATCCACCCGCCCGTAACACTGGTGAAGTACTTTAAGCCATTCCTTGTGTGTGTCCAAAGTCCACGTTGAAGGGCGTTTGCGGTACCGCTGCCATAGCGAACTTCACAGACGTAATCCCCTTCACTGTCATAAAAGCGATAGACGGGATGCTTTCGACCTTTTCCTTCGCATTCATAGATGACTCTGGCAACGCTTTGCATAGCCATCTCGTGATCAAACACGAGCACGTTGCACCGCTGCTTCTTTTCGTCATAAATGAGCGGCAATACATTTAATCCGCTGAAGTCTGAGAAAACGGGATCAGCCCAAAGCTTCGCAATTGCGCTTTTCCCTTCAATGATTTTGCCCATCTGTTCAAGCTTGGGGAACATCAAAAATTTCTTGTCTGTCGAGAGCTGTAGCGGACCGTCACCATAAGCCTTGAGGCTGACAGGAAATTCATCCTTGGTAATCTCATTGATGATCTTAATGTCTTCTTCGTGCTCTTTGGCTCGATATAGATCTTTCCCAACATGGATTGATTTGAAATCGTACATGTATTGATTAATGAACTCTGCTATTGCGATTTCAGCTAAATCACCGTGCGTCTTGTTTCCGATAAGTCGCATCGTGAAGATGTTACTTAGAGTCGTCGTGATGAGGTGAGGATTCTTGGCGATCAACAGTTTGAAGCGAGTGGCGAATTCTTTGTAGGGCGTCATGAGTTACGGTCTTTAGTTTGCGTGGATGTGTGGGGGCGAGCGTATCTGTGAGGCCCAACGCCTGAGTTAAGGGGTGCCGCGAAGCGGCATCCCCTTGAGCGAATTGTTAGGCCACACGGGCCGGGGCCTAGCCACGGAGGGGGCCTGGAATGTAGTCCGGTGGCTTTCGGGCCGCTCTTACCGCCAGGTAGTGAGCGAACACCGCAATTGGTAGGCCGTACAGCGCGAACAATCCGATCATGGGAATGCCCCCGATGGGATGCGTAGCGGCAGATATGAGTAGAGCAGAGACCACCGTCGAAGTGTAGTTAGCCCAGCCGACGCTCAGCAGGCTCGCATGGATAGGAGCTGCAATAAGCAACACAACAAATGCCCCAACAAAGAACGACAAAAAAAGAGCGCCCACAAGCGCAACGGGATCTGCAGACAACACGAGGCTCCCTAGAACGCTCACCGAGAAAGACCCGGCGCAGAGGGCAATGAAGTAGCTCTTGTAAGAGATCTCGGCTGCTCGAAGCAGGTCCATCTGGCCTAACGACGCGCTAAACGGCGCGAAAGAAGTGAGCGTCCGAGGCCACGTATTTTGTGGCCGATTTTGAGCGCCTTGTTAGCATTCTGCTTACCATAGGTACATACTTGACTTCTTATTGAGAATCTTCAGCTCGAACGATTCTGCACATGCGCCGCCTGCTAAGCCGTAGCAGACATGCAAAGGCAATAGGTGCTCTTCTCGAGGGTGGCAAAACCGAGCACCCGGCGCTTTTACCCATTCACACAATCTTTGTTTTCTTTCTTCTTCAGAGATATTTGTGTTTGAACAAGTATCCAATAACCAAGACTCAAATGCTTCATTCAAATCTTTTGACTCCGTAGTTTCTGGAGTAAAAAAGGCCTTCATATTGTGAAAAGAAAATCCTGACCCTATTAAAAGTAAATCTTCATAGTCTAAGCCCTGTAGCGCCTGACCAATACTAATATGCTCGGCAGGACTTAAGTTATTCAGAAGCGACAACTGAATACAAGGAATATCAGCATCTGGGTACATTATTTTTAGCGGTATGAACAAACCGTGATCAAAGCCCCTTTGTTTATCGAGATTGCAAGCAATGCCAACACGCTCTAGCTTTTCGTGGATTTTATTTGCAAGCAGTGCCTCGCCCTTGCAGGGATAGGTAATACTGTAAGATTCTTCTGGAAATCCATAATAATCATATATAAGCGATGGGCTCTCGCCAGCAGTAATTGTTGGCAATTTCTCTTCCCAATGTGCACTCACAACCACAATGGCCGATGGTTTACGCAATAAAGATGTTATGCTTTTTAAGCAATCAACCATTTCTGTATGCCCAGCATCACCCAAAAGAGGCATTGGCCCGCCGCCATGCGACAAGAACAATATTTGAGGTTTAGAGCTCATAATGACTTCCTTATTTGGTAAATGCTAACGCCTCAGCTAAGCCGCGGGCCCGCCGGAGGCGGGACCGTCGGCTTGAGCGCCTAGTTGGACCTTACCTGCGCGTATGAGGTCTATTGCTTGAAGATCTACTGAGAGTGCTTGACGCTCCTTTTCAAGAATAGGACGCCATTTTTCATAGGCAGCTCGTCCCGCCTTATATTCAGCCGCATAGGTGCTGGGGTCGGCCGCTTTATCTACTGACGTGAGATCAAATCCGACTCTCTCTGAGCCTATACCTTCTTGCCAATCTGCTAGAGACATATACGCCTCGACAAGATGTTTCATTAACGTTGGATCGCTTACTGAAACGATCTTGTACTGAAGTGCCTTCTTGATTGTTTCTTTTGGGTAAGGCAACTGCGCTGCATCAAAAACACAGAGCGGTGGCGGCGAGGCCAGCTCCAACGTCTCCCCGAACTTGCTGATGACCTCTAATACAAAATTTTCTGAGAGCGCGACAGGACCTTCTGGTTTTTGCCGAGGCTTCTGCCCGAATAACTTTCGGAATTTTTCAAACATGGGGTCTCCGGCGGCTTGCTTGTAAGGTCCAACGCCTCGCATCAGCCGCGGATTTGCCGCAGCGAAGCGAAGGCAAATACGTCGGCTGGATGCACTTGTTGGACCCGCTCATGACCCGAGATACCTTTTGAAGTACCCGGCCTTGGTGGAGTAACCCAATGCGAGATAGAAATCTGCCGCACCGGCAGTTGCCAGCGAAGCGAGCTTACAGCCGCTGTTCACGGCCCATGATTCAAATGCAGCCATGAGTAACCGGCCGACGCCACTACGACGCTCGCTGTTGAGTACAAGAATCTCGTCTACCCACGCTGTATCACCTGCCGCATAAAACGCCGAATGCTTGTAACCAGAAACATAGCCAACGAGCGTTTCGCCTTGCTCAGCAACAGCAATAAAGGAACACGGGTCCGTGAGCTTGCGCTGAAGCATGCTGATGTATGCGTCTGTACCTATCGGACTGGGAGTCGGAAACGCGCGTACCAACCCGAATAGCTGCGCCTCGTCTTTAAATTCAGCCAAGCGAGTTTTAATCATTCTTTAGGTCCAACTTTGAATTAGACGAACGCCCACGGCGCCGGTGTGTAGGCCTATCTCGAAGCGCCGCATCGTGTGCCCCCCAGGCTCTTCGATGGCAAGCTGGACACTAACTGTTTAGGCTGCCTAATATCAAGCGGATGGAAATGGTCAACCCACCGCCGCGGCTGCTGGACCGTGTGCGTGCCGCTGCGAGGGTGCGCAACATGGCGCTGCGTACCGAGCAGGCTTATGTGGACTGGATTCGGCGGTTCATTCTGTTTCACGGCAAGCGGCACCCCGATGAGATGGGCGCCGAGGAGGTTGCCGCGTTTCTGTCTCACCTCGCGATTGATCGAAATGTGGCGGCGTCAACCCAGAATCAGGCCAAGGCGGCGTTGATTTTTTTGTATCAGAAGGTTCTTGAGCGTGATTTGCCCTGGCTCTCCGAGGTGGTGCAAGCCAAGCGGGCCAAGCGCCTGCCCGTGGTGTTGACACCCCGAGAGGTTCGGGAGCTGCTTCTGCAGCTGAGCGGTACGAACTGGCTGGTGGTGAGCCTGCTTTACGGTACCGGCATGCGCGTGCTCGAAGGCTTGAAGTTGCGCATCAAGGATATTGATTTTGAACAGCGGGCCATCACGGTTCGACAGGCCAAGGGCAACAAGGACCGTGTCACGGTGCTGCCCGAGAATCTGATTTTGCCGTTGCAGGCGCAGCTTGAGCGGGCCAGGGCGCTGCATCAGCGTGATCTCGATCAGGGATTTGGCGCGGTTTACCTGCCTGCCGCCTATTCTGTGAAGGCCCCCAGCGCGGCCAAAAGTTGGGGGTGGCAGTATGTTTTTCCGTCGCCTGTGGGACGCTCGCGCGATCCCCGCAGCGGGGCGGAGCGTCGACACCACATTCTTCCCGAAACGATACAAAAGGCGGTGAAGCTGGCCGCTGCACGGGCCGGCATTTCGAAGCAGGTGTCTCCGCACGTGCTGCGACATTCGTTCGCCACCCATTTGTTGCAGAGCGGCTACGACATTCGCACGGTGCAGGAGTTGCTGGGTCACAAGGATGTGGCTACCACCATGATTTACACCCATGTGCTGAATCGCGGCGGACGCGGCGTGCTAAGCCCCTTCGATCAAATCGCTTAGAAGCGGTGTTTGCTGCCGGTCTCAGAGCAAGCTTGCCGCGCTGATCAGCGGTGCAGGAAGCGGCCGCGTGCTGCGCTAAACAGGCCATCGGCAGGCTGGGTCGCCAACCATTGTTTCCATTGCTCTGCCGATTGGTCCTCGCGCAGTTCGGCTTCGTCGAAGCCCGCGGCGCGTATTTCCAGCGCCTGGTCCAGAACGACGGCCTTGCCACTGGCGCGCAGGCGGCCGTTGTACCCGAGACGCCGCAGCTGGCGGGCCTGTGAGTAGGCGCGTCCATCGGCAAAGGCGGGAAACTGCAGGGCGATGCAGTCAATCTGCGCGAAGTGCGGCACCAGCGCCTTCACGTCGGCGTCGTTGGCCCAGCGCACGCCGCTGTGGGCCGGCACCGGCTCGGGCAGGTCGCCGCCGTCAAACCATTGCGCGGGTTCGATCGGCGTGGTGGTCATGATGTAGAGCGCGCTCATGCGTAGATCCGCTGCTTGAACGGCTTCATGCCGACGCGGCGGTAGCATTCGAGAAAGGTTTCGTCCTCGCCCTCGCGCTGGTCGAGGTAGGTCTGGATGATGCGTTCGACCGCTTCGGCCACGTCGGCGCGGGCCACCGACGGTCCGGTGCGATCGCCCAGGGTGGCATCGTTTTCGGCGCTGCCGCCGAGGGTGAGCTGGTACCACTCCTCACCTTTCTTGTCGACGCCGAGAATGCCGATATGGCCGACGCTGTGATGCCCGCAGCCGTTCATGCAGCCGCTCATCTTGAGCTTCAGCTCGCCGATGTCGTACTGGTCGTCGAGGGTGTCGAAGCGCGCGTAGATGTCGTCGGCCACCGAGATGGAACTGGCATTGGCCAACGAGCAGAAGTCGAGGCCGGGGCAGCAGATCATGTCGGTCAGCAGGCCGATGTTGGGGGTCGCCAAATGATGAGCCTTGAGCACTTTCCAGACCGCGTGCACATCGCCCTGCGCCACTTCGGCGAGGACCAGGTTCTGATCGTGGGTGGAGCGGGCCTCGCCGAAGCTGTAGCGCTCGGCAAGGTCGGCAACGACCTCGAGTTGCTCGGCGGTGATGTCGCCGGGCGCCACGCCGGGCGCCTTGAGCGAGATGAAGACGGCCTTGTAGCCCTCGACCCGGTGTGCCAGCACGTTGCGTTTGCAGAAGGCGGCAAAGGCGCTGTCGTCGGCCTGGGCGCGTTCATGGTCGGCAAGGTCGGCGGCTGCGTCACGGCGGTAGGGGTGGGCATCGAAGTGGCGCTTGAAGCGGTCGATGGCGTCGCGCGTGAGGGTCAGGTCGCCGCCGCGCAGGCCGGCGTTCCACTCCGCTTCAACCGCGTTCCGGAACGCCTCGACGCCGCGTTCCTTGACCAGAATCTTGATGCGCGCCTTGTAGATGTTGTCGCGACGGCCCCATAGGTTGTAGACCCGCAAGATGGCTTCGAAGTAGCTGAGCAGGTCCACTTCGGGCAGAAAGTCGCAGAGCTTCTGGCCGATGATGGGCGTGCGCCCCAGGCCGCCACCCACGTACACGGTGTAGCCCAGTTCGCCCTTGTCGTTGCGCACGATATGCGCGCCAATGTCGTGCACCAGGGTGGCCGCGCGGTCGCCGGTGCTGGAGGCGAAGGCAATCTTGAACTTGCGCGGCAGCCAGTTGAATTCGGGGTGAAACGTCGCCCACTGGCGGGTCAGCTCGCAGTACGGGCGGGGGTCGACGATCTCGTCGGCCGCCACGCCGGCCAGATGATCGGTGGTGATGTTGCGGATGCAGTTGCCCGAGGTCTGGATGGCGTGCATCTCCACCTTGGCAAGTTCGGCGAGAATGTCGGGCACGTCTTCCAGCTTCGGCCAGTTGTACTGGATGTTCTGGCGGGTACTGAAATGGCCGTAGCCCTTGTCGTAGCGACGGGCGATGTGCGCCAGCGTGCGCAGTTGCGGCGACGACAGCAGTCCATAGGGCACCGACACGCGCAGCATCGGCGCAAAGCGCTGGATGTACAGGCCGTTGCGCAGGCGCAGGGCCTTGAATTCTTCGTCGGGCAGTTCGCCGGCGAGGAAGCGCTGGGTCTGGTCGCGAAACTGGTCAACGCGTTGTTGCACCAGGGCGTGGTCGTGGGCGTCGTAGCGGTACATGAACTCTCGTGTGATCTCGTAGGTGAAACCCGGGCGCGAAGGGTATCAGCGCACCCGATTCGCATAAAGCGCTATGCAAAGACCTTTGGGCAATATCCCCTCAGGGGCCGGCCGCGGGCGCTGGCGCGGGCAGCAACTTGCCCGCCGCCACGGCGCGGGTTTCGGGGTCACTGATGCTGGCGATGGACTCGACGGTTTCGCGGTTCAAGTGCGGCGCGAAGGCGTGGATGAAATCGAGCATGTAGCCGCGCAGAAACAGACCCCGGCGAAACCCGATGTGGGTGACGCTGGGCTCGAACAGGTGATCGGCCGGCACGCGGACCAGGTCGGTGTCGACCTCGGGGTCGTAGGCCATGTCGGCGACGATGCCCACGCCCAGGCCGAGGCGCACGTAGGTCTTGATCACGTCGGCATCGACCGCGGTCAACACCACGTCGTGGCGCAGCCCGTGGGCGGCGAAAGCCTGGTCCAGCTTCGAGCGGCCGGTGAAGCCGAAGGTGTAGGTGACAATCGGATGCTCGGCCAGCCGCGCCAGAGTGAGGCGATGCTCGCGGGCGAGGCGGTGATCGGGACGCACCAGCACGCAGCGGTTCCAGCGGTAGCAGGGCAGCATCACCAACTGCTCGAAATGCTCGATGGCCTCGGTGGCGATGGCGAAATCGGCCTCGCCCTCGGCCGCCATCTTCGCGATCTGCGGCGGTGAGCCCTGGTGCAGGTGCAAGGCCACCCGCGGGTAGCGCTCGCGGAAGGTGGTGATGACCGGCGGCAGGGAATAGCGCGCCTGGGTGTGGGTGGTGGCGATGGCCAGGTCGCCGCGATCGGCCTGTTTGAACTCGGCCGCGACATTGAGAATGTTGTCGGCCTCCTGCAGCAGCCTGGCGCTGTATTCCAGAATGCGCTGCCCGGCCGGCGTGATCTCGGCGAGATGCTTGCCGTTGCGCACGAAGATCTCGACGCCCAGTTCATCTTCCAGCAGTCGGATCTGCTTGGAGATGCCGGGCTGCGAGGTGAACAGGCTCTCGGCCGCCGCAGTGATGTTGAGGCCGCGGCGGGCCACTTCGTGGATATAGTGCAGTTGGCGGAGCTTCATGACCGACCCTTTTATAACTGATGCGCCAATTATGAGACATTGTTAGATCAGATGGATATGGACTGGCCGTATTTTCCGCTGTTCGTGCGCGTCGCCGACCTTGAAGTGCTGCTCGTGGGCGGCGGCGAGGTGGCGCTGCGCAAGGCGCGGCTGCTGACCAAGGCCGGTGCCCGCATTGCCCTGGTCAGCGAATCGGTTCACCCCGGCTTTGCCGAGATGGCGACCGCGGTGCGCGTCATGGGCCCGCGCTTCGCGCCCGAGCAACTTGAAGGCGTGCGCCTGTGCATCGCCGCGACCAGTGACGAAACCTTGAACCGGCAGGTGGCGGCGGCCTGTGAGGCGCGCGGCATCTGGGTCAATGTGGTGGACGACCCGCTGGCCAGCCGCGTCATCACGCCGGCCATCATCGACCGCAGCCCGGTGCTGATTGCCATCGGTTCGGCGGGCCAGGCCCCGGTGCTGGCGCGACGGCTGCGCGAACGGCTGGAAGCGACCATTCCCTTCGGCACCGGGCGCCTTGCGCGCTTCATCGGGGAAGCCCGGAAGCGTCTGAAAGGGCGGATCAATCCCGACCAGAGCCGACGGCTGTGGGAATACTTTCTCGACAGCCCGGCCGCCGAAGCGCTGCTGCACGGCGACGAAACCTTGGCGCAGCCCACGGTCGACCAGTGGCTGGCAGGCGGCCAGATCCGCCAGGGTGAAGTCTGGCTCGTGGGCGCCGGCCCCGGCGATCCTGACCTGCTCACCTTCAAGGCGCTGCGGCTGATGCAGTCTTGCGACGTGGTGCTGTTTGATCGCCTGGTGCCCGGCGCCATCATGGATCTGGTGCGGCGCGACGCCGAGCGCGTGTTCGTCGGCAAGCGGCGCGATCAGCACACCGTGCCGCAGGCGGAGATCAACGCCGAGCTGCTGCGCCGTGCCCAGGCCGGCCAGCGGGTGCTGCGGCTGAAGGGTGGCGACCCGTTCATTTTCGGGCGCGGCGGTGAAGAGATCGAGCCGCTGGCCCGGGCCGGCGTGCCCTTTCAGGTGGTGCCCGGCATCACCGCCGCCAGTGGCTGTGCGGCCTACGCGGGCATTCCCCTGACCCATCGCGACCATGCGCAGACCTGCCTGTTCGTCACCGGCCACGCGCGCGCCGACGGGCAGCTGAGCCTGCCGTGGGACACCCTGGCGCGACGCGGCCAGACCGTGGTGGTGTACATGGGTTTGTCGACGCTCGACGTTCTGTGCGCGGCATTCGTTGCCCATGGCCTGCCGGGGGACTGGCCCTGCGCGATGGTTGAAAACGGCACCCAGCCCAATCAGCGGGTGGTCGTCGGTGTTCTGGCCGATCTGCCGCGGCGGGTCAGTGAGGCGGGCCTGAGCGGCCCCAGCCTGCTGATTGTCGGCTCGGTGGTCGGCCTGCACCAGACGCTGGGCATGCCCGCGCGCCGGGCGGCGTCGTGATCGGCCGCTGGCGTCGTCTCGGCGCAACCGGGCTGCTGGCGCTGGGCCTGGTCAGCGCCGTGGGCCCGGCTGCGGCCGCGCCGGCGGCCGCCACGCCCTGCTACCAACAGTGCCCCGTGGTCAACGGCTGGCTGGCGCGGCGCGCAATAACCGCGCTCGACAACGACGGCTTCCGCATCGGCTGGTCCAGCAGCCGCCGCAGCGCGCTTTGGGTGGCGTACGAGTTGCTGCCCGAGGCCGATCGTCGCGAGGTCGATCCACGGCCCAAAGGCTACACGGTGGATGTGCGCACCCGGCCGGCGGTGCGCAGCGAAAGCTATCGCGGCAGCGGCTTCGACCGTGGGCACCTGGCGGCCAATGGCATCGTCTCGCGCTTCTTCGGGCCGGTCGCGCAGCAGCAGGCCATGCACATGAGCAACATCGCGCCGCAGACACCGCGCCTCAATCGCGGCGTCTGGCAGCGGCTGGAGATGGCCGAAACCGATGTCTGGCTGGCGGGCGCTCAACGGGTCTGGGTGGTGACCGGGCCGCTGTGGCCCAGGCGCCCGGCGCAACTCAGCGGCGGCTTGCCGGTGCCGGACGGCTTTTACCGCATCTGGGTGCGCGAGCGCGACGGCCGTGCGCCGACCGTCACCGCCTTTCGCGTGCCGCAAATTGTCTGCGGTGACGAGCCGCCGCGCTATTTCCGGGTGCCGGTGGCCGACATTGCCCTCGCCGCCGGGCTGGACTTCGGCCCCCTGGAGCAGCTTGACGAACCGGAACTCACCGCCGCCGAGCGCCGCGCCATGGACGCCTTGCCGCTGCGGTATGCCCGCGACTTCCAGAAAACGCCGAAACCGAACGGCTGCACCCGCTGAGCGGCTGACCTCAACCGAGTTTTCTGAGCGCGCTCTGGTCCATGTCCTTGGCGCGCAGCCGCTTCTGCACGCTGCGCAACACGCCACTGGCATCCAGCCCGCAGGTGGCCAGCAGCTCTTCGCGGCTGCCGTGCTCGACAAACTCGTCCGGCAATCCCAGGGTGAGAACGGCCACCTGCTGATGGTGCGCCGCAAGCACCTCGATGATGGCCGAGCCGGCGCCGCCACAGCGGGCGTTGTCTTCCAGCGTGACGAGCAGGTCGTTTTCCTGTGCCAGATCGAGGATCAGCTCGATGTCGAGCGGCTTCACGAAGCGCATGTCGGCGACCACCGCGTCGAGCAGCTCGGCCGCCTCGACGGCCGGCGCCACCATGCAGCCGAAGGCCAGCAGCGCCACCCGGGGTTGGCGGCGGCCCAGGGCCTCGCGCACGATGCGGCCCTTGCCCAGCGGCAGGGGTCGCGGCGGTGACTCCACCGCCACCCCGCTGCCGCTGCCCCGCGGGTAGCGGACCGCGCTGGGGCCGCTGTGCGCCACCCCGGTGCTGAGCATGCGTGCGCACTCGTTCTCGTCACTGGGCGTCATCACCACCATGTTGGGAATGCAGCGCAGATAAGACAGATCGAAGGCGCCGTGGTGCGTGGCCCCGTCGGCGCCCACCAGGCCGCCGCGGTCAATGGCAAACACCACCGGCAGGTTCTGGATGGCGACATCGTGAATCAGCTGGTCATAGCCCCGCTGCAGAAACGTCGAGTAGATGGCGCACACCGGGTTGAGGCCCTCGCAGGCCATGCCGGCCGCCAGGGTCACGGCGTGCTGTTCGGCAATGCCGACGTCGAAATAGCGGTCGGGGAACTGCCGGGCAAACTTGACCAGGCCCGAGCCCTCGCGCATCGCCGGGGTGATGGCGGCCAGTTGCGGATTGCGCGCCGCCTCCTCGCACAGCCAGCTGCCGAACACCTCGGTGTACGTCGGGCGGGTGGCGGCTTTCTTGGCCGGAAACTGGCCGGTGACCGGGTCGAACTGCGACACCCCGTGATACTTGATGGGATCGACCTCGGCCGGGTCGAACCCCTTGCCCTTGACCGTCAGCACATGCAGCAACTGCGGCCCCTTGAGCTGCTTGAGCTGCTCGAAGGCGGCGGTGAGCGCCGCCACGTCGTGGCCGTCAATCGGCCCGTGGTAGGCCACACCCAGCGTGCGGAACAGCGCCCCGGGCTGGTCGAGGTGCACCTCGTTGACCTCGGCGTCTTGCGGCAGCCGCTGCAGGTGCGGGCTGACCAGCCCCAGCCGCTGCACCAGTCGCGCCGTGTGATTGCGCATGCCACCCACGTTTTCGGAGATCGACATGTCGTTGTCGTTGTAGACCACGATCAGGTCGGTGCCGGTGTGCCCGGCGTGGTTGAGTGCTTCATAGGCCATGCCGGCGGTCATGCCGCCGTCGCCGATCACCGCCACCGCCCGCCGGTCTTCGTGCTTGATGCGCGCGGCGGCGGCCATGCCCAGGGCGGCCGAGATGCTGGTGGACGAATGCCCCACGCCAAAGGCGTCGTACTCGCTCTCGTCACGGTGGCAGAACGGCGCCAGGCCGTGCAGCCGGCGAATGGTGTCCAGCCGGGCGCGACGGCCGGTGAGCATCTTGTGCGGATAGGCCTGGTGGCCCACATCCCACACCAATCGGTCGTAGGGCGTCTCGAAGCTGCGATGCAGGGCAATGGTGAGCTCCACCGTGCCCAGGTTGGCGGCAAAGTGGCCGCCCACGCGCCCCAGCGTTTCGATGAGATGGCGACGCAGCTCGACGGCCAGCTGCGGCAGTACGTTGGCGGGCAGCTTACGGAGGTCTTGCGGGGTCTCGACGCGGCCCAACAGGGTGTAGCCCGGCGTTTCGCTCATGGCGGAATCATGACAGGTTGGAGCGCCATTATCGTGCGCCGGCGGGCCGTGGGCCAAACGCGGGCGAGGGCGGCCGGGGGCGCTGAAGGGCGGGTGGTCAATGGCGGCGCTGCGCAACGGTGTCGATCAGGGCCAGCAGCGCAGCCGGGTCGGGCAGGCCGTACGCCGCCGTGCGGGCCTGGCCAAAGGCGGCCGCGGCGCGGTCGCGGGCGGCATCGAGGCCCAGCAGGCTGACAAAGGTCTGCTTGCCGTCGCGCGCATCCTTGCCGGCGGTCTTGCCGAGTTGGGCGGTTGCGGCGTCCACGTCGAGTACATCGTCCTGAATCTGGTAGGCCAGCCCCAGGGCGGCGCCGCAGGTGCTGAGGGCATCGCGCTGGGCCGGTGTCGCGGCCGCGGCAATGCCGGCCATGTCGAAGCAAGCCTGGATGAGCGCCCCGGTCTTGCGCTGGTGCAGGGTGGTCAGGGCATCCAGCGGCAACGCCGCGTCGCCGTGTTGCGCCGCAAGGTCCAGCACCTGGCCGCCCACCATGCCGCGCGCCCCGGCGGCGGCGGCCAGAGTCGCCACCAGTTGCACACGGGCGGTGGCGTCCAGCGTGTCGGCGGTGGCGAGCACCCCGAAGGCCAGCGTGTTGAGCGTGTCACCCACCAGAATGGCGGTGGCCTCGCCGAAGGCCTTGTGCACCGTGGGTTGGCCGCGCCGCAGGTCGTCGTTGTCCATGGCCGGCAGGTCATCGTGAACCAGCGAGTAGGCGTGGATCAGTTCGATGGCGGCCGCCACCGCATCGAGGCGCTGGGGCGCGGCGCCCAGGGCCGTGCCGCTGGCATAGACCATCAGCGCGCGCAGCCGCTTGCCGCCGGCCGTGGCGTAGCGCAGGGCCTCGACAAAGGTTTCGCTGTCGGCGTCGGCGGGCGTGCCGCGCGCCAGACTGACGGCCAGGGCCTGCTCGACGCGGCTCGTCCAGGCGTGCACCCCGGCGGTCATTCGGCGTCGCTGGGCCGGGTCAGGGTGTCCACCCGCTGGGTGGCGGTGTCCAGCGCCGTGCGGCAGCGCTGGCTCAACTGCGTGCCCTGCTCGAACAGCGCGATGGACTGATCCAGCGGCAGGTCGGCGGCTTCCAGTTGTTGCACCAGCGCTTCGAGGGCCTTCATGTCGGCTTCGAACTGGCTGACCGGGTCGTCAGCCGGGGTGTGTGGCGCTTTCTTGTCCGGGGCTTTGCTCATGGGGCTTTCCTTGACGCTCAGGGCGCCGCGCGGCCGCGCCACTGCACGGCATACAGATCATGCCGACGGTCTTTGCGGTTCTGCACCGAGCCATGCGCGCGGGCGGTTTTGAGGGCGGCCAGGTCGAGGTCGGCGAAGGCGATCATCTCGACGTTGGGCGTGGTGTCGGCGGCAATGCCGTCGCGACCAAAGGGGAAGTCGCAGGGCGTGATGATGGCGCTCTGGGCGTAGTGGATGTCCATGTTGTGCACGCGCGGCAGGTTGCCGGTATTGCCCGAGGTGATGACGTAAATCTGGTTCTCGACGGCGCGCGCATGGGCGCAGTAGCGAACGCGCAGATGGCCGTTGCGCTCTTCGGTGGAGTAGGGCACGAACAGGATGTCGGCGCCCTGGTCGACCAGATGGCGGGTCAGTTCGGGGAACTCGCTGTCGTAGCAGACCAGCACGCCGATGGTGCCGCAGTCGGTCTGGATGGCGCGCACGTAATCGCCGCCCTGTACCTGCCACCAGTAACGCTCGGAAGGCGTGGGGTGAATCTTGGGTTGTTCGTAGACCGAGCCGTCACGCAGAAACACGTGGGCGAGGTTGAGCAGGCGCCCGTCTTCCTGCACCGCCGGGTGGCTGCCGGCAATGATGTTGACGTTGTAGCGCAGCGCCATTTCGTGGAACAGCGCTTCCAGACGATCGTTGTATTCGGCGAGCTTGAGCACCGCCTCGCGCGGCTTGAGCGGTTCGTTTTCAACCGACAGGAGCTGCATCGCGAAGTATTCGGGAAACACCACGAAGTCGGATTTGTAGTCGGACACCGTGTCGACGAAGTAGCGCACGATGTCGGCGAATTCATCGAACGAGCTGATGGCCCGCTGCAGGTACTGCACGGTGGCCACGCGGACGGTGGAAGGGCCGCGGTCTGCCGCCGAGTGGGCGCGGGTCACGTCCTGCCGGGAGTGCGGGTTGCGCCAGATCATGTGCGAGGCCGCGCCGCCCGATTCGGTGTCGGACTTCAGGTATTTCGGCAGCACGCCCAGAAACTCGAAGCCCTGCCGCAGCTGAAAATTCATCACCTGGTCGCGAATCTGACCGGCAATCACCGCGCGACAGTATTCGCCGTGGCCGCCGACCTTTTTGGCGCGGCGCGCGTAGCCCGGCAGGCGACCGCCGAAAACGATGCTGTCGAGGCCCAGGTCGACGCACAGCTTGCGCCGCGCCGAGTAGAGGCGCTCGGCCAGGCGCCGGCCACGAAACGCCGGATCAATCGCCACTTCATAGCCGTACAGCACATCGCCATCTTCGTCGTGCGTCGAGCCGAAGCCGTTGCCGGTGATCTCGGTCCAGGTATGGGGCCGCATCGCCTCGTCTTCGGTGACGATGATGGTGGCGCAGTAGCCGACCACCGCGCCGTCGAGTTCGGCAACCAGATGGCCTTCGGGAAAGTGGTTGAGCTGTCCGCGCAGCTGGTCCAGCGTGTAGCCGGTTTGCGGCGCGTAGGCCTTCTTCACCAACTGGCGGATGGCCGCGATGTCTTGGTGTTGCGCGGGACGTATCGTCAGCGAGCGGGAGCGCGCCATGCAGGACTCATCAGGGAAATGTAAGGGCAGTATCGCTTACTCGTGCGGGGATCAGGGGTCGCGCGGTCGCTGGGCGCCGCGGTGGGACCCCGGGCTCAGAGCCTTGGTCGACGATAGCCGCCCGCCACGCCCCCGGGCGCCAGTACCAACTGCCAGAGCTGCAGGTTGCGTGCGCGAAACGCGCCGGCGCAGGACAGCAGGTAGTAGCGCCACATGCGCTGAAAGCGGGCTCCGAAGCGCGCTTCAAAGGTGGGCCAGCTGCGCGTGAAGCGCTCGTGCCAGGCCATCAGCGTGCGGTCGTAGTCGGCGCCAAAGTTATGCATGTCCTCGATCACGAAGTTCGGGTCGGCCGCGTCGGCGATCTGACCGAGCACCGGCAGCTGCCCGTTTGGGAAGATGTAGCGGTTGGTCCAAGGGTCGGTGGTCCCACGGTGATGGGTCTTGCCGATGGTGTGCAACAGCATCAGGCCATCCGCTGCCAAAAGCTGATGGGCGATCTTGAAAAAGTCGGGATAGTTCTTGCAGCCGACATGTTCAAACATGCCAACCGAGGCGATGCGGTCGAAGCGCTGGGTCGCACGCGCCGCATAACGGCGGTAGTCAACCAGCGCGACCTCGACCGGCAAGCCCGCGCAGCGTGTGCGCGCCAGTTCGGCCTGTGCCTGCGAGATGGTCAGGCCGACACACCGCGCTCCGTAGCGTTGCGCCGCATGGGCCAGCAGGCTGCCCCAGCCACAGCCGACATCCAGCAGCCGCATGCCCGGTTCCAGGCCCAGCTTGCGACACACCAGATCGAGTTTGGCCGTCTGCGCATCGTTCAGGGTGGCTGCATCGGCCCAGTAACCGCAGGAGTACGCCATCGATTCATCGAGCATTGCGGTAAAGAAGTCGTTGCCCAGATCGTAGTGATGGCGTCCAACGATCCAGGCCCGCGCTTCATTCTGCAGGTTGAGCACCCGCGCCTTGAGTATGGCCAGCAGCAGCCCCGGCGGGTGTATGGCGTCGTGCAGGCGGGCCCGCAGCAGACGGTAGATCAGGGTGTCGACCTGTTCGGCGTCCCAGTCTCCGTCCATATAGCTTTCACCCAGGCCGAGGTTGCCCTGAGCCAGAATGCGTCTGGCGGCGCGAGGGTGGTTGAGCTGCAGGTCAAAAGGCCGTCGGCCATTGAGCTCTATGCCGGCACGCGCCAACAGCGCGGCAAGATGGTCCGTGGCGCGCCTGCCGTGCCTGTGGCGGCGAAACTCGGGTTTGGTCGACCGTTCTGCGGGCGACGAGGGGTGTGGGGCGTTCGACATGCTCGCTCTCCATCTGACCGACCCAATGCGACTCGCTGTGGCCTTGCAGGCAACCGTCGCGACCGGTGGGCGGCGTTCCCAGCCGCGCGGTGTCTGCACCTAAGGTAGTGGTCGGGTGCCGGGCCCGCAAGCGCCTCGACGCTTGGCCTGCTTTGTCTTCGGTGCGGTGGCGGGTCGGCCGGGCATACCGACGGAGGGCTTCTTGCCCCTTCGATGATTTTTCCCGTAGCCTCCGCGCGCCGCGCTCCCGCCCGCTTCCCTGGTTTCGCTCATGACCGATGCACACGAATACGGCGCCAATGCCATTGAGGTTCTTCAAGGCTTGGACCCGGTGCGCAAGCGGCCCGGCATGTACACCGACACCCAGCGGCCGAACCATCTGGCGCAGGAGGTGGTGGACAACGCCGTCGATGAAGCGCTGGCGGGTCACTGCAAAAGCATTCAGGTCACGGTGTTCGAGGACGGTTCGCTGGAAGTCTCTGACGACGGCCGTGGCATGCCGGTCGACATTCACCCCGAACATGGCGTGTCGGGGGTGGAGCTGATCCTCACCAAGCTGCACTCCGGGGCCAAGTTCTCGAACAAGATGTACGGCTATTCCGGCGGCCTGCACGGGGTGGGGGTGTCGGTGGTCAATGCGCTGTCGACGCGTCTGGTGGTGACGGTCTACCGCGGCGGCAAGCAGCACGAAATCGCATTTGCCAGCGGCCACAAGGCTGAAGAGTTGCGCGAGGTGGGCACCGTGGGGCAGCGCCGCACCGGCACCACCGTGCGCTTCTGGCCCGACCCGCAGTATTTCGACAGCCCCAGATTCAGCCTGCCGCGGCTCAAGCAGAACCTGCGCGCCAAGGCGGTGCTGTGCCCGAATCTCAAGATCAGCCTCGATGACCGCGTGCACGGCGAGCAGATCACCTGGCTTTACGAGAACGGCCTGCTCGATTACCTCAAGGATGCCTTGGGTGACCTGGAGACGCTGCCGGCCGAGCCGTTCACCGGGTCGTTGAAGGCGGCGCGCGAAGAGGCCGAGTGGGCGCTGGTGTGGACCGTCGGCGGCGGGGAGGCGGTGGCCGAAAGCTATGTCAACCTCATTCCCACGGCGCAGGGCGGCACCCACGTCAATGGCTTGCGCACCGGACTGACCGAGGCGATCCGCGAGTTCTGCGAATTTCGCAACCTGCTGCCACGCGGCGTGAAACTCACGCCCGATGACGTGTGGAGCGGCTGCCAGTACGTGCTGTCCACCAAGATGCACGACCCGCAGTTTGCCGGCCAGACCAAGGAGCGTCTGTCGTCGCGCGAGACGGCGGCGTTTGTCTCGGGCACCGTGCACGATGCCTTTGGCCTGTGGCTCAACCAGCATCCCAACGAAGGCGAGCAGATTGCCCAGCTGGTCATCAGCAATGCTGCGGCGCGCCTCAAGCAGAGCCGCCAGGTGGTGCGCAAGAAGATCACCTCGGGCCCGGCGCTGCCGGGCAAGCTGGCCGATTGTGTGTCCACCGATCTGTCGCAGACCGAGCTGTTTCTGGTTGAAGGCGATTCGGCCGGCGGTTCGGCCAAGCAGGCACGGGACCGCGACACCCAGGCGGTGATGCCCTTGCGCGGCAAGATTCTCAACACCTGGGAGTGTGATGCCAACGAGGCGCTGGCCAGCCAGGAAATTCACGACATTTCGGTGGCCATTGGCGTGGACCCCGGCAGTGCCGATCTTGGCCAGCTGCGCTACGGCAAGGTCTGTGTGCTGGCCGATGCCGACTCCGACGGATTGCACATTGCCACCCTGCTGTGCGCCCTGTTTCTGCGCCATTACCGGCCGTTGGTGCAGGCTGGGCACGTCTACATCGCGATGCCGCCGCTGTACCGCATCGACCTGGCCAAGCAGGTGTTCTACGCCCTGGACGGCGCCGAGCGCGATGGCATTCTCGACCGTCTGCAGGCCGAAAACCCCAAGGCCAAGCTCAGCGTCACCCGCTTCAAGGGCCTGGGAGAAATGAACCCGCTGCAGCTGCGCGAAACCACCATGGCCCGCGACACCCGCCGGCTGGTGCAGTTGACCCTGGACGAGGGGCAATCGGACCAGATCGTCGACATGCTGCTCAATAAAAAGCGCGCCAGCGACCGCAAGGACTGGCTGGAGCGTGAAGGCAACCGCGCCAACGTCTGACCGCCGCCGCCGCGCACCCGGGGCCTGACGGCGCACGGGCTGGCGGCTGCGTACACTCTGCCCCCTGCCATTTCCGGGTCACTAGAACACGATGTCCGTGATTGAAACCGAACGTCTGCCCCTCTCGGTTTTTGCCGAGCGCGCCTATCTCGATTATTCGATGTACGTGGTGCTGGACCGCGCGCTGCCGAACATTGCCGACGGGCTGAAGCCGGTGCAGCGGCGCATCGTCTACGCCATGAGTGAGCTGGGTCTGAGCGCCGGCGCCAAGCACAAGAAATCGGCGCGCACGGTGGGGGACGTACTCGGCAAGTTTCACCCGCATGGCGACACCGCCTGCTACGAGGCCATGGTGACCATGGCGCAGCCCTTTGCCTATCGCTATCCGCTGGTGGACGGGCAGGGCAACTGGGGCTCGCATGACGACCCCAAGAGCTTTGCGGCCATGCGCTACACCGAATCGCGGCTCACGGCTTATGCCTCCACCCTGCTGGTGGAACTGGCCAACGGCACGGTGGACTGGCTGCCCAACTTTGACGGCACCCTGGAAGAGCCGCGTCTGCTGCCGGCACGGCTGCCCAACATTCTGGTCAACGGCACCACCGGCATTGCCGTGGGCATGGCCACCGACATTCCGCCGCACAACCTGCGTGAACTGGCCAAGGCCTGCATCCACCTGCTCAAGCATCCGGGGGCCGAGATTGAAACCCTGATGCGCTTCGTGCCCGCGCCCGACTATCCCACCGGTTGCGAGATCGTTTCCGACTCGGCCGACCTGCTCAAGCTCTACCGCACCGGCCTGGGCAACGTGCGCGCCCGCGCCCGCTGGGAACGCGAGGCCGACACCGGCTACCTGGTCGTCACGGCGCTGCCGCATCAGGTGTCCGGCTCGCGGGTGCAGGAGCAGATTGCCGACCAGATGCGCGCCAAGAAGCTGCCGCTGGTGGAGGACCTGCGCGACGAGTCCGACCACGAAAACCCGGTGCGTATCGTCATCGTGCCGCGCTCCAGCCGGGTGGATGCGGCGCAGTTGATGGCGCACCTGTTCGCCACCACCGATCTCGAAAAAAGCTATCGCGTCAACCTCAACATGATTGGCCTCGACGGCCGGCCCAAGGTCAAGAACCTGCGCGAGATTCTGGTGGAGTGGCTGGAGTTCCGCTTCGCCACCGTCACTCGGCGCCTCAATTACCGGCTGGCCAAGGTCAACGACCGTCTGCACCTGTTGGACGGTTTGCTGATTGCGTTTCTCAACCTCGACGAAGTGATCCGCATCATCCGCTTCGAGGACGAGCCCAAGGCGGTGCTGATGGCGACCTTCGCCCTCAGCGAACGCCAGACCGAATACATCCTCGACACCAAGCTGCGCCAGCTCGCGCGGCTGGAAGAGATGAAGATCAAGGGCGAGCAGGACGCCCTGGCCGCCGAGCGCGCCGAACTTGAAGCCCTGCTGGCCGATGACGACGCGCTGAAAACACTCATTTCGCGGGAAATTGCCGACGATGCCCAGAAGTACGGCGACGATCGGCGTTGCCCTATTGGCGCCGCGCCGCCGGCACAGGCGCTGTCGGCCGAGTCGATATTGCCCGCCGAAGCGGTGACGGTGGTGCTCAGCCAGGCCGGCTGGATCCGCGCCGGCAAGGGCCATGACCTCGACCCGACCACCCTGACCTACAAGGCCGGTGATGCCTACTTCATCCATGCCCAGGGCAAGACCAACCAGCTGTTGATCGGCCTCGACACCAAAGGCCGTGCCTACACGCTCAACCCCAGGGAGCTGCCCTCGGCGCGCAGCCAGGGCGAGCCGGTCACCACCCGCCTTGATCTGCAGGATGGCGGCAAGCTGGTGTCGCTGCTGATGGGCGAGGGCGACCAGCGTTACGTGCTGGCCTCCAGCGAGGGTTATGGCTTTATCACCCAGCTGGACGCGCTGCAGGCGCGCAACCGTGCCGGCAAGGCCGTCGTCAGCCTCGGCGATGCCCTGCTCATGCCGCCCACGCTGTGCCGTGACAGCGCCTCGGACCTTGCCGTGTGCACTGCCGAAGGGCGGCTGCTGGTGTTCCCGGTCGCCGACCTGCCCGAGCTGGCCAAGGGCAAGGGCAACAAGCTGATTGGCCTGAAGGGCCATGACGTGATTCTGGCCCTGGGCGTTCTGCCGCCGGGCGCCAGTCTGGTGCTGACCTGCGGCAAGCGCACGCTGACGCTGAAACCGTCCGATCTTGCGCTGTATCGCGGTGCCCGTGGCAGCCGCGGCGGGCACCTGCCGCGAGGGTTTCAGCGGGTCGAGGCGATGGCGGCGGAGCTGGCCGCCAAGCCTTGAACTGTGACCCTTGAGTTGGGGTCTGTCTGCCGCATATTGTCTCCATCGTTCCCCTCGAACCCTTTCAGAGAGTTGCGCCTACCCATGAAACGAATCGGATTGTTCCTTCTGACCAACATTGCTGTGATTCTGGTGCTGTCGGTGGTGGCCCATCTGTTCGGGCTCAACCAGTACCTTGAAGCCGACGGCACGCTCAACCTGACCACCTTGCTGCTGTTCTGCGCGATTTTCGGCATGGGCGGCTCGTTCATCTCTTTGCTCATGTCGAAATGGGTGGCGCTGAAGATGACCGGCGCCCAGATCATCGAGAATCCCCGCAGCAGCCAGGAAATGTGGCTGGTGAATACCGTCAAGCGCCAGGCCCAGGCGGCCGGGATCGGCACGCCGGACGTGGCGGTCTACAACGCGCCCGAGCCCAACGCGTTTGCCACCGGGTCGAACAAGAACAAGGCACTGGTGGCCGTGTCCACCGGGCTGCTGACGCACATGTCGCAGGACGAAGTGGAGGCCGTGCTCGGCCACGAGATTGGCCACGTCGCCAACGGTGACATGGTGACGCTGACGCTGATCCAGGGCGTGGTGAACACCTTTGTCATGTTCTTTGCCCGCATCATCGGCCACTTCATCGACCGCGCCGTGCTCAAGAACGAAGGCGGCTACGGCATTGGGTACTTCATCAGCGTGATCGTGCTGCAGATCGTGTTCGGCTTTCTGGCCTCGGCCATCGTGGCCTGGTTTTCGCGGCATCGTGAGTTCCGCGCCGACCGGGCCGGCGCCCACCTGGCGGGGCGCCGCAAGATGATCAGTGCGTTGGAACGGCTGAAGGTGGCGCACGGCCAGTCCACCCTGCCCGAGCAGATCACCGCCTTCGGCATCTCCGGCGGCAAGATCAGCAAGATGTTTGCAACCCACCCGCCGCTGGAAGCGCGCATTGCCGCGCTGCAGCAGGCCAACACCGCGTGAGCTGAGCGGGAGGCGGCGGCACGAAAAAGGCGACCCTTGGGTCGCCTTTTTCTTTTCGTGCGTCTCTGCTGAAGCCGCGGCTGGCCACGTTGAGGGGGCCAGCCGCAGTGTGCCTTTACGACTTTGCGGTCAATTTGACCGGCAGATGCTCATAACCGCGAACAAAGTTGGATTGCACACGTTCGGGCTCGCCGACCACTTCGATCTTGTCGAAACGCGGCAGCAGCTCCTCCCACAGGATGCGCAACTGCAGTTCGGCCAGCCGGTTGCCCATGCAACGGTGGATGCCGTAGCCGAAGGAGAGATGGTTTCGCGCGTCCTTGCGATCAATGATCAATCGATCGGGATCCTCGAACTTGCGTTCGTCGCGATTGCCGGAGGCAAACCACATCACGACCTTGTCGCCCTTCTTGATGGTCTGGCCGCGCAGCTCCACATCCTGCGTGGCGACCCGGCGCATGTGCGACAGCGGGGTCTGCCAGCGGATGATTTCCGAGACCATGTTCGGAATCAGCGCCGGGTTGGCCTTCAGCTTGGCGAATTCCTCCGGGAACTCGTTCAGGGCCAGCACGCCGCCACTCATGGAATTGCGCGTGGTGTCATTGCCACCGACGATGAGCAGGGCCAAATTGCCGATGAATTCCATCGGACGATTGATCATGTCCTTGGTGTCGTCGCTGCTCTGCAGCAGGCTGATCAAATCGAAGCTGGGCGGCTCCCCCGCCGCGCGGCGGGCTTCCTTGTCGCGCCACAGTTGCGAGAACGCCCAGGCCATTTCGGCAGAGGCGTCAAACATGTTCTCTTCATCATCGAATTCGCCGCCGGATGCCGCTGTCGTCCCAGCCAGTCGATCGGACCAGTCAGTCAGCTTGTGCCGTTCCTCGTACGGGAAATCCAGCAGCGTGGCCAGCATGCGGCCCGTCAACTCCTTCGATACCGCCGGCACCCAGTCGAAGGGTTTGTTCAGCGGCAGGCTGTCGAGCACATCCCCGGTACGCTGGCGGATCAGGCTTTCCATTTCCTTGAGGTTTTGCGGCGCCACCACGCCCTGAACCGACCGGCGCTGTACATCATGCTTGGGGGGGTCCATCGCGATGAACATCTCCACGGGCATCCCTTCCGGAAAGTCCCCCAGCACGATCATCGGTTCGGAGGAAAACAGCTCGTGATGCTTGTCCACGAAGAGGATGTCCTCATAGCGCGTCACCGACCAGAACGGCCCGAAGGGACTGTTCTTCTGATAGTGCACGGGCGCCTCGTCGCGCAGTCGCTTGAAATAGGCGCGCCACTGGTCTTGCCGATACAAGAACGGGTTGCTGAGGTCGATGCCCTCGAGCGCCAGCGTACCGATATCGGGAACGGGCGCTTCAACGAAGTGGAGCGGGGGCCTCCGCGGGCCGATGACCCGCTTCTTCGCCCTCACCAACAGCTTCAGCGCGCGGATCTGCAGGTGCATCGGCACCACTCTGGACGTGGCGTTGATGACCTTGGTCTGGAAAACATCAATTGCATGGGATTGCGATGACATACGGTACTCCTCGATTACATCTGGAATTCGGGCAGGTGAACGGTCATGCCGTCCATTGCCTCGGTGGTGTGCACCTGACAGCCGAGCCGCGAGGTTTTGGCGCGTTCCGGGGTCATGGAAAGCATCTGCTCTTCGTCGTCACTGGGCGTGCCGGTCTTCTTGAACCAGTCGGCGGCAACAATGACGTGGCAGGTGCCGCAGGCGCATTCGCCGCCGCAGTCGCCATCGATGCCCGGAATCGCGTTATCGACCGCGATCTGCATCAGCGAAACGCCCGCCTCGAATTCGGCGACGTGCTCAGTGTTGTCGTGTGCGACAAACGTGATTTTGCCCAAGGGTTTTCTCCTTCCTGTGGTTGTGGTAGTGCAGCTTAGGGAGAAGCCAATGCGCCGGCGAGGTCATTTATTGACAGTGAAGGGTCATTTAATGACAATCGGCGTTCGTCACGGGCCGAGGCTTCGCACGCATGAAAGCAACGCATCGTGAAGACGGCGCACTGATCCAAGGGGCCGATATTCCGTCGAGTTACTCGTGGCTGATTGCGCGGGAGCTGGGCCTCACGTCGCGCCAACTGCCCACGCTGCTGCAAGGCACCGAGCTCGGCGTTGCGCAGTTTCTGGGCGAGGACAGCATGCTCACCGCTGCGCAGCAGGTGCGGATACTGCGCAACGGACTGATGCTTTCGGGCCGCCCGGAATTCGGCCTGAGGCTCGGCAAACGGCTGACGCCGGCCACCCATGGCGCCATGGGCTTTGCTGCCTACAGCGCCCCTGATCTGCTCACCGCGCTGCACGCGATTCACACCTTTCTGCCCACGCGCGCGAGCTTCATCGAGCTGCACCTGCGCCAGGCCGAGGTGCATCTGGAATGCGAGCTGAAGTTTCAGGTGCCGTTGGACGCGGACATTCATCGTTGTCTGGCGGACACCATGGCCAAGGTGCTGCTGGAGTTCGGTGAATTCATCACCGGCGGTCCTTTGCATGAAGCCGAGATCTGTTTTGCCCATGCGGCGCCGGACTATCAGGCCCGCTACCCGGAGTACCTGAGCGGGCAGATTCACTTTGACTGCGACCGGTTGATGCTGAAGCTGCCCATGGCCTTGTGCCGGGAGCCGAACGCCTCGGCCAGTCATGAAAACTACCGACTGGCCTTGCAGCAATGTGAGGCCATGCTGGCGCAGCTTCAGTCCCACAAGCCGAGTTACCAGACCCGGCTCAAGAAGATGATGCTGGCCCAACCGCCGGGCACGCTGAGCGAAGACGAAGCGGCGGCATCGCTGTTCATGAGCAAGCGCACCTTGGCACGCAAGCTTGAACAGGAAGGCAGCGGCTTTCGGAAAATCCGCGAAGAGATTCTGTCGGCGCAGGCGGCGAGCCACGTGCGCGACGGCCTTCTGTCCGTTGAGGCGATCGCCGCGCTGATGAATTACCACGACAGTGCCAACTTCAGACGCGCCTTCAAGCGCTGGTTTGGTCAATCACCCGAGCAGTACCGGCACCCGGGTGGTGCGTGACCGGCGCCCCGTCTGCCAGGCCCGGGCCCGGGCGTGCGACGGACCAGCGCCGCGTTATCGCCTGAAGCGCTGGGTCAGATCGCCATAGGCGTCGATCCGTCGATCCCGCAGGAACGGCCACCAGCGGCGGACGTTTTCGCTGCGCGCCAGGTCGATGTCGACGCAGAGCACGTCGGGGTCGTCGCCGAGTTGGCCGAGCAGTTCGCCCTGCGGCCCGGCAACGAAACTGCTGCCCCAGAACTGGCTGCCACTGAGCTGCCCGGTGGGGTCAGGCTCATGGCCGACCCGGTTGCAGGCCAGCACCGGCAGGCCGTTGGCCACGGCGTGCGACCGCTGAATGGTGATCCAGGCATCGCGCTGGCGGGCCTGCTCGTCGGCCGTATCGTCCGGGTTCCAGCCAATGGCGGTGGGGTAGATCAGCAGCTCGGCACCGGCCATGGCCATCAGCCGCGCGGCCTCGGGGTACCACTGGTCCCAGCACACCAGCACGCCGAGCCGGCCGGCCGAGGTGTCGATGGGTTCAAAACCCAGATCGCCCGGCGTGAAGTAGAACTTCTCGTAGTAGCCGGGATCATCGGGAATGTGCATCTTCCGATAGGTGCCCACCAGACGGCCGTCGCGCTCCAGAACCACGGCGGTGTTGTGATAGAGCCCCGGTGCGCGGCGCTCGAACAATGACCCCACGATGACCGCGCCCAGCTCGGCCGCGAGCCCGCCCAGCCATTCCGTTGAGGGGCCGGGGATGGTTTCGGCAAGGTCGAACAGCTCGGTGGACTCGTGCTGGCAGAAGTACAGCGAGGTGTGCAGTTCTTGCAGCACGATCAGTTGTGCGCCCTGGGCCGCCGCCTGGCGGATGCCGGCGTCGGTGCGGGCGACGGTCTCGTCGCGGTTGCCGGTGCAGGCATGCTGCACCAGTCCGGCGCGCAGGGTTTTCGGGGGTGTGGGCATGGTCATGGGCCTTTGTTTCAGGCGGGCACTTGCATGGTGACGCAATGCAGGCTGCCGAACTGGCGGATCAATGCGCAGCAGTCCACGCCGATCACGTCGCGGTCGGGGAAGGCAGGGCGCAGGCGTTCGAGGGCGATGGGGTCGTTGACCGGATCATCGTAGGTGGGCACCAGCACCGCGCCGTTGATGATCAGAAAATTGGCATAGCCCGCGGGCAGGCGCTGGCCCTGTTCATCAACATGGGCACGCGGCAGGGGCAGCGCGATCAGGTTGTAGGGCTGGCCGTCGGCTTTCTTCAGCGCCCGCAGCTCATCGGCCATGGGCTGCAGGAGTGCAAAGTGCGGATCGGCTTCGTCATCGCACCCCTGATAGGCAATGGTGTCGGGCGTGCAGAAACGGGCGATGGTGTCGATGTGGCCGTCGGTGTCGTCGCCCAGCAGGTCACCGTGCTTCAGCCACAGAATGCGCGACAGGCCCAGCCAGTGCGCCAATTTCTGCTCGATGGTGCCGCGGCCCAGTTTCGGGTTGCGGGTGGTCGCCAGCAGGCAACGTTCAGTGGTGAGCAGCGTGCCCTGGCCATCCGATTCGATGGCGCCGCCTTCCAGCACGAAATCCAGCGTGTCGACCCGGCCGGACAGCGCCCCCAGCTCGGCGAGCTGCCGGGTCACGGTGTTGTCCAGCGCCGCGTCGAATTTGCCGCCCCAGCCGTTGAACTGAAAATCGAGATGCGTCGGCTCGTTGCCGCGGATCACGGTGATGGGGCCGTGGTCACGCGCCCACACGTCGTTGGCGCGCACCGGCAGCACCGCAAGATGTTCGGGGGCAATGCCCTCGGCCAGCAGACGGCGATGCAGAGACTCGGCATCGTCCGGGCAGGCAATCAGCACCGGCTGGTACTGGCCGATGGCCACGGCGATGCGAATGAAGTTGGCCTCGACCTCCCCAAACCAGCGCGAAAAATCGCCGTCGCGGCCCGGCCAGGTCAGTTGCACAAACGCTTGCGGCGCCCATTCGGCGGGCAGGCATGGCTTCATGTCGGTCTCATCAACTCAGGAACGAACTCAGGAACGGGGCTTTGCGGCGTCGTGGCGGCTCGCCCGAGGGCGCGGACGCCGGTTCAGCGCGCACCGCTCAGGACGCCGGGCGAAGTGCCTCGGTGTTGCGCAGCGGTTTCGGCGCCTCTTTTACCACAGCATCGATGACCCGATCGCGCTCGAAGAAGACCGAAAAATCCGCGTAATCCCAACGGGTGATGGGCGGGTGTTCGGGCTTGCCGCCGCCCACCGGCGCAAAGCGCTTTGCCGGGGCGCCAAAACGGGCTTCCACAGCGGGCATGCGCGCGCCTCGGTCGGGCAGCGCAATATGCGTGGTGGGGTAGGTGTCTTGTGGCAGGGTCAGGGTCTCGGCGTGTGTGGCAAGGCCGTAACCGGAGGCAATAACGAAAAAGAGGCTCGCGCGCAGCATGGGGAACGTCTCAGAAGCCGGGACGCAGGCAGCATAGCAACGGGGCAGGGTGTGGCGCGCGCGCGTGGGCCAAGGGTCCGCCGAACGGTATCAACGCGGCTCTTGTATCTGCCGCGCCACCAAAAACACCGGCGCAAGGCCGGTGTTTTTGGGGTCACGCACCCGCGTTCAGAACAGGTACTGGAGGTTGACCGAACCCATGTCGACGTCGGCGTTGTCGACTTCCATGCGGTCGTACTCGACGCGCAGCTGCAGGCCGGGACCTTCACCGATGCGCACACCGAAGCCATAGAACATGTCGTTGCCGCTGCGGCTGGTCGAGAGCGCGTCATCAAGCGGGCCGCCCGCGCCGGGGGCGTCGCGGTCCACATCCCACCAAAAGTTGCCGATCTTGGCGAAGGGCGAAATGGTGCCGAGGGGCACGTGCACCAGTGCCGCCGCAAAGCCGCCGTCTGAACTGAGGCGGAAGTCGCCGTCGTTCAGGTCGCCCAGATCAAGGTAGCCGCCTTCAATGCTGAAGATTGGGTTGATCTGCGTGCCGATCTGGGCGCGCCAGCCGGTGCGGTTGTCCTTGAATTCCTTGTCGCCGTCCTCGTCTTCGGCAAGAAAATCATCGTCATTCAGACGAAAGTAGGTGATGCCGCCGCCGCCGTAGATGGCCGGTCCGCTTTGCTGGGAGGAATAGCCGCCCTGGGCGGCGGCAATGCCGGGCACCATGGCGAGGCTGCTGGCAAGCATGACGCCGGGAGCGATGAGTGCGATTTTTTTCATGGTTAAAAGTCCTTTCGAAATCAAGTAGCTCATGGGATTTAAGTGTCGAACGACCGCTGCAGGCTACGTTTCGTCAATGACCCGACACTGAACTGGCATGGGCAGGGCGACGGCATTAACCTCAGCCCTGATGGTCACGCGCGCACAGGTTTGGTCGCTTGCCCCGGTGGCGTGGGCCACGGCGCTGTGGCCGGTGGTGATCATTCACCTGGCCTACGTCAACTCGGCCGGCGGCGGTCACCTGCCGTGGTGCTGGCCTTATTGGGACGGGTGTACGTCGATCAGCGCCGCAGCCCGCTCGGGCAACTCGATCTATCTGTTCCGCGCCACGATGATGCCCTGGGCGGGTCTGCTCGCCGTGTACTGGTGGCTGGCCAGCCAATGGTGCCGGCAGCGGGTACCGCAGGCGCGGCTGCGGCGCGCCTGGGTGCTGACCTGCGGCTGGGGCGGCACGCTGTTCTACCTGCTCTACGCCACCTTTCTGGGCGAAGAGGGCGAGGTGCCACGCATGCTGCGGCGCTACGGTATCAACCTGTATTTCGCCCTCACCGTGCTGGCGCAAATGTGGTTGATCAGCGTCGCCGTTGGCTCCGGCGTGCTTTCGTCATGGCAGCGGCGCGGCTTTCTCGGCCTCTTCGCTGCGCTCATCATGCTGGGCTTGGCCAGCCTGCCTTTGCAATTCATCGTTGAGGATCGCCGCGCCGTGCTCAACGCTCTTGAATGGTGGTATGCGCTGTTGATGGTGGGCACCTACGCGCTGATGGGCCGCGTCTGGCAGCGTCAGGGCTGGCGTCTGCAACTGCTGCATTGACCGCCCGCGGGGGCCGCTGTGACGCCCGCCGTACCTGGACAGCTTGCGGCAAGCGGCGATGCGGCATGATCCGACCTGATTGATCGACTTTCGGCACACACGACATGAAAATCGTTTCCATACTCGTTGTTGCTGTTCTACTGAGTGGCTGCTCTATGTTCGGACCCAAACGCGACCCCATTCCGTTGGTGCCTGAGGTGGACCTGCCCCGCTTCATGGGCACCTGGTACGAGATCGGCTTTACGCCCATCTTTCTGGTGCGTGATGCCCACAACGGCGTCGAGCATTACCAGCTGAACGACGACGGCACCATTGCCACCACCTACCAGTACCGCGATGGCGCGTTCGACGGCAAGCTGAAAACCAACACCCCCAAAGGCTTCGTGGAGCCTGGCACCGGCAACGCCTTGTGGGGCATGCAGTTCGTGTGGCCGTTCAAGGGTGAGTACCGCATCGTGCACTTGGAGCCGGACTACTCGGTGACCATCATCGCCCGCAACAAGCGCGACTACGTGTGGCTCATGGCCCGCGAACCGGAAATGAGCGATGCCGACTTCACGCGGTACCGGCGGATGATTGGCGACATGGGCTACGACCTCGCCGACTTCAAGCGCCACCCGCAACAGTGGCCGGAGGCATCGCCGCGACCGCCGCTGAAGGATTGAGGCGCGCACAGAATGTCGTGGCCGTTGCATCCCCGGCCCCACCCCCTTGACCCATCGTTCACCCAATAGGCATCCACATGCGTCCAGCACTGATCGGCCTGAGTACCGCCGTGGCATCACTGGTTTTTTCTGCGATCGCGCCGGCCGAGGCGGCACGCCCCAACGTTATCGGTTGGGTCGAAAAGGGCAAGATCATGCCCTGGGGCGCCACCGCCAAATTCAAGATGGACACCGGCGCCCTCACCTCGTCCATGCACGCCGAGCACATCGAAGCATTCGAGAAAGAGGGCGAAGACTGGGTGCGTTTCGATATTGAACTCGAAGATGCTGAAACCGGTAAGCAGCTCGAACAACGGTTCGAGCGCCGTGTCATCCGCAAGGTCAAGCTCAGTGGTGCCGGTGGCAGTGATCACCGCGTCACCGTGCTGATGAACGTCTGTTTTGGCGACGCGATCTTCGAAGAAGAATTCTCACTCGATGATCGCGACGACCTGAACTACCCGGTGCTGATCGGCCGCCGCACGATTGAGCACTTCGGCGTGATCGACGTGACCCGTACGTTTACCAAAGACCCCACCTGCGACGCAGACAGCAAGGTCTACGATCGCGAAACGCTCCAGGCCATCAGTGAGGTGGGCCTTTGACGGCGCGCCTCGACGACCGCATCTGCCATCTCAACACTTGATCATCGCCCCGGCGTCAAGACGGTGGGCGGCGGACGCTTATCGCAGGACGCTTCAAGTCATTCCGTTCTGGAACCCCGCTCTCGAGATCCCCGCGCGTCGGCTGGGCACGCACAAAAATGCCCGCACGAAGGCGGGCATTTTTGCGGCGCGAGGCTGTACCGGGGGGCTTACTCGAAGCGAGTGCCTTCCTTGGCCATTTTCACCAGGATCGGCGCGGGCTTGAAGCGCTCGCCATATTTCTTGGCGAGCTCCTTCGAGCGCTTGACGAAGTTTTCGACGCCATAGGCGTTGATGTACTGCAGGGCGCCGCCCTGGAAGGGGGCGAAGCCCCAGCCGAAGATCGAGCCGATGTTGGTGTCGGCGACCGACTCCACGACCTTTTCAGCGTAGCACTTGGCGGCCTCGTTGGCCTGGGCGAACATCAGGCGGTCCATCAGGTCTTGCTGGGGCAGCTGCTCGGCCAGCGGGAAGGCCTTGGCCAGGCCCGGCCACAGGGCTTTCTGGCCGCTGGCGGGATAGTCGTAGAAGCCCTTGCCGGCTTTCTTGCCAGGACGGTCAAGGTCCTTGCACATTTTCTCGACCACGGCAGTGCCGGGGTGCTCGGTCGCGGGCTTGCCTTCGGCGACGAGGTCCTTGCGGGTTTGTTCGAGCACGTGCATGGACAGTGACAGCGAGACTTCGTCTTGCACGGTCAGCGGGCCGACCGCCATGCCGGCCTGCAGACCGGCCATTTCGATGGACCGCGGGTGCTGGCCTTCGGCGAGCAGCGTCATGCCTTCCATGGGATAGGTGGCGAAGCAGCGGCTGGTGTAGAAGCCGCGTGAGTCGTTGACGACGATCGGCGTCTTCTTGATCTGCTGCACGAAGTCGAAGGCCTTGGCCAGCGTTTCCGCGCTGGTTTTCTTGCCCTTGATGATTTCCACCAGCGGCATCTTGTCGACCGGCGAGAAGAAGTGCAGGCCGATGAAGTTTTTCGGCCGCTCGCTGGCTTCGGCCAGCCCGGTGATGGGCAGGGTGGAGGTGTTGGAGGCGAACACCGCGCGCTTGTCGAGCACCGCCTCGGCCTTCCTTGTCACGTCGGCCTTGATGCTGCGGTCTTCAAACACCGCTTCGATGACCAGGTCGCAACCCTTGAGCAGCGCGTAGTCGGTGGTGGGCGTGATGCGGGCCAGCATTTCGGCCTTGGCCTCGTGGGTGCCGCGGCCTTTCTTCAGGGCCTTGTCGAGCAGGCCCTCGGAGTAGCCCTTGCCCTTGTCGGCGGCATCTTGCTTGGCATCAAGCAGCACGACGCTGATGCCGACCTTGGCGGCCGCATAGGCGATGCCAGCGCCCATCATCCCGGCACCGAGTATGCCGAGCTTGGTCACCTTGGCGCGCTCCACGCCCTCGGGGCGCGAGCCGCCCTTGTTGATGGCGTTGAGCTGGAACCACAGTGTGCCGATCATGTTCTTGCTGACCTGGCTGACGACCAGTTCGGCGAAGTAGCGGGACTCGACGCGGCAGCCCGTGTCGAAGTCGGTGATGCCGCCTTCGAACACGCAGCTCATGATGTTGGTGATGGCGGGGTAGTTGCCGAAACTCTTGGCGCTGGCCATCGACGGCGCGATGGACCACATCTGGCCGTTCGCGGGTGACTTTGAGTCGCCGCCCGGCCATTTGAACTTCTTGTCGTCCCAGGGCTGTGCAGCCTTGGGGTTGGCTGAGATCCAGGCGCGCGCCTGGGCAAACATCTCGTCAGCGGTCTCGACCACCTCGTGGATGATGCCCTGCTGCTTGGCTTTTTCGGCGGTCAGTTCCTTGCCTTCGAGGATCAGCGGCAGGCTGGGCTGGATGCCGATCAGTCGTGGCAGACGCTGGGTGCCGCCGCCGCCGGGCAGCAGGCCCAGCTTGACTTCCGGCAGGCCGAATTTTGCCTTGGGATTGTTCAGCGCGATGCGGTAATGGCAGGCCAGCGCCAGCTCCAGGCCACCGCCAAGCGCGGTGCCGTTGAGGGCGGCGACCACCGGCCGACCGCACTTTTCGAGGCGGCGCATCAGTGCCTTGAATTGCTCGGCCATCTCGAACGCTTCGGCCGGGTCGGTCATTTTGTAGACCTTGTCGATATCGGCCCCGGCGAGGAACTCCTTCTTGCCGGAGGTGACGATCACGCCGGTGACGCTGGCGTCGCCTTCGATCTTGCCCAGCGCGTCCTGGAACGGCGTGAGCAGTTCTTCGTTGAGCACGTTCATCGAACGGCCCGGCATGTCGAGGGTGAGGGTCACGACGCCGTTGGCGTCTTTGTCGTATTTCACTGCGGTCATGTTCTGTAGTCCCCGACGGCTCAAACGCGTTCGATGATGGTGGCGATGCCCATGCCGGCGCCCACGCAGAGCGAGGCGAGGCCGGTTTGCTTGTTCTGGCGTTCCAGTTCGTCGAGCAGGGTGCCAAGCACCATGCAGCCGGTGGCGCCCAACGGGTGGCCCATGGCGATGGAGCCGCCGTTCACGTTCACCCTGGCCGGGTCGATGTCGAGATCACGCTGGGCGCGCATCACCACTGCGGCGAAGGCTTCGTTGATCTCGAACAGGTCGATGTCCTTGGCGCTCATCTTGGCCTTGGTCAGGGCCTTCTTGGCAGCTGGGCCGATGCCAGTGAGCATGATGGTGGGTTCAGAACCGATGACCGCCGTCTGCACGATGCGGGCACGGGGCTTCAGCCCCAGCTTCTTGCCCATCTTCTTGTTGCCGATCAGCATCAATCCGGCGCCATCGACGATGCCGGAACTGTTGCCGGCGTGATGCACGTGGTTGATCTTTTCCAGCGTCGTGTACTTGCGCAGCACCGTGGCGTCAAAGCCCATCTGGCCCATGGCCTCGAAGCTGGGCTTGAGCGCGCCCAAGCCTTCCAGCGTGGCATCGGCACGGATGAATTCGTCGTGGTCCAGCACGGTGAGGCCATTGACGTCCTTGACCGGCACCAGTGATTTTTTGAAGTAGCCCTTGTCGCGCGCGTGCGCCGCCTTCCGCTGCGAGTTCAGCGCAAAATTGTCGACGTCTTCACGTGACCAGCCTTCCACCGTGGCGATGGTGTCTGCACCGATGCCCTGCGGGGAAAAACCCGTCTGCTGGTTGACACGCGGGTCCATGGCCCAGGCGCCGCCGTCACTGCCCATGGCCCAGCGCGACATGCTTTCGACGCCGCCCGCCACCACCAGGTCTTCGAAACCCGACATCACCTTCATCGCGGCAATGTTGACCGACTCCAGCCCCGACGCACAGAACCGCGACTGGGTGACGCCGGCCACGGTTTCAGACCACTTGGCGTAGAGGGCGGCCACGCGGGCGATGTCGGCGCCCTGTTCGCCCACCGGCGTGACACAGCCGAGCACGATGTCGTCAACCAGCGAGGTGTCGAGATTGTTGCGCGCTTCCAGCGCCCAAAGGAGGTTGGCCACCAGGTGAATGGGGGTGACCTGATGCAGGCTGCCGTCTTTTTTGCCCTTGCCGCGAGGTGTGCGGACGGCGTCGTAGATGAAGGCTTCAGTCATGGGCTTGTGCCTAGAAAGAGTGGGTGGGTAAGGTTGATAACCTTACGCAATGGGATGGGTTGGGCGCCGAACGCGAAGGTGCGGGCCTTGCCCTGATTGGGTGGGGGGCGCTAGCTTACGCATCACGACAAGTTGGGGTCAACCGGCCGACTTGCAAGCACGGAGTTCATCGGTAATCATTATTTCCATGAGGACATCTCCCGATACCGCCGACCATCGCGCCTCGATCAGGACGGTGGTCTCAGCCGCCGATCTCAGTGCCGAGCGCGCCAAACTGGACCAGAAGACCCGGCTGCGGATCGAGCAGGCGGTGCTCGACATTTTCGCCGACCGCGAGTTTCATCGTGTCGGCCTGATCGAAGTGGCCCGCGCCGCGAATGTGTCACTGCAGACCATTTACAAGTACTACGGCAGCAAGGAAGCGCTTTTGTTCGCGACGCTCGACACCTGGTTGAGCAAGCTGGCCGTGCGCATGCTGGATCATCTGCAGGGCATCGAGGATTACAAGGAACGATTCCGCAAGGTGTTCTGGGTCACCCTCGATTTCTTCGAAAAGCATCCCAAGGTGGGCCAGATCATCATGTCCAGCGTGTACGTGAACACCTGGCGCAAGCAGGCGCATTACGCCAACCCTGAGCTGTTCGGGACCTTCCTCAAGGTGCTGGGCGAAGGGCGCAGTCGCGGAATTCTGAACGACGAGGTCGAAGAAAAATACCTGCTCGACGTGATCATGGGCGTGCTTGGGCGGCTGGTGCAGATGCACATCCATCGCGGCATGAAGGAGCCTCTGACCGACCAGGCCGGGCCGTTGTTCGAGATGCTCTGGCGGGCGATCGCCAAGCCTTCATCGGTGGCCGTGTGAGCTTTGAGGCGTGTCGCCGGCGACCCACGCCAAGCCTATGAGGCCAGGTGGCGGGTGAAAAAACCGGTCTGATCGGCCACCACCTGCCGGAAGCCGTCGCCAACGTAAATCTCGAAGTGGCGGCACGGGTAGCGTTTGACCTCCGCCTTGTCGCCGGCCTGGCAGGCGGCGTCTTCCATCGCCGCGGGCGGGACCACCGCGTCCAGTTCAGTAATGCAGATCAGCACCGGGCAGTTCAGCCTCGCCGCCATGCGATTGGGGCGATAAAACGGCAGGGTCAGCGTCCAGCTCAAGGTGATGGCGTTGACCCAATCCGGCGGTGCAATTGCAAGGTAGCCCGACAGCGAATCGGGCGTGGTCAATATCGCCTGGCTGCCCGGCGCGCCGACCACCGGCCATGTCATGCGCTTGGCCCCCAGCGTGCCGCGCAGCGCGTCGAGGCTGGCCTGGCGACTGAGATTGAGCACTGCAGCCCATCCGTTCTGACGCAGCAGGTGCCTGAAGGTCGCCAGGCCGTCGAGCATGGCGCCCTGCGCCGACACGGCGGCCACGTCGCCGTCTTCCACGGCCACTGCCACCACGTGTCCTCCAGAGAACGAACTGCCCCAGAGGCCGATGCGGGTCGGATCGATGTCTGACCGGCTGCGCACGTAGTGCAGGGTGGCGTGCCAGTCGTCAAGCTGCATGCGGATGTCGACCAGCTGGCGTGGCTCGCCGTCACTCAGTCCAAAGCCTCGATAGTCAAAGCAGACCACGCAAAACCCGGCAGCGGCGAAGTGGCGCGCAAAGGGCTCGAGGCCCGCAGCCCGCGTGCCGCCGAGCCCGTGACCCATGACAATGCAGGGCAGGCCCCGCGCGCCCTGCAGCGCCGGGTTGGCCGAAACGTAAACGCCGGCCCGCAAGGTGATGCCGTGACTGAGCAGCTCGACTTCTTCGACCGTGACGCTCATCGCGGAACCCCCAAGACTGAAAATCGTGACCCCAGCATAACGGCCGCAGGGCGATCACATGCACGGCTGTGCCGCGAGGGCGTGGGTCTGTTGTCGGCGCGGCCGGTCTGCGCCGCAGGGTGCCCAAAGCCAGCTGCACACGGCCTGGACGCAGCGGGGCGTGGCGGGGCTACGGCAGGGTTTAAGGCAGGGACCGCAGAGGCTGCCGACGCACATGCCTGCGGCCGTTCGGGCTCAGGTGATGTTGCCGACCATGCCTTTGGCCGACAGCACTTCGATCCAGTAGCCGTCGGGGTCCTTGATGAAGGCGATGTTCTTCATCGCGCCTTCGTTGGGCCGTTTGACGAAAGCAACGCCCATGCGTTCGAAGTACGCACAAGCGGCGGCGACGTCGGGAACCGTGATGCCGATATGACCGAACCCCCGTGGGTCGGTGTTGCCATTGTGATAACCGCCGAACTCGGGATCGTCTTCGGTGCCCCAGTTGTGCGTCAGCTCGATGGCGCCCTTCTGCATGAAGGTGAACGCCGTACGCGCTTTGGTCTCGGTTGGCAGGGGCCCGTCTTCGTCACGCAGGTAGCCGACGAAGTACAGCGAAAACTTCATCTCCGGGAAGTCGAAGGTGCTGAGCAAGGTCATGCCCAGCACGTCGACATAGAACGCCAGTGACTTGTCCGGGTCGCGCACCCGCAGCATGGTCTGGCTGAGAATGAACCCCTCGGTGGGGTGCGGAGACGGATCGGTACGCATGGTCGGCAACTCCTGAAAAAGACGGGTGGAGTTGCCGACCTTAACGCCTGCGCACTGAACGGCGCAGAAAAGCGCTCGTCAGAACTGGTACTTGAAGAAGAAGCCCAGGTTGTCGCGGTCACGATACGTGTTGTTGGCGCCACCGCCGGCGAAGCTGTTGTAGGCAATGGTGAACGAGAACGACTTTTCGTAACGCGTTTCGAGCAGGAAATTCACGGTTCTCCGCCCCTCGACAAAGTTGCCCGCAGGGCCGGGCGCATTGCCCTGAAGGTCGTGCGCAAAGATGAACAGCGGCTGCACGCTGATCCCCGGCAGCACGGACTCATAGTTGATGCGGCCCACGATGCGATATCCCCAAGAGAAGGCATCGGCAAAGGCGCTGCGCGGCGCCTGAAAGGGGTTGAAGCGCAAGCCATCCGGGCCAATCGAGCAGCTGGGGTTGGTCGAACAGGCGAGTCGCGAGCCGTCGGCACCGCTGCCTTCGGCCCCGGCGCTGGCATGGGTGGCGGCGGTGAGAGGGCCTTCGATCTGCAGCTCGTCGAAGTCGGGCATGTTGAGCACGTGGGTGGCGGCCACCTCGTAGATCAGGATGATCTGGTCGGCCGCGATCCAGTTTTCAGTGCCGCTCAACACGCGCGTCGCGCCCAGGTTGTACTGCGCCACCTTGCCGGGAATGTAGCCGCGAATGTAGCTGTTGGGCGGCGTCTCGCCAACGGCCACACCGCGGTACGGCATGATGAAGTTGGGGAACGATCGCGCTGAGCCGGGGGCGGTGCCCACAAGCAGATTGAGCGAATCGTTGTAGGGGTTGTTGCCATCGGCGTCGACAAAGTCATTGTCGTCGTAGACCACGAAATTACCTTCGGCGTCGAAGCCCAGACCGGCACTGGTGCCTGCGCAGTCCAGGGCCGGGTCGTGGCAGCGGGTCAGGGTTGGCCCGAACGAGGCAAATGCCAGGTCAATCAGCGCCACCTGCAGCGGCAGGTTGGGGCGGTACGACACTTCGCCCTGAAACGAGTAGTTGCCGAAGGTGGTGGTGAAATCCAGTCCGTACATCTGCAGGTCTTCCGGGTACTCGATCTGCAGCTGGGCGGTGTCGAGGGGCACTGCATCGCTGGCAGGCAGGTTCGGGCGCGGCAACAGCAGATTGATCAGACCCAGCGGATCGCCCCCGTCCAGCAGCCCCAGGTCACCGACCACGCCAGGGCGCTGCGCCAGCAGCGAGAGGGTGTCGGTCAGCAACTGTGACGAGGCCGAGGGCGCCGTCACCGGCAGGTTGGGGCAGAGGTCGAGAAACTGCAGGGTGTTGCGTGCATCGATGCCGGCCGCATTGCCTTCGCGGCGTGCGCAGCTGGCATCGGTGGAAAAAAAGCTCACATAGGGCAGCTTGGAGTGGTAGTTCATGCCGTAAAAGCCGAACTCCGTGCCGTTGTTGATGCTGTCGGAATAGTACTTGAACGACACCCCGAACTGCCCTTGGTCACGCGCGTCGCGATCAGGATTACGGTTGATGGTGAGCGACGTGGGGGTGATCAGCGTCAGCGGGTTGTTCAGCGGCGCGCCCACCATTTCGGGGTCGTCTGCGGCGCCGCCAAAGGCAGCGTTGACGCTGTTGCGCTGGTTGTCGGTGCCGATGTCCACGAATGACATGAAACCGCCGGCGGTCGGAATCTCCACCGGCGCCCACTCGTACTGATAGAAGGCTTCCATGGTCAGGCCGGTCGCGATTTCGGTGCTGGCGCGGATCATGCCGACCGGCACGAACAGCTCTTCCAGCAGGCCAAAGCCGAGGCGGTTGAAGGCGTTGGCGTTCACTGGCTGCGCCTGGTTGAGGCTGTTGATCACGGCCACCGTGCTCTGCCCCCAGTTCACGGTCTGGCGGCCAAGCCGGAAGGTCAGGTTCTTGGTGCCTTCGGCATACGGGATGGAGCCGAAAAAGTTGGCGTCGAGCAGGTCGTAGCGCAGGCCAATTTCACGCGCTTCGCTGCCGGCGCGTTCGCTGTTGACGGGTGCACCGGGGCCATACACCCGATTGAGGAATCGGTTGGAGACCATTCCGTCGCCGGTGATGCCGACTCGGTCCGCGTTCTCCGGGGTGATGACGTTGGGCCGGTTCTCTTCGAAGTCGTTGTAATTCACATAGTCGTAGATGCCGATGCCGCGCAGGAAGATGCCGTAGCGGCCGAACAGGAAGCGGAAGTCCTGGCTGATCTTGAAGGGGGCCTGCACCACGTCGCCACGGCTGTAGTTGAGGTTGCCATCGTCAAAGTTGATCGACGCCATGCCCGGTGCATCCCGCAGCTTGGCGGCGGGGTGCGACTGGTCGCGGAACAGACCCTGGCAGCTTTGGAACTGGCCACTGCAGACATCCGGGTCGAGATTCGACTTGCCCACCAGATTGTCTGCCCGATCCTCCAGGCGAAAGGCGTAGCCGAAGGTGCCGGTGTTGTTGAGTACGGCATCGACGTTATTGCCAAACGCATCAAAGCTGAAACTGATGGCATGGGCGCTGACGGACGCACCGGCCAGGACGGCCGCTGCAACACAACGCGTCGCGAACCCGCGGGCTCGCAGGCTGGTTTGAATCATGGTGGAAACTCCCTTTTTTGATACTGGCTCAGGTGGGTGATGCAACATCAACCCCTCGCTTCGTTGCCGAATCGACGGACAGGGAGTCTCCAGTTCCCGGCGCATGATCCACTCTGCGGTGGGTCTATGCGCACCCGGCTCGGGCGGACGTGCCCTGAGCCGAATCAATCTCGCAGCGGCGCTGCATTCAGTCGTTATTCAGCAGTGGCATACTGAACAAACGACTGTTCAATTGCAAGGCAGATCGCGTGGTAAATCAAGCCCGCAGGCGCTGCACCACCGCGCTTGCAGCGGCCGATGCATCAGTGGCGAAAATGGCGCACGCCGGTGAACACCATGGCCATGCCGGCTTCATCGGCGGCCGCGATGACTTCGCTGTCGCGCATCGATCCGCCCGGTTGAATCACCGCCGTGATGCCCGCCGCCGCCGCCGCGTCGATACCATCTCGAAAGGGGAAAAACGCGTCCGAAGCCATCACGCTGCCGGCAACGGTCAGCTTTTCATCGGCAGCCTTGATGCCAGCGATCCTGGCCGAGTAAACGCGACTCATCTGCCCTGCGCCCACGCCGATGGTGCGTTCGTCGCGGCTGTAGACAATGGCGTTCGATTTGACGAACTTCGCCACCCGCCAGCAGAACAGCAGGTCACGCAGCTCGCCCTCGGTGGGCGCACGTTGACTGACGACCTTCAGGTCGGGCAGTTGCACGATGCGGTTGTCCACGCTTTGCACCAGCAGACCGCCGCCGATGCGTTGCAGGTGGAAGCGGCTGTCGCCCTCACCGTCCGGAATGTCCAGCACCCGCACGTTGGCTTTTGCTGCGGTGATGGCCAGCGCGTCGGCGCTGATCGACGGCGCCAGAATCACCTCGACGAACTGGCGGCTGACAATGGCCTCGGCCATCGCCGCGTCCAGCGGCCGGTTGAAGGCAATGATGCCGCCGAAGGCGGAGGTTGGGTCGGTTTGATACGCGGCCTCGTACGCGGCCAGCGGCGATTCGGCACGGGCAACGCCGCAGGGGTTGGCGTGCTTGACGATCACGCACGCTGGCGCGTCGAACTGCCGCACGCAGGCCCAGGCCGTGTCGGCATCGGCCAGATTGTTGTACGACAGCGCCTTGCCCTGATGTTGGCGATAGGTCGCCAGGGTGCCTGGCGCCGGTGCCGGTTCGCGATAAAAGGCCGCCGTCTGGTGCGGGTTCTCGCCGTAACGCAGGTCTTGCACCTTGGCAAAGCTGAGGTTGAGCTGTGACGGATAGTCGCTGCGCGTGGCCACGGCGGTGGCGTCGTCGTTCAGGGTCAGCGACGACAGATAGTCGCTGATGGACGCGTCGTATTGGGCCACGCGGTTGAACGCGGCGACCGACAGCATGAATCGCTGGTTGCGGGTCAGGCCGCCGTGGCTGCGCAGCGATTCGACCAGCGACGCGTATTGATCGGGCGCCGTAAGCACCGCCACATCCGCCCAGTTTTTTGCGGCCGCGCGCAGCATCGCCGGGCCGCCGATGTCGATGTTCTCGATGGCGTCTTCGAGCGTGCAGTCGGGCTTGGCAATGGTGGCTTCGAATGGATAGAGATTGAGCACCAGCAGATCGATGGGGGCAATGCCGTGCTCTGCCATCACGGCGTCATCGGTGCCGCGACGGCCCAGCAGGCCGCCGTGAATTTTCGGGTGCAGGGTTTTCACCCGGCCGTCCATGATCTCTGGGAACCCGGTATGGGCCGACACCTCGGTGACCGCCAGGCCGGCCTGCTGCAGCGTCTTGAAGGTGCCGCCGGTGGAAAGCAGCGCCACATTGAGTGCGCTGAGCGCCTCGGCGAGCGCAACAATGCCGGTCTTGTCGGAAACGGAAAGCAGTGCGCGGCGGACAGGTGTCCGTGCAGGAGAAGACGTCATCAGGCGTTGGGGTCGAGGTTGTGTTGTTGGAGTTTCTTGCGCAGGGTTGCGCGATTGAGTCCCAGCCACTCCGCCGCCCTGGACTGGTTCCCGCCGGTGTGCTTGAGCGTAATGCTCAGCAGGGGCACTTCGATTTCTCGCAGGATGGTGTCGTACAGCTCGCAAGGCGGCGTGCCATTGAGCGTGCTGAAGTAGTCTTCCAGCGATTCGGTCAGTGCCTGCGCAAGCGGCTTGATGTCATGACCGGAAATTGGGCGCATCGAACAGATCCTGGGCGCCTGGGCGTGGGCCCGGCAGGGAAACGGCGGGGGAGGTGGACTATACGCCTCGCTTCCGGGCGTGAAAAGCCGCGATGGGCGCGCAAGGGAAACGCGGTTCCGCGGTCAGCGTGTCACGTGCCGGTGTTTGGCGAACGTTGCCAGTGGCCGACCACGGCGCTGAACAGCAATTGCGCACTTTCGACCACCTCGGAGCGCGACGCACGGTAGCCGCTGAGCACCCAGTGCATCGTGATTTGCACTACGGCGCCGACCATGCCGGCCGACACCAATTCCATCTGCTGCGGTGGGCGCTGCGCCGCAGGTGCAATCGCGTGCATGACGCGCGCGATAAGTTGGGCGAATCGGCCTGTGCAGGTGCGGTAGCAATGGTCAATTGCAGGGCTGACGCCCAGGATTTCGAAGTGTGTGACGCGGGCCACGCGCTCGTCTTCGCAGTGCCGGTAATACACATCGAGCGCCGCGTGCGACATGGCGACCGGGTCGGGCGACGCACCCTCCACGGCGCTCAGGATGCGGGTCTCCAGATCATCTGAAAGCTTTAAATACAGCGCCTCAAGCAACGCTTCACTGTGCTCGAATGATTCGTAGAAATAACGCTCGGTGAGGCCAGCGGCCTGGCAGATGCCGCGGACCGAGGTGGCGTGGTAGCCCGCCGTGCCAAAGCATTCCAGCGCCGCATCGAGCAACTTGCTGCGGCGCTCCGCGCGACGCGCGACCAAACATTCGCCGCGGTAGGTGCGGCGACGATTCGGGGGTGGGGCAGTAATGCGATCATCACTCATCTGAAAAAATCGTGACACGGTTGAATGTCACATGCAAACGCATCCCCAGCCCTTCCGATCTGAACAAGCGTGCTCGACAGACCCGCTTGCACGATGAAGCGCGGGCAGCCGATGGCGGACTCGGTGCCTGTCGATGCGCCGCTTGCCCATGCACGAAAAAGGCCGGTCACTTTCGCCGACCGGCCCACTGATTGTCGCGTTGCTCGAAGCGGGTCAGAACTGCAGGTCGTCCTTGTTGCGCTCGATCGTCGCGGGCCCTATTCCGTTGACGCGGGTCTGTAGATCGTTGGCATCCTTGAAGGGCCCTCCGCTCTCGCGCGCCTCGACGATGCGTTCCGCAATCGTGGCGCCGACGCCCGACAGATTCTCAGAAAGCTCTTCTGCCGATGCGCTGTTGACGTTTACAGGCGCGGCCCAAACGGCAAACGTAAAACCCAGTCCAACGAGTGCAGCCAAAAATGACTTGAACATGATGGTGACCTCCTCAGTCTTGAGAAAATTGACTGTGCGCCCAGCCACCGCAGACGTCAACCTGTGTTGCTGCCGACCCAAAACTGACCACCTGGGTGCGGACAAAATCTTGGACTATCTAGAGGGGTAGTTCATGTACTCATACGAGGATCGGCTGCGAGCTGTGCAGCTCTATATCTGTCAAGTTGGGAAAACGAGTCCGCTTGACGATTCGCCAGCTCGGCTATCCGACCAAGAGTGCGCTCACGGGCTGGTATCGGGAGCATGAGCAGCGTAGTGATCTGTCCGCTGGTTACTTGCTTCAGTAGAAGTACACGGCGGTCCAAAGAGAAGCTGCGGTCACGCATTATCTCGAAAGTGGGCGTTGTCTCGCGGCAGCCATAAAGGCCCTTGGCTATCCATCCAGGTCACTACTGTCAGCTTGGGTCCAAGAGCTGCGCCCGGAGACGCGCCGACCTCTGGTTGGACGATCCCAGAACCTGTCGCCTGCGGTGAAGCAGTCCGCAGTCATCGCGTTGTGTACACGACAAGCCAGCGCCCAGTCGGTGGCTCAATAGCTGGGTGCTCGAAGGCGCCACGTCGCCCACGTGGCGGCTGAGGCTGGTGATTGCTTCCGGGTGTAGTGTTGTGTGGCGCTACAGATCACTACACTGCGGCGTCACAGTGATAACTATGAAGTTATAATTTGGCCATTCCCGAACGGACGATTGGCCGTGACTGAAGAGGCCGAAGTCAGCCCTGACTTCGAGGACGCCTTCGCGGCGCTCTATCCCCCGGATGTTGCTCAGCTCCGGCGAACCCGTGCGCTGGCCATGCGTGACTTGCGGGCCGAGCTTCGGGCTCTGGCCGGCACGCAGCAGCAGATCGCGGACAAGCTTGGCATCAAGCAGCCCAGGCTGAACAAGATCCTGCGTGGTGATGCCGCCGCCATCTCACTCGACAACCTGGTCCAGCTCGCTGCCCGTGTCGGCCTCCATGCGGAACTGGTCTTCACAAAGAGGGGAGACTCGTCAGCGTCATCGTTCGAGAGCGCTCTGGCCCAAGCCGATCGTCACTGCGACATGGAAGGGTTGCCCGCCGCGGGCGAGCATGCTCGGAAGTTGGGTCAAAAAGTGGCCGAGGGCTCCATATCTCCGGACGAAGCGGTCCGGGCGCTTGTTGAGCACCACAAGCAGTCGTAGTCCTCCTCAACCCCTGAGACTGCGCATGCGAAAGTCGATCTGTACGGCAACGCGCTGAGGTTGGGACTGTCGAGGCGAATTGGTGCTATAGTGCATTAGTATTTTGTTATTTTATTGAGGCCGCCATGCCAACATTCTCAAGCCAGCCCGCCGTGAAGGTTGTGGGCGCCAATGGGACCATCTCGCTGGGCAAGCAATACGCCGGTCGCCAAGTGCTACTGGAAGAGCGCGAGCCTGGGGTTTGGCTGGTGCGTACCGCTACGGTGATCCCCGACAACGAGCGCTGGCTGCATCAACCACAAGCTGCGGAAAGTCTGCGCGACGCCTTGGCCTGGGCGCAGTCCAACCCAGCGCGTGACGACGACAGCGAAGCCCTGTTGACCCGTTTGCGCGATGAAGGCCGCTGATCGCGACGGCACGGTTCGGCTGGATCTGAACAACCCGGTCTTTCAGCGCGACCTGCTCGAACTTCAGAAAGCGGAACGCCACGCCGCTTTGGACATGCTGGGCAAACTGCGGCAACTCACTTGGCAGCAGGTCTATCGGGATAAGGGTCTGCGTTGGGAGAAGATCGTGAGTATCGAGCCCCCTGCCGGGGTCCCGGCGCTCTACAGCCTCCGCATTACCCAGGCGCGTCGCGCCGTGGCGTACCGAGATGGCGACTTCATTCGCCTGCTGGCCATCCCGCCCGATCACGACGCGACCTACGGCAAGAAGTAACATTTTCTGCCTGCCAACTTCTTTCGAGGTAGTCAGCGTTGTTGGTGCGCGCGCACAGCGCGATCATTGCGCCTATCTGATGATAACCCTCAGATCCATTTTGATAATGCTGGTGCCCCGAGCAGGAATCGAACCTGCGGCCTAATGCTTAGGAGGCATTCGCTCTATCCACTGAGCTACCGGGGCGTATTACATCTGCCGGAGCAGTCGCAGTTCCTTGAGGGCTGCGGCGAGCTGGACTTCGAGTGGCGCATTGTCGGCCGACTGAAGGGCTAGAGGCTCCATCTTGAGGGCGATCTGTTCAGCGCGGAGCTGAGTGTATCGCTTGAGCATGTCCAATGTCTTGTGGCCCGTGATGGCGCTGACTTCCATCATGTCGAGCCCTAGCTCGAACAGTCGCGAGGTGGCCTCGTGCCGCAGGTCGTGTGGCCGCAGGCCCACGATTCCAGCGCGGCGACATGCGCGCTCGAAGGCCTGGCTGAGGCCCCCCGGCCCGAAGCCCAGCACCGATTCGTTAGGTTTGGCGCGCTTGGGTTTGGCCTCCGTCAAAATGGAAATGGCCTTCTGGCTGAGCGGTGCAGTCCGTTTGGCGCCTGTCTTGGCGGCGCCAGCGTCTTCAGCTCGGATCTGAAGGGTCCGCCGCTCGAAATCGACATCGCCCCACACCAATGCACAGAGCTCGCCACGTCTGGCCGCTGTTTCGATGGCAAGGATGATGGCCCACCGAAGCGCCTGATTGTGGGTGCAGGCGGCCATCAGCCTCTCCTCTTCGCCCGGCAGCAGACGGCGATCCCGGCCGTCGCCCTCCGACGGACGGCCCACGCCCCGGGCCGGGATTCCAAAAGGAAGGCGATAGCCCCATGACTTAATGGCCACATCGCTGACCCTGGCAAGGAAGGCCATCTCCTTCTTGACCGTCGCCGGCTTCACATTGCGGTCCAGCTCGACCAGTGGGGCGCCCAATTTGCCGCCGCCGCGTTTGCTGCGTTGCTTCAGGCGGATGTCGCGATACTGTCCAACACGTTCGGGTGTCAGCGCAGCAAAGGGGTGTCACCCAGTTCTCGTCGCAAGGAATCGGCGCAGGACTTCGCGGCGCTGGGAGAGCGAAGCGTAGGGGCGATCTCCTCCATCTAACGGTCGATGATCTGGCCCAGGGTGGCCTTCTTGGCGCGCTCAACACCAGCGAAGTCGGCCCCCAGCTCGGCGAGGCGTTCCTGCTCAGAAACCCAACGCTGTCCGGCCTCCTTCGACTTGAAGGAACGGGTGACGCGACGCCCGTCCGGAAGAGTGATGCGGAAGTCGTGACGGACCTGCTTCACGATCTTCTTGCGCCCATCGTCGTTCCTTGTAATAGGACATGGCGGCACCGGGCAGATATGGAGCAGATGGGCTAAACCTCTGATCCAGAAAATGCAGTGAGTACAAGGGTCTATAGGCTATCGTACCTTCGCCTCCCAAGCGGTAGGTCGCAGGTTCGATTCCTGCTCGGGGCGCCATTCAGACGTCCTGCATTTGAAGCGCGATCGGCGCTGCCTTGGTGTGCTCGTTGCGTGAGCCGCCCGTTTTGTTGCGGGGGGTCGGTTGGGGCTTGTCACATGAAAAAGGCCACCGCGAAGGTGGCCTTGTTGGGGTTGCCTTAAAACGTTAGGCGCTGGGGCAAAGCAGGTTGCCCAGCAACGGCAGGGGCAGGTTGAGGCAGGGCGTGTCGCTGTCAGTGCTGCCCAGAAGCGTGCCCAGTACGCCGGTGATGACGTCGAGCACCGGGGCCAGCGGGGTGCCACTCAACTGGTCCCCCGAGGTGTCGCCGGGGGTCAGCGGATTGCTGCCCAGCTCCCCTGACAGCAGGTCGATGATGGGGCCGAGGACCGTGTTCTGCAGCGGCGCCAGTACTGCGCTCAGCAGGCTCAGTGCGGTCGTGCCGGGGACGGCGTTGCCCCCAGCAATCAATTCGGCCAGCGTGCTGCCAAAGTCGCCAACGGCCAGGGCGTTCAATCCGCTCAGAGCGCCAGGCTCGCCCACTTCGCCTTCCAGTCCGCCCAGCGGCAGCAAGTGAGTGGTCACGTTGCTGACAATGCCGCTCAGCAGGGTCGTCAGGGCGTTTTGCAGCGTGGCCGCGTCAAAGGTGACCAAGCTTGCGAGGACGGGTTCGAGATCGTTGAGCGCAGCACCCACGGTGAGCAGCGCGCCGCTCACCACGGGGGCGTTCTGCACGTCGGTCGGCAGCATTGCCAGGCTGGCCTGAACGGTGTCGTTGAACTGCTGATAAGCGCTGACGAGGCTGGCGGTGGGCAGATTGCGGTTGGGCGTGGCACCACCGGTTGCGTTGAGCAGCTGCGCAATTGCGGGCCCGAGGGTTGCGCCGATGGACTCAAACGGGGTTCCGGCCAGCGGGTTACTGCCGTTGAGCAGTTGTTGGGCATCTGGTGAGCCGCTCACGCTGTTGCCGAGCGTGGCGCAACTGGAGCCCGCATCGTTCAGCGACAGCAACAGTTGCGCAGTGTCGAAGGCGATGGCGCGGACGCGCTCAGTGAGTCGCTCGGGGTTGAGGGTCTGCGACAGTGAGGTGAGGTCTGATGGGTTGCCATTGAGCGACAGTGCCCCTGCCAGTACGTCGACGGTGTCGAGAATCTTGTAATTGACGAGCTCATTGGCGCAGTCGACCACGCCGGCCAGCGGCGTGCCTGACAGTGCCGAAGCCAACGGGTTGAGCACGGTGTTGTCAAGCTCGGCTTGTACCGGGTCTAGCGGCCCGGCGGCGCGCGCAACGGGATCGACAGACGGGCTGGTGACGGGGTCGGGGGTAGACCCTGCTCCGCCACTGCCGCCGCCGCCACAGGCCGCCAGCGAGAGTGATGCGACTGCGGTTGCCACGATCAGTGTGTGGCGCGGTGCGGTGAAAAGGTTGAAGGTCATCGGCGGCTCCATGCGCGTGAAAGGAAGCCAACGCTAATGCGTGCCAATGTAAGAAATAACTGACAGCAACCCGACGGTCAGCCTCGACCGATAGAAGGACATCCGGCGGCTGCAGGCGCACCGCCGGTCCGCGAAATCAATGCCGCTCAAGCTTGAGCTCAGCCAAACTTGGCCAGCATCTGCGCCCAGTCGGCGCCTTCGGTGCGCGCGCGTTCAAGGTCTGGCGCGTTGGCGAGCGTTGCCACCAGGCTGCAGCTGATCATTTGGTAAAAGCTGCGGTCCAGCGCCTTCCGTGCGGCGGCCAATTGCTGCGCGATCTTGGCGCAATCGGCGCCGGTTTCGACCATTTGCTGTATGCCGCGGAGCTGTCCTTCAACCCGCTTCAGGCGGTTGATCATTTGACGACGGTGCGTGTGTTCCAGGGTGGTTGAGCCGGTTGCGATCATGGGCGTTTGCATGCTGGGAGGGTTGAGCGTCAATATACCCCACGGGGTATATCTCGAGGAGACGTTCGCATGGAGATGTTGGTTGATGTGCCTGCGTGGATTCGCGGGTGGGTCGGTGGATTGCTGATCGGCAGTTCAGCGCTGTTGCTGATGGCATCCCAAGGCAAGATCGCGGGCATCAGCGGCGTGGTGGGGGGATTGTTGGCCCCGGCGGCAACCGGTCAGCGGGCTTGGCGGCTGCTGTTTGTTGCAGGCTTGCTGGTGGGCGCGCTGCTGGTGCAGTGGGTCACGGGGCGCTGGGTGACCACCGCCATTCCCGCGTCCTTGGGCCTGATGGTGGTGGCCGGCTTTGTCGTGGGGGTGGGCACGCGAATGGGCAATGGCTGCACCTCGGGGCACGGCGTCTGCGGCTTGGGTCGTCGCTCGCCGCGGTCGCTGGTGGCGGTGATGGTGTTCATGAGCGTTGCCGTGGCGACGGTGTTCGTTTCGCGGCACGTTCTGGGGGGCTGAGATGAAATCATCTGCAATGCTGTTGCTGGCGGGGATGCTGTTCGGCGCGGGGCTCGCAATTGCCGGGATGACAGAGCCGACGCGCGTGCTGGGGTTTCTCGACATCTTCGGCACCTGGGACCCGACGCTTGCCTTCGTCATGGGCGGTGGCGTGGCCGTCACCTTGCCGGGATTCGCCGTGTTGATGCGTCAATCGCGCCCCTGGCATGCACTGCGTTTCGAATGGCCGACGCGGCGTGATGTCGATGCACGACTGGTCGTCGGCAGTGCGCTTTTCGGTCTTGGCTGGGGGCTGGCGGGATTTTGCCCCGGCCCAGCCCTTGCCGGACTGGTGACGGGATCAGCCGCCGTTGTTGCCTTTGTGATCGCCATGTTGACGGGCATGATGGCGCATGATCGTCTATTGAAGATGTGAGACCCCCCGAACTTTTTTGGAGCAGGATCCGTTTATGCCCCCCATCGACATCGACACATTGAACCTCCCTCAGCAGGGTCATCCGCTTGCCGGCGTGGTCACCGCCGGGCAGCCCAGCGCCTCGCAGTTTTCGGCGATCAAGGCCGCGGGCGTTTCAAAGGTCATCAACTTGCGCCCAGCGACTGAAGATGCCGGCTTCGACGAGGCCGCCGTGGTGCAAGGGCTGGGCATGGAGTATCAGGTGATTCCCGTGGCCGGCCCGGGCGATCTGTCGATGAACACCGCCAAGGCGCTCGACAAAGCGCTTTACGAAGCGGGCGATGCGGGCGTGTTGATCCACTGCGCGTCGTCGAACCGCGTTGGTGCGCTGCTTGCCTTGCGTGCCGCCTGGTGCCAGGGCGCATCTGACAAGGCCGCGCTGGCGCTGGGTGAAGCGGGCGGGCTGACCAAGATGATGCCGATGGTGCAGCAGATGCTGGCCGAGCATAAAAAGGAATGATTGCAGGGCGGCTTCGCCAGCACGCGACGTAACCCACTCTTGAACGGTTGCGCAGATGCCCCCATCACAGGGGGCATCCTGTTACCAGACACCAGAGATCGCGATCATGAGCGCTGACGCCGATGTGACCACCGCCCCGCAGCCCCACAGCTTTCAGGCGGAAACCCGCCAGCTGCTGAAGCTGATGATTCACTCCATGTATTCCAACAAGGAGATCTTTCTTCGCGAGCTGATCTCCAATGCTTCGGATGCCTGCGAGAAGCTCCGGTTTCTGGCGGTACAGTCGCCCGAGCAGCTGGGCGACGTTTCCGACCTCAAAGTGACCTTGGCAATCGACAAGGACGCCCGCACGCTCACCATTGCCGACAACGGCGTGGGCATGAACGAGCAGGACGTGCGCGACAACCTCGGCACCATCGCGCGTTCGGGAACCCGCCAGTTTCTGACCCAACTCAGCGGCGACCAGAAAAAAGACAGCCAGCTCATCGGCCAGTTCGGGGTCGGCTTTTACTCGGCGTTCATCGTGGCCGACAAGGTCGAGGTGCTGACGCGCAAGGCCGGTGAGGATGCGGCCGTTCGCTGGGTGTCGGACGGCGAAGGTGAATTCACCGTGGCCGCTGCCGAGAAGGCTGAACGCGGCACCGAAATCACCCTGCATCTGCGCGAGGACGAGGCCGAGTTTCTGGAGCCCAGCCGCATCGAACACATCGTGCGGCGCTATTCCGATCATATTGGACTGCCGATCCGCCTTGATGGCGAAACCATCAACCAGGCGCGCGCGCTGTGGACGCGGCCCAAGTCCGAGCTCAAGGACGAGGACTATCAGCAGTTCTACCAGCACATTGCGCACGACTGGGAAGCCCCCACGGCCTGGGCGCATCACAAGGTTGAAGGCACGCTTGAATACACCTCGCTGCTGTTCATTCCCAAGCGCGCGCCTATGGACCTTTGGGATCGCGATCACGCGCGCGGCCTGCAGCTTTATGTCAAGCGGGTTTTCATTCTCGACCGGGCGGCCGAGTTGCTGCCGTCTTACCTGCGCTTCGTGCGGGGCCTGGTCGATTCTGCCGATCTGCCCCTCAACGTCTCGCGCGAGATGCTTCAGGGCAACCGCACCGCCGAGAAACTGAAGAGCGCGCTCACCAAGCGCGTGCTCGACCTGCTGGACGACCTGGCCAAAAATCGGCCGGAGGATTACGCCGAATTCTGGAAATCGTTTGGCGCGGTGCTTAAAGAAGGCATCGTTGAAGATCAGGCCAACCAGGCCCGACTGGCCGGTCTGCTGCGCTTCACCAGCACGACCTCGGGTGATGCGTGTTCGGTCACGCTTGCCGACTACGTGGCCCGCATGCCTTCAGGCCAGACCTCCATCTACTTTCACTCGGCAGATTCCTTGGCGGCGGCGCGCAACAGTCCGCATCTCGAAGGGTTCCGCAAAAAGGGCTACGAGGTGCTGCTGCTCACCGACCGCATCGACGAATGGGTCACGGCGCACATGACCGAATTCGAGGGCCGCAAACTGGTGTCGGTTGCGGCCGCCGCGGCAGATGTCGAAGGCGTGATCGAGACCGCCGACAAAGCCAAGCAGGACGAAGACTTCGCCGACACCTTGTCGAAGCTCCAGCAGGCGCTGGAAAGGCGCATCGCGTCGGCACGTCTCTCCAGCCGGCTGACCGAGTCGCCGTCGTGCCTGGTCGCCGCCGACCACGGCGTGTCGCGTCGCCTTGAGGCGATGCTGCGGCAGGCGGGTGAGTCAGTGCCCACCTCGCTGCCCATCCTTGAAGTCAATGCCGCACACCCGTTGGTCGAACGACTCAAGGGCTGTGCGGACACCGAGGACTTCGCCGATCTCGCCGAGTTGCTGCTGGGGCAAGCCGTGTTGGCCGAAGGCGGTCAGCTCAACGACCCGGCCCGGTTCGTGAAAAGCCTCAACAGCCTGCTGCTGGGGCGTGCTGCGCAGGGCGGCGGGTCAGGCCTCATCCTGTAATCGCTGGCCCGCGATGCGCGTCCAGCCTTCCTGGCTCAGGTCGGGCTCGAAGCGCAGATAAGGCGCGTAGCAGGTATGAAGCTCCTCGGCCTGACGGTCGAGGAGCCCTGCCAGCACCAGGCGACCCCCGGGCTTGAGCTGGCCGGCCAGAGTCGGCGCCAGGGTCTTGAGCGGGCCGGCCAGAATGTTGGCTAAAACGAAATCCGCCGGCGCGGCAGCGAAGGCCTCCGGCAGACAGGTCGCGATTCTGTCAGCCACGCCGTTGGTTTCGGCGTTTTGCCGGGTTGCGGTCAGCGCCTGGGGATCAATGTCGACACACACCACGCGTTCGGCGCCCAGCAGCAGCGCGGCGATGGCAAGAATGCCGCTGCCACAGCCATAGTCAATCACCGTCTTACCGGCCAAATCTTGTGCATCCAGCCAAGCCAGACACAGGGCCGTGGTGGGGTGTGTGCCGGTGCCAAAGGCCAGGCCTGGGTCGAGCGTCATGATCACCGCATCGCGCTGCGCGGGAATCTGGGCGCGCTTTTCCTCGGGCGTGACCCACAGCCGGCGCCCGAAGCGCAGCGGCTCCCAGTGCACCAGCCAGGCACGAACCCAGTCCTGATCTTCAAGCAGCTCGGTTTCGAGCCGCAGATCAGCACCATCCGGCACCAGCGTGCGCAAGGTGTTCTCCACTTCATCGACCGCGACGGTGGGGTCGAACAGGCCAAGCACCACAGTGTCTGTCCATAGCGGGGTTTCGCCTGGACCGGGCTCCAGCACCGGATCATCGGCAGCGTCGATGAAGCTGACCGACAGCGCCCCCGCGACCATCAGCGCCTCGTCGACGAACTCAGGATGCCGGCTGTTGTGAATCCGAAATTGCAGAAAGGACATGTTGAGCGTCGATTGGAGCGGGAAGGGCGCGAGGATACGCGAGCCCTGATCGACACGAGGGATCGCCGGTTCGACCCCCGCCGCACCCGGCAGTGGCGCGAACCTATTGAGTCGGCCAGAAAAAGATTGAACCCGGTCATGCAGCATATTTGACATGCGGGTCTTGGAAGTAGGTCTTCCATCCCGGATCAGTGCCTCCAGAAATTTGATCAACTTGTCGGCGTTGAACGCCGAATCAATGATCATCCATCGCGCTTGGCCCTTGTTGGTGACCGTAGCGATCATCGACAGCTTCTCGCGGGTGCCACCGTCCAACCGTGTCACGGGCGTTTGACCGGCGGGTGCGTAGCTTCTGCCGCATGCATCGGTATTGACCAATGCCGTTTCATCGCCCCAGTGAATCTTACCCCCTCGGTCCTGGCGCTGGCGGCAATCTTCGGATACTGCTCGTAAAGCCAGGCTCGGACGGCTTCAGGGCGCTGTTCATAGGCGCGCCGGATCGGCTTTTGCGGTGTGAAGCCCCAGCGTTTCAGGTAATTCCCGACACCGCGAACAGAAAGCCTGATGCCAAATTCGCGCTGGATCAACTCGGCCACTGCCGCACTGTTCCACAGGGCGAAATCCATCTTCAGCTGCTCCGGGCGCTTGTCGCAGATCGTGCGCTGAATCTGATGCTCTTGATCGTGCGTGAGGCTCCGGCCAACGCCGCCATGTCGACCTCGACGTTTCGGTGTCAACGCCGCCGCACCGCCTTCGTCGTACAGATCGATCGCTTTGCGCGCCGTCGGATAGCTCCAACCAGTCAGCTCCACGATACGCATCACGCCGCGCCCCTTCCGACCTCCATCGTTCCAAGGTGTCCGCCGACACGCCGACCGCGGCGGCCACCACCTTCACGTCTGCACTCTCCGGCGGCAGCAACCGCGCAACCGCTCTGTCCTTGAATCCTTGTCCGTATCGAGCCACATCGTCGTCCTCTCGCCTCCCTCCGTGGTTTTCCAAACAAGGAAACAACTATTCTGACGCTGGGGGCGGCTGGCTGGTGCTGGCCTCGAAAACAGCCGGCCGCTCAGAAAGTTACGAGCAGCCCCTTGCGCAAGCGCCTCCGACTCCATACAATGCGCGGCCTTCGAGGATGGCCTCGGAGATTTTTTGAAGATCTGG
>TARA_R110002072_G_scaffold149458_1_pt1 | contig 55205 bp, 50 predicted proteins | sample TARA_R110002072 | Tara Oceans TARA_R110002072 (sample SAMEA4397118) | marine metagenome | biome: Polar Biome; feature: [SRF] surface water layer (ENVO:00010504); material: water (ENVO:00002006), including particulate matter (ENVO:01000060) such as... | depth 5 m | reverse complement strand
CGTGTAGAAGGTCACAGATGTGTAACCCGCTGGGCTGGTAACGGTGGCCGTAGCCTCTCCGCCCATCTCTGGAACAAAGTTGTACCATACTCCCTGAACACCTGCGTTGTCACAGTCGGCAGGGGTACCTGCTTCTGTGGTCGCACCCGGCATGTTAACCGCTGGATCTGTGTAAGGGAATCCGATTTCGTCAACATCGATAGAGTTTGCGATCATATCGTTCGGCGGTGGCACAGGACTACACGTCATGGTTAAGTTGAAATTTCCAGTAGCAGTTCCAAATCCATGAACCAATATATAGTAGGTCGAAACACCGTCACTCTGGAAGTCTACCGAAGAGGTGAAACCAGAACAACCGTTACCATCATCGTTTGCTGCAACGCAGGTAAGCGTACCACAATCTCCAGAGTATACTGAAATCTTTGTGTCATAATCTGCATCGTCACAAGTTGAAAGATTGATATCTTGAATAAACCCTGGAATCGACTCAGTATATGTGTACCATACACCAGCTGCAGTAATATCTTGTCCTGCACAAGATCCAGCTGCTGTATCTATAGTTGCAAAATTAGTACTTCCAGCAACCACATCACCACAAGCTATCTCTATTGCATCATCACAAAGATCATTTGCTGCAACTGGGTTACAGGAAAGTTCAAGACTGTAAGGTCCCGCACTTGTAGTTCCAAATCCTTCAACGGCTACATAATAGGTAGTTGTTCCGTCAGAAAGGAAAGAAACCTCAGATTGTAATCCACAGGAATCATCATTACTCACTACTTGAGCTCCTCCGCAAGAATCAAAAACGGTAAGTCTAGAATCGTAAGTCGTCCCACCATCACACAATGAGAAGGTGATAAATTCTGGATCGCCAGAACCTGTGTACGAGTACCATGCATCTGGAGAAGCGTTGAATCCGCCAGTGTCAGAGAAGTCGTTAGTATCACCTGTTTCAACATCACCACAATCCATGGCAACAGCACCAGAACAGTCATCATTCATCGGTGGAACAAATGGTATTCCCGCCCAAGTAACTTCAGAAACATTTGGATCATTAATGTTTCCAACAATTGTTGTAGCTCCTGTAGTTAAATCAACAGACCTCCATTCTGCTAAGAAATTAGCAGCATTAAATGAAGCCAAGAAAACGGTATCACTGTTTGGATCCCATGTCATCCCTTGTGCAAAATTTGCATTAAAACCAGTAGGCCCGATAGGGGTCGCTGTACCAGTTGTTAAATCGATAGAAACGATTTGGTCTGCGGCAAGGTCATGGCCATAAGCATCACCATCACCCGTAATCGCTAAATCTGCAAGTCCAGTATTTCCAGTAGGTCCTACTAAGGTACCCGCACCTGTCGCTAAATCAATTGTATATAAGTTCGCATCAGAGGCATAACCATATAGAATACCTGAGGTAGGGTCAAAAGACGTACCGATAAAGGTCAATGCTTGAGGTCCAATAAGAGTGTAAACTCCTGTCTCAATATCCATACTGTAAAAGTTTGGCGTTGTTGTAGAAACGTATGCTGTGGTAGGGTTGTTAGGATCAACATCACCGGTTAGTTCTAAACTAGTTCCATCGGCTGCTCCCATTGATATAGCTGTAAACACTTCAGGTGCCACAGGATCGAAACTTCCGTACATTTCTGAAACAGCTTCATATCCGAAAACAGTAGGTGTGGTAATACCACCACCGCCACCGCCGCCGGCAGGTACTACCTCGGCTTCCCAGCCACAAGTATTAACTACACCACTAAATCTGGAAGCAAAAGTTAAGCTACCACTAGTAGAAGTAAAAGTTGTCATACCTGCATTGATCATATCAACGAGTTCATCACCGTCTACAGAACTATTCCAAAGTTCTGGGTCACCAGAAGTAGGGTTCGTAGCAGATCCACTACCATTTGTGGCAGTAACGGGACCTGAGCCGTCAAAAATGGCAAACCAATCAAAAGCTCCAAAGACTCTGAAAGAATTGAAGGTTACCGAAATCTCTTCACCCGGAGGGGCATTGAAGGTCGTAACTGTGATGCAGTCACAATTTGGATAATCACCTAGATCTCCAGAAGAAGTCGTTGAGCAATCACCGCCTGGACCTCCATTTACTCCATCACTAGGGTCGTAAATGAAATCCCCAACAACTGGTGAAAAAGACTCGGTTGCACCTGCGGTTGGGATAATATCTGCCAATCGATTTGCTGATTGTGGACGACTATAACTTCTAAGAACTTGTAGCTCATTAGCTGTAAAGAAGTTTGTAAGTGGCATTGATGTATCACCAACGTTGTCTAGACGCGTCATCAATTCTTGTAAATTGACAGACATTTGTTGGTCAGCTTTCGCTGCCTGAATTTCCGACAGTTCTGCCGGTGTTTGGGCGAACAGTGTACCGACCATGCAGCACATAAACACCCATAAAAAAGTAGATTTTTTCATAATAAAATTAAGATTACTAGTTATTAACTCTTAAAATTATCCAAAAAAATCGGAGCAGCATGAAGATTTCGACAAAAAGTCAGATTTATCCGACAAGTAACCCGTAAAAAATCGACTTGATTTCTAATCTGAAACAAATGAGAATTCGAGTGAAGAATTATTGCTTTTCAACAAAAGCATCCATTACCGCATCACTTACACCCATGTTACTAAATCCTCCATCATTGTACAGGTTTTGTAAGGTCACCCTTTTAGTTAGATCACTGAACATGGCGATGGTATAATTTGCGCAATCTTCTGCGGTTGCGTTGCCAAGGGGAGACATTTTTTCGGCGTAGGCTATAAAGCCATCAAAACCTTTTACGCCTTGACCTGCCGTAGTTGGCGTAGGCGATTGAGAAATAGTATTTACACGTACGCGCTTGTCTTTTCCGAAGAAATACCCAAAGCTACGAGCAATCGATTCGAGATAGGCTTTGTTATCTGCCATATCGTTGTAATCTGGAAAAACCCGTTGGGCTGCCATATAGGTTAGTGCAACGATACTTCCCCACTCGTTCATTGCATCCTTTTTATACAAAGTTTGCATGGTTTTGTGGAAAGATCCTGCTGAAACATCCCAGCCTTTCTGCGTCCAATCATAATTCTGGTCGGTATAGTGCTTTCCTTTACGAACATTTACAGACATCCCTATAGAATGCAGTACAAAATCGAGCTTACCCCCTAAAATTTCCATGGCCTGGGTCACTAGGTTTTCTAAGTCCTCCAAGTTGGTAGCATCTGCCGGAATGATTTGTGAACCTGTTTTCTCAGCAAGGTCGTTTATCTGTCCCATTCGCATGGCGATGGGTGCATTGGTGAGTACAAATTGACCTCCTTCTTCGTGAACACGCTCTGCAGTTTTCCATGCAATTGAATTTGCATCTAATGCGCCAAAAATAATTCCTTTTTTTCCTTTAAGTAAATTGTATGCCATGGGTATTTTGGTTTAGTTGGTTCTCATATATACGTACAAAGATACAGTTAATTGCGTAATTGTTTTGCATGTGCTATTGCTGAATCTGTAAGGTCGTGCCCCCCAATCATCTGTGCTATTTCAACAATTCGCTCTTCTTCTGAAAGTTGCTTCAATTGGGTTACTGTTGTATTTTCAAGCACTTCTTTAAAAACTTTAATGTGCTGTTTTCCTTTTGCCGCTATTTGCGGCAAGTGGGTTATACTGAACACTTGCATGGCTGCACCCATCTCTTCCATAGTGCGTGCCATTTGTTCTGCTATGGCACCAGACACGCCCGTATCAATTTCATCAAATACCAGCGTTGGCAATTTTTTGTATTGTGCCAATACCGCTTTTATAGATAGCATGATTCTGCTCAATTCTCCCCCAGAAGCCACTTTGTTCATGGCTGCCAATAAAGACCCTTTGTTAGCGGTAAACAACCAAACCATACTATCTGTCCCCGTTTCACGGAATTCTTGGGTAGGTTGTAGTTCAAATTGAAATTGTGCATTCGGAAGTCCTAGCCTTGCTAAATTTTGTTCTAATTGTTGCTTTAATTTTGGTAAGACCGCCAAGCGTTGCTTTCGTATTTTTTCTGAAACCGTCACAACATGTTCCTTTGCAGATTGAACAGATGCTTCGAGCATCTCAATACGCTGGTCTAAACTATGGGTCGTATTTATTTTTGATGACAATTCACTTTCTATCTCCTGTAATTCTTCAACAGTTGCTACATTGTGTTTCTGCTGAAGCTTAAACAAGGTTTGTAATTGCTCCTGTATTTGAAATAGTTGTGACGGATCGGCATCCAGATTCTCAGATGCAACAGCAATGGCCTCTGCTATATCTTCCATCTCTATCAAAGTGCTATTTAACCGATCCCACAGTGTGCTGTATTCCGAAGCGAAACCTTTCAGCTTATTTAGCTGCAAACGCGCTTCCTTGGCAGTTTCGAGAGCTCCGCTCTGCTCGTCTGTAAGGTATTGAAGACAGTTGGCCAACCCTTCCTTAATAGTTTCAGCATTGTTCAGTTTTTCATAGCTTTCTTCCAGTTCATCCTGATTCAATGCACTCAAGTTGGCTGCCTCCAATTCGTTGTATAAAAAAGTTTGGTAGTCGAGTTCTTTTTCAGCTGTTTCCTTTTCAGCAATAAGCGCTTGCAGATTTTGTTGTAACGCCTTAAAATCTTTTAAATTTTTAGTATACGTCTCGATGAGACTGTCATTACCCGCCACGGCATCTACTACTTCCAATTGGTTTTTTTCCGAAAGCAACGAAATGGTCTGGTGCTGACTGTGAATATCTACCAAACGCTCTCCTAATTGTTGTAACTGTGTAAGATTTACTGGAGAATCGTTTACAAAAGCTCTCGATTTTCCGCTAGGTAATATTTCCCTCCTTATTATAGTATGATCGTCATAATCGAAGTCTAAGGTTTCAAAAATATCTTGCAGCCCGTATACCGTAATCAGGAATTCCCCTTCAATGGTACATTTTTTTGAAGCATCCCGAACGCTGCCCATATCTGCACGTTTGCCCAAAAGCATAGATAACGCACCCAACAAAATAGATTTACCCGCACCGGTCTCTCCTGTAATAGTGGTGAGTCCGTCGGTAAACGACACCTTGATATCTTGTATCAGGGCGTAATTTTTTATGGCAAGCGTTGTTAGCATAGAAGGCAAAATTTTGCACCACTAAGATAGCGGAAGTTTGTCTTTACGCAAGCGGAATAGAAGTTATTAAAATCGTATTTCAGCCCAAGCACTTCGTCTCGTTGGGGCCATTCGGTTTAAGTTCTCCACCAAAGTTACGATATCTACACGCGGACCCCCACTAAAAACAGCTGCAATCTCGTCACTTTTAGCATCAAAGAATGTTCTGAGAATGTATGAGTTGGGTCTGCGATCGTTGATACTCTTAAGTTTTTCGATAGCATTGGTGATTTTTACTTTTGCTAACTTTTGGTCGTTTACCATCACATCGAGTCCTTCTACGTGATAGATGTACATCGCTTCATGAAATTCACGGTACACGTTACTCAACAATGCATCGTTATAGCGAAAACGCGATTGGGTTCCATCGGTAGCTTTCCAACCAGCAAAATTACTGGCTGCTGCCGTGTTTACAATTTGTTTTGCAGTTTCAAAATGCTCCATTCCGCCCTCCAAGGCAAAGGTATCTGCATCTAAACCGATAACGGTATAGATATGAAATGCCAACACCGACATTAAGTTAGAGTCGAATGAATTGATATTGAAAGTTAACGGTTGAAATTCTACATAATCGAACGAAAACTGCTTATCGTTGTAGTTATAGATAGGGCTGTCATACGTAGAACCATACACGGGGCGAGAAGCCTGAACTTGCAAACTACCACCAAACGAATCTCCCTGATACGAAGTAAGCACTAAGGTAAAATTACAATCTATCCGTTCCTGGTTTAAATACGTCTTCTCGGTCCATTGCGTATTGTTTATGAAATCTGTGAGTTGCGAACTGAGTGTTCTGAATACCTGCATATTGGGTTGTCCCGTCTGCTCGGCATCAATGGTGACCGTTGCATTTAATTCTTGTGCTGTAATTGCCATGCAAGAAAGCAGGGCTGTAAAAATGAGTATAAATTTACGCATGAAATTGTGCTATAATGTATTGTAAAATGTCTTTGGCGACTTCTGTTTTTGGTTTAACTGAAAAAGGCACCACTTTATTGTCTTTGGCCACAAAGGTAACCTTATTGGTTTCTCCTTTAAAACCCGCTCCTTTGTCTCTCAGCGAATTTAACACAATTAAATCTAAATTCTTTTTTTCGAGTTTAATTTTTGCGTTTTCCAGTTCGTTTTGAGTCTCTAAAGCGAACCCTACCAAGAATTGTTTTTCTTTAATTTTCCCGATGGAAGCCAAGATATCTTGGGTTTTTTCTAGTTGAAGCGTAAGGTTTCCTTCTTTTTTCTTTATTTTTTCTGAAGCGACACTCACTGGTCTATAATCTGCAACTGCGGCACTTAAAATCGCCACGTCACATTGGGAGAAATGTTCATGCACCGAAACATACATCTCTTGGGCCGAAGTAACAGATATTTTATGAACAGTAGGGTTTTTGAGCAAGACACTCGACGGACCCGAAACCAAGATAACTTCAGCCCCTAAGTTGGCGGCTTCGTCTGCAATGGCATAGCCCATTTTACCACTGCTATGGTTTCCTATAAAGCGAACCGGATCTATAGCTTCATACGTTGGACCTGCAGTAATCAGTACTTTTTTTCCGCGTAGCGGAAGCTTTTCAGCTATATCCTTTTCAATAAAAGCAACAATATCCTCGGGTTCTGCCATACGCCCTTGCCCTACCAGACCGCTGGCCAATTCGCCATGGGTAGCAGGAATCTGGATATTTCCGAAGGAAGTCAGTTTCTCAAAGGTTTCCTTTGTTGAAGGATGCTGGTACATATCTAGATCCATAGCTGGAGCATAATACACGGGGCACTTTGCAGAAAGGTAGACAGCAAGCAAGAGGTTATCACACGTCCCGTGGGCCATTTTTGATAGGGTATTGGCCGTAGCGGGAGCGATGATAAAAAAATCTGCCCAAAGGGCCAACGCTACGTGGTTGTTCCATTGGGCATTTTCATCATCTTCATTGGTAAATGAAGAATGTACTTCGTTTTTAGAAAGAGTTGAGAGGGTAAGTGGCGTCACAAATTCTTTGGCCGAGGGGGTCATTACAACCTTTACCTCAGCACCCGCCTTTACAAACAACCTAACAAGAAATGTTGTTTTGTAAGCGGCGATACCGGCTGTGATGCCCAGTACAATTTTTTTACCGCTCAGCACAGACATCTTATTCTTCTAGAGCCTCGTCTGCGGTGTTTCGGTAGTAGACCTTTTCTTCTAGCCACTCCTGTACTGCCAACGCATGTGGTTTCGGAAGTTTTTCGTAGAATTTAGAAACTTCAATCTGCTCCTTGTTCTCGAAAATCTCCTCAAGACTATCATTATACGTAGCAAACTCGTCTAACTTCTCTAAAAGCTCCTTTTTAATGTCACCATTAATCTGGGTGGCTCTTTTTGAGATGATCGAAATCGCTTCGTAGATGTTCCCTGTAGGTTCATCAATCTTGTTTTTGTCTATCGTAATTGTGTTGATAGGCGCATCAGAATTTTTAATATCGCTCATAATCTAGGTGTATTATCGTGTGGATTCTTCTACTTCTTCTTCAACCACAAGGCGCGCGTTGATTTCCTGCAAGATTTCATCGGCCTTTGTTTTGTATTCTGAAGTATCATTTTTATAATATTTATCGAAGGAATTATAAAAACCTTTTGCTGTTAATAGTCGTTCTTGCAGTTCACTTGGAACTCCCGTAATAGCCCTTTTGTACCCTGCTTCTAACCTTCCGCAGAACACAGCTTTACGGTATTCTGAACCGGGATGGTCTACGATAAAGTTTTCAAATGCTTCAATTGCTGGTACGTATGAGTTCAAATATTCTGCAATATTTAAGTATTGCATTGCTATTTCGTAATCTTTCTTTTCTAATTTTCCGCGAAGCTCATTTACCAAGCTGTTGGCTTCTATTCGATATTCAGAATTCGGATAATTATTGATAAAGCCTTGTAATTTTTCGAGTCCGAGTCGCGTATCTTCTTGGTCTAATGAAAATCTAGGTGACAATTCGTAATAACTTCTTGCAGAGCGATACGAAGCAACCTCAACACTATCACTTTGCGGATAGGAAGTAGCAAAACGCTCAAACTGATATCCTGCCAAGTAATAGTCTTCTAAATTGTAAAAGGTATTGGCATAAATGTACATTAACCGTTCGGCTTGGGGCTTTCCACGATATGCAGGAACGATTTGCTCCATCAGTTTAAGGGCCTTTTTGTATTTGCCCGCTTGGTATAACGAATCTGCCGCGTTGTATTTAGCCGCGGTATCATCAGATTTTAGGATTTTCTGGTAGTTACTACACGACGCCAAAGTAGCTGCCGCAAGCGCTAATAGAAAACCGATTTTTAGGTGTTTGAAAAACATCGTGCAAAAGTAGTGAATTATACGTGATTATAAAAACTTATTATCGCCATTGATATTGTGCGGCGAGCTATTTTATTGTTTTAAAGAAAGACGCCTGTCTCAACGCATTGTTTCAGATTAATACGCGGTTACAAAAGCATCGATTTTATCGCGAAGTTGTTTGCCAATGCCAACCAACGGCAAACGCACGGTATCACCACAGATATCTAATTTTTTAAACACTGCTTTAATCCCTGCCGGATTGCCTTCGGCAAAAATATAATCGATACAGGGCGCCAATTTGTAATGCAAGGTATATGCCTCGTCTACCCTACGTTCTAACCCTAAGCGAATCATATCAGAAAAATCTTTGGGGAAACCTTCGCCAATTACTGAAATCACACCCGCTCCTCCAGCGAGTGTCATGGGCAACGCAATCATATCGTCCCCACTAATCACCAAAAAGCCTTCTGGGGTGCTGTCTATCATTTTCATGGCCTGCACCAAATCACCTTTGGCTTCTTTTATGGCTACAATATTCTCAAAATCTACTGCCAATCGTGCCACCGTTTCTGGTTCCATATTACTGGCCGTACGTCCCGGAACATTATATAAGATAATTGGTTTTGTTGCGACTCTCGCCAGTGCCGCAAAGTGTTGGTAAATCCCTTCTTGGGTGGGTTTGTTATACGAAGGCGACACTGATAAAATAGCGGTAAAATGCTCTAGATCTCGCGATTGCATTTCTGCTTCGACCGCCGCAGTATTGTTACCTCCAATACCCAGAACTAATGGCAGTCTGCCTGCATTTGTTTCAACCACCGTATCGATAACCAATTGTTTTTCTGCTTCGGAAAGCGTCACACTTTCGCCTGTTGTTCCTAACACCACGAGATAATCGATTCCGTTATCTATCTGGAAATTCACGACGTTCTGGAGACCATCTACATCTACTTCCCCTTCCGAAGTAAAAGGAGTAATTAAAGCGACACCAGTTCCTATAAGTTCTTTCATTTTTGTGTATTTCTAAGGTTGTTTTGATTTCTGTGTACTACCGTTTTTAGGGCAACTTAACAGACTGCAAAGATACTAGGATTCTAGATTTGGGAGGTTTTGAAATGCTATGATTTTCTTAAAAATTACAGCTTCCCGAATACTTGCAAGTATTTTTTCAATTCACTTTTAAAAAGCTTGAAATCCTGGAATGGCACATTCAGCAGCAAATCGAACAAGCGCTCATCGGTGCCGTGAAAACCTACTTTAAACTTGGCTTTACTCGCGGCTACGAGTACATCTAAAATTTCATGTTGTTTTGGATAATATCCTACCAATACGTCAAATTGCTTGTCTAAAAATTCCTGGGCATTTTGGTTGTGGAGGTTTCCCTTCCAGTCAAAATCATTGTTTTGCACTTGGTTCTGCCGCAGGCTAGGGAGTTTCTTTTTACTTTCTACGTACGAGAACACCTTTACATCTTTGGGCTGCAAACTAAGTTCTTTAAAGATATCGTAGAATTTTTCAAACTCTTGATCGTAGGTTTCATCTACCAAAAAACCAATCGTCTTCATCTTGACATTGCTGCCAGACGTATCCCGCTGTTTAAGATGCGCATTCAGTCCTTTCTTAAGGGATTTCTGTTTCAGTTTTTTGAAAATCATAATCGTAGTAAGCTATCACAAAAATACAAGCTTCGAAAAAGATTTCTAACAAAAATGAACTTGAATTATAACAGACGGGGCAATATCTAAATTATATAATTAAATCATCGCTAAAAAATCGTCTTCTGAAATAATCGAAATCCCCAAACTTTCTGCTTTGGTACGCTTGCTAGGCCCCATATTGTCTCCCGCCACCACATAATTGGTCTTTCCTGAAATAGACGAAGAAACTTTCCCGCCGTTGTCTTCTATTAATTTTTTTAATTCGGTACGAGACACTTTCGTGAACACGCCTGAAACCACAAAAATCTTTCCTGCCAACACATCAGTCTGGTTGGCCAAAGCCGCTTCAGAGAGTTGCAATTGCACTCCAAAATCCTTCAATCTATTCACCGTATGTATATTCTCTTCCGAAGAAAAGAATTCGATCACACTTTGGGCTATACGGTCTCCTATCTCATCTACCGCAATCAGTTCTTCAAAGTTTGCTGCTTGTAAGGCGTCGATACTTTTAAAATGCTTGGCTAACTTTTTTGCCACCGTTTCGCCAACATAGCGAATTCCCAAAGCAAACAAAACCCGCTCGAACGGAATCGCCTTCGAGGCTGCTACGCCAGCCACCAGATTCTCAGCACTTTTCTGCGCCATGCGCTCTAACGGAAGCAACTGCGCTACCGTAAGTTCATACAAATCGGCATAATTGTAAATCAGTTTATTTTCTACCAACAAAGCTACCGTTTCACCGCCCAAGCCTTCTATATCCATAGCTTTCCTAGAAATAAAATGCTGAATCCTACCGATGATCTGTGGCGGACAACCCGTAGTATTTGGGCAATAATGCTGGGCTTCCCCCTCGGTACGCACTAATGCTGTCTGACATTCAGGACATTCAGAAATATAGGTGGTGGGTTCAGAATTTGGGTCTCGCTTGGTAAAATCCACCCCAATAATTTTAGGAATGATCTCCCCTCCTTTTTCAACAAATACCGTATCGCCTTCACGTATGTCTAGCTTTTCAATTTGGTCTGCATTGTGCAACGAAGCACGTTTTACGATGGTACCGGCCAACGCTACTGGTTGTAGATTTGCTACGGGGGTAATGGCTCCGGTTCTCCCCACCTGGTAGGTTATTTTTTCTAACACGGTGGAAACTTGCTCAGCCTTAAATTTGTAGGCCATGGCCCATCTGGGCGCCTTAGCCGTGTAGCCCAATTCTTCCTGCTGCTGAAGGTTATTTACTTTAATCACCACTCCGTCGGTTTCATACGGCAATTCGTGCCGATGCACATCCCAATACGTTACAAATTCTAACACCTCGTCGATACTGCTTGCCAATTTGGCAATATCGGGCACTTTAAAGCCCCAAGATCGAGCCTTTTCTAAACTCTCAAATTGTGTTGTAACAGGCAATCTGTCTGCTTTTAAACTGTACAACAAACATTCTAGGGGCCGTTTTGCCACCTCAGCACTGTCTTGCAATTTCAAACTTCCCGAAGCTGTATTTCTAGGATTTCGGTAGGGTTCTTCGCCATTCGCTACCCGCTCTGCATTCATCTTTACAAATCCTTCGAACGGCAATACAATTTCGCCGCGGATTTCAAATTTCGGCGGATAATCACCTTTTAATTGTAGCGGTACCGATTTAATGGTTTTAATATTTGTGGTCACATCATCTCCTTGAAAACCGTCGCCACGTGTTACGGCCCGCTGTAGTTGTCCGTTTTCATAGGTCAAACTCATCGAAGCACCGTCGTATTTCAGTTCGCAGGTGTACTTTACCTCACCATCGACCATCTTTTTGATACGCTTTTCCCAATCTAACAAATCTTCTTTTGAATAACTGTTATCTAGCGAATACATCCGGAACGTATGCGCCACGGTTTCAAAATTTTTGGTCACTTCACCCCCTACGCGATGGGTAGGAGAATTAGGGTCGTCATACTCTGGATGTGCTGTTTCAAGCGCTTGTAATTCTTTCAGCATTACATCGAAATCGTAATCTGAAATCGTCGGGTTGTCGAGTACGTAATAGTTATAATTGTGTTCGCGAAGTTGCGCGCGGAGTTTATTGATTTTCTCTTCGATATTCATGTTCACAAATATAAACAAGGTTTCGACTGCTAACAATCTACAGTGAACAATTAATAATCAACATACAACTGATAACTGTCAACTGACAACTGACAACTGATAACTGTCAACTGACAACTGATAACTGCAACTACGTCCGCTCAGGCTTTAACCACCTCGGAATCATCGGAGCTTTAAATGTTTCCATCTTTTGTAGAAGATTTTCGATGGAAGTATCGACCAACAACAACTCATAATTTTCCATAGAAACAAACCCTTTGCGCACCATGGTTTCTAACAATTTCAGCAAATCGTTATAAAATCCATTCACGTTTAATAAGCCAATGGGCTTAGTATGCAGCCCCAATTGCAGCCAGGTAATAATTTCGAATAATTCTTCTAAGGTGCCGAATCCGCCAGGGAGCGCGATAAAACCATCACTCACCTCCTGCATCTTCAGTTTGCGTTCGTGCATATTCTCGGTAGTAATAAGCTGGGTAAGCCCTAAATGCACAACTTCTTTCTTCTTTAAGAATTGCGGGATAATACCGATTACCTTCCCACGGGCATCGAGTATGGTTTTAGCAAGGGTTCCCATAACACCAATTTTAGCAGCTCCATACACCATGGTAATCTCACGTTTTGCGAAGGTTTCGCCTAAACGCACGGCGGCTTCGGTAATCTGGGAATCGTTTCCGTCGCTACTTCCGCAGAACACACAAATATGGTTTAATTGGGCCATTAGTTTTATTTTAAGGTATTACAGGTTTTAAATCAAGACGTCAACTTGCATTTTAGCATTCTGAATTTACCGAACAGATCCTTTTTCAGCTCAATTTCAGAAAAACCCTTTTCCTGCAACATCTGGTGCATTTCTTCACTAAGATACTCATTAATTTCGAAGTAGAGGGTTCCCGACGGGGTTAAGCTTGTGCTTGCAAGCGCTGCTATCTGCTCATAAAACAACAACGGGGCTTTATCTGAAACAAACAGTGCGGTTTCTGGTTCGTGGGCAAGAACGTTGGGCAGCATGTGTTTTTTTTCTAGCTCACGCACGTAGGGCGGATTCGAAATTATGATATCATATTGCTGCGGAAGATGTTTTATAGCCAATATATCACCTTGTTGAAAATCGACCGCAACATTGTTAAGCAATGCATTTTCTTTCGCTACTACTATGGCTTCTTCGGAAATATCCAAGGCTGAAACAGAAGCATTTTTAAGGTATTTTGCCAACGAAATCGCAATACATCCCGAGCCGGTACCGATGTCTAAAACATTCAGTTTTGTGAGATTCGGAAGCTTTTCATGACTATTATCGATGACCCACTGAACGAGTTCTTCGGTTTCGGGACGCGGAATTAGGGTAGCTGGGGTAACCTTTATCGGGAGCCCGTAAAATTCAGTTTCTCCCAAGATGTATTGAATAGGCTCATGTTTCTGTAGTCGGATGAGTGCTTCGGAAAATTTAGTTTGTACTTCATCTGGAACGGTTTCATTTAAATGCATAGACACTTCAAAACGCGAATAGCCCAAATAGCTTTCGGCCAACCAACTAAAAAAGGACTGAATTTCTTCAGCAGGATAGTTGCCAGAAAGGTCTGTTGTAAATGTAGATCGTAACTCTTTTAGTGTCATGAACGATACAAGTCTATATAGTTTTATAATTTTTTGAGCATGTGTACGGGGCAGGAGAAATGACCCGTATCTCCCATGGGTCCGTCAATATATTCAAAGCCGTTGCGTACGTATAATTTTTGGGCAGCCTTCATAAACGGCATGGTTTCGAGATAACAAGCCTCAAAACCAAATTTAGCAGCAGCTTGCAAACATTGTTGAATCATATCGGTACCAATTCCCCGACCTCGAGCCGTTGGCAAGTAATACATTTTTTGCAGTTCACAAACATTGCCGTCGTAATTATCAAGTTGCGCAATACCGGCACCACCTATCAGTTTGCCGTTTTCTTCTACTACAAGATAGCTTGCTTTTGGTTTGTTATACGTTTCAAACATGCAGTCTAAGGCAGCATCTTCAAAAACAGTCCCAGTTTTGGGCACATCGAACTCTAGTAAAACCTTACGAATAAGGGTTGCAATCGCTGTATTGTCTTCTTTCTGTATGGGACGAATAATGGGTTGGTTCATCTCAGTTATTCCTTGTATTTTTGACGCTTATTTAAAGGTGTGAAGATACACGAAAAATACATGTTGCGCTGCATTCAATTGGCCAAAAACGGGCTAGGCACCACCTATCCAAATCCGTTGGTTGGCAGCGTGCTCGTGCACAATAAAAAAGTGATAGGCGAAGGCTGGCACCGCAAGGCTGGCCAACCACATGCCGAAGTGCTGGCGATTGCAAGCGTTGGGGATAAAAGTATTATAACAGAAAGCACCATTTACGTAAACTTGGAACCTTGCAGCCATTTTGGAAAAACACCGCCCTGTGCAGACCTTATTATTTCAAAAGGCATCAAGAAGGTGGTCATAGGAACCACAGACCCAAATCCGAAAGTGGCTGGGCGTGGCATAAAAAAATTATTGGATGCAGGCTGTGACGTAGTGGTGGGTGTGCTAGAAAAAGAATGCGCCAACCTAAACAAACGCTTTTTTACATTTCAACAAAAACAACGTCCATTTATAATTCTGAAATGGGCACAGACCACAGACGGTTTTATTGCTCCACTAACAAAAAACGAGCAGCAACCCGTATGGATCACCAACACCTATGCTAGGCAAATCTCACATAAACTGAGAGCGGAAGCACAAGGAATTTTGGTGGGAACCCAAACGGTGGTAGATGACAACCCAAGCTTGACCACAAGAGATTGGTATGGCCCCTCGCCTACACGATTAATAATAGACAGAACCTTACGGTCTGACGGGCATAGTGCTGTATATGATGGTAGCACCCCAACATATATTTTTACAGAAGCCGAAAGTAAAGATTCAGAAAACTGTGAGTTTATAAAAATTGATTTCTCAAATGCAGTAGCGAGACAAATCTCAGAAATAGCCTATTTAAAAGGCTTGCAGAGTATCATCATAGAAGGAGGCGCAAAAACTATCGCCATCTTTGTAGCAGAAAATTGTTGGGACGAAGCTTATATTTTTGAAGGTCCAAAAAAGTTTCAGAAAGGAATAAAAGCCCCCGAGCTGCAAGGCGCTCTCCTATCGGTACAAAATATAGGTTCAGATACCTTATTTCACTATAAAAACCAAACCATTTGATCTATCTCCTCCTCAGTGTTGTTGCTTCTACCCTCATTTTTGTAGTATTTAAGCTTTACAGCAAGTATAACGTGAACACCCTACATGCGATCGTAGTAAATTACTTCGTGGCATGCCTCAGCGGAATTATTGGCTATCAGGGAACTGTTGAACTGGCTGTCATTCCTACATTCGACTGGTTTTACTACTGCATAGCACTTGGCTCGTTATTTATAATTGTTTTTAACCTCATGGCGATTACCACGCAGCGCAGCGGACTCTCAGTGGTCTCTGTAGCGACAAAGATGAGCGTTGTTATTCCGATTATGTTCGGACTCCTATATTACAAAGACAGCCTCGGGATATTTAAGGTTTTGGGTATTATTTTGGCGTTGGTAGCTGTGTATTTGGCTTCTGTCAAGAAAAAAGACGGATTGGCGATTCAACCAAAAAATTTAATTTTCCCAGTCTTGGTATTCTTGGGGAGCGGAATCATAGACACCAGTATCAAATACATTGAAGGGACTTTTGTTGCCGAAAACGATGTTCCTTTGTTCTCTGCAACCATATTCTTTGCGGCATTCTGTCTAGGTATTTTGGTGTTGTTAGCACAGAAAGCACAGGGGAAATTTCAGTTTCAATGGAAAAACATCGTAGGCGGTATTGCACTTGGCGTACCCAATTATTTTTCAATCTTCTTTTTGGTAAAGGCCTTGCGCAGCGGTCTTTTTGAAAGTTCAGGCATCTTTACTATCAACAATGTAGCCATTGTGATGTTATCTACGTTGGTCGGAATTTTACTTTTCAAAGAAAAACTCTTGCTTAAAAATTGGATTGGAATCTGCTTGGCTGTAGTGAGTATTTTATTGATTGCGTTAGAAAAATGGATATGACTTCAGAAGCAAAAGACACCTATAAAACTATTCTGAAACCAGGAAAGGAAACACTTTTTAAGGAAAAGGGGAGTAAATTTTTTGGGTATGCCCTTCCTGTAAAAACGGAAGATGAAATTAAAGAATGTTTAGAAGCCTTAAAAAAACAACACCATACAGCCCGTCATTTTTGCTACGCTTGGCAGCTGGGTATGGAATACGAAAGCTATCGTGCTAACGACGATGGTGAACCTAGCAATAGTGCGGGCATGCCGATATACGGGCAATTACAAGCATTTGATGTAACGAATGTCTTGGTCGTTTCGATACGTTATTTTGGCGGAACCAAACTTGGAGTTGGCGGACTCATACAAGCGTATAAAACTTCGGCACAGCTGGCCCTTGACGCTTCAAAAATTGTAACACGGACTATTAATGAAGCGTTCGTGCTAAAATTTGACTATCCTGAAATGAATACCGTCATGCGTATTATAAAGGAGGAAGATCTCACCATTCTAGAGCAAAACATGGCGCTAGATTGTGAAATAATAATCTCTGTTCGAAAAAAGGAAGCTGAAAGAATTTTTCAACTCTTCACCAATACGTATAAAGTTTCGATTAAACGGAAAGATTAAATCCCAAAGCGGCAGCTTAAAGTTGGTAGTAGATAGTTGGTAGTTGATAGTTGGTAATTGATAGTTGGTAGTTAGTAGTTGGTAGCTGGTAGTTGGTAGTTGGTTGTCGGTTGTCGGTTATTGAAGAAATTATATTTTTTCTGACCCACCCAGCACCCAACACCCAGCATCTATCACCCTTCACAATTCTAACTATGGTCTTTAGTCATTGGCCGTTAGTTATCGGTTATTGAAGAAATAATATTTTCCTGACCCACCCAGCACCCAACACCCAGCATCTATCACCCTTAACTACTCACTACTCACTACTCACTACTCACTACTCATAACTCACAATAGCTGATTGAAAATATTTTGTTCAAGTTTTTGCACGATTTCAAGAACAGATTTCACATATTTTGTTGAACTATTCTGCTAATTTTTCCAACAGATAATCAGGCGCTTTCATCAACTTATTGGTTTGCGCATTTATGAAGACCAAAGTAGTCTCTGCGGTTATTAAAAGTTGCCCTTCCTGATTGTGGATTTCGTAATAGAATTCAATTTTGAAAGTAGGAATTTTCTTTATATTCGTTGTAATGGAAATAACATCGTCATAACGTGCCGGTAACTTGTAGTTAATGTTCAAGTTCGTCACTGGTAGTATCACATTGTTGGCTTCCATCCACTTGTATGAAAAGCCCAGTTCACGCAGCCATTCGGTCCTTCCCTGTTCTAAATATTGTGCGTAATTTCCGTAGTACACCACCCCCATCTGATCGGTCTCGGCATAGCGCACTCTTAATTTTGTAAGATTTTTTTTCATACATTGTAGGTGAAAAAGGGGGTATTTTTTCGTATGTTTGAACAAGATACAGTATGAGGAAAAAAAACTAGAAATTCAATACCCCAAGTGTTTTTTTTTTAATTTTTTTGTTCACATATTTGCACTGTTAAGAAATCGTTAGAAAAATTCTTTTCTGCTTCTTGACCACCCAATATTAACTAACTATACTTCGACATTAAATTATGAGCAAAACTGCACAATCGGTTTGGAACAATTGTTTGTCCTTTATTGAAGATAACATTACTTCGCAGGCTTACAAAACTTGGTTTGAACCTATAAAAGCAGTAAAACTCACAGATAGTGCCCTGAGCATTCAGGTACCTAGTAAATTTTTCTACGAATGGCTCGAAGAGCATTACGTGAAAATTTTGAAAGTTGCTTTAACAAAAGAGTTGGGCACCCAAGCCAAACTGGTGTACGTCATAAAAATGGAAAACACCTACGGCAACAAACAACCCTTTACAGAAAAAATTCCGAGTAGCAACCGTTCTAACATGCAGTCTCAAGAAGTAGATGTGCCCATCAAGAACAAGAATCCAGAATTAAAGAATCCGTTCGTAATCCCTGGTATTCGCAATGTAAAAATAGAGTCACAACTCAATCCCTCCTACAATTTTGAAAATTTTCTAGAAGGAGAATCGAATCGGTTGGCACGCTCTGCCGGGATGGCTGTTGCCAATAAACCGGGTGGCACAAGTTTCAATCCGTTGTTGATTTTTGGAGGTGTAGGACTTGGTAAAACCCACTTGGCACATGCCATTGGTGTAGACATTAAAGACAAATATCCTGAAAAAACTGTTCTGTATATTTCTGCGGAAAAGTTTACCCAACAGTACATTGAGAGCGTAAAAAAGAACAATCGCAACGACTTTATCCATTTTTACCAGATTATTGACGTACTGATTGTTGATGATATACAATTGCTCTCTGGAAAAGCGGGAACCCAAGATGTGTTCTTCCATATTTTCAATCATTTGCACCAAAACGGGAAGCAGGTAATCCTTACCAGCGACAAGGCCCCTGTAGACATGATCGATATTGAACAGCGCTTACTGTCTCGTTTTAAATGGGGACTTTCAGCAGAACTCAATCATCCAGATTATGATACTCGTGTGGCGATCATCAAAAATAAATTGTACCGCGACGGTGTAGAAATGCCGGAAGAAATCGTTGAGTTTTTGGCCAATAACATCAAAACCAACATTCGCGAACTAGAAGGTGCTATCATTTCACTTATTGCCCACTCCTCTTTCAACAAAAAAGATATAACGATAGATCTTGCCAAGAAAATTGTAGACAACTATGTGAAGCACACCAAGCGTGAAGTTTCTATAGACTACATTCAAAAAGTGGTGAGTGAATATTTCCAGATGGATGTAGAGACACTACAATCGAAAACCAGAAAACGCCATATTGTACAAGCAAGGCAATTGGCCATGTTCTTTGCTAAGAAATTTACAAAAGCATCTTTAGCTTCCATCGGTTCACAAATTGGGCAGCGCGACCATGCCACTGTACTACACGCTTGTAAAACGGTAGACAACCTGTCTAGTACCGACAAGCAGTTTCGGAAATATGTAGAAGATCTTCAGAAAAAATTGACCCTATAAATTGAATCCTGCTTTACGCGGGATTTTTTATTTTTACAAATAGTGTCACCTAAAATTCAATTCACTACATGAAAAAAATACTCATGGTCTGCCTTGGCAACATTTGCCGTTCTCCCTTGGCAGAAGGCCTTCTAAAATCGAAAGTAGACCCCTCTAAAGTTGAAGTTCAATCTGCAGGTACTGGCGGCTGGCATGTAGGCGAGCTACCCGACCCACGAAGTATTGAAATTGCAAACAAATATGGGCTCGATATTACCAATCAACGTGGAAAACAATTTTCGACCTACGATTTTGAAATCTACGACCATATTTTTGTGATGGACAACAGCAACTACCGCGATGTGATGAAGTTAGCAACCAACCCTTATGAAGAACAAAAGGTACATCTCATATTAGAAGAAACGCATCCCGGAGAAAAACGCGACGTACCCGACCCTTATCTTGGAGGAGACGAAGGTTTTGAGAATGTCTATCAACTTCTGGATGCTGCATGTGAAAAAATTGCAGCTCGACTTTAGTTTTAGATTCCACGTCTTTTTAAGTATCTTAGTAGTTCAAAAAAAAATATGAAAAAAATCCCTTTACTACTCGTACTTTTCTTGAGCTCTTTTATGTTCGCTCAGAATATCTCTTTAGAACCCTTTGCTACAGGTTTTTCACAGCCCGTAGACTTAAAAAATGCTGGCGACGACCGTTTATTCGTGGTAGAACAAGCTGGTAGGATACAAATTGTAAATCCTGATGGAACCACCAATGCCAACCCATTTTTAGATATATCCTCACAGGTTACATCAGGTGGTGAACGCGGGTTATTAAGCGTAGCCTTTCACCCTGATTATGCTACCAACGGATTCTTTTATGTAAATTATACATTTACCGAGAGTTCAGATTTGTTTACCAAAATTGCTCGATACTCGGTAGATCCCGCAGATCCAAATATCGCTTTACCTGGATCTGAACTTGAATTACTGAGGTATGAACAACCTTTCAGCAACCACAATGGCGGATTTATAACATTTGGACCAGACGGCTTTCTTTATATCTCTTCTGGAGATGGTGGTTCAGGCGGTGATCCTGGCAATAGAGCTCAAAACACCGAATTGCTCTTAGGAAAACTGCTCCGAATAGATGTAGATAGCCCCGTGGGTGGAGTTAATTATGGGATACCCCCATCCAATCCATTTGCTGGAAATCCGTCAAATGCACAAGAAATTTGGGCGTATGGTTTACGGAATCCATGGAAATTTTCATTCGATAGTATCACAGATGACCTTTGGATTGCAGATGTTGGCCAAAACGCAATTGAAGAAATAAACAAGGTTGGTGTAGATGAAGCAGGTTTAAATTATGGTTGGGTTTGTTTTGAAGGATCACAGCCCTACACCCCACTTCCCCCTTTGGCAAACTGTCCGCCACCATCGGCTGGTCTTACGGGACCCGTTGCAGAATACCCGCATTCACAAGGTTCGTCGATCACGGGAGGTTATGTATACAACGGAACTTTACAGCCGTCGTTGCAAGGGTATTATTTCTTTGCCGATTTTGTGTCGGGATTGATCGGTACGGTTGACAATACAAATGTTTTGAACAACCTAGGAACGTTTGGAGGTAATTGGTCTACGTTCGGAGTTGACCAAAATGACGAGCTGTTTATCGTGAATTACAGTGGAAGTATTTCAAGAGTTGCAGAATCACCCATTGCAGGCTTAGACGAAAATGACGCTAGCACTTTCTCCATGTACCCAAATCCGGCATCAAATAATGTTACTATAGCACTCAAAAATAGCTTGCTATCAGGTTATACGATATTAGACCTAAAGGGAAGCATACTCTTTTCCGAAGAAAAAATGGCTACTGCTAATAAAGAAATTGATATTTCAACACTTTCACAAGGAATTTATCTTTTGAAGGTAACAACTCAAAATAATACTACCTTGATAAAGAAACTAGTGGTAGAATAAATTTGCCATGGACACCAAAAAAGGAAACCTTTATTTAATACCATGTACCCTGGGCGATACTCCACCATTGGAAGTATTGCCCTTGTTGGTTAAAAAGGCAATCGAAGAAATAGACCACTACATTGTAGAACATGAAAAAAATGCGCGTCGATTTATAAAAAGTATTGCACCGAGAAAGCCACAACCCTCACTTCATTTTAACCTAATTAATAAATTTACAGACGACAGTGAAATTCCTTCTATGCTCGCTCCATGCCATGACGGGTTCGACGTAGGGGTGTTGAGCGATGCTGGATGTCCCGGCGTTGCAGACCCTGGTGCTTTAGCGGTTGCAGCAGCCCATAGACAAGGTATTCGGGTGGTTCCTTTGGTGGGACCATCTAGCATTCTTTTGGCTTTAATGGGCAGCGGATTTAACGGGCAAAATTTTGCCTTCAATGGTTATTTACCTATCGACAAAAGAGAACGCCGCCAAGAAATTAAACGGTTAGAGCGCCTTTCAGCAGAACAAAGCCAATCGCAACTCTTTATTGAAACTCCCTACCGCAACAACCAACTACTCGAAAGTATTCTAAACACAGTACAACCTGAAACACTTGTTTGTGTGGCCTGCGACATAACGTTAACTACCGAGTATATTAAAACCATGCCTGCTTCGGTGTGGGGCAAAACAAAAGTGGACCTCAATAAGAGGCCCACTATATTTATTATTCAGAAATAGAAGTGTGTCTTACGCCTTCAATTTCACTTTTGCTTTTTTGTTCGGTTTAATGAATGACGTATCGTATCCAGAGAATTTTTTTAGATAATACCCGATGGAAGTTCCGAAAGCATCGCTAAATCCGGTTGCACCACCACTTCTCAAGTATTTCTTCACGTTACCGGCACCCGCTAAGTGGGCAGCAGCTAAAATACCAGACTCTGTTACGCGAATTCCACCTACGGTTTTACCCACAAAGCGTTTGATGTCGCGACGCAAAATCCATTTATTTCTAGCAGTATAGGCACTAAAAGCAGCCTCCTGCAATTTAGAATCTTTTAAAAATCTATCTGGATTGTAAACACCGATCATCTTCAGGGTGTTTACATTAAACTGATACTTTCCTAAGTATCCGAATTCATTTATAATCGTATAGTCACCTCTAGATTCTTTGAAGCCAAGCGCTTCTCTAAAACCGACATAGGTCTTACCTAAGAACAAATGATTGCTGCTCAAAGGTTTAATTTCTACCACCTCATCAACGTTTGGTACGTAGAAATATAGTTCTAATCCTTCCGTAGAAAAAAGAGATGTTTCTGTTTCCTTTTTGAAGGTAAATCCAGTCGCGATGTATGCCACGGCAACTAGAAGAACGGCTATTCGTATATATTTTGTTTTTATCATTTTGTTGAATTTTGGTAGGAAGCTACCTACCACAATTTCAGCGCGCAAAAATACGAATTATTTTATAAACTTGATTCACAAGCTGTTAAAGTTTGTTAAAGCATCTAGAGGCATCATTTCCAAAGAATCAATAGAATCTACAAAACGTAGTAATATTAGTTGAAAATAGGATAGAAAAGTGCTAAATCACTAAAAAACAATCAACTAAGTTATAAACACCGTAAAATGAAAAAAGTTGGGCTTGTCAACCCAACTTTTTCAATAATTATAGTGTCACTCTGGCGTTCGCATCTGGTACGATGGAAGTTAAATCATATCCTCCAAAACGCTTCATGTACTTCGTAATTGGTACATTATTGGCGTCTGCAAAGATATTTTCACCTTCAGAATCTAGGAACTTCATTACGTTCCCAGCACCGCCCAAATGAGCCGCTGCGATTAGACCTGATTCAGTTATCTGAATACCAGCGATGTATTGGCCTACATATTCAGTAATATAATCTTGAAGCACAAATTTATTCAGGGAAATAAGCGTAGAAAACGCTTCCTCCTGCAAATCTGGACTATTCAAGAACGTATATTTACTTTTTACGCCAACCCATTCAAGGGCTGAACGGCCAAACTGGTATTTGCCCATATAACCAAGTCTATTTACAGCTTTATAGTTTCCACTGCTTTCACTAAAGCCGAGGTCTTCAGCAAAGCCAAAAAATGACTTCCCAAGAAAAGGAACATCCTCTTCTGGGTTCATATTCACTTCAAACTCGTAAGGAACATAGGCTTGTTCGCCTACAATATTAGAAATGAATATCGAACCGCTATTACGTTCCGCCTTTGTAGTTGGCGAAAAACCTAACATGGCAAAAGCCATAATTAGGGGCAGCACAGACAATTTCATAAAACGATTTACCATGTTCTATTTATTTTAGTTATAATTATTGCCTTCTAACTTCGTGCCAGAAGGAAATTCCTAAAACAAACATAAACTTGTAGCTAGCAAATCCATGCTTGCTAAAAGGCTTTATGAAATTTGTACGTCAATGAACTTAAATATCTTACGTTGTTATTTTAAACTTTCAACAACACTCTAAATATAGTAGTACCACACGGCTTTAAAGGTGCTATTAACAGTCTTTAACCCGTCGATTAATAAAGGTTTAACGTTAAAAAGTAGAAGAAGCTCCGAACGATTATCTGTTCACGCCTTGTTGGGAAATCCACCGTACATATTCTGCCTTGTTACGGTTATGCTGCGCTAAGGTTTTCGCAAATTTATGGTAGCCAAAGTTGTCTACATTCGCAACAAAGTATAAGTAGTCATGCTTTTCATAATTAAGCACCGCATCGATAGATGAAATGTCAGGCATCGCAATAGGGCCAGGAGGTACACCAGCATATTTGTAGGTGTTGTAAGGAGAATCTATTTCCAGGTCTTTATAGAGCACCCGTTTAATAATTTGGTCGAAATCATTTTCAGCCCGTTTTTTTGCATAAATAACGGTGGGGTCGGCCTGCAATAACATGCCGCGCTGCAATCTGTTCATATAAACTCCCGCTACCCGTTTACGCTCATCTACTTTTGCAGTTTCTTTCTGAACAACAGCTGCTAACGAAACTACTTGGGTTGGTGTCATGTTCAATTTTTCGGCTTTGGCCAAGCGCTGTTCGTTCCAAAACCGTTTGTATTCTGAAATCATTTTATCCCGAAACCCTTCAGCTGAAGTATTCCAGTAAAATTCATAGGTGTTCGGAACATAAAAACCCAATGCCGTGGCTTCGTTCTGTTCGTTTTCAGCTAAAAAGGTGGCATCCTTCATCGCATTCAAGAGCGAAATACTATCAGCCTCTATTTGCCTGGCTATTGCACCTGCCAAATCTTCAAGACGTTCTTGGTTGTTAAACTTCACTTGTATCGGAATGTTCTTACTACGTAGTGCGTTTACAATATCATTGTTGTTCATCCCTTTTTCAAGAATGTAATGTCCAGGTTTTACATTGGTAGCATAGCCTTTTCTGTTGGCTACAGCAGTAAAGCTTTCCATATCATCTAGCAGCGGACCCAGTTCTTGTTGTACTTCGTAAAAAGTAGCATCGGTGGGGATATATACATGGGCATCGGTATTATTAAAAGCAGTATTTGGGGTAAACACCGTGGTATAGACATACCATGAAAAAATTCCCATACCCACGAGGCCGAGGAGTACGATAGTGATTAAAATTTTCTTGAGATACATAGTGTGCTATTCTTTAAAAATACGGTTGGCAAATTTACGAACTTAGGATGAGCTGGTAGAGCACTTCGTCTTTAAAACCTTGGGCAGCATAAATCCAATCTTTTTTTACACCTACTGCTTGATACCCCAAATTTTCAAAAAGTTTTTTACTACGTTCATTATCAGCTGTAATATTTGCATAGATTTGGTGTACATTGAGATGGGCTGCAGCATATCGGGAAAGCAGCCGTAGCGCTTCAACGGCGTACCCCTTCCCCCTATCCTGTTCTTTAAAAATAATAATTCCCACACCCACCCTTCGATGCTTCGGCTCAAAGTCGAATAAGTCGATAAATCCGAGCACTTTGTCATCTTCAGCAGCACAAATTACTAAGCGCAACTGTTTTACCTCATAAATATCACGATGCGAATTTTCTAAATATTGCTGAAGTACATATTTTGAAAAAGGTTGTGATGTATGGCTCACCTCCCAAATGGCTTCTTCGTTTTCAAGGGCGTATAAAAAGTCTAAATCTGACGGTTCAAGTGCCCGTAAATAGATATGTTCTCCTTGTAACGTTTTCATCTTAAACACTAATAATTCCTGCGAATACCTTCGTAGCTGGACCGATTAAATAAACTTCCTTATACCCATTTTCTGTTTTTTTGAAACGTACTTGTAATTGTCCTCCAGGCTGTTCTAGGGTTACCGTTTCAGAAGCCGTTAATCCCCTAGCGTGCACGGCCAAAGCTACAGCAGTAACACCAGTGCCACAAGACAATGTTTCGTTTTCTACTCCCCGCTCGTAAGTGCGAACCGCAAAAATGCCGTTTGGCTTGGATTCTACAAAATTAACGTTAGCTCCAGCGTCTCCATACACATCATTTCTTATAGTACGTCCATTGTGGTATACGTCAAATGCTGTCAAATTGTCAACCAATTGCACGTGGTGCGGCGATCCCGTGTCTAGAAACGTATAATTTTCTTCTTCGGAAATTTTAGCAACATCGTTCATCTTTAAAGACACCACCCCGTTTTCAATCGTTGCTTGGTGCATCCCATCAATCGCTTCAAAGGTTGCAGTTGTTTCGATAATTCCGAGATGTTTTGCAAAATCTGTAATGCACCGTCCGCCATTACCACACATGCTACTTATATTTCCATCTGCATTATAATACACCATTGTAAAATCTGCAGCTGTATGGTTTTCTAGCAATATCAAGCCATCTGCCCCGATGCCAAATTTTCGGTCGCATAGTTGAGCCACCAGTTTGGTATTGTTTTTGGGGAATTGTAATTGGCGATTATCAATAAGTATAAAATCGTTACCCGTACCTTGATATTTAGAAAACTTGATTTCCATGCCTGCAAATGTACAAATTGCGAAGGCTTGTCATTTAGTTTTATAGCTGTTAAATGTGCGTTAAAAGCGAAATTATGCTGAAATATTCTCGTCCTAATAATGTTAGTTAATTATAAATAAAGAAAAAACGTATGAAACAAACTGCTAAATTATTCATGGTGGCCCTAATTGCAGGCGCCTCAACTTTAGGAGGGTACAAGCTTTTTGTTGAATCTGACACTACTACAGCTATTGTTACCCAAGATGAAACTTCTTTTATTCCAACAAATTATACGGGTCTAAATCCCAGCGCATTTAATACCGACTTTACGGATGCTGCAGAAAAGACGGTACATGCCGTTGTTCACGTTAAAAACACAACGGTGAACAGACAACCCACAAACATGATGGAATACTTTTACGGTGGTGGTAAATCGCGCCCCGTAGTTGGCTCTGGTAGCGGTGTTATTATCTCGCCAGACGGTTATATTGTAACCAATAACCACGTTATTGAAAATGCTGCCGAACTACAAGTAACCCTGAACAACAACAAAACTTATAACGCCGAACTTATTGGTACCGATCCCAAAACAGATATTGCGCTGATTCGGGTAGATAGCGATGAAACATTTCCTTACGTTCCGTTTGGGGACAGCAACGAAATAAAAATTGGCGAATGGGTTCTGGCTGTTGGAAACCCTTTTAATCTTACCTCAACAGTTACTGCCGGAATTGTAAGTGCGAAGGCACGCGATTTAAATGAATTTGATCGCAATCCGCAATCGTTTATCCAAACAGACGCCGCAGTAAACCGAGGAAACAGTGGTGGCGCACTCGTAAATACCCGTGGAGAGCTTATCGGAATTAATACCGCCATCACTTCTGAAACTGGAAGTTATGTAGGATATTCATTTGCCGTACCTAGTAACAATGCCCGAAAAGTGATTGAAGATATTATGGAGTTCGGAAATGTACAACGAGGCATCCTAGGTATTTCTACTATCAATACCAAGTTTGCACAGCAACAAGGCATCGATATTTCTGAAGGTGTCTACATTGCCGATATTGAAAAAGGAAGTGGTGCCGACAAAGGCGGACTAAAAAAAGGAGATATCATAAAAAAAATTGACGGATATAAAGTTTCAAAATTCTCTGACCTTGTAGGCTACTTGGGTTCTAAGAGACCCGACGATGTAGTAGACGTAACCGTAGTTCGGGATGGCGACAAGAAAACTGTTCCGGTTACCCTGATTAAGTTGGAAACATTTACGATTGAAGAAACTGGGCTTGAAGTTCGAAATGCGAACAAAGCACAACTAAATGCCTTTGGAGTAAAGAAAGGTGTGGTAGTTTCTGAAACCCAGTCGCGTGATCTGTCTGCACTGAAAGGTGCAATTATCGTTAAAGTTAACGATACAGATGTAGCAAACATCGATGATGTGAAGCGTGTGATGCGCAGCGCTGGATTTGGTGATCCAGTGAAGCTAACCTTTATCGATGGTCAAGGCCAATTAAATTCCTATATTTTTAGATAGCAATACGCTAAAGCTATTATCATTATAATACAACACCCCTGATTCTATCGTAATGAATCGGGGGTATTTATTTTAGAAATATACTTCACCAAAATTCTAAAAATCTGTACTTTTGCACCCAAATTTAACCCGCCCAATAATTCCTAATAACGGGCCACTAAAAAACACACTATGAGTTTTGATGACGTTTATGAAAAAGAACTGTCTTTTCAAACCGATCGCCGCAAGGCTTCCGTAGAATTTATTAAAACAATAAGCGACCTATGGTACGATAAATCTATTGAATTGGTGCTATTCCGCAACCAACTCATCGACCGAAATGTTAGCGAAATACTGAACCTTCATGAATACGCTGGAGAGTTTGTACAAAAACCGATTTCAATATTTGATAGTGTAGAGATTGCGCAAGCTATTAAAAGCTTAGACCTTCCACCCGCAAAATTAGACATTGGAAAACTTACCTACGAATACCACTTAGAAGATAATAAGTATGAAGATGCCTTGGCGTTTGTATCAGACAAATTAAAAGATGCAAAAGACGTTAAAGACATCACTCCTAAGGATGTAGTATTATACGGTTTTGGACGTATCGGCCGATTATTAGCGCGTGAGCTAATGACGCGTACAGGAAAAGGAAACCAAATGCGTCTTCGTGCCATCGTTACCAGAGGTGCCGTTGATAAAACAGTCTTAGAAAAACGAGCTTCATTACTTCAATACGACTCAGTACACGGAGATTTTCCAGGTACAGTGAGTACCGATGTAGAGAACCAAGCACTTATCATTAACGGAACCACCGTTCATATCATCTCTGCCAACAATCCGGAAGATATCGATTATACTGAATACGGCATTAATGACGCCCTCATCATCGATAATACAGGAGCATTTAGAGACGATGTAGCCCTAGCGCGCCATTTGGTTCCAAAAGGAGCGAGTAAAGTATTGTTAACTGCGCCAGGTAAAAATGTACCTAATATTGTACACGGTGTAAACCATAAAGAGCACGACCCTGCTAAGGTAGATATCTTTTCTGCCGCTTCATGTACCACCAATGCCATCACACCAGTTTTAAAGGCAATTGAAGATAGCCTAGGTGTTGTTCATGGGCACTTAGAAACAATTCACGCCTATACCAATGACCAGAATTTGGTAGACAATATGCACAAAAAATACCGTCGTGGTCGTGCTGCAGCGCTCAACATGGTGATTACCGAAACGGGTGCCGGACAAGCAGTAAGTAAAGCGTTGCCTTCTTTTGATGGCAAACTGACGTCGAATGCAATTCGTGTTCCTGTTCCTAACGGATCTTTGGCCATCTTAAACCTTGAGCTAGAAGCCAAAACTTCAGTAGATGGCATCAATGCCATTATGAAGAAATATGCCTTAGAAGGTGATTTGGTAGAACAGATTAAATACAGCCTGAACAACGAATTAGTATCTAGCGATATCGTGGGTTCTTCGGCTCCTTCAATTTACGACAGTAATGCAACCATCGTAACGGAAGACGGCAAAAACGCAGTATTATATGTTTGGTACGACAATGAGTATGGCTATAGCCATCAGGTAATCCGTTTGGCAAAATACATTGCAAACGTTCGACGTTATACATATTATTAATTGAATTTCTTTTTTAAACTGAAAAGCCCATTCTATAACGGATGGGCTTTTTTTATACCTTTACTACCATGACCATTGTTCTAGCCACAACCAATAATCTCGAAAACTTGTCAGTTTTATTTAATCGCTATCGAGTATTCTACAAACAACCTTCAGACATCGAACGTGCCAAGCAATTTTTATCTGAACGATTGCTTCGGAAGGACTCCATCATATTTATGGCCCTTTCAGATGCAGGAGAAGCCATGGGATTCACACAACTTTATCCGTCATTTTCTTCGGTCTCAACACAACGCACCTACATTTTGAATGATTTGTACGTTTCCGAAGTACATCGCAACAAGGGTATTGGCGAAGCCTTGATGGAACGGGCCAAACAATTTGCCATTTCCGAAGGAGCCAAAGGAATTACGCTAGAAACTGAAGTGAATAATCCCGCCCAACATCTATACGAACGTTTGGGATGGAAGAAGGATGACGATAAATTTCACTACACTTGGGAAATCTAGCCCTACATTTTCCGTATTTTTGTGGTTAAAGTATCACACCATGGACCACCTTACCCGTCTTGAAGAAATGTTAGACCGTGCCAATGCGTCTATTAAAGCCGGCAACTATGAGCAAGCCGAGAATACGCTGGAAGAAATGATTAAGATAGACCCGAACTTCGGTAAAACTTACAATCATTTAGGGTTTCTGTATGAAACTAAGTTTAAGGAATACGAAAAAGGAGAAACACTCTATAAATTGTGTTTAGAAAAATCTCCCATGTATCCGGCCATCTACTACAACTATGCGGTCTTACTTTCAACTTTAGGAAAATGGGACGAACTTAAAACATTGTTAGACCGAGCCATTACCATTCCCGGGGTTTCCAAATCGACCATATACAACGAATATGCTATTATGTACGAACAACAAGGAAAATTAGACGAGGCGATAGCACACTACCAAAAAACTGGAATGCACACCCTGGATCAAGCAACGCTAGACCGTGCCAAATCATCGATTGCACGTTGTAAGTCGAAAAAAGACCTTTTTTAGATGCGTATAGATATCATTTCTGTTGTTCCTGAACTCCTCCAGAGTCCGTTTGACGCTTCAATTCTGAAGCGGGCCATAGACAAAGGGTTGGTTGAAGTACACATTCATAATTTGCGTGATTTTGCCACCAACAAATACAAGCAGATAGACGACTACCAATTTGGCGGCGGTGCAGGTATGGTGATGATGATTGAACCTATTGACAAGTGTATCACAAAATTAAAGGCAGAACGAGATTATAGTGAAGTTATTTACATGACCCCAGATGGCGACACCTTTAACCAAGGCATGGCTAATGAACTTTCGCTTCACGAAAATATCATCGTACTCTGCGGCCATTATAAGGGAGTAGACCAACGGGTACGTGACCATTTCGTCACACGTGAAATATCAGTTGGTGATTTTGTATTGAGCGGTGGTGAACTTGCGGCAGCATTGGTATGCGACGCTATCATTCGATTGCTTCCTGGAGTGCTGGGTAACGAAACTAGTGCGCTTACCGATAGTTTTCAAGACAATTTGCTAGCACCTCCCATCTATACGCGGCCAGCCGATTATAAAGGTTGGAAAGTTCCTGAAATTCTAACCAGCGGCAATACCCCGAAAATTGAAGAGTGGCGAGAAAATGAAGCCCTCAAGCATACTCAGGAACGACGGCCTGACCTTTTAGATGACTAATTCCTGAATTATTTTCTTCAACTACTTGCAAGCTAAGCTAAAATCACTATTTTTGCACTCGATTTGCACCAACCTCTGACGATATACGTGAATGTTGCTGTAAGCATAACCATAGTAAAATAAAACAATGGAAGCGTTAGTAAAATACGTACAAGACGAATTTGTAACCAAGAAAGAATTTCCAAAATTTGGAGCTGGAGACACGATTACTGTCTACTACGAAATTCGTGAAGGTGAGAAAAAGAGAACACAGTTCTTTAGAGGTGTCGTGATTCAATTAAGAGGAACAGGTACCACACAAACCTTTACCATTAGAAAAATGTCAGGAACCGTTGGAGTAGAGCGTATCTTCCCAATGAACTTGCCTGCACTACAAAAAATTGAGATCAACAAAAAAGGAAGTGTACGCAGAAAGCGTATCTACTACTTTAGAGGTCTTACCGGTAAAAAAGCTAGAATCCGCGAAAAGCGCCAATAGTCAGTTACCAACAGTACTTACAGAGCGACTCCTTAACCGGGTCGCTTTTTTTGTGAACAATTGTTAATAAGCTACGTTTATAAAATGTTGATAGATAACACCTTGCAATGTTTGTTTTTTTCAATCGGTGTAGTACATTAGCACTATCGAAACAATGCAACCATTGTTTTGTAAACATAAAGTAACGTTCTTTATTTCTTTTTGGTAGTTGTTTGACAAGCTAATGGTTCTCACGAACGGTTACTTTGGAGACTATTAAAAAGTTTGGAAGTAGTTTTTTGGGGATGAGTTCTTCAATGCAAGTTGTAAGAAACGCCTCATCATAAAAACAGTATACTTCTTTTTGAAATACGGTCACAGCGGCGAGGGTATAATAAACTCGCATCACATCGAAAGATGCGTTGGTAACGGCACGATTTCACAAGGAGCCATAATAGAGTGCCTCGCACGCTGTTATGGCTTTTCTTGTTTTACAAAGAGAAAATCTCCCGTTTTTAAATGGTTTTTTTATTTCTTCAATTCTCAATCATCAACAAATTATTAAAAAACTGATAAAGTTTGATTCCACATCGCTGCTTCCCTTTTATTCGGCTATCTAAATCCGTATCTTTGCAGCCCACCGCAGTAATACGGTGAAACGACATTAAAAATAGTACCAACCGACATAAAATCTTTCAATATGACCAAGACCGCTAAGATTATCTATACCAAAACCGATGAAGCTCCATTTTTGGCTACCCATTCTTTGTTGCCAATCGTTGAAGCTTATACAAGACCTTCAAACATACAGGTTGAGACACGTGATATTTCACTCGCAGGTAGGATATTAGCAGCCATGGTAGATCATTTACCAAAAGAACAACAAGTTTCTGATGCACTCGCAGAATTGGGTGAATTGGCTAAAACACCAGAAGCCAACATCATAAAATTACCAAACATCAGTGCTTCAATTCCGCAATTAACTGCTGCGATTTCTGAGCTTCAGGCGAAAGGATATGCTATTCCAGACTATCCTGAAAATCCAACAAACGACGAAGAGCAAAAAATTAAAACCGCCTATGATAAAGTGAAAGGTAGCGCGGTAAACCCAGTATTACGGGAAGGTAATAGCGACCGTAGAGCCCCAAAGGCGGTAAAAAACTACGCCAAGAAGAATCCACACCGAATGGGAGCTTGGAGCGCAGATTCTAAAAGTCATGTCGCCACCATGCAGTCGGGCGATTTCAGACACAACGAGCAGTCGGTAACCATAAACAACCAAGGAAGTGTATCGATCATTTTGAGAAGCAATGATGGTTCAGAAACAATTTTAAAAGAAAACATCCCAGTACTTGAAGGTGAAATTATTGATGCTTCGGTGTTAGAGAAAAAAGCGCTGCTTTCGTTTCTACGTGAGCAAATAAAAGACGCTAAAGAGAAAGGCGTGTTGTTTTCACTACACATGAAAGCCACCATGATGAAAGTAAGCGACCCCATTATTTTTGGACATGCTGTTAGAGTGTTCTTCGCTGATGTTTTTGAAAAGCATAGCGAAGCACTAAAAGAGGCAAATGTTGATCCAAACAATGGTTTTGGAGATGTCTTGAATGACATTGGTAAACTTCCGCAGGCAAAACGTGACGAAATTTTAGCAAACATAGACGAAGCGTTTGAAAACAATCCAGACCTCGCCATGGTAAATAGCGACAAAGGGATCACCAACTTGCATGTACCAAGTGATGTGATTATAGATGCTTCTATGCCAGCAATGATTAGAACATCTGGGCAAATGTGGAACGCTGAAGGAAACCAGCAAGACACAAAAGCTGTAATTCCTGATAGTAGTTATGCCGATTTGTATGAAGCGACCATCGAATTCTGTAAAAAACACGGAGCTTTCGATCCTACAACCATGGGAACCGTTCCAAACGTTGGCTTAATGGCACAAAAAGCAGAAGAATACGGATCGCACGACAAGACTTTCGAAATAAAAAAAGCAGGTACCGTATCGGTAATCAACACCAACGGAACTACCTTGATGTCGCATACAGTAAATGAAGGGGATATCTGGCGTATGTGTCAGGTAAAAGACCTGCCAATTCAAGATTGGGTAAAATTAGCCGTAAGCAGAGCACGCGCAACAGGTTGGCCAGCAGTTTTCTGGTTAGATGAAAATCGTGCACACGATGCCGAACTGATTAAAAAAGTAAACAATTACCTACCTAATCACGATACGAGCGGACTAGAAATAAAAATATTATCGGTTGCCAAAGCTACCGAATACACGCTTGAACGAGTGAAAAATGGTGAAAACACCATTTCAGTTACCGGAAACGTATTACGGGATTACTTAACCGATCTGTTCCCAATTTTAGAGTTGGGAACCAGTGCCAAAATGTTGTCTATCGTTCCTTTAATGAACGGAGGCGGACTGTTTGAAACAGGTGCGGGTGGTTCGGCTCCCAAACACGTACAACAGTTCGTGGAAGAGGGACATTTACGCTGGGACTCCTTAGGCGAATTTTTAGCCATAGCGGTATCCCTAGAGCATTTAGGTGCTACGTACAAAAATGATAAGGCGTTGCTTTTATCTGAAACCTTAGATGATGCTACCGAAAAGCTTTTAGAAAATAAAAAAGGACCGTCTAGAAAGGTGAACGAGTTAGACAACCGCGGAAGTCACTTTTACCTCGCGATGTATTGGGCTGAAGCTTTAGCTAACCAAGACAAAGATGAGACTTTAAAAGCTCGATTTACTCCTGTTGCTGAAAAAATGAAGAAGCATAAAGATGTTATCCTACAAGAATTAATAGACGCTCAAGGGCATCCAGTAGATATTGAAGGGTATTACCAACCCAATATTGAACGCGTGAATGATGAAATGCGTGCCAGCGACACCCTTAACAATATACTATCAGAAATTAAATAAGTAATACAAAGCCTTCCTATAGCGGGAAGGCTTTTTTATACTGCCCTAGTTCGTACTTTTAAATATAATTGCTTTTGAAAAATATTCTCTGCCTACTGCTTTGCCTTTTATTAGGTACAGCAACCTTTTCACAAGAAAAATATACCCTTAGCGGGACCGTTTCTGAGGCAGATACGGGAGAGACTTTGTTTGGTGTAAACGTAATTATTCCGTCGCTTCAAACGGGAACAATTACCAACGAATACGGTTTCTATTCTATTACACTTCCAGAGGGAAGTTACGAGGTTTATTATAGCAATATTGGCTTTACCACTGTACTGAATAACGTTGCACTTTCAGAAAATACCACTTTGAATATTTTGTTGGAAACCGATACTCAACAATTAGACGAAGTCATCATTAAAACAGATGTTGAAGCACTCAATATCCGGAAACCAGAGATGAGTGTGAACCGTCTCACCGCTGAAACCATAAAAAAAATTCCCGTGGTATTGGGCGAAAAAGACGTTATAAAGGCTATCACCCTACTTCCTGGAGTAACCAATGCTGGTGAAGGTGCTAGCGGATTCAACGTGCGAGGCGGGGCGGCAGACCAAAATCTTATTCTTTTAGATGAGGCAACGCTTTATAATTCGTCTCACCTTTTTGGTTTTTTCTCTGTTTTCAATCCAGATGCAATCAAAGACCTTACTTTATACAAAGGTGGCATTCCTGCACGTTATGGAGGGCGCATTTCTTCTGTACTCGACATTTACCAAAAAGATGGTAGTAAACGCGATTTTCGTGCCAATGGTGGTATTGGCCTAGTAGCAAGCAGACTACTATTGGAAGGTCCCATAAAAAAAGATACAGCGTCATTCTTAGTGGGTGGACGTAGTAGTTACGCGCATTTATTTCTTCCGCTATTCGACAATGATAATGTAGCCTACTTTTATGACCTAAACACAAAAATAAGCTACAATGTAAATGACAATAACCGCTTGTATTTGTCTGGTTACTTTGGCCGTGATGTTTTTTCGATTGCAGATAGCTTTAGTAATAACTTCGGAAATGCCACTATCAACTTGCGATGGAATCATTTATTTACCGACAAATTGTTCAGTAATCTATCGTTGATTTATTCAGATTATTACTACGGACTCGAACTTAATTTTGTTGAATTTGACTTCGACAGTGGAATCCAGAATTTTAATTTGAAATACGATTTCACCCATTACCTAACCGACAATCTCAAACTCCAATACGGAATCAACGGTATTTATTACCAATTCAACCCCGGTGAAATAAATCCGACTACCGAAACCTCGGGAATCAATCCTTTTAAACTCACTAAAAAATACGCCACAGAAAATGCTGCTTATGCAGATGCTGAAATACAAATTACCGACCGTCTTTCGGTACAGGCCGGATTACGACTTTCAACCTTTAACAGACTAGGGCAGGATGCACTCAATGTATATGAAAATGACAACCCTATTTTGTATAATTCCGATTTAGATATTTATCAAAAAGCGACGCCAATCGACACTATTTCCTTTAAGAGAAGTGAGACCATAAAAGCGTTTGCAAATCTAGAGCCCAGGATAGCAGCCGCTTTTCAGCTAAATGAAACTACTTCGGTAAAAGCTAGTTACAATCGTACCGCACAGTACATTCACCTTATCAGCAACACCACCTCTCCTACTCCATTCGATATTTATGCGCCCAGCGGAAAGTTTATAGAACCCCAATTGGCAGATCAAGTTGCAGCAGGGTTCTTTAAAAAATTCGACCGGTATTCGTTTGAAGTCGAAACCTTTTATAAAACGGTTTCAAACCGATTGGATTATGTAGACGATGCCGACCTGATTGCAAATGATGCCGTAGAGCAAATTTTATTAACTGGTGAAGCGAGGGCATATGGTCTCGAATTCCTTCTCAGAAAAACCGAAGGAAAATTACAAGGATGGATTGCCTACACACTGTCTAAAAGTGAACAACGTACGCCAGGCAGAACTCCAGAAGAAATTGGGATTAACAACGGCCAATGGTACAATTCGGCCTGGGACAAACCACATGATATTTCGGTTACAGCCCAATACGAACTCAGCAAAAAATGGTCATTTGGCGCCAATGCCATCTATCAAACTGGGCGTCCCAGTACCTTTCCTTCGGGACAATATGAGTTTAATAATATTACTGTACCTGTTTACGAAGCCAGAAATAGCAGCAGATTACAAGATTTTCATCATATAGATGTTTCGGCTACATATACCCCGAAACCTGAGAATACGAAACGTTGGAAGAGCGAATGGGTTTTCAGTATTTATAATATCTACAACCGAAAAAACGCTGCCTCTCTTTCGTTTAGGGAAAACACGGATATTGGACAGAATGAAGCGGTCCGGCTCTCTATATTTGGTATTATTCCTGCCATTACCTATAACTTTAAATTCTGATAATGAAGCCACTCATTTACATAGCAATCTTAGCACTTACATTTACTGCATGTGAAGATGTAGTAGAAATAGATTTGAATGAAAGTGCTCCAAAATTGGTCATAGATGCAAAATTAACGCGCGATAAAACAACCGATGCTTCAGAAGTATATGTTCGCCTCACTACCACGGCTCCCTTTTTCGACAATGTGATCCCTACGGTTTCAGACGCATTAGTGACCATAAGTTCGCCGTCTGGTGTTACTACTCTAGATCATACAGCGAACGGAATATACACAGCGACTATTTCAGTAGAAAATGAAACTGAATACACTTTAGAAGTTAGCTATAGCAATGAAACATTTACGGCCACAGAAACGCTCAATACAGTTCCTACGTTAGAATTTGTTGAACAACGCGATGATGGTGGCTTTAGCGGTGATGACATTGAACTAAAAGCTTTTTTCACTGACCCAGCAGGGGTTGACAACTATTATTTTTTTGAAGGCTTATCGCAACGAGGCGATGTGTACGACACGTTTTTTGATGAATTTTTTGATGGCAACTCTATATTCGGATTTTATTCGGTAGAAGATTTGCAGCCCGATGATGAAGTGGATTTTGTACTGAGCGGAGTTGATCAAGAATTCTATAATTTTATGTTCATATTATTGCAACAAGGTTCTGATGATAGTGGCGGACCGTTTGAGACACAGCCTGCCACTGTACGGGGAAATATTGTGAATACTACCAACCCAGATAATTTTCCGTTGGGATATTTCCGGGTTTCTGAAATTTCCACCTTGTCGTATACCGTTCAATAAATTGTAACTTTATACCATGAGTTTCACAAAAACCACAGAGGCAGAATCGCATTATAACCATTTAGAAAAAATGGAAATTTCAGCATTGCTTCAACATATCAACAACGAAGATAAAACAGTTCCCTTGGCTGTTGAGAAAGCGCTTCCCGAGATTGAAAAGCTAACCGCCTTAGTTGCGGATCGATTAAAAGCTGGAGGACGACTATTCTATATTGGCGCAGGTACCAGCGGTAGACTGGGAATCGTAGACGCAAGTGAATGTCCGCCCACATTTGGCGTAGACCACGGTTTGGTAGTAGGAATTATGGCTGGAGGAGATTCGGCAATTCGAAAAGCAGTCGAGTTCGCAGAAGATTCACAATCTCAGGGTTGGGAGGACTTACAAGAGCATCAAATTTCAGAAAAAGACATTGTAATTGGTATCGCAGCTTCTGGCACTACCCCCTATGTGATTTCAGCACTCAAAAAGTGTAACGAAAACAATATTGCTACGGGATGTATTACCTGCAACCATGGGAGTCCATTACACCAAGTAGCCCTATATCCTGTAGTAGTTGTGGTAGGCCCTGAATTTGTTACTGGAAGTTCTCGAATGAAAGCTGGCACAGCCCAAAAGTTGGTTCTCAATATGATTTCAACGGTAGCAATGATTCAAATGGGTCGTGTACAAGGAAACAGAATGGTAGACATGCAATTAAGTAACAATAAATTAGTAGACCGTGGTACCCGTATGATCATGGACGAACTGGAAATTAAGGAAGATGAAGCCACATTCCTATTAAAAAAACACGGCAGTGTGCGTACGGCTATAAACAGTTACAGAAATGAGCGATAAGCAACGCGGCCATACAGACAAGCAATTACTCATTAAAGGGCTAAAGCGTCTGGCACTGGCACTTCCGCTATTGGTTCTAACCACTTATCTATTTACGTTTACATTCTTAAACAAAGAAACCATCCCAATGTATTACATTTTACCGCTTGCAATACTTGGGATGGCTGGAACTATTTTTACACTATTTAGTGGAATAAAGTTAGTCCTAAAATCTATGTTTCATTAATTACTCTTTTATAAATTTTAATGTTTGTATTTGGTTCCCTGAACGAACGGTTAACAGGTATATTCCATTAGACAAATTTGAAACATCTAAGGTAGTAGACGTCGTCCCTATTTCTTTTTCCAAGAGCATCTGCCCTAATACTGAATGCAATACAATACTATCAATAGAAACTTCGCTTGAAATATTCAGGGTATTTGTAACGGGGTTCGGATATAAATTCATCGAGTTTTTATCGAAATCATTTACACCTAACACCAAGTTTACCGTTACTTCTAGTGGATCACTTATACAGCTGAAATCGATGGACGCGGCAAAATAATCTTCCCCATCTTCGAGCAATGTACTATATGGTAACGAATTTGTATTGCTCATAGCGTCAGCCGCTGTGGCAAACCAAGATACGTCGGTAGGATCTACCACTAAATCGGCAATGGTAGCTCCGTCATCAAATGTTTGCACTGCATCTCCAACGGGTGTGCTTGGTGTAGAACATGGCATTAACGTGGCTCTAGTAAAAAACTGACTAGAACCACCAGCAGACAAAAGACTGGCAGTTCCGGTATCTATATCTAATAGATTAATATTATTTCCTGTAGAAAATACGATATTGCCATTGTCAAGCAAGGCAACACCTCGTAAAGCTCCAACATCATAATAATTTAGAATTTCGCCATCTGTCTCTGAGAATTCGTACAATCCAGGACCATTGGGTACCGACGGACTAAATACTCCTGCGATTATAGAATTATTCTCGTCGTTTATTTCCATTTGCTGCAAGAAATCTACAACGCCCAATTCTACAATATTTCCTATAATATTTCCGTCATAATCTCTTCTTTCAATTCGAGTTGCCGTAGTGATATATGAAATATAAACTTCGCCATTACCTTTATCAATCACATCGAAAGCAGACCCATCAGTAGTAAAAGAGCCGAGATTAGTACCATCAAAATCGAATCGAACAATCGAATTTCCTGGTGCCCCATTATTAGAACCGGCGTTGGTCACCCACACCTCTTTATTATCGACCACTGCCATACCTTTAATGTTATCCAAACCTCCTGTAATGATACTTATAAATGTCCCTGATAAATCGTAACGGTAAATATGATCATCTGTCTGGTCTGATATCCAAAGTTCGTCATCCACCCGAACAATTGCTTTGGGCAATGCCTGATTTTGAGGTGTTAGATCAATAAACTGTGGATCGAGGATAGATCCATCTGCGGGATCTATTAAAATTACAAATGGTTCTTGAAGCGCCAAGATCCTTTCTTGCGCCTGTAGCAATTCAATTCCGCAAAATGTTATACACAACATTAGCAGTAACGTTAAAGTAGTTTTTGTTTTCATATCGTAAATTCAAAATTATACAACTAAAGTAGGAAAAATTATATAAATCATACTTTACCAGTTTGTACACCCAATTTGTTTTATAAAGAATAACCTAGAAATATTTGAAATTATTCTAAAGGTAAAGCATATTTACGATCAATAGCCAGCAATACAATTACTTTAGTTCCAATTGCATTTCCATTGGAGTCTTTCAGATCAACAATTTCAAATTCTGATCCAGAAGTGTTCCCAGGGTCAAAAATTTGCAATCGTTCTTCAGTAAGTTTTAGTCCGTACGATTTACGATTGAGTAATTTTCGGCTACGTATTTCACGGGATTTTTCTCTTCCTATACCATTGTCTGTAATGCAAATTTTTAACATTTCATCTGCTACCTCTACAGAAAGTTTCAGGTCTTTGGGTCCTAGTTTAGGTGACAATCCGTGCCATATGGCATTCTCTAAAAAAGGTTGCAATAGTAACGCAGGTACTTTAATAGTATGAAGCGGTATTTCATCGCCAACATGCAGTTTAAAATTAAAACTTTCATTAAATCGGATTCTTTCAATCTGTATATAATGCTCTGCAATTTCTAACTCTTCTTTTAATGAAATGTCTTTTTCCATAGAGGAAGACAATATGAGGCGAACAAGTTTGCTGAATTTATTCAGATAGTACACGGCCTTCTCTTGTTCGTCATCAATCATAAAGCATTTTATAGAATTAAGGGCATTGAATATAAAATGTGGGTTCATTTGGCTTCGTAGGGAAGCGAGTTTTATTTCGGCTAATTCTTTTTCTAAAGTGGTCTGTTTAGCCAGCATTCGTTCTAACTCAACCTTTTTGTTTAGGTTGGAAACATCTTCTTCTAAGCGAAATTGAATGGCATCTCTAAGCTTTTCATTCTCCTGCAATTGATGAATGAGCTCTTTATCGGCTTTTTGTTTCTCGCTCAAAATTAACCGCTGTTTATGCCCTAGCCCAAGTGAGAATAGCATGTTTTCCATAATAAGACCAATATAGAATATAGAAACATACATTTCGGTTCCAGCGATTGGTTCTATAAAATGTGTAAAGGCTTGTATTAGTGCAATAAGCGAAAAGATAAGAAAGGCCGCAGAACCGAACACGATATAATATTTTAAATTACCCGGTGCCTTTAATAGGGGAATATAGCAAATTGCAGCAAAAACTGTTAAAACAACTGACATCGCTATATATACCGTATCACTAAGAGCAGTGTTTCCTGAAACGATATAAATTATCTCTGTCGATAAATTCAGTACAAATAATAAAATTACGCCCCAAAACACGAATCGATACCACTTGGGAGCATACGATTTTAAGTTTACGAAGGTAAATGCGAACACAAAATAAATGGTATTATATGCCCATTCAATATTACTTGAAAAATAACGCAATTCATCGACTAAATGGTCAAGCGGCTCCCATTGTTGAAAGAACATGTTCCCAGCAAAAAGACTCTGGCGCACAAACAGCAAAAAGGTATACAGACTGTAGTACAAATAACTTTTATCTCTATTCTGAAAATAGAGTGAAAAGTGATAGACAGTCAATACTAGCAAACCACCGATAATAAAGGTAGATATCCCACTTTGGTGCGGGTTCTCAAATATTTGTTGTAGTTCGTCTATGTTTCCGTTACAATTATAAAAGTTGTTCTAAAGCTTTGAGCAATTCTTGTTTTTTCGAACGTGAGACTGGAATCGTCTGCCCTGTGTCCATTATAAGGTGGTGTCCATCGGTTCTAACATATTCTTTTACGTGGTGAAGTTGAACCAGATACGAGTTATGTGTCCTGAAGAAAACCTCTTTCATTAACTCGGCATCAACTTCTTTTAAATTCATGGTGATCACATGCTTTGTTCCGTCTTTCAGATAAATTTCGGTGTAGTTGCCATCCGATTTGCAATATACTACGTCATTTTGTTCCACATAAATGGTACGTCCTGCCAAAGGTATTTGAATTTTTTTGGGCCCATGCGATGGAATAGACTTTAGAAATCGATTTAACTGGGAACCCAGATTTTGTCCTTTCTTTAAATGTAAAATTTTCTGTACCGCACGTTTAAGGTCGTCAGAATCTATCGGCTTCAGCAAATAATCAATAGCATTTTCTTTAAATGCTTTAATGGCATAACTGTCGTACGCCGTAGAAATAATAAGGTGGAAATCACGGAATTCTAACTCTCGCAGCAATTGAAATCCATCCATCTCGGGCATTTCGATATCTAAAAACACACAATCCGGCTTTAAATAATTGATACCTGATATAGCTTCTGTCGGATTTGTAAACGTATCGATTATATTAATTTCAGGACAGAATTTTTCAATCTCCCAAGTCAGTATTTTGGTAGCCTTAGACTCATCATCAACAATAATTGCATTTAACATAGACAGCGTTGCATCAATTAAGTCATAAATATAAGAACTTGATTCCTAATTTATTTCATTGTTGGCTATATGGTCATGATTCTATGACTAATGGATTGTTTTTCTGTACGGAAGTACTAAACATCTAAATAATCGGTAAAAACCACTAGATACACAAATACTAACCATCCATACATTTTTATAGCCACTTTGAATAAACTTTAAATTTATCGGCCAAACAACCTTTATATTCGAATTGATTCTAACACATTAAGTAGCAATGCGATGAAACTAAAGACACTTCCACTACTAATTTTAATACTAACTGTTCAACCGAACCTTGAAGCGCAAATTTTTGATAAAATAAAAAAAACGGTTGGCAACGTAACCGAAAAAGTAAGCCTAAAAAAATTACAGCGAGACCCGGTCTCCACTTCCTTCAGCGATGTGGACAAAAGCAATACTAAGCCCATCTCTTTTGGGGACAACCGAGCGTACACAGACATTTTTTCACAACCCTTCACAAATGAACAGGGTTTCCGTTTATCTCCAGGGTATTACGAGGGCTCTTTTGACAGTTTCTGTATAAAGGCAGGAACCTATGCCCCTAGCAGCGGAAGTGGCAGGTTTTATGCTGAATTGGATGGCCCCAAAGCCGATATCTTTGAAACTATTTTACATGCCTTTGAGGAAGGAAGGGTCGAAAAACAAGATGCCCAATTGCTTTTTTGGGCCATCATTGCTAAAACTGATTTTTCCAAAATGAAAGGATCTATTAAAGCAACTGCCCTAAGGGTATTATCTACAGAGGAAATTGCACGCTTAAGTACGAACGCATTGGAAAACTTGGGCAAAAAGCAGCTCCGAAAGTTAAGTTACAAATCGAACGCAGCACGAGCAATCATAGAGGCCGAGAACAACTTACGCTCAAAATATTACAACGCAGTGAACAGCTACGCAGAGTATGAGGAAATTGCAATGCTAGCTGGCGCAGAGCCTGTTGTAAATGGATGGGAAAGCGGTAAGTGGACCCAGCACCCAGATGGATACTATTTGCGGTACTACCCCAGCGGCTACCAGAAGACCAAGACACAAATATACGTACCAGAAAACACCGGAACGGTGTATTTCAATGGTTTTGGCGATGTAGCGGTACCCGCCCATACTAGCAGTCAGCGGTTGCTACAATCTAACAGGCCCTATGGTGGTGGCGTAGTTACAAATATACCTGGAGACGGACAGAACGACGATAGCAACAATATTAGTTGTACGGAAGAAGTTGGTCCTCAAATTAAATTCAATAAAAAAATTGACAATGATGCACATGCCAAGATAGAGGAATGGGTTGCAACCAATACCATTAAAAGTTTTTCTTTTGCTCCAAATGGCGGCTGGGTACTAATTAGCAAATCAAATGAATATGTAGCAGAAAACATACCTTCAGCTTGCAGAGAAAAACTTCAATCTTATCAACGTAGAAATATTTGTATAAAGGAAGTAGTATTCCCTCCAAACGGTGGGAACAACTCTTGGCTCATTATTACCGAAAATGGTACTTTTTCTAAAAATATCCCGCCGCAATGCTATGAACGCATCAAGTCATTGGAAGGACAGGGAAAAACAATACAAAGTGTTGCATTTCCGTATAAAAACGTTTATGGCAGTGGCGAATCATGGGTAATTCTGACAACAGATGGAAAACACTATACTAGAAATATACCTGATGAATGCTATCAAATCATGCGAAATATCAGGCAGACAGATATGCCTAACAAAGCACCTGATAGAAAAATCACAAAAGTATCTTTTTCACCAAGTGGAGGCTGGTTTGTAATCGCAGAGGATTACTATTTTTCAAGAAATTTACCTGGTGAAACTTTCAATAAAATAAACGAATTTAAACGTCAAGGCTATTCACCCACTAACGTTGTGTTCGACCCAGACAATGAGGGCTGGTCTGTAATTTCAACTAAAATCAATAAAAATCCACCCCAAAATCGTATCCGGTCTTTTGAAAGGGATATAGTAGGAAGAGGGTCTATATGGAACGTAATGAGAGATAGCTTAGTTCCTGGCGTAACAGTAGCAGTGGTTATTGATGGAAAGTTAGCCTGGAAAACAGGATACGGCCATTTACAGAAAGGTAACGAAAAATACGCCGCTCATCCAGAGTCTATGTTTCAGGCAGCATCTATTAGTAAGGCTATAGCTGCTATTGGAGTATTTAAATTAATTGATGAAAATAAAGTAGGATTCACCGAAAACTTAATGACCTCAGATAAATTAGACTGGGACATTCCCTTCCACGAATGTGTAAAGGATTCCTCATGGGCATCAAACTTCAATTTGGTTAGAATTGACCGTATTCTACAGCACACGAGCGGTATTACTGGACGAGGTGCATTATTAGATAACAATTGTAATTATATAGGAGCCAATAGCAGAGGTATATTCCCAGGAGGAGGATACGGAGGCACAGAAGGGCCTCCTCCAACGCTTAACGAGCTTTTGCAAGATGTGAGTATCACGTACCACCCCACATCTTCCAAACCAAACAATAGAGGTTCATGGTACTCTGGCCAAGCTTTTACTATTCTCCAAAAATTAACCGAGGACATTACAGAAATGGACTACCCCTATTGGATGAGAAAAAATATACTAGAACCTATGAATATGGACAATAGTGGTTTTATAATCCAACCAGAAAACAAGTTTAAAGTATCAGAATTTTCAAGAGGACATAATGGAAATGGAACTATGATTCCTATTCAAAGATATTCTCAATATGCAGCAGCAGGTCTTTATACAAGTGCGGAAGAGTTGGCCAATGTATTAATTATGGTTAACAATGATGGTGTTTTTGATAATAAAAGAGTGTTGAGTACAACGTCTATAAGACGTTTGATCGATGAGGATTATGGTTTTAATGTAAGTGGAGACACCTACTTTCATGGAGGGACAAACGCTGGGTTCAGGGCATTGTTTACTGGGTATAGAAACATTAACAAAGATGGCATCCAGACTGCCGGCATAGTTGTTCTAACAAATGGGGATAACAATATAAGACAACTTATAACAGATGCAATAGAAGATGCATATGGATGGTAATATTGAATGTACTAACCAAAAAATTAACACCAAACCGACAGTAACTAAAAACAAAAAAAACAGGAAAGTAACTCTACCTAATTTTTTTAAAAACTGATATGCCTACGACTAAAACTACCATAATGAAACTATCATTAAGAAGGAATCTATACTACAGTTTCCTACTCTTTATAACTATATCCTGTGCCCAAAACACTTATACAGGCACCATTGAAAATTGGAACAACAAGCAAGCCGAAATAATTTTACCCACTGAAAACCCGATTGTTATAGGAAGTATTTCGCAAAAAGGTAATGCCATCTTCTCATTAAATGAGGATGTAACAAATGCCATATTGGGTACGCTTCAGTCTGAAGAGGAAAATGGTAATGTGCGCATTCAAAAATCAACCGTAAGTAAGGCGTTTTATTGTAATCCTGAACACGTTGAAGTAAAAAACGGAGATATCAATATCCACAAATTAGCTTCCAGAGGTACTTTTTATGCAGGAAACTTGGCGAACGAAGAATTCTTCGGACAGTTTCGCATTACAAGTTCGCAATCTTTTAATGACAGTTATTTCGCGCTCGGCAAAAAAGACTTTGTGAAAGGTTTTTACATCAACCTCTTTTATGTGGAAGAGGCTGCCTCAGTGAATGGCGAATGTAAAACAGAAAGCTATACCATGGATATGAAACGTATAGTTGAGATTGTTACAATGTATAACATCAATCTTAAAAAAGGTTGGAACATGGTAAAAATTGAAGTAAAGGAAACCTACAATGACGGAGGAAAAATACGTCCACTTAAAACCGCTATGTCAACTATTGAAAAGCTTCCAAAAGACGCAAGATTAATCCTATTTGAACAATAACTGTAATGAAAATGAAGAATCAATTTATTTTATACGGCCTTTTTAGCCTTCTAATACTAACCCTTGGTTGTAAAAATGGCGCAAATCCTTCCGAAGGAATGGAAGAAGCCAACACAACCAAAAGCCAGCGTGTCGCTTCTGAAGAAAAAGAAGAGTCAAAATCCTCCTGGAGAGAAAATGTTAAACGTTTGGAGCAGAAAAAACCTTTAAGTAAAAAGGAATTTACTGCATGGCTTCCATCAAGCATTTTGAATTTAAAGCAAGACCGACTCATGATAAATGCTCATGAAGACCTAGCAACATTAAATTTGAATTTTGTCGATGGCGACACCTATTTTAAAATAAATATCATAGATGGTGCAGGACTTAGAGGAGCTAAGATGTCGGCTCCCGCCTATAAAATTGCATCACAAAATTTAGATCAAGAAACAAGTACGGGCTATTTAAAAACAGTGCAAAAAAATGAATTTATAGCAAAAGAGCGCTATACTAAATTAACTGAGGAATACAATATCCAATTTTTTTATAACAATCGCTTTTTCACCACCATTCGTTCAAATCTTGATCGAGAACAAGTATGGGATAATATAATGGACTTAAACTTCGAAAATCTCGGTAAGTAGCAGACCTAATAGAAACACTTTGAATCATAAAACAAAGAATATGGAAAGTACAAACACACAAACATCAGAAAGTAAAATTAACCAGGACGCAAAACAAATTGCCATTATTTCATATATCACCATTATTGGTCTAATTATAGCCTATGTGATGAACAACGATAAAAATTTTGAATATGCCAAGTACCATATTATACAGTCCTTAGGCCTAACAACTACCGGTGTTGCTCTTGGAATTGTAGGTTTTATACCAATTCTGGGCTGGATTTTGAATATCATAGGAGCATTCATTTTAATATATATGTGGGTCGTAGGGTTAATGAACGCGCTAAACGAAAAAAAGAAACCTGTTCCATTTCTAGGCAAGAAATATGAAGAATGGTTTGCAAAAATTTAAAAGCAAATTTGAACCCAATCCGTTATAAAAAATAAAGAAATGAAAGCATCAAAATTACTTTTCTGTGTATTCGTTCTTCTAATATGTGCCTGTAATAATACCGAGCATGATAAAACAGGATCTAAGAAAAAAGATGAAGGTGCTGTTGAGAATACAAAATCTGATCACATTAAAATAGATTCCAATAAAAATTCTGCAACTCAAAAAAAGCTATTAAAAACCAATTCGTTAAGTGATGACGACATCCAAAACTGGTTTCCTAAAACCATTCTAAAGTTAAATCAAGAATCGACTCAGAAAGGCACCCTTAAAGGTATTGATGCCAATGGAGCCAGTGCATTTTACGCAGGAAGCAACAATCAAAAACTTACCATTTCAATTACCGATTGTGCAGGTAAAGGTGGAGCAAAAATCTACAAACGATACGCTCGCTATAAAAAACCAAAAGAAGACCATGAAGACGATACAAGTATTACCCACCATTTCAATAACGATGGAAAAAGTGGAAAATTAGTTTTCGTAAAACCACTTAACCAATACGCAATAGAATTCTTATACAAAGACCGACTGGCCATTACCATTGGTGCTCAAAACATAAAAAAAGAATATGTCTATCAAGCTTTAGACGTATTCCCTTTTGATGAATTAATAAAACAATAGAATCAAAAAATTAATTAATACTTAAAATCAATTTATTATGAAAACTAAATTCTTATTAATCCCAATATTATTTGTTTCGCTATTCTTTACAAGTTGTGAAGAAGAAGATGCGAAAGAGAGCTGTGAAGATCTCGGGTGTCAGTGGTATCAGCCACTTGGCGAAGATGAATTTATCTGTAGTTGTTAATGTAAACTTTAGCATTTAAATAGTAAGAAATCAGTACCCGTATACTGAAAGGATGCCATATCGCTTGAATAGCTGATGGAACCAAACACCACTATATACCTAATAATATGATTTATACAAAACGTAATTTCGCACTCTTTATGAGCCTAGCTATTTTATTATTTAGTAGTTGTGGTGAAAAAAAGGATTCACTGACGAACGACTCTAAAGAAAAACCATTCATCACTGAGGAACTACTCGATGAAATAGAAGCGGAGCAAAAACCTGTTACCGAGAAGCTTAAAAAACTTACACCTTTAAGCAGTACCGATATGGATGCTTGGATGCCAGTCAAGCTGGGCGACCTAAATAGGGTTACCTATAAAACCAATGCGTTGCCAACGTCATTCACCTATGTTACAATAGCAAGGTTTAAAAATTCGAATCCGAATATCAAATTAGATATCACCATTTTGGATGGAGCAGGCCGAATGGGTAGTGTGGCGATTACACCTTTTTTAGACCTAGAGCGCATTACTCGAGAAACTTCAACAGACGGGGGATTTCAAAGAACAGTAACTAAAAATGGGAAGGTTTACTTTCAAAAATACAGCAAAGAGGACGATACCTATATTTTACAGTTTACAGTTAATGACAGATTTATGGTTATAATCGAGACCCGAAATATGACTGAGGAAGCACTCTGGGAATATACAAGTCAATTTCATTTTAAATCGCTTCCCAGTATTTAAAACTAAACGATATGAAAATATTATATATACTTATTACAGCTTTACTTCTATCCACAACGTACTCCTACGCTCAACTCGACGGGTTGCTTGGTGATATCATGGAAGAGGTTCAAGAAAAAGTAGGAGATGCACAACAAGATGCCGCCGAAACAGCTTCCATGAAAGAATTTAAAAATGAAATTAAAAAAATACTGGCTGGTATAAATGGACTCGACAAATATTCTTCAGAGTTAAAATGTATTTATTTGATTCTAAAATTAGCTTCACTCGATCAAGAGTTAGAAGATAGAGCGCAGAATGCGGCACTTTGTAAAGAGCAATATGATTTATACGGAATGCAGCTCATGGTAAAGGCATCTTATACGGGAATAGGATATTGCTTCGATTCTTTAACCGAACTGATATCGCAGCGAGCAGGCGATGGCACTCTTTTAACTCCAGAATTGAAAGAGTTTTTTGAAGAATATGAAGAAGTAAGTAGAATTGCATTAACATGCCTTGGCGGTGGCTTAATTGGCGGTGACCCTGAGAGGTGTAGTAGTCTCAAGGGAGCCTCTAAATTAGAAATTGATTTTATAATGACGGTAGGTGCTGCCACAGCGCTTTATGATATTGCAGTATTCGATTTGGGCGAAGATGGTAGCGTTGCGAGAAGAGGGTATATACTAATACTTTTAAAATATTTAATTGATGAATACAATCCCGTTGCGGCACTTGCGAAATCAATTAACATTGGCTCAGTTATGAGTTCACTCCCTTGCAAATAGCTAGGATTGCTGTTAAATATTGAAGTCTTATTTCCACTTCAATAACAATTATTAAATCACATAAAACGAAATCTTTCTAAATTAAACCCTATGAAACTACCTTATTTACTAGCTATAGTGACTTTAGCATTCTTTTTGGGATGTAATTCCAAAACCGAGCAAGACAAAAAAACAATCAAAGAAGTCACCAAGATGGTTAAGGAAAAACCTAAGACTGAAGATTTTAGAGAACGTTTAAAAACAACCACCCCGGCTTCAGAAAAGCAGCTTCAAAGTATACTACCAACTACTCTGGGAAGTCTAGAACGCACAGAATTTACAAAAAGTCGCATTTCACAAAATGACATCGCCTCGGCTGGTGCAATTTATACCGATGGAACTAACAAGAAAATAGTAGTTTCTATTGTTGATGGAGCAAGTAAAGATGGTTTGCTTGCGATACAGACTCATTATATGGCACAAACGTTAGAACTTAATTCTATTAAATCTTCAGGGCATGAGAAAACGTACGAGAAAAATGGCTTGAAAGTATTGGAAACGTATGTAAAGAAGGATGAATTCTATCGGATTTCATATTTGTATGATATGCGCTTTGGTGTAACGCTCGAAACCCACAAACTGCCTCGAGAGGCATTAGATCAAATTATTGAGCAACTAAATTTAAACGAATTAAAGAACTTATAAATTATTGCAGCTGTAGACTTATAGCATAGTTTCAGTGTAGTTGTTTACAAAATACAAGTCCCCCACTTTAATTTTCTAAACTGCTAAAAGATTTTTTTAATCGCTAATATATTTTTAAGGAATTAATATAATGGTAAGAACAGTCAAGATAGTATCCCTTTTTATAGCACTAACGTTCATTTCATGTTCGAGTATTTACGAAGGGGTTGTAAACGAAATAACCAAAAAGGTAGTCCCTAAAGCATCTGAAAACCCAGAGGCATCAGCAACACATGGTGCTTATTCTAGCCTACCAGAACGAATTGAGTTTTATCCAGACAATACACTTACCCCAACTAATTTTTCAGAATGGGTCGCCAAGGAACTTCAGGTAACAATACAACCAACCCGAGAACTGCAATTCAACGATGGAAGTACCAACACTTATTACCAACAACTCTATAAAGGATATCCCGTAGATGGTAGCAGCTATATTCTTCATCGGGAAAACGGAAAGGCCACCTATGCCAACGGATTGTTGTTTGATTCCGTCGATATTTCAGTAGGGAAAACCCTTTCTACAGCAACAAATAGTCAAATTATTCACGCTGCCTATCAAGATGTTCAAATCGTCGATACAGAGGGGCCGCTTATCCTGGCCGGCGCTAACGAAGCAAAAAATAAGTTTTGGTTTTGTTATAAAACACTTGTTTTTAATGAAAAAGATAAACTGCCATACCAGGTGTATGTTGATATCAACAGACAAAACGTTTTAAAAGTAGTGCCTGTAATACATGCATTTACCGAACCCGGGAAAGGAACCACAACCACAGGCAAACAGGTTTCTTTCAATACTGAATATAGAGACAAGATTTCCGGACAAATGGGAAGTGTTACCATCGAAAAATTGGAGAGCGGCTTTCGGCTTTATGATAGCATCCGAAAGATTCACACCGTTTCAGCAAACAATCTATCATATCGGGAAGATACGTATTATAAACCCACAGGTGAAGAAACAATCACCAGTACTGGATTTACTCAAATTTTATACGAAAGTGATTTGTTTGAAAAAGATAATATATGGAGCGATGCCCCAGCAGCGGTCGAAGCACATTGGGGATCCGCTATGACTTACGATTATTTTAAAGATAATTTTAACCGAGAGGGAATGGATAATAGTAATGGGTATCTTAAAGTAGCGGTAAATTATTCAAAAAACTATATCGGGGCACATTATAATTCAAACTTTAAATACCTTGTTTTTGGTGATGGCCATAATGATAAAGACCCCTTAACCGACCTTGATATTGTAGCACACGAATACTCACATGGTGTTACATATAGCTACGCCGATATGAATTTTAATGGTGAATCAGGCTCCATCACAGAAGCGATTTCTGATATTTTTGCCGTAGCCGTGACCTTCTATGAAGGCAATGGAGACTGGAGTATTGGGGAACGAGTTATACAGGGAAAATCAAGAAATATAAAAGACCCTAAAGCTAATGGAAGGCCCGATACTTACAAAGGCGAATATTGGCAAGAATACCCGACTAGTTTTGAACTTTCTTTAGATTTAAATAAAGGGAAGTCGAGACATCAAAACGGCACAGTGCTTAGCCATTGGTTTTATTTACTTTCAGAAGGCGGAAAAGGGGAAAATGACAACGAGGACTATTATGAAATTGAAAAAATTGGTATGGAGAAAGCCGCAAACATTGTTTACAATTCGTATCAGGATTTAATACCATCTATTACCTTTAGGCAATACCGGGATATCACTCTTAGTGCGGCAAAAAGACTGTATGGTGAATGCTCAAACGAAATGAAACAAGTTACCAATTCCTGGTATGCAGTAGGTTTAGGCGATCCAGTTTGTGATTGTTTTGAAGGTTCATTAGTATACCACATTCGTTCTGAAGGAAAAGAAAACAGCGCAAAATATTACTTTAAGGAAGATAAAATCGCTGTAGAACTAGCAACACAACAAGGGGGTACAATCATTCAATACACTTCAAAATACGATCGGTACTGGCATCTCAAAGGACATCCAGATTTAGAAGCGGGTTCAAACCCTATGGCTGCTATAATGAAAGAAATGGTGCAGGGAAAACGTGTATATCTAATAAACCAACCTAAACGATTTGCTACCCGAAAAGAATATACTGCATATAAAAACCAACATAAAACAGGTAATGTTAAAGAAGTAGAAGGATACCGAGCCAACGAGTATGTTTTAGAAGGCACTCGGTTTTGGGCTACTGAAGATGTTTGCCTAAGCCTAGCAGATCTTGGTGGGACACTTTCAACCTACTCTCAGAGTATAAAAGACAATAATCGCGCAGCGTTTTTTGGTTTTCCAATTGAAATGTATTACGAAGGCTCAAAAATCTGGATAGATTCTATTAAAGAAGAACCCATAGACAATAGCTTTTTTTCTGAATAATAAATGGGCTATAAAAATTCTGGAAAATTATTTACAGAATTTTATCGCACTATATTAAAATCAACCTATATGTATCGGAATTACAAGATGAACCTTAGTTCCAGCAGCAGAACCATTTTCATTATACAAATCTTCTATTTCAAAGACAAATGAAGTATTTTGTTCTCTCGTAAATATAGCTAGCCGCTCTTCGGTTATTTTCAAACCGACAGATTCTTGCTTAAACATTTTTCGTTTTCTAATTTCTCCAGCGCGTATACGTCCAATTCCGTTATCCACAATATCAATCACGATAGAATGTTCGTTTACTTTGCGAACCGTTATCCACAATTTTTTATCATGCTCAGAACTTGACAACCCATGCCAAATAGCATTTTCAACAAAAGGTTGGAGCACCAGTGCCGGTACCCTAACCGTGTCTACTGGAATTTCTTTATCGACTTCAATAGTTAAATCAATTTCATTATCAAATCGAATATTCTCAATATTTACATATAACTCAACTAGTTCAATCTCTTCTGAAAGAGAAATTGATTTCTGGAATGTGGATGATAGGATCTGCCGTATTAATTTTGAGAATTTATTTAAATAGTATACTGCATTTTCTTTTTTATTATCAATCACAAAATGTTTGATCGAATTAAGTGAATTGAAAATAAAGTGAGGGTTCATTTGGCTCCTAAGCACGCTGATTTTTAAATCCGAAACTTCCTTTTCGTATTTCATCTGAAGTTTAGCTAGTTCATCTAAACGGGATTGTTCTGTCAAACTACTTACATCCTGTCTTAATTTATCTTCAATTGCATTCTGTAAACGTTGATTTTCTTGATACTGCAAAATTAATTTTTGTTGGGCCTCCTGTTTCTCCTGTTTGGTAAGAAACTGCAAATGGCCTAACCCTAGAGCAAAAAGCACAGTTTCAATCATGTATCCACCATACAAAAAAGTATATGCACTTTCAAAATTTCGCTCATTTGCCATGTCCTGAATTGATAGAAATAATGACAAATAAGAGCCAATACTCAAAAATAAGGATCCAATGATAATATAGTAACGCAAAGGATGTTTAGACCTAAAAAACATCACGTATGTGATCACACTTAAAATGGTAACAGCCACTACATATCCATGGTATATCTGATTTGCAAGAACCACATCATTCGTCACAATTTGAATCACAAAATTTAAAACCGAATAAACCGCAAGAATCATTAAAGCTCGGGTGATGTATGTATAACTTCTCGGAAAATCTTTCTTGATATCCAAAAATCGAAATGTAAAAATGAAATAGATCAAGTACGATAATTCAGCAAATATCATGGGTTGGGAACGCAAGAAATCTAATACCGTATTTCTATATGGAAAGTATTGATATTGGAGGAAATAAAATTGGTATCCTATTATAGAGATAAGGTAGCAGCCATATAACAAGTATAAAAAATTCCTGTTTTTAGCAAAAAGCAATAAATGGTAAATTGCAAAAAGCAACCAACCCCCTAGTAGAAAGATTAAAAAACCACTACTATGTGGATAGGTGAGCCAGTCTATTTTTTCCATGATGTATAATTAGTTACAAAGCGTACTCTGTAATATTCATGTGCATACAGTATTTCGAACATGCAACCATCCTGTATCAGTATTGTTATTATCCTTTAAAAATAAGCAACTTATGTGGATTATGAGATTTCTTGTTCGTTAACCCATGAATATGTCTGAGTTGGTCCTTCTGTGAATATACAAGCAAACTATTACGGATAAATATATAACATAAAATTTCGAAGAAAGAGGAAGATCGAAAACAGACCAGTGAGCTAACATAGTTCCTACAGTGATTAGTTTCTGTAAAAGCAGTAATGGGTTTAAGATACAGCTAACTTATGTTATATGGGCAACCCTGAGGCGTGACGCCTCAGGCCGGGCTATCCACTATAGTTTTGCCTCAATACGTACTTCGGCAAAAGCTGCCGCTACTATCCCTGTTGCAGATTATGGTCGGCGCATAAAGAAGTTTGGTTATATTGCCATTAGAACTAACCGCCAAGGCTCCGGGTTTTATTCATACGGCAAAAGGACATGCTACCACCATTGTGAAGAGTGCACCGTGAAGGCGGTCAATCCCAAATAAAGCGCGGGATGGCTTTTTCAATGCACCACGACTCCTTGGAGGCGGGCCACGATTTTTTCCGTGGGAAAAATAGGGGCAAAAAAAAAGACCCGACCTAAATAAATAGATCGGGTCTTAAAGAA
>TARA_R110002072_G_scaffold299403_5_pt1 | contig 55458 bp, 45 predicted proteins | sample TARA_R110002072 | Tara Oceans TARA_R110002072 (sample SAMEA4397118) | marine metagenome | biome: Polar Biome; feature: [SRF] surface water layer (ENVO:00010504); material: water (ENVO:00002006), including particulate matter (ENVO:01000060) such as... | depth 5 m | reverse complement strand
CCGGTGGCGCGCGTCGACTTCCCGTAGTGACTGCTTCGTCGATCCGCCCACATCGGCCGCTGATTGAGCCCCGGGCTTGAGGTCGCTAACCGGCCGGATCACGTAGTCGTTGGCGGACGAGTCCGCGGCACCGGCCGCGGTTTTGGGTGCCGATCCTGGCGTCGAGCCGTCCCGGGAGCAGGTCTCGGGTTGGCACCAACACCCAAGTGGTCAGGTAGGTCTTGAGGCCTCTGACCGACCCCCTGACCGCAAATGAGCAAGAACTTCGCACCTCACTATTGAGAACGAGTCGCAGTAGCGATAAGGATGGAAGCTGACATGCGAGCCTTCCTGACGATCTGTGCCCTGACAGCTGCCTTGGCGGTGGGGGCGGGATGTGTCTCGCAGGCCGACGATCGTGCGCAGCGGGATTGCGGGCATGCGCTGGGCGAATCTGCCCAGGGTGAATCTGCACTGGGCGAGGGGGCATTGGGCGAGGGGGCACTGGGCGAATCTGCACTGGGCGAGGGGGCAACTGTCGAACGCATCGTCGTCGCGATGGGCACCAACCTGCACTTGCAGGTCGTGGCTGGATCTCGCGCCGAAGCGCTGCAGGCATCGGAGGCCGGCCTGCAAGCCATGGCAGCCGTGACCGCACGATTGTCGACGTGGCGCGACGACTCCGAACTCTCGCGCCTCAACCGGTTGCGCGTTGGCAGCTACATGGACTTGTCCGGGGCGTTGCTCGAAGACTTGCGCAAAGCGCGTTGGTGGCAGCGAGCAACCGGCGGGGCCTTTGATCCCGCCGTTGGTGCGTTGGTCGATCTCTACCAGTTGCGCGATGGTGGCCGCTGGCCGAGCGATCAGGAAGTCTGGGCGTGCCTACCGCACTGCGGCCTCGAACAGCTGCAGGTCATCCATGGCAATGCGGGTCGGCGCGTCGCGCGTTTGCGGATCGAAGAAGGTGGCTTCGGCAAGGGCGCAGGTCTCGATGCGGCGGCGCGCGCGATGCTGGCGGCCGGTGCGACTGCGGTCGCCATGGACTTCGGCGGCCAGGTGTTGCGCGCGGGCGAGCATGGCGCCGCGGGACGTATGGCCGCGGGGCGCATGGCCGCGGCCTACGATATCGCCGATCCAGACGAGCGCACACGTGGCGTGGTGCGCGTTCGCATCGAATCGGGCAGCCTGGCGACGACGGCCAACAGCGAACGGCGCCTGCGCGTTGCTGACGAGAACCTGGGCTACCGGGATATGGGTCACATCCTCGACCCGCGCACCGGCCGTCCGGCGAAGGACTTTGGTTCGATCACCGTCTGGGCTCCCGACGCCTTCGCCGCCGATTGCTTGTCGACCGGCCTGTTCGTCATGGGGCCCGATGTTGCGCTCGCGTGGGCAGAGCAGCGGGAAGGCATCGAGGTGCTCGCGCTCGTCCAGAGCGGCGATCCCAGCAAACCACAACTCACCGCGCGCATGACCTCAGGGCTGCGCGATCGGGTCACGGCACTTGTGCCGGACATCACACTGCAATGATCCGTATCTGTTCTCTCACGCGGTTGGCGTGCGGCCTCGCGGCGTTCGTCCTCTCTCCGGCACTGATGGCACAAGAATCCGTCGAGCAGCGGCTCGCGCGGCTCGAGCAGCAAAACAAGCAGCTGCAAGAGCAAGTCGGGGCCCTGTCCTCGGATGTCGAAAGCATCGACCTCGGCGGCGTGGTTCCGCCGTTGAGCACCGCCAAGCGCGGTGTCGGTCAAGGTGCCGCCAAGGTCTACGACGTGGCCCAAGGCTTGTCGATCGGTGGCTATGGCGAGTTTCTGTTTCAGCAGCGCAGCGGCCGTACCGATCTGGCCGACGCACAGCGCGCGATCCTCTACGTCGGCTACAAGTTCGACGAGAACTGGGTATTCAACTCCGAGATCGAAGTCGAACATGGCTCGACCTCGGATGCGGGCAGTGTCTCGCTGGAGTTTGGCTATCTGGACTACCTCGCGAGCGATGCCTTCAATCTTCGTGGCGGCCTGCTGCTGTCGCCGATGGGTTTGATCAATCAGCTGCACGAGCCGACGGCGTTCCTGCCGGCGAGTCGTCCACAGACCGAGAACCGGATCATTCCGTCGACGTGGCGCGAGATGGGCATTGGTGCCTACGGCGACCTCGGCGACTTCAGCTACCAGACGTACCTGATGACGTCGCTCGATGGCGCGAACTTCAGCAGTAGCGGTCTGCGTGGCGGCCGCCAACGCGGCAGCAAGGCCGAGGCCGATGACTGGTCGTTGCAACAGCGAATCGATTACGTCGGTGTGCCCGGACTGATCGTCGGTGGCTCGGTTGGCTACGGCGACACGGGACACGACAACCTCGACGATACCGCCCCGACAGCGACGCCGCCTGGCCCGTTCGCCGTGCCCTCGATGCGCACGACGATTCTCGAGGCGCACGCTGACTACCGGGTTCGCGCGTGGCAGTTCCGCGCACTTATCGCGACCGCCAAGGTGCAGGACGCCGCCGCGTTCAACGCATCGACCGGCAACAACCTCGCGAGTCGTATGACCGGGTACTACGGTGAGGTGGGGTGCGACGTGCTCAACTGGCTGCATCCTGAGTCGAGCGCGCAGTTGACGCCGTTCGTGCGCTACGAGCGGATCGATACGCAAGCCAGCATGGCGACCGGATTCAGCGCGGACCGCAGCAAGGACAACGAAATCCTGACGCTCGGCATCAACTACAAGCCCATCCCGCAGGTCGTCTTCAAGGTCGACTACGAGAACTGGGACAACAGCTTCGACCGCTTCAATGTTCTGTTCGGCTACGTTTTCTAGAGGCGCGGTCGAGAATCCGCGCCCAACGCCTGCGGCGGCCTCGCCGCACTTGGCGTCCCGCGCGAGTCTCGCCGAATCCACCAATTCGCCTACGTTCTCGCGCACCACCGCGCACAGCGATCCCATCCGTACGCGATGCACGCCGACTACCGGCCACGCCTCCAGGCACTCTGTTCTTTGGCACCAACGATGCGACACCTGATCATCTATTTGCTTTCCTGCTGGCTCGCGGCGACGGCTTTGCCGGCGCAAGGCAAGGTGTTCTTGACCACCGACGAAGCGCTTGCGTTGGCGTTTCCCAAGGCCAAGGTCGAACGCACCAAGCATGTTCTCGATGCTAAGAAGAAGCAGCGGGTGCTGCAGTTGTCGGGCCACAAGGCCAGTCGCTCGATGGTCTATGCCTACCAAGCGCGGCAGCACGGCAAGCTGATCGGCACCGCCTACTTCGATCGCCACCGCGTGCGTTCGAAGCAAGAACTGGTGATGGTCGTCGTGTCGCCAGAGAGCAAAGTGCTGCGCATCGAGGTGATCGCCTTTGGTGAGCCGCTCGACTACTTGCCGCGCGGCAGTTTCTATCAGCAGTTTCTCGGGCGCGGTCTGACCGACCAACTGACCACGAAGGGCAGTGTGCGCCGCGTGGTCGGGGCGACGTTGACGGTCAACGCCACGGTCGCGGCAGTTCGCCGCATTCTTGCGACGCATCAACTCGTATTTCCCAAGCAGGTCCCGAAGGTTGCGAAGAAGTCGGGTGATGGCCAGACCAAGCCGAAGATCCAACCGAACACGCTGACCAAGACGTTGTGAGCGGCGACCAGTGAGAAAGGGCGAGGCACGCATCACGCACCTGTCCGTGCTGCTGGCTTCGGTCAGCGGCTTCGCCTACGGCACGCTGTTGTACTTCGGAGAAACCGAGGACGAGTTCGGCCCGGTCGCGCACTCGTGGGTGCCAACGTTGCACACAGCCCATGTCGTAACGGTGCCCCTGTTCGTCTTCGCGCTCGGTATGCTGTGGCAGCATCACATCGTGCACAAGCTGCGCAGCGGTGCGAAGGCTCGCCGCAGGACCGGCGTGGTGCTGTTGTCGCAAGCGATTCCGATGGTCGCGACTGGCTATCTGTTGCAGGTCAGCATCGACGACGCCTGGCGCACCGCGTGGATCTGGGCCCACGTGACCACGTCGATCCTGTTCTCGATCGTGTTCGTCGTGCACCTGTTGGTGCGGATCAGGGCGACGATCACACCGCGTCAAACGTGACGAACATCCGGTCGTGCGTGCACAGCAAGACGAACAGCTCGCGCAGCGTCGCGTCGTCGTAATGCTTGTGTGGTAGCTCGCTGTGCTCTGCTAGCAGGTCTCGGACGCGCTGCAGCGCCTGCGCGTCGCCACGCACGCGCACGTCTTGGTAGCTGTCGGCAGTTGGCAAGGCATCGCGTTGCAGATGCTCGGTGATGTTGATGCGCATGCGCTGCACGGTCGCATACGGCGTCAGGCCGAATGCGATGGGCCGCTCTTCCAGTGGATCGGCCCACGGCAACCAACGTCCCATTTGTCCTTCGAGATCACGCAGTCCAAGCTCTGGGTGCTTTTGACTCAGCGAGAACGCGGCGAACAGGTGCGCATAGAGAGGGTTGGGGGCACGTGGCCCGATGCGAATCGCCTGGTAGTCCGACAGCCATGCGGCTTCCGCGGCAAAATCTTGATGGGCGGGCAGTCGCAGACCGTGGTCTTGGCCGCCTAGTACCAGTGGGTTGCTCGCCGGAACCCGACCCGAACGCAGTTCGCGGGCCGCTTGTGGTTTGAGGATCACGGTGCCGTCGCCGGTGCGGGTTGGCACCGAGCCGCCAAACCAACGCAGCCGTTCGAGTCGCACCCGGTGGCGGAGCGAGCCGGCGTTGCCCTGGAACATCGGATGCGCCGTCGGTTCTTGAACGACGCGCGCTGGCGCGTCATTGCGGCGCGCACACACGATGAAATTGGTGCGCAGTTCCTGCCACAGATCGAGGTAGTTGAGCACGAAGCTCTGGCTCGTGTTACCCAGCTCCAGCCGCTCGGCCATACGGTCCGGTTGGGCCCACGGACGATGGAACCAGAACGATGGATCGAGTCCCGCGTTCTGCATCAGCGAACCGATTTCGAACCCGGTGAAGCCGCGATCGCCCTGGTGCAGGAAGCCGTCGACGACGCCCGCATCGTTCTTGCTGTCGGCGTAGGTCGTGAACGCGTAGCGCAAAGGGTGGCAACGATCGAGCTTCTTGACGAACTGGCGCAGCACCGACGGGTGGTGGCGTTCGTTCGCGGTCAATCCCAACAGCTTGGCGACGCGTTGCACTTGGAAGATGCGTTGTCGCGAGTAGTGCGGGTAGACCATCAACCGAAGCACGCCGCGCTTGGTCAATCGTTGCTGGAGGCCGCGCAGCGTGCGCTGCGGATCCGGCAGGTTCATCAGCACGCCGTAGCACTCGATCAGGTCGAACCCACCGTCGGGCCAGGTGGATTCGTCGGCAAGGTCCACCGGCGCGAACCGTACATGCTTCTGCCGGTGCCATGCGCAACGTCGTCGGGCCAGGTCGAGGCTCGGTTCGCTCAGGTCGGTCGCGACGATGTCGGCGAGCGGATTCGCGACCGCGAGGGCATACGGCTGGAAGGTGCCGCAACCGGCAATCCAGATGCGCGGCGACGCTGGCGCCGGGCCGCTACCGCAGCGATCCCAAAGCCACGACACGTGCAGCTCCCACGGATGCGTGCTGGGCAGCTTGGCCAGCATCGGCACCTGGGGGTAGGGCCACGACGCATACTGCGCCTTCATCACCGAGGACTTCTCCGAGGTCGTCATCCACCCCTGCTATCGGCAGTTGGGTGGCCCGGAATCGAGTCGATGGGCGCCGGCGGCGAAAGGAAACCCATCAAGCAAGCGGGTCGATACCTGCCAGCACCACGGAGGCGAGTGTCTAGATGTCGTCTTCTTCGTCAGTGCCGTCGTAGATCTCGGCAATTTCCTCGAGCGCGGCCTGCAGGTCTTCCGGGGTCTTCATCGGCAAGAAGCGCGTGCGGGGGCCGTTGCGCCGGATCTGCAGGAAGTTGGTCGACAAGTGCGAGGTCATTTCGCCGATCAGGTGCTCGATCTGAACAGCGTCGCGTCCTTCGACCTTTTTCTTGACGTAGTACCAGCCAAGGTCGAAGTCGCGATCTAGCGCCTTGGCTGAGAACGTGAACGTGTTGGTGTTGAACACGTCCACGACGTTGGGGTCAAAGCCCTTGGGGTAGCGCAGCTGTTCGATCAGCTGGGTGCGGCCCAAGTATTCGAATGGCGAGCCGCCGACGTCGTCTGGCCATTTCGGCGCAAGCTCGCAAGTCATGTCGCATTCGGTCTTGATGTGGTGGCCGAGCACGAGCGGGTCGATGCGGGCACCGAGGTTGTCGACGTTGCGCACCAGCAAGTAGCGGCCGCCGTTGTCGAGGAAGTGCTTGAGCGCGCCGCTGTCGCGGAATGACGAGGCGAAATCGCCGTGGCCGGGGCCGTATGGCGACGGTTCGCCGTTGTCGAGCTGGAACAGCTCCCCGGTCTTGGTCATGCGCACGGCGACCGACTGCGTCAGGTGGGTGATGCAGTCCTTGGAAAGCCCGAACTGCGCGTGATCCTTGAAGTGAGCCTGGGTCGCTTCGTCGGTCGCGAAGCTGTTCATGCAGTAGAACGGCACGTTGTTGTCGCCATCGCTTTCCGACGCCTTGCGGTGTCGCAGCACGTCTTCCACCGCAAGGCCCAGGAATGTGCGCGATTTGCCCAGAACCGGCACGATGCCCTTGACGACGCCGCCGAAACGCGTCGCCATGCCGCCGTTCAGCACGACGACCCCGAGCTCGCCGTTGTGGATCGCGTCGCGACCGAGCTGCTCGATTTGCTTGTGGGCCTTGGTGTCGATGCTCGGCAGCTTGTGGATCGTGCCTGGTGGGGGCACCAACAGGTCGCCAGCGACCGCATTGCTCTCCTTGGATAGACGACCTTCGGCGATGTCTTTTTGCCAACGACGTTGCCGTTCGGCGTCGTAGCCGAAGCGTTGCAGTTCCGAGAGTTGTTGCTCAGTGAGCTCGTTCAAGCGCGCACAACCTACCGGACGCGTCGTTCCGTGGCGAGTCGAAGTCGGCTACACCATAGTTTCATGGGCGGATCTGTAGAACGTGCGGCAGCAGCTGGCGAGACCACGCGAACGGCGGCATCAGGCGCATCGCGTGCTGCGAGCCTTGCCCCGGAAGCTCTGGTCGTGGCTGTGCCCGGAATCGGGCCGACGACCGCGACTCGCCTCGCAGACGTATCCGTTACGTCTGTGTTCGAACTGGCGGCGTTCTTTCCGCGCCGCTACCGCGCGCTCCGGGATCTGGATGCGCCCGATGAGTCGGCGATCGGCGAGTTGGTGCGGTTGCAGGGCGAAGTTCGCAGTGTTTCGATGCAGTGGTTGCCGGGGCGTCGATCGATGGTGACGGTCGGCTTTGCGTGCGCCGATGGCAGCACCTTCCAGGCGTCGTTCTTCAATCAGCCGTGGCTGAAGAAGAGCTACACTGCTGGCGAGCGCCGCAACGTCGAGGGCACGCTGCTGAAGAAGGGCAAGCGGTTCGTGGTTTCGGCAGCCAAAGTCTTGCCGCAGGGAGCCGTCGCCGATGGCGAGGTGCAGCTGCGCTATCCGGAAGTCGAGGGCATCTCGTCGCCTCGTTTGCAGAAGTGGATTGCGCACGTGTTGGACCAGTTGGATTGGAGCCGGGTGACGTTGCCCGCGCTGCCAGATGGACTCGAAGAGATGTCGTTGTCGCCGCGCGAACTGTTGTTGGCGATGCATCGGCCGAAGGATGTCGAGCAGCACGAAGAAGCGCGTCGCCACTTCGCCGTGCGCGAAGCCATCAAGCTGTTCGAGGCCGTCGAGCGCGCGCGCCGCGCTCGCGAGCAACGCCTTGCCGCCACCTTCGCGGTCGACGCCGAAATGGCCGAGCGCATCTTGGCGCGGATTCCATTTGCGTTGACCGAAGACCAGCACGCTGCCGTGCAGTCGTTGTGGCGCAAATTGGCTGGCCCCGGGGCGATGGGGGTGCTGCTCCAGGGCGATGTCGGCACCGGCAAGACGGCGGTCGCGATTGCCGCGGGACTGGCCGTCTGTCGGAAGGATGGCATGGTTGCGTTCTTGGCGCCGACCGAACTGCTTGCCGAACAGCATCACACGACCGTGTCGAAGTGGCTCAAGGGCTCCGGTGTCGACGTCGCGTTGTGCACAGCCACGCATAAACGCAAGTTGCCGCGCAGTGGCCCGCGCATCGTGTTTGGCACGCATGCGTTGATTTCCGGCGACGTTGAGATGCCGGGGCTCGGTTTGGTGGTCGTCGACGAACAGCATCGTTTTGGTGTCAGCCAACGCATGAAGCTCGTGCACAAGGGCAACAACCCACACGTGCTGGTGATGACGGCGACGCCGATTCCGCGCACCCAAGCGCTGGTTTCGTTTGGCGACTTGGACGTGGTCACGCTCGCCAACAAACCACCGGGGCACAAACCGGTGCTCGCCTTCCATCTGTCGGCAGACAAGTGGCCGCGCGCGATGCGGGCGATTACCCGCGCCGTCAAACGCGAAGGCCGCGTGTTCGTCGTCTGCCCGGCCGTCGGCGAAGAAGGAGAGAAGGGCGGTGTCGTGAGGGTGCACGAAGCCCTACAGAAGGTCTTTCGTTGCGCGTTGGTGCACGGCCGCGTCAAGCAAAGCGAGCGCCAGCGTGCGTTGGCGCTGTTCCGAGACGGCATCGTGGATGTCCTGGTCGGCACGACGGTTCTCGAAGTCGGTGTCGATGTGCCAGAGGCGACGTTGATGGTCGTCATTGGCGCCGATCGCTTCGGTATTGCGACGCTGCACCAACTTCGCGGTCGTGTTGGTCGCGGTCGCCGCCGTGGCATGGCGCTGCTTTGCGGTCCGAGGACCGAACGCGTTGCCGCGATCTGTGCGACGACCGACGGCTTCGCATTGGCCGAGCGCGACCTTGCGTTGCGCGGTAGCGGCGAGTTGCTCGGCACCCAGCAAAGCGGCTTCCAAGAACTGCTGGCCCTCGATCCAGTTGAAGATCTCGACGTGCTGCGCCGGGTTCGCGAAGCGGTTCGCAACCAGGATCCAAAATGAGTCAGAGCGAACGAGTCTTGTCGGTCGCCGAAGCGCGCGCCATCGACCGCGAAGCCATCGAGCGCTTCGGCATGCCAACCATTCTGTTGATGGAGAACGCCGCCCGAGGTGCAGCCGAAGTCGCGCGCACGCTCGGCAGTCGCTTCGTCATTCTCTGCGGCGCCGGCAACAACGGTGGCGACGGCCTTGCAATCGCCCGCCATCTAGGCTTTGCCCGCTGCGCGCTACATCTACTGGCCGCGCCCGATCCCCAAAAGGCGCCCGACGCAGCGTTGCAGCAGCAGATCCTGCACCGCGCTGGCGCGACCCTTCGCATCGCAGCAGAGCCCGACCCCAGCGAACACTCCGGCGCCGTCTGGATCGATGCACTGTTCGGCACGGGCCTCGACCGCGAACTCCGCGACCCAGCCCGTTCGTGGGTAGAGCTTTTCAATCACGCCACCGGTCCCAAACTCAGCATCGACATCCCGTCCGGCCTGCACGGCGACACCGGCGAGATCCTCGGAGCCGCCTGCCGCGCCGACACCACGGTCACGTTCGTTGCCAAGAAGCACGGCATGCTCACCGCAAACGGCAAGTCCCACTGCGGCCGCATCGAAGTGGTACAACTAGGCTTGCCGTAGGTACGGTGCCAGGCACAGAAGTAACATCTCCGACGCCCGGGGCGTCGGAGATGTTACTTCTGTGCCTGACACGGTACGGACCCTACTGCCACAGATTGGCTACGGCGGTGCTCCATTGCAGCGCGTCTTCTAGGGGCGACATGTGGCCGGTGCCGGTGATGACCGACAGTTGGGCTGCGGGGATGGCGGCGGCCATTTGTTCGGCTTCGGCTTGTGGGGTGATGATGTCTTGGTCGCCGACGAGCACCATGGTGGGCGTTTGGAAGTGGGGGAGTTCCGGGCGGCGGTCGGGGCGTTGTTGCAGGCCGCGTTGGTCAGCGACGATGGTCGCAACCGGGACCTGCTCGATCATCTCGCGGATGCGAGATTGGTGCTCGGCGGTTGCTGAGTTGCCTAGCAGTTTGGGGAGCATCGCATCGGCGACCGCGGAACTGCCTTGCTTGGTGGCCATCTCGATGCCGGCGTCGCGGCCGGCGCGTTGCGCATCGGTGTCGGCTGCGGCTCGGGTGTTGGTTAGCACAAGCGAACGCACGAGGTTCGCGTGGCGCGCGTGCAAGGCGAACGCTACGTAGCCGCCCATGCTCAGGCCACAGACGTCGATTGGGTCGCTGGATAGTTGCTTGATCACGGCGGCGACATCGTCGGCGAGGCGTTCCATGGTGAATGCTTCGTTGGCTTCGGCCGACGAGGGCTGGCCCGACGATTCGCCGTGGCCTCGCAGGTCGATGGCGCACAGCGTGCGGCGCGCCGCGAGCGGCCCGTTCATCACGTCGAGCCACATTCGATGGTCGAGTGGGAACCCGTGGATCAGCAGCGCCAGTGGGCCAGTGCCGCACATGTGCACGGCGATGTTGGTCGGTGCCTCACCGGCCGGAGCGATTTCGAATGTGCGCGTCTTGATCATGCAAGGGGGGGCTACGCGTCCTTGAGGCGCAGTTTCGCGATTGCTTCGACGTGGTAGGTCTGCGGGAACATGTCGAGCGCTTCGACACTCTCCAGTTCGTAGCCGCCGTCGACGAGCGAACGCAGGTCACGCGCCAACGTCTGCGGATCGCAAGACACGTAGACGATGCGCTTCGCGGCGAGCTTGAGCAGCATCGGGATCGCGGGCTTGGCGCCGAGGCGCGGCGGATCCATTACCACTAGATCCGGGCGCTCCTTGTTGCTTTGCAAGAACTGCTCGGTCGTCTTGCGCAGGTAGTGCACGTTGTTGCACTGGTTGGTCTTGACGTTGACGCGGCCCAGGGTGCAGGCGCGGCGTTCGTCTTCGACCGACATGACCCGTTCGAACTGCTTGCTCAACGGCAGCGAGAACAGGCCAACGCCGGCGTAGAGATCAAACGCGAGGCCGCCCGTTTCGTTGGCGATTGCGACTTCGACGAGTCGATGCACCAGGTGGCGGTTGCCTTGGAAGAAGCTCTCCGGCTCGATCAGGTAGCGGAACCCCAAGACTTCGTGCTCGACCAGATCCTTGCGCATGCCGGGCAGGTCGGGCGAATACGACGCGCCTTCGACCCCACAAGAACCCTCAATCTGGTACGGCCATTCGCGACGCGGCATGCCGGTGATTGCAGTCCGAATGGTCGCGATGCCTTGCTCCAAAGCGGGCGCGAGCACCGGGCATTGCTTGATGTCGAGCACGCGGTTGGAGCTGGCGTAGTGGTAGCCGAGGATGGGGGCGCGCGGTCCACCATTCTTCTTGTCTTCGGCAATGTCCTTTTCGGCCTGGGCCGCTTCCATGCGTTTGCGGTCGCGCTTGTCGATACGCTTGCGCGAGCCATCGGGTCGCGTGCCGGTGGTCGACTTCAGCTTCAGTTGCGTGCGCGAACGGTAGTTCCACGGCTCGGCATGGTGCACGACGATCGGCTCTGGCCAATCGAACTTGCCGATCCGCGTCAAGGCGTCGAAGACGAACTCGCCCTTCGCTGAGACCTGCGCGTCGTAGCGGATGTGCTGGTAGTTGCAGCCGCCGCACTCGCCGAAGTGTTGGCAACGTGGCTCAATGCGATCGGGGCCGGCTTCAAGAACTTCGAGCACCTTGGCGCGGGCGAAGGTTTTTTCGACGTCCGTGATCTCGACGCGGACCAGTTCGTTCGGGGCCGCATAGGACACAAACACCGCCCGACCTTCGTGGCGTGCCATGGTTGCGCCGCCGAATGCAAGGCGTTCGGTGCGCAGTTCGAGAGTCTGTCCCGGGGTCAGTTCGGTAGTCAATTCGCTCATTGCAGGGCGAACAGGCTACCCGAAGCGCCGTCGAAAACTGTTACCGATACGGGCGCCAGGTCATCCGTCGACCCGCTTTGCACTGGTTTGCAGCCATAACCCCAACGCCACCAGGGCAAGCGCCACGAAGAACCGGTGTCCCGGAACCGGGGCGCCCATCGCGAAGTTGAGCGCCGCGGCGACGATCGGCTGCACGTTGATGTAGAGCGCCACATTCGAGCTGTTCGTGTGCCGCAGCGCCCAGGTGTTGAGCAGGTAGGTCAGCACCGTCGACGCGAGCACGGTGTAGAGCGCAAACCACAGGATCGGTGGCAGGACCGCCGCTTCGACGTGGGCCGCCTCGATGCTGGGGCCACTCCACAAGGCAATCATCAAGGTGCCCTGCACGAACAGGATCGCGGTCGTCGTCCACGGGTCGAGGCTGCGGCCGATCTTGCGCATCATGACCAGGTGGATTGCGAACGCGAGCCCGTTGCCGGCGCTCAGCAGGTCGCCAACCAAAGTCTCGCTGCCAAAGCCTTGCACCTCACCGGTCAGGATCCGGTCGATGCCCAGCAGGTAGAGCACGCCGGCAAGCGCCGAGAGGATCGCCAGCACCTTGCGCCGTCTCAGGCGTTCTTGACCGACGATCGTCGCCACGATCAGGGTCCAGGTGGGGATGCATGAGTTGACGACCGCGGAGTGCTCGGGGGTCGTCAGCGCCATGCCCTCGGTAAACAGCACTTGGTTGAGCACGACGCCGAAGAGCGACGCGATGGCCAATGCAAACCACGTTCGCAAGCCCGGCATGCCTCGTTGCCGCCGCAGGCACATTGCGAGCGGCACAATCAAGACCATCGCCGCGCCGATGCGAAACAGCACCCACGACTTGGCCGGGACGGCAGCGAGGATCTGTTTGGTGAAGACGAAGTGGGCGCCGAACAACACCGAGACGGTGATCAGCGCCAGGTGGACACGCAACGTGGACGGCACAGCCCGCCGACTGTGCCGCGTTGCCCCCGTGCGGCGCAAGTCGCAGCCAGTGCGTGTGCCGGTTGTGCTCATGGGGCCCACTGGGTCTCGCCACCGAGTTTCCTCGCCGATTCGGCCCGAAGACCAGCTTGCCAACTCGGTTTGCCAATGCGCACGGATTCCTGCTGGGCCACCGGCTGGTTTGGGGAGCGTGCCCGTTGCCAAGGCTGCTTCGGTCCATTCGCTGGTCTCGCGAAGCGAGTGGAGACAGCAGTTGTCATGCCGTGCCAAGCGTCGCGGTGAAGGTATTCTGCCTAAGGACCGCACTTCTCGGCCTCACGTTGGCCGGGCCACGTCATCGGGCTATGATCCCTCGACGTCCCTGGCATCGGTTCGACCCCATCGAATGCCTCCCCTCCGCGGTCCTGCCCAATGACCCTCGCTGCCTCACTACTGCTGTCCTTCCTGCCCCAGATTTTCCCTGGCGGCGACCTCAAGCTACCACCCGTGAAGCCCTCGGCCACCAAGGCCGACGAGGTTCGACCTCTGGAGGAGATCGAGCGCTTCCGACGCGACCTGCTCGAGATGTCCGGCCCCGAAGTCAAGGTGCAGGCCAAGCTCGAAGAGATGGGGCGTGCCTATCAGAAGATCGAGGACTTGATCCTGCAGGTCGCCCGTACGGCGCGCGCTACCGAGATGCGCAACCTGATGCCGGTGGCGCGACGCTTCGGCCGCACGTCTGGCACGGACCGCGTTGCCGACGAATTGCTGTTCCAATTGTTGGCACGTCCTGTTGGTTCGGCTACGCGTCTGGTCATCGACACCATGGCAGTGCTCAAAGGGCCGCAAGCCAAGACGGCGTTGAAGCAGTGCATGCGAGCCAGCATTCCGGCGGTGCGGCGACATGCCGTGCCGGTGTTGGCGCCGCTTTGCACCAAGGAAGACGCATCCTTCGCCTTGCAGTTGTCGCGCGAGCAATCGCTCGATCTGCGCTTGCGCGGTGTCGAATTGTTGGAGGCAATCGGTGACGAGGCCTCGACCAATCGATTGGTTGCGTTGCTTGCCAAGGATCCCGCCTTGGCCGCGGCTGCTTGCCTGGCGCTGGTTCGCGTCGGCCCAGCTGCCGTGCCCGTGCTGCACAAGCGCGTGGCCGCTCCGGCGATCGATCGCAGCTACGTCTATGCGGCGTTCGCATTGGCGCAGATCGGCGATACGACCGGCGAGAACGTGTTGCCGGCGGAGTTGCTTGTGCCGTTGGCGAAGCGCTTGCGGGCACCGGAAGCTCTGACGCGGGTGCTGGCAGCGGTGCCGCTCGCTGACCTCGTTTACCGCGCTGCTCCTGGTGAAGGACAAGAACTTCCCGATGCCGGTCTGGTCGAAGCGTTGTTGCTGGTGGTGGAGCCAACGCAGTTCGTGCCCAATATCGACATGTTGCGCGGGGCGGCTGAGCAGCGGCTGCTGCGTCACACGGGCCGCGTGATCGCAGCCGAGAACGCGCTGTCGTGGCGTGCTTGGTGGCTCGAGCAGAAGGACACGTTCCTAGGCGTGCGTTCACAGCTTGCCGTCGATATCAACAACGCCGGCGCGGCGTTGATCACGTTGCGTCAAGAGAATCGCACGGTGCGCATCATCGGCGAAGACGTCGCGACCGTCTCGGCTCTGCCGGACGCGATCGAAGTCGTGCTGACTGCGCAGCAGATGCTCACCCTGGTCCAGTCACTGGAGAGTGATGGCTACGGCAACGCCGCCGCAATGCGCGTCGAAAGTGCTTTGCCTCGCATGCGTTCCCTCGAGGTCCGAGTGGGGCAAGGGCGCAGCAGTGTTGCCGTGACGGAGTCGGCGCACCTGGCGTTCGATAGCATGGTCGCCACGATCGACGCCACCGTTGGCGACGAACTTTGGCAGTTGTACCGCGTCGCCGCGCGCGACTCTGATCGGGCTGCGTTCTGGCGAGCGGAACACAAGTGGCGAGCCGCACATCCGGACGAAGTCGATCGTGCGCGCCACTTCCTGGGCAATGTGCTCGGCGGTTGGAGCACGTGGAGTCCGGAGTTGCGGGCGCGCGCCATTGGCTACCTTGTTGGCCACCCAAGCCGCAAGGACATCCTGCGCGAGCAGGATGGCGCGGCGATTGTTGCGACGTTGTCCGCGTTGGCCGAGCTCGGCCCATACGACTTGCAGTTGCTTGAAGTAGCCGCCAGCACGCCGGGGGACAACGTCTGGCGTGACTGTGTTGCGCTTGCCGTCAGTGCCGAAGGTGGCGGCCGCAAGGCGGTCTCGCAGGTGTTCAACGTGCTCGGCCCCGATGCGGTATTGAGTGCGTTGAAGGACGATCGACCACTGGTGCGCCGGGCCGCCCTCGATGAGGTCGTTTCGGTGCGCGATGCGCGCGCCGCGCCGACGCTGGTCCGGTTGCTGCAAGACGAGGACTTTGATGTGCAGCGCGCGGCGGTGTTCGCGTGTGGTCACTTGAAGGTGTCCTCGGCAAGCCGACCGTTGGTCGAAATGATCGCCGCGCAGGACACGGACCCGACGATGCGTCGTGAGTGCTTGCGCGCGATTGGTCGTGTCGGTGGCCAACTCGCGTTCCCGGTGTTGCAGCAAGCGATGGCCTCGCCGTCCAAGGACGACAAGGCCGCGGCCTTGCGTGGTCTCGGCGAATTGCGCGATCCGCGCGCGGCGCACCTGCTGGCCGAGTTCGTGGTCATGGGCCACGGCAAGGACTTCGGCAATCTCGCCAAGTTCCACCTGCAACGGCAAGGTTCGATGATGGCCGTTCCGGCCCTTCGTCGTCAGATCCCGTTGGTGACGGATGTGCAGATTCGCGCCGAGTTGGTGCTGTTGCTCGGCGCCTACCAAGATCCTGAAAACGTGCCGGACTTGATGGACTTGTTGCGCATGCCGAACGTTGCCGCACATGCAGTGCCGGTCATCGAAGGCGCGACCGGTGTCGACCTACGCAGCGTGCCCGATCGCATCACGGCGATGGAAGGCTGGTGGCGCGGCAACAAGGATGTCGCCCAGTGGCAGTGGCTGCTCGATGGCCTGAAGCGGGCGGAAGTGCCGACCACGCTGACGTTGGATGACTTCGCCAGCGACGCTGGCATGAAGGCAGTGCCCGAACTCGCGCGCTTGATGGTCGACGTCGAGCATCCCCGTCTGTGGGTGCTGTGCTCGGCGATCCTGCGAACGGTTACGGGGCAGGACTACGGTGTCGTGACCGAGCAGACTCCGCCTGACCTGCGCGAAGGCATGGCGGGCCGCTACCGACTGGTTGCCGAAGCTGCTGCTGAGAAGACCAAGAAGTAGTGTCGGTCGAAGGTACAGCTGCACGAGCCGAGTCCGCACCAGTCGGTCCCGCACCATCTGGGGCGTCTGGCCCAGCAGGGGCTGCTGCCCGGCGCGGTTCGTGGCCGGTGCTGCTGTTGCTGGCGGCCACGTTTGTGCTGCTGTTCTACTGGCAGCGCAGCCGCTCGACGTTCTTGCGGATTGAGCAAGAACGGCCCGCGGCCACGGAGCTTGCCAAGGGCGCTGGCCTCGATGTTGCCGATGTGCTTGCCTTGCGCGACATGATTGGCCTCGAGGCATCTACGGCTGATTGGCAGCGCGTCGTCGCCGAGTTTGCCGCGCACTTGCACGTGGGCAAGATGCGTGTGGCCAACGATTCGTCGGGCGGGGCCGCTGGCCATGGAGCTGCCGGGGCCGCCGGTGGTAGGGCAGCGGGAACGCTGCCAACCGCAACGCCACCAGAGATGGCCTTCGCGGCCAGCCAGATTGCGCCGAACGCCTTGGCCGCGCGTCGGTTTCTACTGCTGCGCGAGCGATTCCGGTCTCGGCGCTAACAGCGGCGCGACAGTAACAACCGTGTCCGCTGGGAGGGACTCGCGCGACTGAGCCTTGGCGGATGCATCGACGGATACGGCTACTGATGGCTCGACTGGGCAAGCTCACCATTGAGGAGTCTTGGCCAGTCTGTATCGTTGTCTGCCGATTTTTAGATCCAGACAGCCCATGACTGACGTCGTCGCCATCGCCCAACGTATTCAAGCCGAGAGCCAAACTCTCCAGGCCGTTCGGTCGTCGCTGCAAAGCGTGATCGTTGGCCAGGACGCCCTGCTCGACGGCCTTCTTATCGCCCTGCTCGCCGACGGGCACGTGTTGCTCGAGGGCTTGCCCGGATTGGCTAAGTCCCTCGCGGTCAATGCCCTGGCGCGTTCGATCGGAGGCGAATTCCGACGCATCCAGTTCACGCCGGACCTGCTGCCGGCCGACCTGGTCGGCACGCACGTCTACAACCCGAAGACCGGCGACTGGCAGGTGAAGGAAGGGCCGGTGTTCGCGAACTTCGTGCTCGCCGACGAGATCAACCGGGCGCCTGCCAAGGTGCAATCGGCGTTGCTCGAAGCCATGCAAGAACGTCAGGTGACGCTGGCCGGGGATACCCGCAAGCTGCCCAATCCGTTCTTGGTGTTGGCGACCCAGAACCCGGTCGATCAAGAGGGCACCTACGCGCTGCCCGAAGCCCAGGTCGACCGCTTCTTGGTGAAGCTGATCGTCGACTACCCGACCAAGGCCGAAGAGCTGCAGATCATCGATCGCATGGCGAGCCTGTCGGCAGTGACGACGGTGCAGCCGGCGACGACGCCCGAAGAGTTGCTGCGCATGCGGGCGTTGCTCGACACGATCTACCTCGATGACAAGGTCAAGGGCTACATTGTTGACCTGGTGTTCGCCACGCGCGAACCGGAGAAGGTGGGGCTGGCCAAGCTGAAGCCGCTGATCCTGTATGGCGCGTCGCCGCGGGCCTCGCTGGCGTTGGCTCGCACATCTCGCGCCCGCGCCTTCCTCGAAGGCCGCGGTTTTGTCACCCCGCAAGACGTCAAGGCCGTTGGCTCGATGGTGATGCGTCACCGCGTGTTGACGACCTACGAAGCCGAGGCCGAAGGCATCGACTCCGAAGAGTTGCTGCGCACGATCTTCGACACGGTTCCCGTTCCGTAGGCGTTCGCGTGGCGTTCGAGCTAGATAGAAGGGATACGCATGGCCCGCGCACTCGATCCTGAACTGCTGGCCGAGGCCCGCCGCATCCAATTGCGCGCGGATCGCATGGTCACGGACGTCATGTCCGGTGGTTACAGCTCGGTCTTTCGCGGCTCGGGCATCGAGTTTGACGAAGTGCGCGAGTTTGCCGAAGGCGATGAGTTGCGCAGCGTCGACTGGAACGTGACCGCCCGCGTCGGCCGTCCGTTCGTCAAGAAGTTCGTCGAGGAGCGCGAACTCACCGTGCTGTTCCTGCTCGACGTGTCGTCGTCGATGTCGTTCGGGACCAAGCCCAATCAGAGCGAGCGCCGCAGCGTGGCGTCGACCGCCGCGATGTTTGTTGGCTGTGTCGCGTTCGCCGCGGCGCGCAACAACGACAAGGCCGGGTTGATCACGTTCGCCGAAGACATCGAACGTTACGTGCCAGCCAAGAAGGGGCGCAACCACGTGCTGCGCCTGATCCGGGAAGCGTGTGAGACGCCTGCCGCCAACAAGAAGACCGACTTCAAGCGCGCGCTCGACTACGCCGGGCGCGTGCAGCGCAGGCACGCGATCGTCTTCGTTGTCAGCGACTTCCTCGGCGCCGATTGTGAACGCGAGTTGCGGCTGTTATCGCGCCGTCACGAAGTGATCGCGGTGCGGTTGCGCGATCCGTTTGCGGCCGGGCTCGACCGTGTTGGCGGTGATGTCACCCAGTTGCCTGACGCTGGTCTGTTGCATTTGCTCGATCCGGAGAGCAACGAGAGCATCGTGGTCGATACGACCAGTCGGCGCGTGCGCGAAGAACTCCAGCGTCGCTGGCAAGCCGAACGCACTGGCTTCCGCGATGTCTGCCGGCGTTGCGGCGTCGACCTGCTCGACGTGCCCACCGAAGGCTCGGTCGGGGATCCGTTGGTCAAGTTCTTCCGCATGCGTGAGATGCGGGGGAGGCGCCGATGATGCGCCGCTGGCTACTGCAGTCGTTGCTGCTCGTGCTGCTGGTCGCCTGCGGCGGCGACCCCGCGGTGCCGTGCCCTTGGCAATCGCCGCCGACGTTGCCGCTCGATCTGCGGGCGACCTTTGATCGCACCGAGGTCGGCTTGCTGCAGCCGGTCAAGGTGACGGTCGATCGCTACCGCAAGGATGGCGTCGAAGTGTCGTTCGAGCCGGTCGTGCCCGACAAGCAGTTCGTTACCGAGAACTCGACGACCAGCGACGAACGTAGCTACGGCGATGGTTGGTGGCAGCGCACCACCATCATCCTGCTGCCGATCGATGGCCCTGGTGAACTGAAGATCCCGGCGTTCTCTGCCGCGACGGTCGTTGCAGATGGTGAGGTGCCGCAAGTTGCGACCACGCCGGAGCAAGTCGTGACGGTGACCAGCGTGCTGTCGCCAGAGCACGGCGCCGAGATCGAAGCGCCAGGTGACCCGTTCCCCACGCCTCCTGGGTACATGTGGTACCTGATTGCGCAGGGCCTGGTGTTCTTGATCTTTGGCATCGTGTGCTGGGTCGGTTCGCGTCGCAAGCAACGTGCCCACGCGGCGACCGTTGCGGTGCCGGCACACGTCAAGGCACTGCGCGAACTACTGCGCTGGAAGGATGCGCCGCGCACGACGCCGGCCGAGATCGACGCGTTCTATGTGGGCGTGTCGTATGTCTTGCGCGTCTACCTCGAAGATCGCTTTGGCTTGCACGCTCCAGAGCGCACGACTGAAGAGTTCTTGCATGATCTCGATGGCTCGGCGCAGCTGGTTCGGGACCACGGTCAAGAACTGCGGCGGTTTCTGTCGCAGTGCGACCTGGTCAAGTTCGCCAAGTTCGTGCCGACCGAAGCCGATCATCAGACGACCTACGGACTGGCGGAGTCGTTCGTCGAATCGACGCGCGCCGACCGTACGGTCGACAGAGGCGGTTCCGATCACCCGGCTGCCCCAGCGGAGATGAGCGCATGATCGCCGACTTCGCCATCGGCGGTTACACGCTGCTCGACCCGTGGTTCTTGTTGGCCGCGCCGCTGTTTCTGTTGGCGGGCTGGCGCCGTGCGACGATCCGTCGCGCCGCGCTGCCGACGGCCTCTGCGAGCCTGTTTGTCGGGTTGCCACGAACCCTGCGGCAACGCGTCGCTTGGGTGCCGCTACTCGTCAAGGTGCTGGCGGGCCTTTGTCTGGCCTTGGCGTTGGCGCGGCCGGTGCAGCGCGATGTGATTCCGCTGCGTGAGGACGGCATCGACATCATGCTTGTCGTCGATACCAGTTCGTCGATGCTGCAAGAGGACATGCGGGCGAACGATTCGTATCGGCGCATGGATGCGGCGCGCGAACGCGCGATGGAGTTCGCCGCGGCGCGCGTGCATGACCGCGTTGGTTTGGTCGCGTTTGGTCGCTACGCCGAATTACGTTGCCCGCCGACCCTCGACGAAGTGGCGTTGGCGGCGTTCTTGCGGGTGCTCGACACCCTGCCGCGCGGCAGCGAGTTTGACGCCACCGCGATCGGCACGGCGCTCGCCAAGGCGGTGCAGGTGCTCGAGAAGAGCGACGCCAAGTCCAAGGTGGTGATCCTGCTCAGCGATGGCCAGAACAACGTCGACGACATCGATCCGATCGAGGCAGCGAAGCTTGCCAAGGACAAGGGCGTGCGCGTGCACACTATTGGCCTTGGCAACGGGGTGCCGTCGGTGTTTGGCTACCAAGAGTTGCCGTTCGAGGAACTGAAGACGATCGCCGAAACGACCGGTGGCCTGTTCTTCGCGGCCCGCAGTGACTCGGATCTTGAGAAGGTCTACGAGCGCATCGATGAGATGGAGACCTCGGAGCGCGAAGATCCGCGCTACCGCACCGTCGATCACTTTGCGTGGCCACTGGGCATTGGGCTGGCGTTGATGCTGCTGGGGATCTTGTTCGAGGCGCTGATTGTCCGGAGGGTGCCGTGAGCGACCTGGAGTTCACGCGCGGGGCTCTGTGGCCGTGGCTGCTGGCGTTGCCGGTGGTCTGGGCGCTGTTGTGGTTGGTGCTCGATCGCTCGCGCGCCGCCATGCAGCGCTACGGGGCCGAACCCAACGTGCGGTTGACGGCGCCGTTTTGGCGGTCGTTTCGCTTGTCGATGCTGTTGGGACTCGGCTTCACCTGTTGGCTCGATCCGCGCTGGGGTGAAGAGACCGTCGCCGTGGAACGGCGCGGGCTCGACATGATCTTCTGCCTTGATACATCGCGTTCGATGTTGGCGAGCGATATGTCGCCGACCCGACTGGCCCGGGCCATTGGCGACATCGAGTCGGTGCTGCCCGCACTCGAAGGCGGTGACCGCGTTGGCTTGGTCGTGTTTGCGGGGGCGGCGCGATTGTGGATTCCGCTGACCCACGACGTCGATTCGTTCGCTGGGTTGCTCGACGAAGTCGATACCAACGTCGTCAAGACCGGTGGCACCGACCTGAGCAAGGCGCTGCGCAAGGCGCTCGAAATCGCGGACCCCAAGGATGCGGCGACGACGGTGGTGCTGCTGATGACCGACGGCGAAGACCTTGCAGGCGCTGGCCAACAGGCCGCGACCGAGCTGAAGGATCAGGGTTTGACCGTCTACACAATTGGCTATGGCAGCGCGATGGGCAGCAAGATCACGGTCATTCGCGACGGCAAGGAAGACTTCCTGCGGGACCGCCAAGGCAAGGAAGTCGTCTCGAGTATGGACCCAGAGAGCCTTCGCAAGGTCGCTGCGGTGACCGGCGGGGAGTTTGTGCGGGCAGAAGCGATGGTGCTGCCTTTGGTAGAATTGCACCAGAAGCGGCTCGTGCCGATGCAAAAACGGGCCTACGACTCCGGTGAGGAACAGGGCAAGCAGGCGCGCTACCAGTGGGTGCTACTGCCGCTCGTGATCTTGCTACTGTTAGAGATCGCGTTTGCGCGAGGACGACAACGATGAAGATTTTGCTGCTGACAACCATGCTGTGGTCCGTGTTCGCCGGTGGCGATCGCGAGCGTGGCATGCAACTCTACAAGGACGGTCAGTTTGCAGAGGCGCAGGCGGCATTTACCGCGGCCCTCAAGGAGGATCCGGAATCCGCGGAGCTGCAGTGGAACCTGTCGTTGGCCGCGTGGCGTGCCGGCGATCTTGCCACTGCCGAAGTTGCTGCGGAGAAGTACGCCGCGCTCTCTGACAACGTCAAAGAAGAACTGCATCGCGGCATGCTCGGCGCGATTCGCCTGGCCCAGTCAGCGGAGTTTGAGGCGCAGGCCGATGCCGCGTTGGCCGCGCAGCAGCAAGCGGGCCAGCAGCAAGCGGGCCAATCGGCGGGGATGCCGGGTCAGCCGGGCACGCCAGCCCAGCCGGACGCTGAGGAAGCGCCGCCGCAACCGCTGCCGTTGTTGAGGACTGCGCTGGACAAGGCGGTCACGGCGAAGCAGCACTTCGTTCGCGGGGTGCGTGCCAAGCCGACTCCGGAGTTGCTGCGCAACACCGAGCGCACGCTGCGCAAGATCGCGGAGCTGAAGAAGCGCATCGAGGAACTGGAGCAGCAGCAGCAGGAGCAGGAACAACAGGACGGCGACAAGAATCCGGACGAGCAGAAGCCCGACGACAAGGGCGACGAGAAGGACCAGAACAAGTCGGACGAGCAAAAGGGCGACCAGAAAGAAAACGACGACCAGCAGAAGAAGGACGATCAGAAGGGCGACGAGAAGAAGCCCGATGAGAAGTCTTCAGATGGCGACCAGTCCGACCCAAAAAAGAACGACCAGAAGAAGGATCCGAAGGACCAGAAGTCGAGCGAGTCCGATCCGAAGGAAGGCGAAGGCCAAGACCCGCCCGAGTCGCCGGACCCCAAGCCGAACGAGTCCGAGAATCCCGAGCCCAAGCCGTCACCCGAAGAGGGCAAGAACGGGGAGTCCGATCCGAACCAGGCGGAGAAGCCTGAGAACCCGGAGCCGGGCTCCGAGAACCAGCAAGCCAAGGAAGGCCAGCCAGAGACACCGCCCGAACCGAAGCCGGGCGAACAGCGTTCGGATGCGCCGGGCGAAGGTGGTCAAGGCCTCGAGTTGACGCCGGAACAAGCACAGCGCTTGTTGGCGCGGGCCAAGAAGCTCGACGAGCAATTGAAGCAGGCGAAAGCCCGTCGCACCACGCGGCGACGCGCCGTGGAGCGCGATTGGTGATTCGGGTCTTTGCTGCCATGGCTGCCGCGGTCGTCTTGGTCGTCAGTGCCGCCGCGCAAGAGAAGCTGATCGTCAGCCCGCCTGAGCCGGGCACGATCCGGCTCAACGACACCGCCATCGTTCGCATCACGGTGGAGGGCTCGAGTGCCAACCCTCGGGCACCGAAGATCCCCAAGGTCGAAGGCCTCGAGATCCGGCGACTGCCGGCATCCACTTCGACGCAAATGGTGCATGACGGGCGCCGCATGGTGACGAGCACTAGCGTGCAGTTTGGCCTCGAACTGCGCCCCAAGCGCGTCGGCTCGTTCAAGATCCCGCCGTTCAAGATCTGGACCGGTACCAAGGAACAGGAGATCCAGGAGCTGCGGCTCGAAGTGCGAGAGGACCTGGTTTCTCAAGAACTGTCGTGGCTCGAGGTCGAACTCGAACCCAAGCGCGTCTACGTGCACGAGCCAGTCCGCGTGAAGATCACGTTTGCCGTGCAGCAAGGAGTGCGGCTTGCTCAGGAGTTTTACGAACGCAGGCGCTACCTGGTGATCGCGGTCGTCGCGGATTGGCTTGCCAAGTTCCCCGCCGGCGAAGCGATTGAGTTGCCGCAGCCGCGCGGGGACCTACGCGTGGTCATCTGCAACGAGGAGCTTTCGCTGGCGACGTTCGTCGGCAACTTCGAGCGCGATGGGCAGATGTGGCAGCGGTTCCAAATGGAGCGCGCCTTCCTGCCATCGAAGGTTGGCAAGATCGTGTTGCCGGCACCGGAGCTGCGCTTCCATACGCTGCGGCACACGACGCGGCCGGTGCGCGGCGGCCAGATCGACAAATACGGCATCGTCGGCAAACCGATTGAGTTCGAGGTGCTGCCGATTCCAGAGGTTGGGCGGCCCTCGCCATACTTCGGCGCGGTCGGTCGGTTCGACATCAAGGCGTCGCTCGACAAGGATCGCATCAAGTTTGGCGACTCGTTCAAGTTGACACTGACGGCGACGGGGCAAGGCAACTTCGAGTTCTTGCGCATGCCCGAGCTCGACGACCTCAAGGGCTTTCATAAGCGGGGCACGGCCGAGGCCCAACGTGACGGGGATCGTGTCGTGGTGACCTACGACCTGACACCGCTGTCGACGGACGTTACCGAGATCCCGCCGATCCAATGGAACTACTTCGATACCACGCCGGGCGTGGCGAAGTTCGTGGAAGTCGCGACCCCGCCCTTGGCTATCGTCGTCGACGAACTGAACAATGCCGAGTCGATTCTACCGCTGCCCGAAGCGGCGGCCGCGGCCGTGACGCCTGGTATCGATGACATCTTTGACTTGCCATCCTTCGATGGCCCGGTGCAACGCGTCGAGGCGCCGGCTGCCTGGTTGCGTTGGTTTGCGGTGGTCGCGCCGTGGGGGCTGATGCTTGTGGTGTTGTCGCTGCTGCGGGTCCGCAAGCGAGCATCGCTGGATACGGCCGGCAAGCGCGTGCGCGGCGCGAAACGCCAGTTCGATGCGGCGCTGGCCCGGGGTGACGATGTGATGGACGCGATGGCGGCCTACCTCGGCGATCGCCTCGACGTGCCCGCCGCGGCCGTCATCAGCCCCGACTTGTCGCAGCTTTTGGTTGCGAGCGGTCTCGACGAAGGCGTGGCTACGGATGTCGCCGCCGCGATCGAGCGAGGCACGGCGGCGCGCTACGGCAGCGGGCAGGATCTGACCGCGGATGACGCGCGCGGTCTGGTGCAGCGTCTCGAAGCGGTGCGCTTCGGCGCGCGCGGGTGGCTGCCGTTGTTGCTGTTGCCGGTGTTGGCGCTGGCCAGCGGCAACCTGCGCGCCCAACAAGCGCAGGCCGTCGATGCGTATCGCCAAGGTGACTACGCGGCGGCCGATGCGGCATTCGAGCGCGCCTACCGCGATGATGGCAACCGAGTCTACTTGCGCGCCCGAGGCAACTGCTTGTATCGCATGGGCGACTTGCCGCGGGCCCGTTGGGCTTACGAGAGTGCTCGTGTCGCATTGCCGCGCGATCCAGAACTGCTAGCGAACTTGCGCCTGGTTCGCACCCGCTTGGAACTGCCCGAGCCAGATGGTGGCTTCGCAACCGAAGTGCGCCGCCTGCTCGATCTCTACACGCTTGGCGAGCGCACCTATGCGTGTTTGCTCTGCATGGCGTTGGCGGCCGGCTGCCTGGTGTTTGGCTGGCGGCGCGTTGGTTGGCGCTGGGTAGGGGCGATCTGCCTCGTGCCAGCAGGCATCCTGGCACTCGACGTGTTGTGGTTGGAGCCGAGTCGTGCGCCGCGCGCGGTCGCGCTGCAGAAGCTCTCGGTGACCGCCGAGCCGCGTGCCGGCATGGCTGCGGTCGCGACGGTACGGCCGGGCGCGCTGGTCAAGGTGCTCGGTGGCAGCAGTGGCGCGTTCTTGCGCGTCGATGCTTCGGGCCGCAGCGGCTACGTCGCTACGGATGCGGTTGCGATCATCGAGTAGCGCGCGTTGTGGTCGCAACGATCAGGGTGCGAGCAGCAGTTGCCACTCGCAGGCTCTAGCCAAGCATGCGCTTGGCGCGTGCGCCGATCAGTAGCACGATCCCGCCCAGCAAGATGAAGATGCCGGCGACGAGGTAGCGCAGCAGCCACTCGTTCCACAACAGGAGCAGGCCGAAACCGATCGCTAGAATGCCGATGATCAACAACAGTCTCGGCAGGTTCGGCGGAATCACCGACATGCCCGGCATGCCGCCGCCTTTCAAATTGATGTCCATTGCTTACTTCGCAGGTCCGCCGACGAGTTCGGCGAGGGGTCGTTCGTAGATGCGATACCGCCTGTAGGGCGTGCACCCGAGGGTTTGCAAGGGGCCAAGCATGTCGTGGTTGTCTTCGAGGATCCAGCTTGCTTCGCAGGCGTCAAAGCCGGCGTCGATGCCGTCGCTCATGACCCGGTGCATCAGCAGCATGTCGAGGCCGGTCTTGCGATATTCCGGAACCGCGCCAAGCGTCAGCACCCGGATCAGGTGCTTCTTCTTCATGGCGCGCAGGAACTTCCACCAGCCGAACGGCAACAGCTTGCCCTTGCATGCCTTGGCGCCGACGTTCGTGTCCGGGATCGCGAGCACGAACCCAATCGGCTCACCGTTCTTTTCGGCGATGTGCATCAGGCTTGGGTGGCAGACCTTCTTCAGGTCCTTCGCCTGGGCCAGGAACTCGCCTTCGGTCATCGGCACGAAGCCCCAGTTGCGTTCCCAGATGCGTTGGTAGAGATCCCAAAGGATGACGCACTCACGGTCGAATTGGCGCAGGTCGACGCGGCGCAAACTCATCCCGGTGCGCTTCTCGATGCGCTGGGTCAGTTTGTCCATGCGCGGCCGGTCCAGCGATTCGCTGGTGCCGTGCAGCGCCAGCAGGTCCTTGCACTTGTGCAGGCCGAAGCTCTCAATCCAGTCGCCGTAGATGGGTGGATTGTAGGGCATCATCATGACCGGTGGCCCAGCCTTGCCGTCGATCAGCAAGCCGCAGCGATAGTTGGTCGACATGTCGACCGGACCGCGCAACGCCACCGCGGAGCGCGCTCGGCACCACGTGGCTGCATGGGCGAGCAGGGCATGGGCAACTGCCTCGTCTTTGGCTTCGAAGTGTCCGAAGAACCCGATTTGGTCGCCGTGGAAGTCGTCGTGCAATGCGTCCCGACAGGTGCTGATTCGGCCGACACACTCCGAGCCGCGATAGGCAGCGAAGGCCTCGAACTGGGCGTGCTCGAAGAACGGGTTCTTGCTCGGTTCGAGCTGCCACGCCTCGGCGCTGGTGACCGGTGGCACGTAATGCGGGTCGCCACGGTAGAAGCCCCGCTGTAAGTCGAGGAATTGGCGTGCCGAGCGCACGGGGCGAATCGCCACATCAGGCGCCAGGTCTTTCCGCGGGGCGGTCATCCGGATAGAGGTTAGGGGATGACGTTCCCCGCCGCCACGCAGCACGCGCCAACAACCCGACGAAGTCGCCGCGGTAGCTGCGCGATCCTCGCGCTAATCGCCGTTTCTGCCTGCGGGACCGCGGCCAACAGCTATTCGCCTGGCCAGCTCGACGACGACCAGATGAACCGCGTAAAGTTGGTCGTCAAGGCGTTCGTTCTCAGTTACGACAACTATCCCGAGTTGCGCGACGAACTGCTGCAGGATCCGGTTGCGACCAAGTGGTTCATTCGCGACCTCGAGTCGAGGATCGTCAACGCTCGCAATGGCCAGGCGGAAATGCTTGGCGAAGAAAAGGTGCGCATCGATCGCGTCAAGGAAGCGACCAGGCAACGCAATACCCCGGCCGAATGGAATCTGCCTGGCCAACGCCCCGACAGCCGGGCGATCGCGCAGATTATCGAGATCGGCGAGCCGGCGGTCGACGTGGTCGTCAACGACCTCGCGCTGTCGCCACAGGAGTTTCTGCGCGGCATCGGCATCGAATTGCTGACCGGCATTGGCGATCCAGCTGTGCCGGCACTGTTGCAGCTGGCGCGTACCGGTGACCAGCAGCAGCAACGGGTCGCGGCGCGCGCGCTCGGCGAGATTGGTGCGGTCGGAGCGTCGTTTGAGGCGCTGCGCGAGTTGGCGCGTTCGCCGGAGTGGCGGATTCGCAGCGACGCCGCTAAGGGGCTGGCCAACGGTGGCGCTGAGGCGCGGGACTTGTTGATCGGCATGCTCGCGGACGAGGATCCGTTCGTGCGCCGCAAGGCTGGCGAATCACTCGCCGCCTACAAGGACCGCGCCGCTGCGACGGCTCTCGTTGACTACCTCGAGTCTTGCAAGACGGCCAAGGACTGGACTGGCGAACTCGCTGCGCAGAAAGCCTTACAGGCGATCGCCGGCAGCAAGGGACCGCGTGCGGCCGCCGCCTGGCGACGCTTTGCGGACGAAATGCCGTCCGGAGAAGACGGGCGCTGAGGGAGCTTTGCCTGCATGCTTAGGCAGTGCGCGTATCAGGCGGTTGATGCGCGGCGAAGCTGACCACGTAGACGTGATTGAAGTAGGGCTGCACAATACACATGGCTGACGAGTGGAAGATCCATCGCGACCGCGAGGGCTGTCAAAAGCCCGGTTGCCCTTTGCTGACCAGTAGGTCGTACTTTGCCGTTCTGGAATGGCTGCCGGTCGCGACCAAGAAGGATCCGGACACCGAGGTGATCACCTGCGTGCGCCGCGAGTTGTGCGACGCGTGCTTCCAAGATTACGAACGCAATTGCGACGCGGACAAGCCGCCGATCTTCTGGCGTGCGATGCGCAAGGTCGCCGGCAAGAAAGACCCGGTGCTCGACCTGCAGTCGCTGCGCATGCTGTTCGATCGCCTTGCTAACGTCGAGGACGATCGCGCTCGTGCGCTGCGCTACTTCTGCGCCCTGCTATTGCTGCGCAAGCGCGTGTTGAAGATGGCCAAGCCGAAGACGCGCGAGCAAGAACAGGCGGACCTGGTGCTGCGCGATCCGAAGATCAAGGACATGGAGCCGGTGTGCCTGGTTGCCCCGGCAATCGACATCAACGACCTAGGCGCGATCAAGGATGAGCTGCTCGCCATGCTGGGTGAGGGCTCCGAGGAAGAATCGGCCGACGCGGACGCCTAGGGCCCAGGCTCTCCTGGGGATCAGGCGTTCTGGGAATTAGGCGTTCTTAGGCCCTGGCCGTTCTAGGGCTCAGGCGCGTAGGGATCAGACGTCTGGGGCCAGTTGGCGCCTAGAGCTCAGTTGGCGCCTTGAGCCCAGTTGGTGCCTAGAGTCAGTTGGCGGGCGGCCAGCTTGCCAAGCCCAGCTCCTTTCGCGCATCCTCGAGCGTATGTAGCGGGATCTCCGCGCGTTCGGTTTCGCTCGCTTGTGCCAGCAAGTGGTTGGCGATGGCGCCGCAATCGGTGGCGTCTTTGATTGCGCCGACTGCCGCGGACAAGTAGCTCGCGAAGATCGCCAGCTCGATCTGTCGCGTTCCTGAGCGGTCGGCGTGCCACGTAGTCCGCGTCAGGGTCACGGCACGATGGCGGGCTTGCTGGGCGAGGTCGCCGAGATTCAGGTCGCCCGCGAGCGTGCCGCGTCGTTGCAGCTTGCGAGTGCCGATTTGCTCGACCACGCGCAGCGCCAGTTGGCAGCTCGCTTCCCGATGCATCGAATCGACCGCCAAGGTCTTTGCCAGAGTCTGCCAGGCGCGCTGCTGCCAGAGCGACTGTTGTTTGGCTTGCTCCAAGGCGCCCTTGACGAGGGCGACGTGTTCTTGCAGTTCGAACTGGCACATGTACGCCGCGGTGATGCTGCGTAGATCTCCGGCTTTGCTCGCTTCGGCAGCCAGGTCGTCGGCGGCTTCGAGCAAATGCTCGGTAGTCGTCATCGAAGCCTTGCCGGTCCACGGCGTCGTGACCTGAGCCTTGGTGTCGATTTGCAGGAGAGCTGCCTGCGCCCGCCGCTGGTTCCACGGGATGCTTGCGTTCTTGGCGCTGGCAACAAGCAGCGGCCGCGCCGCGACTTGATCGCCAAGCTCCAGCAGGATCAGGGCATTGCTCATGTCGAGCCATTCGTTTTGTCCGAAGGTTGCACGCGCCGCTGTCAGCAGTTCGTTGGCACGATCGAAGTCGCGGCGCTTGGCGGCGAGTTCGATATTGGTAGCGGCGAGACGCAGTGTGGGCGGGCGGCCGACGGCCTGCAGGTCGCGGCTTGCCAGGCGGATGTGTTCACCAGCGCGATCGTATTCGCCGAGGTAGAGCGCCAGGCGCGCGATGATGCTGTGAAGCTCGGGGCGTGGTTCGTCGTTCTGCCAGAGCAGCATCAACACTTCGTCGGCCCGAGCGTAGTCGCCGGCGCCAAGGTGACGCACACCGACCATCAGTCGCGCGCGCGCGTGATCTGGTTGCGCGGTCAGCGCCGCTTGGATTTCGCGTTCGACTGGTGGCGCTGGCACATCTAGCGATCGCAACATGGCGGCGGTGAAGACGAAGTCGTCGACGCTCGACTGCGCCGTTGCCGGAGCCGATTGCAGTGCCTCGACGGGGTCTCGTTGGTCGCCAATCGCGGCCACGGTCAGCAGGAGTCGCGGGAAGCTCTTGGTCTGCTCCAGCTTGTTGGCGAGTTGCGTCACGGCTTGCGCATCGTTCGCATAGTGCGCCAGGAACAGTTCGGCGACTATCGTGCGGGGTTGCGATCGCACCTTCGCATGGGCGTCCTTCAGTTGTGCGTCGATGCGTTGGTCGCGAACGGTGCGGCGGTAGCTCGTGTCGAGCTGGATCCGGTCGAGCAGCATGTCGCGCCGCAGCATCGACGTGGCGTGGTGTTCCGAGTCTTGGAATCGCTCGTCTGCCACTGCGGTTGCGTTGTCTCGCAGTTCGCGCAGGCGCTGTAGCGCGGGCGCTGGGCGGTCGGTGTCGATCAGTTGTTCTACCGCCGTGAATTGGCGTTCGAGTTCTTCGGCATTGCGCAGTTCGTAGCGCCACAGTTGCACCGCCAGCAAGGCGGCGGCGAGCACGCTCGTCAACAGGGTCGCGGTCTTGACGCGATGCCGCCGCGCCAGCTTGATGATGCGCGTGATCGTGCTCGGTGGCCGGGATTGGATCGGCAGGCCCTGGCAGTAGCGCTCGAGGTCTTCGGCGAACTCCAGTGCGTTGGGGAACCTGCGCGCTGGGTCCTTGTCCATCGCGCGGCGCACGATCGTGTCGAGGTCGCGATCACCGGTCTCAAGCGGCAGTGGCTCTGGGTCATGTACCAGGATCTGCCGCACGAGCATCTGTGGCGTCTCGTCATGGAACGGCGCGCGACCGGCCAGGCATTGGTAGATCGTGGCGCCGAGCGAATAGACATCGCCGCGCGGGTCCAGTGCCGTCGCGCCGCCGCGCAATTGCTCCGGCGGCATGTAGGCGAGGGTTCCGGGTGCCTGGCCCTCGGTCGTCAGGGTGAGGTCGACTCGGCCACGGGCGAGGCCAAAGTCCAGCACGTAGGCGCGATCGCCGTCGACTTGGATGTTCGCTGGCTTGATGTCGCGGTGCACGATGCCAACTTCGTGCGCGGCGTGGAGCGCGCGGGCGACTTGTGCGCCCAAGGCCGCGGCGTGTTGCGGTGTCGATGCCGTTGGCAAGCGATCCAGCGTCACGCCCGGCAGCAGCTTCATGACCAGGAAGACGTGGCCAGCTTCCTCGCCGGTGCCGTAGACGGGCACGATGTGCGGGTGATCCAGCGCCGCGGTGAGTTGCGCTTCGCGTTTGAAGCGCAGGCGGCGCAGCGGGTCGTCGGCCAACTCCTGCCGCAAGACCTTGACCGCGACTTCGCGATCGAGAGAGACCTGGCGGGCGAGGTAGACATCGCCCATACCGCCCGAGCCGATGCGTGCCTTCAGCTCGAAGTCTCCGAGGCGGTCGACCGGCAGTGGTCGACGCGGCGCAACTTCGGGCTTCGTTGCCGTCGCCGGCTCGACGCCCATCAGGGCATCGTGGCGTTCGAGCATCCCGCGGACACGGGCGAACAGGCGTTCGTCGTGGCCGCACAGTACCTCGAGGTCAGGTGCCTCGCCCGCTTGCTGTGCGTCGAACCATTGCTCGAGCACTGCCTCGATACGCGCCGGTTCTAGTCCTGAGTCCTCGGTTGGCACCGAATCCCTACCAAGGGGTCGGGAGGTTGATGACGACGCCGAACGCGAGCTCCCGGCCTGCGGGGGTCGCTACATCCAGGAAGTTGAGGTCTCCGTCGGCGAGTGCATACATTTCCGTCACCGCTGCAAACGGCAGCGTGAACTTGAGGCCTCTCGGGGTGTGGCCGGTCGGGGTTGCCTGCACCAGCGTGTAGATACCGGTGTTTTGGGGCACGACGACCCAGTAGGTCTCGTTGACGGAAACCGGGTCGGCAGCTTCGATCCAGACTTCCTCCGCGAACGGGCCGATGTACCACCAGGCCGGGATGTTGGTTCCCGTGCGCAGGCCGGGGACGCGGAAGTAGAAGTCCGGGTTGATCTCGGTGCTCATCGCGAGCAAGACGCTCTTGCTCTTTGAGATCGAGACGTTGTATGTCTGGCCACCCGAGTTGGCTGGCGGGGTTTGCAGCTCGACCAAGCAGCAGTTCAGGCTGAAGTTCGCCAAGCCTTGCTTGATCATCTCGACCATCTTGTTGATTTCGCCAGACATTGGCTCCATCACGTAGCCGGTGTTGGCGTGGTACTGATGAGCGAGCGTGTGGCGCACGATGTCCTCGGTGAGGAACAGGTTGTTACCGCCTTGCGCGGTTTCGGCTCCTTGCAGCCATCCCATCGAACTGGTTTGAGAGGCGGGGGTCGCGCCAACGGTGCCCCAGCCGGTTAGTGGCCAGTTGCCGCCAAGGGTCTGCGCGTAGTTGGTTTGCGCGGTCGACGAGACGTTGTTGATCTCGCTGATGGCGGACGCGATCACCGCTGCCGGGATCGTCGCGTTGACACTGGTGTCATACGCGGCAAGGGCGAACGTCCCGGGTGTGGCCAGGCGGTTACTGAGGTCTGCCGCCCAAACCGCGGGGTCTTCGTCGTAGGTCGTTGTCGGTAGCACGCCTTTGGCGAAACTGCTCCAGTAGCCGGTGTCATCATGCACGCTGACGTACGTGACGATCAGGCCGCGATTGAGAGAGGCGCCGTCGACAGGTGCCTTCGTTGTGGTCAGCCAGAGCTTGGACGGGGTCGATGGGGCGGCCTCGCTCGACTGGATGGTGACCGTGGGGATCTGCGCGATGGCAGAACCGGAAGCGGTCAGGGCGAGGGCGGCCGCGAGGAAAGCGCTAGGGAATCGAGTTAGACGAGTCATTGGATCGAGTGTTCGGTCAGGACCGGCGATAGTGATGTCCACAAGGTCCAATTGCGGCTCGATCGTAACTCGGAATCTCGAAGATTCTCGGGCTGCGCAGCTGCGACCGGTTCCAACGGGGGAGCTATAGGTCCCGTGCGAACGGCAGTTGCGGCACTGTCTGGGGACTCCATCACGAGGGCGGCGCTGGCGACGGCGGTGCCATTGGCCAGGTGGCCCGGCAGCCCAGTGGCCCGGCAGCCCATTTGGCCAGCAGCCCATTTGCCCAGCAGCCCATTTGGCCGGGAGCCCAGTTGGCCGAGCCCAGTTGGCCCGGCAGCCCAGTTGGCCTAGCGAAGCCAGCCGGCCCTGCTGGCCTGCTACTTCTTACCTAGCCAGCTGATGTCCCAGACGAACGCGTCGCCATCTTCGACTGCCGTGCGCACCGGCAGCAGCAGAGTCGCCTTCTTGCCGTCGCGGTCAGCTTGCACGCCCCGGCCGGTCGGCAGCACGCCCGATGTGATGACGTTGCCGGGGGCGGCGACTTCGAAGCGCAGCACTTCGCCGATCTCCTTGGTGCGGCCGGTCGGGTCGTAGGCCTTGGCCATCTCCTGGCGCATCTTTTGGTCGGGGACGAGGGTCTCGATCCATTTGGTCTTCGGGCCCCGTTGGATGTGGATCCGCATGCCGTGGCGATCGCCCTCAAGTTGCGGCGAGAACGTCACTTCGCCATCGCCGAGCGTGACCGTGCCGACCTCGGAGAAGGTGCCTTGGCTCGAGGTCAAGCCAGCCCGAATCGTCCAGTTGACACCCTTGGAGCGGTTTTCGGCGTCGGTTGCCTTGTCGATGGGCATCAGCGCGCGGGTCGTGATGGTACCCGAACCATCGGCCGCCAGCTTGACGTGCACACCGACCAGTTCGCTGCCAGAGCATGCGCACAAAGAACTTAGGAGCAGGAGCGACAGGAGCGAGTTGGTGCGCATGGTAGGGGGGCTCAGGGGTTGCCGCCGGCGGCGCCTGCAAATCGGCGTCGCGCGGACGGGCGGTTGTTCAACGGGCCTTTCGAAGGGTGCTTCGCAGGGTTCTTCGAACGATGCCACTGGAGCGACGCCACCGCCACGCCCACTCGATGCCTTCGTCGACAGTTTTTTTCTGCGCGCCGGATCTCTTGTCGGGGCCGGGACTGGTGCTCTCACCGTAGTCCTGCCCCTATAGAGTGTGGCGTCAGCGGGGTGATGGGGGTGAGTGGTGGTTAAGGGTGGTCGAGGGGTGGTGGCTCGTGGTTGACAGTGGTTTCGACGGCGCTAGAGTTCCACGTGACAAGGGCGCAGGGCGCGACCCGATTTCAGCACGATGGCCACTTACTTTGGCAGTTCGGAACACGGAGTGGATGACAAAGGCAGGATCACCCTGCCGGCGCGCATCCTCGACGAGCTTCCGAAGAGCCAGTGGAAGTTCCACATCACCGCTGGACTTGACCGCTGCCTGCTCCTGCATGACTCCGAGGGGTTCCAAGAACTTGTCGACCAGATCGGTCGAGCTGTGCCTGGCAGCCGGGCTCACCGAGCGCTGTGTCGTCGTTTTCTTGGTCATTCCGTTGAGGTCGTGCCTGATGGCAACCGGCGCATTCGTGTGCCCGAGCCATTGCTCAAGTATGCGGGGCTCGCAGCTAGTCAGCCCGTCACCCTGGTAGGCACCGGCCGAGTTACAGAACTCTGGTCACCGTCGGTCCTGGATGTGGCGCTGGCCGAAGCGAGTCCCGAAGAAGAGCAGCTCTTTTCTAGCTTGGTTGGTTCTGCCACTCCATCGATTACCTCGGATCCGTAGTGACGAAGATCGTCACCCGGTCAAGGTGGTCACGCTGCGATAGGCGTCGCAGCGGGGCTGGCGTGACGTGTCTTCGCTCCCTCGGTCAAGGGGCGCGTTTTTTGCGACTGCTGTGGGGCGGTCCAAGGGATGTAGCGCAATGAATGCGGACACTAGCGCTAGTGGCGACGACGGTGAAAGCCGCGGGAATAGGCCCCCGTTGCATTTGCCGGTGTTGCTGCAGCCTGTGTTGTCGATCCTCGAACTCCGCTATGGACTCGTGGTCGTCGATGGAACAGTTGGAGCTGGTGGTCATGCGGTAGAGATATCGCTGGCCATCGGCCCCGACGGTGTTGTGGTGGGACTCGACCGTGATCGGGAGATCCTGGTCGCGGCGCAGGAAGCTTTGGCGGATGCCAAGGAAGCCCGCGCCGGGGCCAGTTTCTCCCTTCACCATTCTGCTCACGCCAGAATGCGCGAGGTCCTGTTGGGTGCCGGTCAGCCCCAATGCGATCGCGTGCTCCTCGATCTGGGAGTGAGTTCCCTGCAGTTGGACCAACCCGAACGAGGGTTTTCCTTCATGGTCGACGGGCCGTTAGACATGCGAATGGATGCGGACGCACCACTGACAGCAGCTCAGTGGTTGGCGAAAGTGTCTGAGGTCGACTTGGCCAACACGCTCTACCAGCTGGGGGAAGAGCGGTTTAGCCGTCGCATTGCGCGCCGCATCGTCGAGACGCGTTACAAGACGCCAATCCTTCGCACCAGCCAGCTCTCCGAGTTGGTGGTCTCCGCGTTGCCCGGCAACAAGAGGCATGGCCGGATTCACGCTGCGACCCGCACGTTCCAAGCAGTGCGCATGGCGGTCAATGACGAGATGGGGGAGCTCGAACGCGGCATGCAAGCTGCGCTCGACAGTCTGTCGCCCGGCGGCCGTTTGGCCGTGATCTCGTTCCACTCCATCGAGGACCGGTTCGTGAAGCACTGGATGCGCGCGAACATGGACGTCGTTACCAAGAAGCCGATTATCGCGACTCCAGCCGAAGCCAAGCAGAACCCGCGTTCGCGCAGTGCCAAGCTTCGTTGTGCGGTCAAGCCGGAGATAGCAGTATGAAGTGGCTCATCGCAGGGTTGTTGTTCGCGTTGGCGGTAGGGCTCGCTGTGGGGACAGCGGCTATCCGGGCTGAGAACGTGGTCGTGCGCCGCACCGTCGAGCAGCAATATCTCGCGATCAATGATCGCCAGAAGGAACTGGATCGCCTGTGGTTCCAGCGGCTTCAGTCGATCTCACCCGAGCGCCTCGCAGAGATGCACAACCAGTGGTTGCAGCGCGAAGGTCAACGCCGCGAGGGGCGGGTGCAATGAAGGCTGGCGAACTGTTGCGGATCCGCGTTGCCTTCGGGGCGCTGGGTGCCGTACCGGTGTTCCTAGCTGGTTGGCTCGGTTGGTTGCAGGTCGCGCAGGCGGGCACGATCCATCGTCGCGACGGCACGTCGTTGCCGTTGATCGCGAAGACCGCAGATCGCCAGGGTTGGAAGACCGAGACGATCCCGGCGCCGCGCGGTTCGATTGTCGATCGCAACGGCAAGACGCTTGCCGCCGATCGTGCAACCTACGAAGTGCGGGCTACGGTTCGTGCGCCCAGAAGCGTGCGCGAGGACATGACGGGGTTCCGGCCGTGGGTCGATCGGCTGGTGGATCATATCGCGTACGCTTTGGTTGCCGATCCCGGCCTTGAAGCTCGCGACGAGCTGTTTGCCAAGCACAGGAAGCGCTTGGCGGCGGCGTTGCATCGTTCGTGGCGCAGCGACCAGCTACCGACATCGGGTGCCTGGCCAGAGGGCCACAAGCGCAGCGCGGATTGCCTGGTGTCGGTAGGGATCGATCGCCTGGCGGTGATCGATGCGTTGCGCTCCTGCCATATGGGGGAGGACTATCCGACGCTGATCATGCACTTCCTGCATGGCTACCGCCGGGTGTATCCCGACCGCGAATTGACGCACGGCATCGTCGGCCACCTCAACTCGTTCAAGACGCAGGTGCCGACAGGCGGGGTCAAGCTGGAGACCGTTGGGGTTGTTGGGCTCGAGTCGTTCTTGGCGCTCGAGCCACGCGAAGGAGGTAAGCGTCGTTTCCTCGCCGACGGGCGTCGTCGCCCTTACTTCGTTGCTCCGGTCGAAAACCCGCCCAAAGGTGCGGTGATGCATTCGACGATTGACCTTGAACTGCAGCGAGCTGCGGTGCGTGAGTTGACGGCGAACTGCGAACAGGAACTGCACGACAGCCCGGGGAAGTATCCAAAGTGGGGTGCTCTGACTCTCGTCGAGATCGCCACTGGCGATGTGTTGGCAGCTGCTTCTTGGCACCGCGGCGATGCACCCGCGCAAGCACGCCCGTTCACTCCATACCAAAGCCTGTTTGAGCCGGGCTCCATCGTCAAGCCGCTGGTGCTCAGCTACGCGCTCGAGGTCGGCGCTCTCGATTGGGCGCAGGAATACGACTGCAACCCGCGGCATGCGACCTACAAGAAGGTGATCGCTGGCTTGGGTCGCCGCAAAGGCGTTTCGGATGATCACGACTGTGAGGTCTTGACGCCGCACGGCATCCTGGTCAACAGCTCCAACATAGGTGCCTCGTTCATCGGCTTGCAGTTGTCGCGCCCGCAATGGCAGGACTACATGTTGGGTTATGGCTTCGGCCAATCGCTCGGCTTGAACCTTCCCGGTGAGTCACGCGGCGGCAATCACCGCGATTCGTTCTTGGCCAAGACACCCTTGCGCCGGTTCCGCGCCAACAGTGCGATCTCGTTCAGCTTCGGCTACGAGATGACGACGACGGCAATGCAGGCCGCACGCGCGTACTTGCGCATGTTCCGCGGTCTTGGCGCCGAGCTGCGTCTGGTCAAGGCGCTCGAGATCGATGGCGAGTGGCATGATGTGCCCGCCAAACAAGATACAGCTCCGCGCTACCGTGCTCAGGTTCTCGACGCGGTTCGTCGGGCCATGGTGGATGTTGTTGACAACGATCCACATGCAACCGGCCGCTTCGTGCACCAGTTGCTGCAGAAGGAAGCTGGCGTGGACCTGCACGGCCTAGTCGGCGGCAAAACCGGCACTGCGGTGAGCCCAGTTCGTTTGCTGGATGGCACGCAGGCGACCATGCGCAACGCGAGCTTCGTTGGCTTCTTGCCTGCGGACAATCCGCGTTGGCTCGCGGTGTGTGTTCTTCAGAGCGATGTTGTTTCGCGATTCACTGGCGGCAGGTATGCTGCGCCCCCAGCAGTCAAGCTGTTGCTCCAATGCCAAAAGCAATTGGAGCGGCTGCCGCTGCGCCAGGAATCGCAATTCCGTTCGGGTGGTCAGACCCGGCACGCTCCCTCGGGAGTGGATCTTCGATCACCTGGTTCTTCAGGCTGGAACACGCCGGTTGGGACCGACGTTTCCAGGGATACTCGTTAGGCGGTTCATGACTGATTTGGCTTTCCCATCCGGGCTCCCGTCTGGTCAGGGGTTCGTGCGTTTGCGCGAACTTCGCGACTGCTTGCAACCTCGTGAAGTGATGCATTGGCGTGATCTGGCAGTGGACGGATTGGCGTTCCACTCTGCCGAGGTGCGCCCGGGCAATCTGTTCTTCGCGATTCGCGGCACCAAGAACGACGGCACGGTCTTCGCCCAGCAAGCGATCGCGCGCGGCGCCGTTGCCATTGTTGCCGAGGAACCGCTGTCCTTGTCGGTGCCGGTTTTGGTTGTCGACAATGTGCGTGAGGCGCTGGCCGATGCGGCGCGCTTCTACTATCGCGACCCCTCCAGGGCGATCTCGGTGGTTGGCGTTACCGGCACCAACGGCAAGACCACGACGGGGCACTTGATCCGCGCGTGCTTGCAAGCGGATCGTCGTCAAGTGGGGCTGATCGGCACCATCGCGTACGAGTTTGGCGGTCGTCGCATTCCCGCTTCCAACACGACGCCAGATCCCGTGCGCATCCACGGCTACCTGCGCGAGATGGCGGACCGCTTTGCGAGCGCGTGTGTGATGGAAGTATCCAGTCACAGCCTCGATCAGGATCGCGTCCGCGGTGTGCACTTCGCGGTTGCTGTGTTCACCAACCTGTCGCAGGATCACCTCGATTACCACGGCGACATGGGGTCGTATCTGCAGGCCAAGGCGCGCTTGTTCCGGTCGCTCCGTCCGGGGGCGACCGCCGTGCTCAACCGCGATGACCCAGCGTCGATCGCGATGGCCGAAGAACTCGAGACCGGCGTCAACATCATGTGGTACGGCATGTCGCCCGATGCCGACATCCGCGCCGAAGACATTCAGCCCGGCCCCGACGGCACGCGCTTGCGCATCGTCATGCCCAATGGCGCGGCCGAGTTGTTCCTGCCGATCGTTGGTTCGCACAACATCGAGAACGCGTTGGCGGCCGCGGCGACCGCTTTGGCGCTCGGCGCAAGCGAGTTGACAGTCGCATCCGCGCTCGAAGATGCACGCGCGGTTCCCGGTCGTTTGGAATTGGTCGAGGCACCCGGTGGCGTGATGCGCGGGGGACGCGTGCGCACGTTTGTGGACTACGCCCACACTCCGGACGCGTTGGACAAGGTTTGCGCGACGTTGGCGGACGTCTGCGAGGGCGACCTGCACGTTGTGTTTGGCTGCGGTGGCGATCGCGATCGCGGCAAGCGCGCACCGATGGCTCAGGCTGTTGCTCGCCACGCGCGCTACGCCTATCTGACCAGCGACAATCCGCGCAGCGAAGACCCCGCCAGCATCATTCGTGACATGGTCGAAGGCCTAGATGGTGGCGGCACTGATGGTGGCAGAACTGATGGCGGCGGTATCGACCCGAAGACTGGCGAAGGCCGCGAGCGCTCTTGTGATCTGTTTGAGGTGATCGATCGCGCCGAAGCCATTCGCCTCGCCTGTCGTCAGGCCAAGCCCGGCGACACGGTATTGATCGCGGGCAAGGGGCACGAGACCTACCAGGTATTCAAAGACAGCGTCATTCCGTTCGACGATCGCCTCGAAGCGGGGCGTGCGTTGGCGGCAAGGGAGGCCGGATGGTTGCACCGATGAAGAGTGCCTTGCGGCAGACTGCTGCGGCATCTGCTGACGATTCTACTAACCAGTCTGGCGGCCATTCGGGTGGCGCCGTCGCGCGCGTCGCGGCTAGCACCCGACCCGCGCGCGGTTGGTTTACCGCTCGCTCGGTCGCCAAAGCGGTCCGCGGCGAGGTTGTGCAAGGCGGAGCCACCGGCAACGGTGTCAGTACCGATACACGTCGCGACTGCACCGGACAGGTGTTTGTTGCGCTGCGCGGTGACAATCACGATGGCCACCGGTACCTGGATCAGGCTTTGGCGCAAGGTGCCGTTGGCCTGGTTGTGGATCGCCAGTTCGAACTCGAACCGTTCTTGCAGGCCGTGATGCGCGCTGGTCGCGTGTCCGGCCGTCGCGAACCGTTTCTCGTGCAGGTCGCGGATACCGGTCAAGCATTGATGGATCTAGCCACCGAGCACCGCCGTCGCCATGGCGCGAAGGTCATTGGCATTACTGGATCGTGTGGCAAGACGTCGACCAAAGAGTGGCTTGGTGCGGTGTTGGCGTCGGCGATGCCGACGGTGCGTTCGCCCGGTAGCTACAACAACCAGATCGGCGTGCCGTTGACGTTGTTTCAGCTGCAGCCGGAAACACGCGCGGCGGTCGTCGAGATCGGCACCAACGCACCAGGTGAGATCGCCCAATTGACCGCCGTAGCGCAGCCGGACATCGGCATCGTGACCTGTGTCGCGCCGGCGCATCTCGAGGGCCTCGGGTCGCTCGATGGCGTTGCGCGCGAAAAGGCTGCGCTGGTGCAGGGGTTGCCTGAGGACGGTCTCTGTGTGTTGAACGGTGATGATGCCGCATGCCGCGCCATGGCCGAATTGACTTCGGCGGACGTCGAGTTCATCAGCGTGCACCGCGAGACCGATTGGTTTGCGACCGACGTGCAGTTCCATGCGCTCGGCACGACGTTCTTGCTGCAGGGCGTACGGCCCGTGACGTTGCCGCGCCTCGGCACGCACAACGTCTACAACGCGCTGGCGGTAATTGCCGCGGCGCACCGTCTCGGCGTTCCCGAAGAAGTGATCTTGCAGCAGTTGGGTTGCGTGCCGTCGGCGGCGCGTCGGCTTGAGCCCAAGACTGCTGGCGGTGTGACGATCTTTGACGACACCTACAACATGAACCCCGAGTCGGCCCGCTCTGCATTGCAAGCGATGGCAGGGCTGCGTTCGGGTGAGCTCGATGCCTCGGGGCAGCGTGGCCGTTCGATCGCCGTGTTTGGCGCGATGCTCGAGTTGGGTGCCGACAGCGTGCCGCTGCACCGCCGCTTGGGTGAGCAGGTGTTCGCCAGTGGCCAGGAATACTTGATCTGTGTTGGCACCGACGCTCGGCCGATCGCCGAAGGTGCGTTGGCGGCTGGCATGGACGCTGCCTCGGTAGCCTTCGCCGACGACATCCATGCCGCGCAGAACATGTTGCGCGGCTTGTTGCGTCCGGGTGACCGTCTGCTGTGCAAAGCATCGCGTCGCGTCGCGCTCGATCGTCTGGTGGATCGCCTGTTGGTGGATCTATCCGAAGGCGACGCCGGCAAGTCGGGGGATGGGCAAGCTGATGATGGGCAAACAGCGGAGTCCACCAACCAATGATCCACTGGCTGGCGCCCTACCTGTTCTCGGAAGATGTCTGCCGACTGCTCGGCTACATCTCTGTCCGGGCTGGGGGTGCCGCTGTTACGGCGTTTTTGTTGGCGATCGTCATTGGCCCGATGGTCATCCGTTGGCTGACACGACAAGGCGTCGCTGAGCGCATCGATGGAACCGGGTCGCAGAAGCTCGAAGAGCTGCACAAGGACAAGGTCGGCACGCCGACGATGGGCGGACTGTTCATCATCGGCTCGATCCTGGTGTCGGCGGCGTTGTGGCTGCGGTTCGATGGCATCCACCGCTTCTCGTTGCCGGCGTTAGTGCTGGTTGGAGGATTTGCCGCCGTCGGATTCTGGGACGACTGGGTCAAGTTGAAGCAAGGTCAGTCGGGCGAGAAGAAGCGCGGCATCAGCAAGCGTGAGAAGCAAGGCGCGTTGACGATCATCGCGCTGTTGATTGGCCTGTGGCTGATTGGCCCCGCGGCCTTGCAAGCGGGGCAAGGTGGTCCGCACCTCTACATCCCGTTCGTCAAGGACTTCGGCGTGGACCTCAGCGTCTGGTGGGGCGTGCCATTCTTGGCGCTGGCCGTGCTCGTGCTGACCGGTGCTGCCAATGCCGTCAACCTTACCGATGGGCTCGATGGGCTCGCGGCTGGTTGCGTCGCGACTTCGGCGATTGCCTATGCGGCGATCACCTACGCGGTTGGCCGCGTCGACTGGTCCGAATACTTGTTGGTGCCGCACGTCGCCGGAGCGGGCGAAATGGCGGTGCTGATGGCGGCATTGTTAGGCGGCACGCTGGGCTTCTTGTGGTTTAACGCGGCGCCGGCGCTCGTCTTCATGGGCGATGTTGGCAGCCTTGGGTTGGGTGGGGCTCTCGCCTACGCGGCGCTGGTCAGTCGCACCGAACTCGTGCTGTTTGTGGTCGGTGGCGTATTCGTCGCCGAGGCCGTGTCGGTGATTCTGCAAATCGGATCGTTCAAGCTGCGCGGCAAGCGCATCTTCCGATGCGCGCCTTTGCATCACCATTTCCAGTTCGGTGGCATGCCCGAGACTCGCGTCGTTGCCCGTACGTGGATCGTTTCGGCCCTGCTCGCCATGTGCAGTCTCCTACTCTTCAAGGTGAGGTAGTCAGAAGATGACTGCGATCCCACGACGAGCGGCTGCGGAATCCAAGTCCTCGGATCATGTGCGCGAACTCGATTGGCTGATGCTGGTCGTCATGGCGCTTTGCTGCCTGGGTATGGTGATGGCTGTTTCCGTGCGCGGTTCGCAGCTCGAAGCTGGCCCGATGGCGATCATGAAGACGCAGGGCCTCAAGCTGTTGATGGGCCTGGTCGCATTCATGGTTTCGGCGTTGACGCCGATCCGGGTGATCCGACGCGCCGCGATCCCGGTGTTCCTGTGTGCGGTGGTAGCGTGTTTGTTGCCGCATGTCCTCAATGGCTCGTCGCACGGCGCCGCTCGCTGGATCCACATCGGTAGCCAGCAATTCCAGCCGGTAGAACCCGCTCGGTTCTTCTTGGTGCTGGCCGTGTCCTGGTTGCTAGCCCGTGCCGGAACCGGTTTGTCGAGCTTCCGACGTGGCTTCTTGCCTGCGATTGGGTGCGCGATGTTGCTGGCACTTGCGCTCGCGACCCAACCCGACAACGGCAACGCGTTGCTCGCCGTGATGCTGGCTAGTTGCCTGGCATTGGTCGCTGGCGTGCGCTTCCTGCACTTCGCGCCGTTTGCGGTGTCTGGTCTCGCCGTGATGATCTTGCTGGCGACCCAACACGACTACGTGCGTCGCCGCATCGAAGGCCTGTTCCAGATCACTCCCGACTCGCAGGTCGGCCTCGGCTTGATTGCCGTCGGTTCTGGCGGCGCGTTTGGTCGCGGCCTCGGGCAGGGCTGGATGAAGATGAACTACGTGCCAGAAGCGCACAACGACTTCGTATTCGCGATCATCGCGGAAGAGTTCGGCTACTTGGGATCGATGTTCGTGCTCGGCTCGTTCACGATCTTCGGGTATGTGTGTTACCGACTTGTGCGACAAGTGCGGGATCCATTCCTGCGCTACGTCGTCTGCGGTTATGCTTTGATGGTCTGCATGCAGGCAGCTGTGAACCTACTCGTGGTCAGCGGGTGGGCTCCAGCGAAAGGTATCGACTTGCCGTTCGTCTCGACGGGCGGAACGAGTCTTGTGTTTTGTTTGGCGGCGGTGGGTTTGATCGGTAACGCAGTGCGCGCAGATCGCGCCGAGTCGTTCCGTACCGCCGACGAATTGGTTACTTGATGCGGATCCGAAAGGATCGGAGGGTGTGATGGGTCAACTCGAAAAATACGGACTCTATGTTCTGTGCTTGGTCATCTTCCTAATTCTAGGGGTGACGATTTGGGGCAATCCCGACACGCCGTCTCCTCAGCAGAGGAACGAATCGGTGCCGATGCGTGTGAACGCCGGTGGCACGTCGTTGGCCGGCATGCTGCCCGGCAACGGTGCGGCCAGGTCAGGTCGTGAGAGCTTGGACGACAATCGTCGCGACAACGGTAGCTTCAACAACAGTAGCTTCGGCGACAACATCCCCGGAAACATGGTGGGGAACATGTCAGGCAACAACATGTCAGGCAACAATATGTCAGGCAACAACACGTCGGGCAACATCGTGCAGTCGCTGCTACAGCCGAAGCCGCGCCCGAAGCCGCGCCCGTGGTCGACCCCGGTTGGCAATCGACCACAGCCGGCAATCAGTAGTGGCCCCGTCGTTCGCACGCCAGATCCGGTGAAGCCGGCTCCGGTCACGCCGCCGCCGGTCACGTCATCGCCGGTTGCGAAGACGCGAACCTACACGGTCAAGAGCGGCGACTACCTCGGCCGCATCGCGCAGAAGCAGTTGGGCAGCGCGCGCTTGGTCGGTCGCATTCGTGACTTGAACACGGGCCTCTCAGACAAGCTGAAGATCGGTCAAGTACTGATCCTTCCGGCCAGCAGCAGCCCGAGTGTTGCGGCCGCGTCGGGCGCCTACCGCACCTACACGATCAGCAAGGACGACACCTTCGAGGGCATCGCCAGGCGCGAGTTGAAGGCTGCTAGTCGCGTTCGTGAAATCCAGCAACTGAACCCAAACGTCAACCCGCTTCGGCTGATGCCCGGCAAGAAGATCAAGTTGCCGCTTAAGTAGTGGTCAAGCCGACCGGACGTGTTTGCCTGGTCAGCGGCGGCACTGGTGGGCATCTGATGCCCGCACTGGTGCTCGCTCGTTCGATGCAGGAGTCAGGCCATGAGCCATTGCTCGTGACCGAGGGCCGCGATGTCGAGCGAGAGCTTGTGCGTCGCGAGCTGCCCGACATTACGTCGGTCGAGGTTCCGCGCAGCGGCCGGTCGCTTGGCAGTCTGCCGGTGTGGTTGCTGCGCGCGACGATTTCGGCGCGTCGCCACCTGCGCAAGCATCAAGTCAAAGGCGTCATCAGCACCGGCGGTCGGGCCAGTGTGCCGGTCGCCATCGCCGCGAGAAGTCTGCGCATCCCGTTGTTCTTGCTCGAGCAGAACGCGGTGACGGGCCGTGCCAACCGTTGGCTCTTGCCGATGGCCAAGCGCATGTATGTCGGATTGCCTGGGGCTGGCGAGCACCATCCCCGCGGCAAGTTTACCGGCACGCCGTTGCGCAGCGGTTTCGGCCGCGTCGATCGAGAAGACGCGCGACGGTCGTTGGGCCTGCAGGCCGACGTGCCGGTGGTCTTGATCACTGGCGGCAGCCAAGGTGCGCGCGTCCTCAATGAAGTTGTGCCGGCGGCGCTGCAGCGGGTGCAAAGCAAGCTGCAGGTCATGCACTTGTCGGGTCTCGGCAACGACGCGGCGGTGCGCCATCGTTATTCTGAAGTGGCCCGCGACAATGTGGCCCATGTACGCGCGGTCGCTGCCGACATGGATCGCTTGTTCGCCGCTGCGGACCTCGTCATTTGCCGCGGCGGCGGCACGACCGTCGCCGAGTTGATGGCGGTTGGACGTGCTGCGATCATCATTCCGTATCCGCACCACAAGGACCGTCAACAGCTGCACAATGCGCGCGTGCTGGAAACGGTTGGCGCGGCCATCATTCAAGAAGAGCGCGACCTCGACCAAGATGCGTTGACGCAATTGCTGGAAGGCATGCTCGCGGAGCCGTCGCGGTTGCGGGCGATGGGCGATCGAGGGCGCAAGTTGCGCCGGCTCGATGCCGCCGAGGCCATCCTCGATGATGTGCATGACGTGCTCGCGTCACTCGCGCTCCAGCACGTTTCTGGTGAGCCGGCATCGCAAGACTTGGCAGCCGGTTCTCAGGCCGGTCTCGCGCAGGCTGGTCAGGCGCCGAAAGGCGGCAGCCTGAAGCTCGCCGGTGATCATCCCGTGAGTCATCCGGGGCCGCCTCCAGCCAATCGAGAGCGGGGTGCTGCCGCCCGCCGGGGAGGCGTTGCTTGAGCACTACGTCGCCGATGCCAGCTCCCGAATCCGGACCGCCAAAGTCGGTCGAGCCTGCTCTTGCAGCGCCGGTCGCTGAGCCAGCCGCTCCCGAAGGCATCGCCGGCACGAGTTTCGGTTCGCGTCGGTTCCACTTTGTCGGCGTTGGCGGCTCGGGAATGAGTGGCCTGGCGCGGTTGCTTGCCGGAGTTGGCGGCATCGTCAGCGGCAGCGATAGTTGCGGTGGGGCAGTCGTCGATGGGCTCGCCCAAGAGGGTCACGATGTTTGGGATGGCTGCCAACCGGATCGTATTGAAGGGGCCGATGGCTATGTCATCCGCAGTGCCGCCGTGCCGCTCGCCGACGTCGAAGTGCAGCAGTGTGTTCGCCAAGGGTTCACCTCGTTGCTCTACGCCGAGGCCGTCGGCCGGCTCAGCGAAGGCCGCCGCACGTTGGCAATCGGTGGCACCCACGGCAAGACCTCGACGACCGGCTTGACGGTTGCTGCGTTGCGCGGCGCCGGCCGTGACCCGTCCCACCTGATTGGCGGCGAAGTGCCAGAACTCGGCGGCAATGGCCACGGTGGCAAGGGTGCTGGTTTCGTCGTTGAGGCGTGCGAGTTCAATCGCAGCTTCCACAACCTGCGTCCGTTCGGCGCCGCCATCCTCAACCTCGATCACGACCACTTCGATTGCTATCCGTCGACCGACGAGTTGATCGAAGCGTTCGCTGGCTACCTGGCGCGAGTTCGTCCCGGCGGCACGGCTTTGGTCGAAGAAACAGTGCCGAAGGCTGTGCTGTCGAGTCTGCGCAACGACGTGCAAATCCTGACTGTTGGCTCCGGACTGTGGGCGGACATCCGGGCCGTCGATGTGGTCGAGAAGCTTGGCTGCTTCTCGTTTGATCCGGTGTTGCTCGGGGAACGGCTGCCGCGCGTCAACATGTCGATGGTGGGCCGCCACAACATGATCAATGGCATGTTCGCGCTGGGCTTGGCGCACATTGCCGGAGCCGATATGGCTGGCGCCTGCCAGGGCATTTCAGGTTTCGGCGGCGTGCGTCGTCGCTACGAAGTGCACGAAGGTCCCGATGGTGGTGTGTTGGTCAACGACTACGCGCACCACCCCGCCGAGATCGAAGCCGTTCTCGGAGCGTCGCGCCGGCGCTTCCCGGGGAAGAGGTTGCTGGTGGTGTTCCAACCGCATCAATACCAGCGCACCTTGTTCTTGTTGGACGCCTTCGCGGCAGCGTTGGCCGAGGCCGACACCGCGCTGGTCGCCGAAATCTACGGTGCTCGCGAGACCGATGAGATCATGGCGTCGGTCAGTGCCGGCGATCTCGTCAACGGCGTGCGTGAGCACGGTTGCGATGCTCACTATGCGGGGCCGGTCGTTGGTCTCGCGGAGGTTGTTGCCAAGCACCGTCGCGCCGGCGATGTTGTCATGGTGCTCGGCGCTGGCGATATTGACACGGCAGTTGCGGACATTGTTTCTGGCATCTGAGTTGTTGGTTTCTGAGATGTTGGTCTCTGAGTGTCCGAAATCTGAGCGTGCCCGAACCTGAAGCCCCATCCTTCGCGCGAACAACCAACGGCGTGTCATCCCCGCCAGTCTCATCTCCTGCAGTCTCATCTCCTGCAGTCTCATCTCCGGCAGTGTCACCTCCCGACTACCAAACCTTGTTCGCCGCCTTGCATGGCGCTGTTCGTTTGTCGGTGCCGCTCGCACCGATGATGCACTTGCGCATCGGTGGCCCGGCCGACTGTTTTGTCGAACCCTTTGGTGAGCAGGATGTCGCGCTCGCTATCCGCACCTGCCGCGAACACGACCTGCCGCTGCACATGCTCGGCGGTGGTAGCAACATCCTGTGTGCCGACGCGGGCGTGCGCGGAGTCGTGGTGCATCTCGGTAACCTCAAGCGCATCGTGCGCGAAGGCAATCGCGTCACGGTTGGCGCTGGCGTGACGTTGCCGAGTTTGTTGCGCGCCACCAAAGAGGCAGGTCTCGCTGGCCTGGAAAAGCTGACCGGTATTCCTGCCGAGGTCGGTGGTGCCGTTGCGATGAATGCCGGCACCCGCGATGGCGAGACGTTTGAGCATCTGGTGTCCCTGACGGTTGTCGAACCCGATGGCCGCCTCGGAATTCGCGCTCGCGAAGACCTCTCACCGCGTTATCGCGATGGTCAGTTGGGCGGAGCCACGGTGGTGCAAGCGACGTTCGAGCTCGAGCCCGACAGCCCGGAGGCGATCTTCGAACGGTTCTCCGCATCACTGCAAGCGCGCAACAGGAGTCAGCCGGTCACCCAGCGCAGCGTTGGCTGTGTCTGGCAAAACCCTGATGGCGACGCCGCGGGCCGCCTGGTTGAGGCTGCCGGTTGCAAAGCGATGCGTGTCAACGGCATCCAGGTCTCCGACAAGCACGCTAACTATTTCGTCAACGACGACACTGGCACTGCGGCGGACTTCGTCGCGCTGATGGATCAAGTCCGTAATCGGGTCAAACAGAAGTGTGGCGTCGAACTTGAGCCAGAGGTGAAGTTCTGGGGATTCCCTGACCCTTCCCGGTCGTGACTGGCTCGTCTTCGGACTAAGTTGTGCTTAATGACGCGGAGCGATCCGCACGACGTCGATAGAGTTGGTTCACACGAGGTAGCTGAATGACCCCAGACTCAGAAGTCCGAATCGAATTCAAAGGCCGTCACGACCACATCACCGAACGCATGCAGGAGCATGCGACCAAGAAGCTTGCGCGACTTGGCCGGTTTGAAGACTTGCTCACGCGAGTCGAAGTGGTGGCGGATCACGCTCACGAGAACCCAGAGATCGAGTTGATCGTGCACATGAGGAAGGGCGCGCCGCACATCGCAAAGGATCGCGGCGAGTCGTTCTCTGGAACGATCGACATGCTCGTCGACAAGATGGAAGCCCAGTTGCGCAAACTGCATGACAAGTTGACGCACCACAAATTCCCCGATGCCAAGGAAGAGCGGGCTCGCATGGCCGAGTCCCACGAGCCTCCGTCAAATCGCGACGAAGAAACGTTCGAAGACGCCGTGCGCAAGACGCTCGACGATTAGGCCGCTCCCAGGCTCCCAGCTCCCAGGCTCCTGGTTCGCGCAGCTCAGCTGGGGTGCTCGGCGACTGGTTTGCTTGGTCACTGGGTTTGCTTGGTCACTGGGTTTGCTCAGTCACTGGGTTTGCTCAGTCACTGGGGTTTGCTCAGTCGCTGGGGCTTGCTTAGGCCAATGGGCTGGGCAACTGTGCAATCCGCCACTTCTTGGTTGGGCTCGCGGGTCGCTTGTCGACTGCGAGCCACGCTGAGATCCCAGCTGGATGAGGTGACCCTGGGCCCCTTGGCATAGGCGGGCTGGCTCATTTGTGCGCAGCGATTCCTGAAGAGTCGCGCCTGTTTCCGCTCGCAGCTGCCGGGATCCTACAAAGACCCGCCTGTTTTCGGGCACAACGACCGTTGCGTCGGGACAGTGCATTCCGCACACTCCTCGCCCCATGATTCGCAACCTGGTCCAGTCCAGCGCAATGATCAGCGAGCTTGCAGCCACTACCAAAGAGGCTGCACTGAAAGAACTGCTCGCTGCTGCCGGAGTCGCCGGCGCATTCCCTGAGTCGGCGCATAAGGCCCTCGGCAAACGTCTGTCTGATCGTGAGGCGATCGGCTCGACTGGCCTAGGCAACAGCGTTGCCGTACCCCACGTGAAGGGCGAGGAAGTCCGTGGCGTCACGCTGGTCATGGCCCGCTGTCAGGCCGGCTTGGAGTGGCAGGCGATCGATGGTCGTTCGGTGCACATGCTTTTCATGCTGGTTTCGCCTACGGACGAACCAGAGGCACACTTGCAGTGCCTGCGCTGGATTGCCGGGCTGGCACGGAACTCGGATTTCCGACGGTTCTTGCTCGATGCCGAAGGTGAGGATGCGATGCGTGAGCTTCTGCTCGAAATGAGCGGCAAGGAGTAGGATCTGTGACGGAGCCCAGCATGAGCGAATCCAACGGTGAATCGAGCGGCGGTGAATCGAGCGGCGGTGAATCGAGCGGCGGTGAATCGAGCAAGGGGGACTACCCAAACGGCGGCGACGCTCCGCGCACTGCCAAGGTCACCCTCGGGAATCGCCACGGCCTGCACGCGCGGCCGGCTCACCTGTTTGTGCAGACAGCCAATGCCTATGCCAGCGAGTTGCAGGTTGGCCGCACTGACAGTGAGGAGCGGGTCGATGGCAAGTCGATCATGGGCATGATGATGCTCGCGGCTGAGCATGGCGTGGAGCTGCAGCTTGAGGCCAAGGGGCCGGACGCCGACGCGTTGCTGCGGGCGCTAGCCGAGCTGGTTGCCGCCAACTTCGGCGAAGAGTAGTCGCGCCCTCTCAGCGATTGCGGCGCCGATCTCGGGATCTTTGGCGATCCGCAGCAGCACCGCCGACTTCCGGTGAGCTAGGGCCCTTCGTCTGTAACGCCGATGCCACCGGCCGAATGTTGGGCCGAATCCGGCAGGTCCCGGCAAGCATCTGATTCGCAGCAAGATTGCTGCGTCGTCGGGCTCAATGCGGACCGTACTACCGGCCGATAGGGAGCGGGAGTGGACTCTTTTCGTCCACCACGAAGGAGCGTTCATGCTGAAGCAGCGCAAGAGCATCGTCGGTCTCGACATTGGTACAAGTTGCATCAAAGCCGTCGAGCTGACCCGCGAGAAATACGATCACGTCATTACTGGCTACGCCCAGATCGAAGTCCATCATGAGGCTTCGCGCCAAGATGCGATTGCCGAACTGATGGCTGCCGCCAAGTTCCGTACCAAGCGCGTCGCGACAGCGGTGAGCGGCAAGAATGTCGTTTTCCGCTACATCACGATGCCGAAGATGAACGACGACAAACTGCTACAGGCAGTGCGTTTTGAGGCGGACAAATACATCCCGTTTGACGTCGATGACGTCGAACTCGGCGCCCAGAAACTTGATGTTGCTGGCGACGAGGCAAGCAAGGAGATGAAGGTTCTGCTGATCGCCGCCAAGAAGGCGGTCGTGCAGGATCATAGTCGCATGTTGACCGACCTCGGCCTCCAGCCGGTTTCGGTAGGCGTCGACGGCTTCGCTCTCGGCAACGCTTGGGAACTGGGCGACATGATCAATCCTGGCATCCAGGAACCTGGTCGCACGGTGGCATTGGTCGACATCGGTTCGACCAAGGCGAGCATCAACATCCTGCGCGACAACATCAGTTGTTTTGCGCGTGAGGTGCCGATCGGCGGTCAAGATCTGACCAATGCGATTGCTCGCCGCCTCGGCGTCGAGCCGCAGCAAGCCGAAGACCTCAAGCGCGATCCTGGTGACCAGGTCGCGATCATGCAGGAAGCGATCGGACAAACGCTGGAAGACCTCGGCAACGAGGTGAACCTGTCGTTCGACTTCTTCGAGAACCAGTTCGATGGCGAAGTGCAGGAGGTCTGGTTGACCGGCGGCACGTCGCTACTGCCGTTGTTGGAAGAGAGCTTCGAGAAGATCTTCGAGAAGCGTACCAAGACCTGGAACCCGATCGAGGGCCTGAAGGTCAAGGCCGACAACGTCGACGTCGAAGCCCTGAATCAACTGTCGCCCCAACTCGCTGTCGCGGTTGGGCTTGCCGCGGCGACCTAAGGAGTAACGAGACATGATCAAAATCAATCTCTTGCCGGCCGACTTGCGCCGCGGCAATCGTTTGCCGCCGCGGATCTTGGCTGCTGCGTTTGGTGCCGCGCTGATCATCAGCGCTGCAGTCGGTTGGTTTGGCCTGGTCTACTTCGGCTCCCTCGCGGATGCCGAGCAGCACTTGGCCAAGGTGACCGCACAGCTCGACAGTCGTGGGGGGAAAGTGAAGTACCACGACCAGCTCGCGGCCAACCAGAAGGACTACGCGCTGCGCGTGCAGACCATCCAGGATATCGGTCTATCGCGTCGCGTTTGGTCACAGTTCATGGATGACTTGATCGACGTCGTCAACAACAACGGCGCGACCGAACGACACCTTGCGTGGTTTGACAACATCACCGTCAAGGGCGACACGAAGAAGGGCGTCAAGGTCACGTTGCCGAGCAACGTGCAAGGCGAAGACAAGTCGCTGATGGCCAACTTCCACGAGGACATTGAAGCGGCGCCGTTCGCGAAGGACCTGAGCAAGAAGTCGGACCCGACGTTCAAGCTTGAGGTGGACCCGTCGCGGACTCCGTCGGAGTTCCTGAAGTTCCCGATGGTGCTCCAGTTCAAGCCGGCCGAGAAGCCGAAGGCCAAGCCCAAGAAGAAGAAGTAGGACGAACCATGGCCAATTGGACACAAAAGAAGATTCTGATGACCATGGGTGGGGTAGCCCTCGGCGTCTGCGGACTCGCAGCCGGCGGCGTCTACTACACCAGTGGCTTGATCGACGAAATCGGTGTGAAGGTCGCGGAGAAAGCTGCGGGAATCGTCGCAGCGGACGCCAAAATCAAACGCATTCCTGGCATCGAGAAGGAGGTCATCATCCTTCGCGAGAACCTTGGCGAATACGTCAAGATCCTTCCGGATGATCGTGAACTGACCGACTTCGTGCGCATGTTGCAGAAGTTCGAGCGTCAGTCCGGCATTCGCAGCACGGGCTTGATCCAGAAGAAGGCCGGCGACAAGTCGAAGGCTCGCTTCTCACCGATTGAGTACACCTACCAGATGACTGCCACGCTGTGGCAGGGTCTGAAGTTCATGAACCTGATCGAGAACTTCGAGCGGTTCGTGAGCATTACGGCGTTCAACATCAAGCCAGGTAAGTCGGATTCGCAAACCGTCGACGGCGAGATCGTGCACACGATCAGCTTGACGATGCAGACGTTTACCTACAACAAGGCTGGCACCAAGAAGGACGTAACGATCCCGAACTACGAGGATCGCTTGGTCGAGCTCCGCGAGGAAATCTGGAAGCGCATGAAGGCGATCCGGATTGATCGCTACGAGCATCCCGGTATGCAGGGGCGCCGCGACATCTTCGTCGACCCGCGCGAAAGTGGTCTGGGCGGCGGCAAGGATCCGTCGAACGCTGAGCAGCGCTCCATCATCGATAAGCACATTGGTGCGATCGCGCAGATGACCAAGACGCTCAAGAAGATCCGCGCCGAAGGCACGACCTTGTTCGAGCAATACTCGCTGGAGAAGGCCTTCAAGACTGATCTAGCCAAGACGCTCAGCGAAGTCGACAACGACGGCAGCATGATCGTCTACCGGCCATACCGCTTGCGTTGGTCGCAAGAGGTCATCGCGCCGCTCGACAGTCTGAAGCAACAGCTCGGGAACGTTGTTCTCGACAAGCCGAAGGAGAAGGATCCGTACCTACCAGGTGCGGAGATCCAGACACTGATCGCGCTGATGGCAGACGACTGCAACAACGGCCAGCTCGAGCAAGCTCGCGAACGCTACGAAGCCGCGCAGGATCGCCTAGGTGTGCCTGCGACCGACCCTCGTCACGGGCTCGCAGTCGACGCCAAGTCATGGCACCACAAGGCTACGACGGCACTGGATTTCAAGGGGCTCGATCTGAACGTGCAGGGGGTCGTGGTTAACGGCACCGGCAGTTCGGGCGTGCTGCTAAATGGCGAAGTGTTTGAAGAAGGCGACTACGTCGCCGACGACCTGCTGGTGAAGCTGGTTGAAGAAGAGCAAGTCTGGTTCGTGTTCCGCGGGCTCACGCTCGTGCGCACGATGTGATTTGCACGGCGGCACGAGTTCGCTCAAGCCGCCGGTAGTAAGGGATCGATGTAAGGGACACTTCAAGGTCGCGCCCAGTCGGGCGTGGCGGAAGGCGAATCAAAGGCAAACCCCGACAAGGGGTGAGAGAAGGATCGACGATGCAGGCATTCAAAAAGGTGATCGGTTTCACTCTGGTGGTAGCGGGTGCGCTGGCAACGCTGCCAGCTCAGGAAGCAGAGGCTCCTGTCACTCCGCCCCAGACACCGGAAGGCGTTAGTTCTCTAGCGGATGGCGATCGCGCCAGCCGTCTTACCTTGCGGCTCAAGGATCGTGATCTGCGCGATGTCGTGCAGAGCATCCGTCGCAAGACGAGCGCGAACATCATCATGGACCCCGGCATCGAAGAGCCGGTGACCATTGACCTGCAAGACGTTCATTGGCGTCAAGCACTGTCCCTGGTGGCGGAGCAGGCTGGTTGCATCGTGACCGAAGGCGCTGCTGGTGTGCTCAAGGTGGAGAAGCCGCCGCGCGTCTACTTCGCGTTTGAGAACACCGACATCCAAAAGGTCATCGATACGATCGCCAAGATCTCGGGCGCGAACATCGTGGTCGCCCCCGAAGTGAAGGGCACGATCACGGTGCGCTTGAAGAACATTCCTTGGCGCGACGCACTCGATGCGACGGTCAAGACGCTTGGCTTTGTGGTGGTCGAGGAAGACCGCGGCATCCTGCGCGTGGTGCCTGCAGCGAACATCGAGCAAGACCTCGAGTTCCGCACCATCCCGCTGCGCTTCCTGCGCCCAAGCTCGGTGTTCATGCCGATCATCACGTCGGAATACGTGAAGGATCTGCGCAACACCCAGCCGATTCAGCAAGGCAAGATCCGGTTCTCGTTGCTCGAGACCTTGCAGCGCATGATTACGCCCGATGTTGGCACTCTGGAGTACATCCAGGAGACCAACATGATCATGATCAAGGACACCAAGCCGGTCGTCGAAACCATCTCTCGCACGATTGCGATGATGGACGTCGAACCGTCGCAGGTGCAGCTTGATGTGCGCTTCGTTACGACCAGCAACGACGATCTACTCGACATCGGTATCAGCCCCGGTGGTAACGGTTGGTCGGCCAGCCTCGGTCTCGGCCAGATCCCGACGCGTTTGCCGTTCGACCTCGGCGCCGGTGGTTGGGATGACTCGTTCATTGCCAACGAGACCGGCACCGGTCCGTTCGCGGATGGCGCCAACACCCAGAACCTGCCGGCCGCGACCACCATTCCAAACGTGGTGTTCGGTGCGCTCAACTTCCAAGACGTGACGGCGACGCTGCGCTTGCTGGCTCGCGATTCACGTTCCGAGATCCTGCAGGCACCGCAGATCACCACGCTCGACAACGCCACTGCGACGATCTTCGTCGGTGAGGCCGTTCGTTATGCGCAAGCGCGCGTCGAGCAGGGCCAAGCCGGTGGTCTGTTGTTGGCACTCGAAGAAGGTGATGAGTCGCCGGTCAACATCGGCTTCCAGTTGCTCGCCACCCCGCACATCGTGCCGGGCACGGACAAGGTCATCATGGAAGTGATTCCGCAGCGCACGTCGCTCAGCGGCACGGGCACCTCGGCGATCGCGCCACCTGGCTTCGATATCTTCGAGGTCGGTGGTGGCACCAACGCCGGTGCCGGCCAGATCGCGCTGCCGCGCGTCGCTTCCAGCACGCTGTCGACGACAGTTCTGCTGCGCAGCGGCCAAACCGCCGTGCTCGGTGGCTTGAAGAGCAAGACCGAATCGGAGACGACCACCAAGCTGCCGCTGCTCGGCGACATCCCGGTGCTCGGCTACCTGTTCAAGAACCACACGCAGCAAGAGACGATGACGACCCTGCTGGTCTTCATCACCCCGCAGATCATCCGCAGCACGGAAGACATGACGGACTCGATGCAGCGCATCCTCGAGGAGCGCATGCGTGACCACCGTTCGAACCTGGCCCAAACCCGAGAAGCCATTTTCGGGAAGTAGCCGGATTCGCGAAGCCGGATTCGCGAAGCGATTCCGGCACGCCGGCATCGCCTGGCGATGCTGGCCAAGGCAGCCTGATTCGCGAAGCGATTCAGGCACCGTCAGTCCGTTCCTCTACCCGGGTGCCCTCAACAAAGGGCCCCCCAGATCTCCCTCCACGGTAGAGATCCCCAGATCTCCCTCATCCGGTAGAGATCTCACCCCGAGCCCCACAAGCCCGGCCCC
>TARA_R110002072_G_scaffold100429_2_pt1 | contig 55538 bp, 40 predicted proteins | sample TARA_R110002072 | Tara Oceans TARA_R110002072 (sample SAMEA4397118) | marine metagenome | biome: Polar Biome; feature: [SRF] surface water layer (ENVO:00010504); material: water (ENVO:00002006), including particulate matter (ENVO:01000060) such as... | depth 5 m | reverse complement strand
GGCCCGCGGACAAGGAAGACGACCGAGGTCCGCGCTGGAGCCCGGAACGCGGGCGGCAGGCAACACCCGCCGTCTGACGCTGGCCGCGAATCATTCGGGAGTGCTTGCCACGTTGCTGGTGCGATATGGGGGCTAGCGCAGCACGAACAGCAACAAGAGTCCGACGACGAGCACGATCGCGACGATCTTCATCCAAGATTTGCCGCCGTCGTGATCGAGTTCATTCTCGGGACCGTAGCCGTCCGGGATGTCGGTGCTCTGGTAGTCGATCTCCTCCGAGCTCATCCAGCCCGTTGCGTCATCGCTGCCACACTCACGGCAAACCTTGGCACCGGCCTTGACGGCGGCTCCACAGTTGGGGCATTCGAATGTGCCGCGACTCATAGCTGTTGCTCCAGGATCAGGTAGTCGAGGCCAACCATCATGCGTTGCTTGGCCTGCGGGTTCTTGCCGACAAGCTCAAAGCGTAGTTCGTTGCCGCCCTTGGTCAACGCAACGGTGCCCGCTTCGAATGGTCCCGAACTGCTGACTTGCGGCGCGAACCCGTCGAAGGGTTGGCCCAGAGTTGTACCGGCCAACGACACCTGCACCTTGGCGAAGTCGTCGGCGCGGGTCATCGCAAGAGTCACCTTGTAGCGACCGGCAGTTGCGACCGGCACGGCCAAGGTCAACACGTCCCCGACCTTGCCATCGCGCCACCAACGTTGTGCATCGTGCGAGAACACTCCCTCGAAGAACGACAGGTTCTGGACTTCGTGCGTGCCGCCGGTGCACGCCACGACTTCGAGAGACTCTCCTTCGAGTGCCCCCGCGACCTTGAGGGTCTCTGGCAACGGCAATGGCTGCAGGTAGCGCTGGCCGACCGGCGGCACCGCCGGCAAACCGGACGTCGCCTTGGGGGCGCCATACCAGTAGGCAACGCTGGCGTAGTCCATCTTGATGTCCTGCAGCCAGTGCCAGCGCTCGAGGTCAAAGCGGAACGCATTCTGAAACGGCACGTTGTCGAGCACGTGGCTGCGGAACAGCTGAGTGAAGCCGAAGTTCTTCGGCCCATCACATCGCACCTGCGCATGGAACGGCGCCGAGAACGGCGTTGGGTCGCACCACGCATAGCCGAAGTAGTCCTCGGTACCGGTGCCAAACCACGAAGGGCGCGTCTCGCCATCGACGAACAACTTCTCGTCGCCTTCGCCCCACCAGATGCGCGATGGATTGCGAACCAACAGCGAGCAGCCCACAAACCGGCCGGCGCCCTTGGCGTCGAGCACGACGTGGTCCGTGAACGGGCGCGTTGGTTGACCGTAGACCTGGTGGTAGTTGGCCCGAAACTGCAGCTTGTAGTACCACGAACGATCTTGCGGCCGGTCGATCCAATTCTCCATCACCTCGCTCTTCACGGCCAGTTGCAGCTCGACGCCGTCAAGCGCAGCATCGACTGCTAGCGACACCTTGCCGCCCTGCATCATCGGCATTGGCCAATGGCAGTAGCCCAAGCCCTGCGCGGTGACTCCCAGTTGCTCACTGTGCCAAGAGCGCCAGTCACGACTGGCGAAGAATGCGGACAGCGGCACGTCGACCGTGCGTTCGCCACCGACCTCGACCAGCAAGCGCACGCGCTGCAATTGCTCCGCGAGATCGGCACGACCACGCCCCTTGCGCAATTGAACTTCGACGGACGTCACGACACGTTTTGCTGCGATCTCGAGGACCCCCGAGGCATCGGCCGTGACGCGCTTGCCAGATTGTGGCCAGGGCGACTCCTTGAGTTCGGCCGTGCTGGCCAGGACCTCGGGCGTTCGCAGTAGCTCCGGGGTGAAGCTCTCGACTTCGACATGCTTGGGTTGCAGCGATACGGCAGCCAGGTAGTAGAGATCCGGATGACTTGCCGACACGACCAGGCGCTTCTGGAACGGCACTGGCAGATATACATTGCCACCTTGGGACCGCATCGCCGCCAACTCGGATGGCACGCCGGAGACGTTGCCTTGGCAGAGTTCGGCGAAGTCGACACTCCAGGTACGTTGTCCGTCGATATCGAAGTGCAGCGTGCCGGTCGGGTTCGCAGACCACAGCCGCGCGAGCCAGCCAGGGCCGCTGACGTCGACCATGACATACTCCTTTTTATCCTGCCGTTCGACGACTCGAAGGTAGTTGCCGCGGTCATGGTTGGCGTAGAAGGCGTCGCCTGTACCTTCCCCTGCGTCGCTTCTGCGGTCGTAGCTCGAAAACTGCACGCACCGCTCCCCGATGTGAAGCGCTTGCATCAGGTGGTCGAGGAAGCGCAGTTGCTGCACGCGAAACGCGAATTGCTTGGCATCTGTCGAGAAGCTTTGCGCGGTCGCGAGTGCCCCCAGCGAGGCAATGACGATCATTCCAATCAGTAGCTGCCGCATGACATCACGATAGCGGCTCAATCGACCATTGCGTCCCGCGCGACAATCGAGACGATGCTGCGGTGCGTCTAACAGCCGTCGCGATATCCGTCTGCCTGCCGTTGTGGTTCTGCGCGTCTGCCTTGGCCCAGAACTCGGTAGCCAAGCCGCAGGATCCACCCGCCTTCCGCCAGCATCCGTTCCAGCATTACGATCCGTTCCGCGGCATGGACGAGAGTGGGCGGATTCCGAAGCCGCAGTTTCCGGAGGATCTGCAGCGTCCCGAACGCTGGCGCTACACGCCACCGGCGCGCATCAAGCCCGGCAGTGTGCTCGATCGATTCTGGGTCAGTTCGTTCGTGACGCCGATCATCTTCCGCGAGGAGGACATTGGCTTCGGCGGCGGCCTGGCGATGACCGACGTCGATTTTCGCAATCAGAACTTCCAGGAGTTCGCGAACATCATCCTGACCTACTCCGCCGAAGGGCAGCAGAACTTCCGGATCAATTGGTCGAAGTGGCTCAACCATCGAACGCTGCCAAATGGTGGCATCATCCGGGAAGAGCGCGGCCGCATCTTCGCCGGGGCTGGTTACTCGAAGACCTTGACGCGCCGCTTCTTTGGCTTCGGCAGCCGCAGCGTTGGTGGCGACGAAACCAGCTACACCGAAGAGGTCAGCAACCTCGGCTTTGGCATCCGCATGCCGCTGCCGGACCCCGGCAGTGATTGGCTGGCGCGAGTTGATGTGGCGTTGGAGCACCACGCCCTGTCGTCGGGACGCGTCAGCAACGTGCCGAGCACCGATGTCTACAAACCGCAGTTCCAGCGTGCCTTCCAGGATGGCGACGGGGTCGACCAGATCTGGGTCACTGGCCGCTTTGGGTGGGACACGCGAGACAGCCTCGCCCAAGCCTACCGTGGCAAACGCCTGACGATCTCCGTTGCCAGCGCCCTGCAGAGTGCGGGTGAGTGGGGATCGATCATCGCGCTGGACGGACAACACGTGTTCCCGGTGCCGCCGATCTTCCATCGCGGCAGCGTGGGCCGAGAGGAGAACCCACCCACCGACGTATTTGCGTTGGGCTTCTTCTTGCAAGACACCGTCGGCGAACTGCCGTTCTACAGCTTGCCGTCGTTGGGCGGCTCGCGCACGCTGCGCGGCTACATCCAAAACCGCTTTACCGATCGTGCCGCCGCGCACTTCTCCGTCGAGTATCGCATCAACTTGATCGAACGCGGCCACGCATTCACCGACACGATCCGGATCGAACGCATCGGGCTCGCGCTGTTCTACGATGCCGGCACGGTCGCATCCGATATCGATCGACTGGACAGCGGCCGCTTCCTCGATAGCTACGGAGTCGGCCTGCGCTTGGCGTTCTCGCGTGAGGCGATCTTCCGGGCGGATGTCGGCTACGGCGAAGAAGGCAGCAACCTGACCATCGCCTTCGGCAACGCGTTCTAGCGGCAGCAGCGCGCCGCCCGTGCATGCTCTCGGTGGCACGGCGCAATGCACCATACCCCGCTTTGGTCACGTCCTGGTACCCGCTGGCCAGCACCGTGACACGAGGCTGCCGCTGCGACACAATACGAGCCCCCCGCGTTTCACCTATTGATGACCTATTCACTCCGGTTCGTTGCCGTTTGCTTGCCCGCGATGCTGGCCGGCATCGCCTCTAGCAGCTCTGTTCTGGCCCAAGGAGTCGAAGCGCAGGCTGCTGAGCCGTCGTCCCCAGCACTACCAGCTGCCCAGTCACTGCCATCTGCACTGCTACCGGCTGCAGTAGCCCCCGTTGGTGGCGGGGTCCGTTACGGGCGAGACATTCGCCCGATCTTGTCGGACCGATGCTTCCGCTGTCACGGCCCGGACGGCAACGAGCGCGCGGCCGACCTGCGACTGGATCTGCGGGAGTTTGCGCTCGCCGATCGCGATGGTGCAGCGGCGATTGTGCCCGGCGCGCCCGAGCGCAGCTTGCTGATCGATCGTATCAAGAGCCACGATCCCGACGAGCGCATGCCGCCCCCGGATAGCAACAAGCCAGCGCTACAGCCGGCCGAAATCGCGCGCTTCGAGCAGTGGATTCGCGAAGGTGCCAGCTACGAACAGCATTGGGCGTTCTCGATTCCCGAGCGTCCAGCTGTTCCACAAGTCGATCCACAAGCCAATTCACAAGGCGACGCCCAGCACCCCGTCGACGCGTTCCTTGACCGCGCCCGAAGTCTGCAGGGGCTGCAGCGGAGTCCCGAGGCCGAGCGAGCGACCTTGTGCCGGCGCTTGTTCCTGACCCTGACGGGACTGCCGCCGACGCCGGCAGAACTCGACGCCTGGTTGGCGGACGCGCGCGATGATGCCTACGAACAACTGGTCGAACGTCTATTGACCGTTGAGCCATATGCGACGCGCCACGCTGAGCACCTGGCCAGCATTTGGCTCGACGCCGGTCGTTATGCCGACACCAGCGGCATCCACATGGATGCCGGCCGCCAGGGATGGCTGTGGCGCGACTGGCTGATCGCTGCGATCCGCAACGATAAACCGTTCGATGAGTTTGTCGTCGAGCAACTGGCCGGCGATTTGCTACCCGATGCGACGCCGGAGCAGATTGTCGCAACCGGCTTCTTGCGCAACCACATCACGACGGATGAAGGTGGCGCGATCAACGAAGAGTATCTGGTGGAGTACGCCGCCGAACGCACCGCAACGGTCGGCAGTGTCTTCCTCGGTTTGACGGTCGGCTGCGCGCGTTGCCACGACCACAAATACGATCCGATTCGACAACAGGACTACTACCGCCTGTTCTCGTTCTTCAACAACAACGAAGAGCCGGGGCTCTACCGGCAATCGAAGGACGCGAATCGCGCCCTCGAACCGTTCGTTGCGGTGCCTACCGAAGCCCAGTTGCAAGCAAAGGCGCAGCTCGAAACGGACGTCGCGGCCGCTACCGCCGTGCTCGATGACGTCGACCCGGACGAACGCAAGACCTACCTTGCGTTCCTCGCAGAAGCCAACTCGGACCTCGGCCTCGACTGGCAGCGGCCGCAAGTGCTGTCGGCGACGAGCAGCGGCGGCGCGACCTTGACGGTGCTGGACGATGGTTCGGTTCTCGGTAGTGGCAAGAACCCGGGCAACGATCACCAGACGTTTACCCTGGCCATGCAGGCGACCGAGCAACGCTGGCTTTATCTCGAAGCGTTGCCTGATGAAAGCTTGCCCAAGGGCCTGTTGAGCCGCGCTTCGCACGGCAACGCGGTGTTGCAGTTCGCACGCTTTGAGGTTCGACCACGCGAAGGCAGTGGCGACGGCCCTGGCGACTGGCAGCCGCTGACGATTCGCTACGCACTGGCCGACGTCGAACAACCAAACGGCGATTTCGGCATCGGCAATGCACTGCTCGACAATGGCATTGGCTGGGCGGTGGCAGGTCACAATGTCCCCGGACCTCGCAGCGCCTGGTTCCTGAGTGATGAGGCCTTTGGGTTTGCAGGTGGCACCGAGTTGCGCGTCACCCTGTCCTACGATTCCCAGTACACCCAGCACGTGCTCGGGCGGGTGCGCTTCGCCACAAGTCACGGGGAGGACGCGGGGCTATCGACCCTGCCACTTGCGACGACTGGCTACCACACGTGTGGCCCATACGATGTCAAGGAGAAGGACGCTGTCTACACCACCGAGTTCGGTCCCGAGCTGGCGACCGCGATTGATCGCAGCAAGAAGTTCGGCAAGCACCAGTGGCAGTACAAGGACAAACTGACGCGGGGGCAGACCCACCTACTGCACAAGGGCCGCAACGTCACCTACGTGGCGCAACGACTTTGGGCGCCGTCAGCGCGCGAAGTCGAAGTCGCGCTCGGCAGTGATGACGGCTACCAGCTGTATCTCGATGGACAACGAGTCGACGAGCAGCGCGTCGATCGCGGTGTACAGCTCGATCAGAACCGCGCCACCATCAAGCTGAGCAAGGGCGCCCACCTGTTGGTCATGAAGGTGTGCAACACCGGCGGCGCGGGTGGCTTTGCCATCCAGCATCTACCCGGAAGCAAGGAGCTGCACGGCGACCTGTTCCTGGCCATGGTGCCCGGAATCGACGGCGACAAGCATCGTGGTGAGCGTCTGCTGCACGCGTATCGAAGCAATCGTTCGCCGGTGTATCGCGAGCGATCCGCCAAGCTCAAGGACCTGCAGGCGCAACTCGCCGCCATCGACGTCGGCGTCCCGCGTGCCATGATCATGCAGGAACGCACCATGATGCGGCCGACGTTCGTGCTCTCACGTGGCGAGTACGATCAGCCGGACCAACAGCGGCCGGTGACGCGCGAACTGCCGCAGATGTTTGGCACGCTCGGCGACGACTTGCCGAAGAACCGCCTTGGCCTGGCCCGCTGGTTGGTTTCGGATCGCAATCCATTGTTGCGCCGGGTGTCCGTCAATCGCCTTTGGGAGTTCGTCTTTGGCACGGGCATCGTGCGCACTAGCGAAGACTTCGGCTTCCAGGGGGAATACCCCAGCCACCCGGAATTGCTCGATTGGCTGGCGTGCGAGTTCCAGGCGAAGGACCACAGCGTGCGCGAGATGCTCAAGTTGATGGTGACCAGCTCGGCGTTCCGGCAACGCAGCCGTGTGCAAGCAACCGCCGGTCGCGATCCCGACAACCGATTGCTCTCGTGGTTTCCGCGGCGGCGTTTGACGGCCGAAGCGATTCGCGACCAAGCGCTCTTCGTCTCTGGACTGCTGGTCGAACAGACCGGCGGTCCGAGCGTCAAGCCATACCAGCCCGCAGGTCTGTGGCGCGAAGTCGCGATGTTACAGTCCAACACCCGCATCTTCCAACGCGACGATGGCGACAAGCTCTGGCGTCGCAGCCTCTACACGTATTGGAAGCGTGCGTGCCCGCCGCCCAGTCTGTTGACGTTCGATGCACCGACGCGCGAGTTCTGCACGATCCGACGCGGCAGCACGAACACTCCGTTGCAGGCGCTGGTGCTGTGGAACGACGAACAGTTCGTCGAGGCGGCGCGACTGCTGGCAACGCGCACGGTGCGCGAGCAAGGTGACGACCAGGATCGCCTGGCGGCCATGTATCGGCGCGTCACTTCCCGCGAGTTGCGGGGCAAGCAGGCCGAGATGGCAATCCATACCCTGCGCCAACTGCAACGCCGCTACCAGGCCGATCCCGACGCAGCCAATCAGCTGCTCGGCGTTGGCGAGAAGCCGATGGACGGCAATCTCCCGGCGAGCTTGATCGCCGCCTTCACGATGATGGCCAGCGCCTTCCTCGATCTCGACGCGACCATTTACGTGGACTGACCCATGACCGACCCACTGCAACAAGCTCTCGCGTCGCATTCTCGGCGTCGCTTCTTCGGGCAAGCCGCGACCGGCTTGACCGGCATGCTCGGTTCGACGGCATTGGCGTCCATGGGGCTGTCAGGCAGCGCCCGGGCGAGCTCGCCGATCTGGACCCCCGATGGTGCGTCGGCTGCCAGGCCGGCAGATCTTCTGGGCAATGACGCCCAAGGCCCCCACTTTGCCCCCAAGGCCAAGCGCGTCATCTACCTGCACATGGAAGGCGGGCCGAGTCACCTCGATCTGTTTGATCACAAGCCGGACCTGCAGCGCTTCTACAACACCGAGCTGCCCGACTCGGTTCGCAATGGCCAGCGCTTGACCGGCATGACGTCGGGCCAGTCGCGGTTCCCGGTGGCGCCGTCGATCTTCTCCTTTGCGAAGCACGACAACGGGGGCGACGGGGTGCACATCAGCGAACTGCTGCCGCACCTCGGTTCGGTTGCCAGCGAGTTGTGTGTCGTGCGTTCGATGCATACCGAAGCGATCAATCACGAGCCGGCGATCACCTTCGTGCAAACCGGCAACCAGCAGCCAGGACGACCGAGCTTCGGCGCGTGGGCCAGCTACGGCCTCGGCAGCAGCAACCGCGATCTGCCGACCTTCGTGGTCATGATCACGCAGGGCTTCGGCAACATGCAGGCGTTGGCCGCGCGGTTCTGGGGCAACGGGTTTCTGTCGAGTGAACACCAGGGCTGCAAGATCCGCAGCAGTGGCGACCCGGTGCTCTATCTCAGTGATCCCAAGGGGGTCTCGCGGGCCGATCGCCGGCGCATGCTCGATCTAGTCAACGCCTTTGCCGAAGACGAACGCAACCGCACGCTCGATCCTGAAATCGATGCCCGCATCGCCCAGCAAGAGATGGCGTTCCGGATGCAGTCGTCGGTACCCGAACTCGTTGATTTGAGCAGCGAATCGCAAGCAACGTGGGATCTATACGGCGAAGAAGCGAAGCAGCCGGGCACCTTCGCGCAAAGCTGCCTGATGGCGCGAAGGCTCAACGAGCGCGGCGTGCGCTTCGTGCAGCTATACATGCGTGGCTGGGATGCTCACGGCAACTTGCCTGGCGAGATTCGCAAGCAATGCAAGGCCGTCGACCAACCGATGGCCGCGCTGTTGACCGACATGCGCCGGCGCGGCTTGCTCGACGACACGTTGGTCGTTTGGGGCGGTGAGTTTGGCCGGACGGTCTACAGCCAAGGCGGTCTCTCCAAGACCAACTATGGCCGCGACCACCACCCGCGCTGCTTCTCGATGTGGCTGGCCGGGGCTGGGGTCAATCGAGGCCACGTGCACGGCGAAACCTGCGACTTTGGCTACAACATCGTCAAGGATCCGGTGTCGGTGCATGATCTGCACGCAACCCTGCTGCACTTGCTCGGCTTCGATCACGAGCGACTTGTGCATCGTCACCAGGGCCGCGACTTCCGCTTGACGGATGTCTTCGGCCGCGTTGTTCCGGAATTGATCGCCTAACGTATACAGACAGATGCTGCTGACTTCCGACGTCGAACCGTGGCTGGCCGTATTCGGCCGCTTCCATATCGTGCTGCTCCACCTGCCGATCGGCTTGCTGCCCGGCATCGCGATGCTGGAGTTTGGGTCGGCCCTGATTCGCAAGCCGACCCCGCGTGGCGCGGTGTTGACCCTCGCGATCATGACGGCACTGGCAGCCGGTGCCGCACTCGCATCCGGTTTGGTGCTGGCTGGTGAGAAGGTCGAAAGCGACTTGCTCGGCGAGCACAAGCTGGCCGCGATCATCATGACGGTCGCCTGTGGCTTGCTGCCAATCCTCGCGGCCTTCAAAGCGCGCAAGTTCTTCCGGTTCGGCCTGCTGCTTGCGCTCGGTTTGTCGGTCTACGCCGGCCACCTCGGCGGCAGCCTGACCCACAAGAAGGACTTCTTGTTCAAGCCGCTGGAACGCGCCGCCCAAAAGGCGAAGGCGCAGGCGAACGCTGGCCAAACGAATGGCGGCGCGGACACGGGTAGCGCTGTCGGCGATGGCACAGCCGGCAATGGCACAGCCGGCAATGGCCAGGGCGGCAATGCCCCCCAGGGCGGTAATGCGGATGTCACCCCCACCGCGCCACCCGCGCAGAAGACGCACTTCGAACTTGTGATCGCCCCGATCTTTGCGCGCGCCTGTAACGACTGTCACAACAACGACGACTTTGAGGGCGACCTGGACCTGACCACCAAGGATGGCATCCTCGGGTTGGACCGCGACGAAGCCGATCGCGTGATTGTGCCGGGCAAGCCGGATCAGAGCATCCTGATCGAACTATGCGAGCTGCCGCTCGACGATGAAGATCACATGCCGCCGATCGATGAAGACGAACCCGAAGCGGTGCAAGCGCTGACCAAGCAAGAACTCACTGCGCTGCGCGAGTGGATCAAGAACGGCTGCAAGTTCGACTGACCCATCCCCGTCAGACGGATCCCCGACAGACGGATCTCCGACAGACCCCGCGCGGGTCCGGTCGCGCGCGTGTCCGGAGCGGGCTACTGCAATCGGAAGTCGCGCTCGGACACTCGTCGCGGAGTGATGCGGCGCAACTCGATCGTGGTCGTGGCGCGGCCTGCGGCATCGACGTAGATGCGGCGCAATGGCATGCGCACGCCGTGTTTTTCCTGCCAGTCGTCGAGCAGCACGTTGCGTTGCTGGCCGCTGCTGGCGAAGCGATGCACCAGTTCGCGTGGCAAGCCTGTGGTTGGCTCGAACAGTAGTTCAAAGTAGTCGCGCGGCTTGGGGTTGGCTTCCGGACCAAAGACCTGTTCGTTGGCCGGCGCCCGACGGCGGAAGACCAGCTTGTCGAGGTGTTCGCCGCGGCGTTCCGCGACTTCGCGGCGCATGATCGCGTAGCTGCGACCTTCGCCGAAACACCACGGCATGCGCAGCTGCATGCCAAACAACTCCAACTGCGAGCCGGCTTCCGCCAACAGACTCTCGTACGGAATGCCGTTGCGTTGCGCATGCACCTGACCGCCGTTGCGCGCGAATACGCGGCCCTTGTTGTCTTCGAGCCGATCGCGTTCGGGATTGCTCAAGTCGGCGAGATGGGTGATGTCACGCATGCCAATGATCTCGCCATTGGTGCCGTGGATCGTCAGCCGCCAGTAGACTTCGACCCCACCGATCGCCTGCAGCGCGCCGGGAGTGCGGGTGGCCCGAAACACGTCGTGCATCGGAGAGTCCAACTGCATGCCCGAAGCCAGTGGTTTGCCCGCCGTTCCTTGGGCAACCAGGACATCGCTGGTTGCTGCCTTGGGGCCGGCGGCGGCAGCTGGTTGGGGCTTGCTGCGGGCGTTGGCAGCGGCAGGACGCTTGCTCTCGCCGGCAGGTGCCGGGTTCGTATTGCCAAGCCCAACCGGCCAGCCGTTGGCGCCGAACCGCACGGGTGCCATGCCCGTGTTGCTCGGCGATTGCTTTGCGGGGGGTGTCTCCGGAACGGTTCCGGCAGCAGGGTTGGGTTTCACCTGCCCAACCGTCACGACAGCGAGCCCGAGTCCAGCCAGTAAGTAGCGCATCACGTCGATGTCATCGACATTCCGAGGGCCTTCGGTTGAGGGAAGTGGCGGTCTCGTGGACACTTCCTCATGTGCGCCTCCCCACCATTGCCGTGCTCGCCTTCCTGGGCGCCTGCCAATCTGCCCCCACGCCAGCGCCAAAGCCCACGCCAAAGGTGCCGGTCCTGGTGCAATGGCCTGCCGGCATGAGCTTTGTAGCGACCGTCACCCGTGGCCTGCCGGATGATCCGACCTGGCGCGCGTTGCCGGTCTGGTGGCGCGAGGCGCTCGGCCAGACCGAACGCTTCGCTCCGGCCAGCACCAGCCTGCTCGACACCCAGCAGCTGCCGCGCATTGAACTCTCCGTGCAACCCCGGCTGAGTGCGCTGACCGCGACCTTGCACCAAGGTGGCGAACGCACGGTCCTGAGTCGCGGCTCGTATGCAGCCGACAGCGCCACGCCCGACTTGCTGGCGGCCATCGACCATGTGGCGTGGTGCACCAGGCTGGCGCTCGGGGAAGCCGCCAAAGAACCCAAGGCCATCGCGGCCATCACGTCGGCCAACCCGAAGGTCGTGGTCGCCGTACAAGACGCCGTCTTGCTGGTCCAGACCGGTGGCTTCGCGTCGTCCCATCGCGCGTTGCGCATTGCTCGCCAGCGAGACGGTGGCGCCCCATTTGTGCTCGACCACTTGGCCTACCTCGAACTGTTGCGGGGCGACGCGGACAGCGCCGAGCGCATCAGTCGCGAGGCACTGACCTACGAGAACCGCGCCTCAGCCACCGTGCAACATCGGCTCGCGCGCACGTTGTTGATGGCGAGATCCGCGCGCAAGCCCGACGAAGCGGAGGGCTTTGACCGGCAGCTGGCGACGCTCGCGACGGTGGCTCGCCGCGAACGGCCACATGACGAAGAACCAGTTTGGAGTGCCGCGCTCGCCCACAATTTTCTAGGCGAGTTCGCCGCAGCGCGCCCCTTGCTGGAGAAGTTGCGACTGCGCCAACCCGAGAGCCCGTTCGTTCCGTATCAACTCGGCTGGGCCTGCCTCGGCGTCGATGACCCGAAGGCCGCGGCCGAGCACCTTGCCGACGCAGCCGTTCGGTTGCCGGCTCCGTGGGTGTTGCTGCCGCGCGCTATTGCGCTCTACGAATGCGGCCGCCATGGCGACCTCGACTCGTTGTTGGCGAGCGTGCGACAAGAATACAGCCGCGGTGGTCGCGACTCCTTGACCCACCAGGTGCTGCGCATGCAGGCGGCACATGCGATCCTGACGAACGACCCCAACCGCGCGCGCAAGTTGCTGATGGAAGATCTGCGCTGGCTGCAAGAGCACCCGATGGAGTTGTCGCAACGAGTTGGCGAGTTCGCCGAAACCGGCGCGCTATTGGCCCGTATGGGCAGTTCCCAGGACCTGCCGACATTGCTGGCGGCGGTGCAGAAGCAGCATGCCGTGACCGCCATTGCCGACGCAAGCGCCTTTGTTGCCGGGATGCACCAGGTGCAAACCACTGGCGTTCGCGCCGAAAAACTCGAGCAGGCACTCAGCCGCGATGGCGACAGCCCGTGGGCTTTCCTGCTCGCGGCATTCGCTCACGAACGCAACGGCGAAGTGGGCGACATGCAAACGCAACTGGCAAGAGCCTCGCGGTTATCGGATTCTCCGATGACCAAGGCGTTGCTCGCCAAGAGCCTGCGCGCGGTCGGCAAGATGCTCGAGGCCGAGCGGCTGCACGAGACGATGCGGCGCGAACTGGTGCAATTGCACTTGCGGCGCACTTGCCAGCACCCGTTGTTTGGTCCGGAGTTGGCGTACGCGTTCGTGCTCAGATGACGTGCGCGCAAGGGGCTGTAGGCCCAAGCAACGTCGCGTCGGTCTACGACTGCAATAGCAAGCGGCATGAACCGACCTCGCGCATGCCCGCACGTTCGTAGGCCGCACGCGCTCCGTGATTATGCTCGGCAACATGCAGCGAAGCCGGCAGGGCTGCGGCCGCCATGCAGGTGGCCACGAGTTCGGCGCCCAGGCCGCGACCGCGTCGATCCGGGAAGGTAAAGACGCCTTCGAGCACCGCGCCACCGGGCCCGTTTGAGCCGTAGTCAAGTTTGCACCACAAGTCGCCGCTCGGTCCCAGCACTCGCGTCGATCCGTCCGCGATCCGTTCGTCGATCATTTGGTAGAGCCAGCGGCGATCGACGCGGGCAGGCGCGATGTTCAAATCGCTTGCATTGAGGGCCAACGTCGCCCGTGCCAGGCGTTCGCGGTCATCTTTGTTGGGTTGACGCATATCGTCGCGCACCAGTGCCGAAGGCGCATCCTCGGGCCCCCCGACGTAGTAGATCTGGTTGCGGTGTGCCAACGGCGGGCGAGGCAGGCCGTCCGCGAGCAGGTCAACGATCTGCGCTGACCCCAAGATGATGCGCCACGGCCAGCGGCTGGCGCGGATGTGCTGGGCGATGGTTTGTGCGAAGTCATGCAGGCGCTCCTCGGTGAGCAGCACGAGGTTGCCGCGCGGACCAAACCACGCCAAGCCACAGTCCGTTCCGTCGAGCACGAACACGAAACCGTCGTGCAGGCCTTCGGCTAGCGCGTTCTGCACGTAGATGCCATGCAGCCCCGCAGCGACCGCCAACGAGTGTGCCGAGGCGTCGTTCTTGCCGAGCTTCCGAAGCTGGAGACCTGCGATGCTCATCTATGACTCAAGATTCCGATGCCAGCGGCCGATCAGCAACATTGTTCTGTTGCTGAATAGGAGCCTGGTGGACACATACGACTTTCTCACTGATCCCCGCACGTTGACGCTGGCTGAACGCCGCGAAGCGCGCGACCAATATGACCGCGACCAGCGCACCTGGTTGGCCAAACTGCGATTGCTCGCCGAGGATCCGAAACCTGCCGAGGACTTCCCAGCGTTCTTGTTGGCGACCCAGACGTTTGCCGATCTGGCGCGCAAGCTGCAGAAGGCCGACTCGCGCAAGCAGTTGCCGACGGACGTGCAAGACGAAGTCGACTGGTTTGTGCGGGCCTTTGCGGACTACCTGCGCACCCAGGATGGGGAAGAGGTCTTCCCCGACACTCCGCGCATGACGGGCTAACGCGATCACGATCGCCAGCCTACTCGTCCTCAGATTCAGAACTCGCATCCTGTAGCAACTTCGCGAGCGCGACCATCTCGACAACCGGCAACGGCTCTCCATCGAGGCCAGGCACCTGACCGGGTGCATCCGTCGGAATCAGGTGCACGTGGGCATGGCGCACCGCCCAGCCGATGACCTGCACGCACACGCGGGCACACGGCAGCCGCTCGCGCATCCGTCGTTGCATCGTGTGCACGAACTGCCACAACGCCGCATGGGCGGTATCGTCGAGGTCGGCGACGGAATCGACCACGGCGTTGGTTGCGACGATTACGTGCCCCTTGCGCACCGGCCGCTCCGCCAAGAACGCCAAGTGTGCCTCGTCGCGCGCAACGACGTGCACGTGCCGTTCGCCAGAGACGACGTCAGCCAGCGTCGGGTGGCTCACTTCTTGGTCTCCAAGGACTTGGCCAGTGAAGCGGGATCGGTAATCGGTGCTTGGCATGTGCCGCGCTCGCAAACATACGCCGCGGGAACGCCATCGACTGGCAGCTTGCCTTGGTAGACGGACGACATTTTGAGCAGTTCGGCGCGGTTGCCGTCGTGCACCATCGCGACCACACCGGCCTGCGGGAAGCGTCGCCACGCGGCTTCGAGCAGCGCCTGGGTGCGGGCGTCGGAAGGGTCGCCAGCAATCACGATTTCCTTCGGGGAGCCGAGATGGAATTGCACGGCAAGCATCATCGAAGGCGCCGACGACGGCCCCTTGTCTAGCACCTCATGGCAGGCACGCATCGTCGCCACGCCGATTTCGTATAGCTTCTCGTCGCCGAGCAACAGGCCACCGCGCAAGAACGCCAACGCCGCCAGCGCATTGCCCGACGGTGTCGCGCCTTCGGTCACGCTCTTGGTTCGCGCCAGCAACTGCTCGTGATCGTCGGCGGTGAAGTAGAAGCTGCCATCCTCGGCTCGGAAGTGCTGCGCTGTTTGCAGCAGCAAGGCATGCGCCGCCGCCAACCACTTGGGATCACCATCGGCCTCAAACACCGATAGCAGGCCGCCGGCGACCGCTACGTAGTCTTCGAGATAGCCTTGATGCCGCGCCTTGCCACCTTGCCAGCTGCGCCACACGCGGCCATCGACAACCAGGTGATCGAGCAAGAACGCGCCGCATCGCTGGGCAGCCTGCAAGTAGCGTTCGTCGCCCAACACGCGATAGCCGTCGGCAAGCGCGGTCAACGTCAAGCCATTCCAACTGGCGAGAACCTTGTCGTCGGTGCCCGGCTTGATGCGGGTGTCGCGCGCTGCAAACAACGTGGCCCTCGCCTTCGCTAGGGCCTGCTGTTGCTCGTCGGTGCTGGCCGCCGTTTCGTCGGCCAGCCACAGCACGTTGTTGTGCTCCCAATTGCCCGCCTTGCTGATGCCAAACGTCTTGGCGACCAAGGCGGTGTCTTCGCCGAGCAGCTTCTGCACCTCTTCGAATTGCCAGACGAAGAACTTGCCTTCGACGCCTTCACTCTGTGCATCGAGGCTCGACCAGAAACCACCGAGCGGCGCCTGCAGTTCGCGCAGCATGTAGTCGAGTGTGGTGCGCGCGACTTCGGCAAACTTCGGTTCGTTCGCTTGCCGGGCCCCTTCGAGGTAGCACGGCACCAGCAACGCGTTGTCGTAGAGCATCTTCTCGAAGTGCGGTACGAGCCATTTGCGGTCAGTGCTGTAGCGATGGAAGCCACCGCCGAGTTGGTCGTGCATGCCGCCGCGACGCATGCCATGCAGGGTGGTGACCGCCATCGAGTGGGCTTCTTCCGAAGGCAAGCGCAGCAAGACTTGCAGTTCCGCTGAATGCGGAAACTTCGGCGCGCGATTCGGCGGGTAGGCAAAACCTCCGTACTCAGGATCGAAGCGCTCGCGTGCTTGCGGCACGATCTTGTCGAGCAAGGCAGCAGTTGGTTCGCCGGCCTGCAGCGTCGGCGCCAGTGACTTTTCGAGATGATCACTGAGCGACTTGGCGCCCTTCAAGACGTCCTCGCGCTGATCCTTCCACGCATTGGCCAGCGACGTGCAGACACGTCGAAAACCCGGTGACTGACCACGATCATCGAGCGGAAAGTAGGTGCCACCGTAAAATGGTTGGCCGTCGGGGGTCAGCCACGCCGACAGCGGCCAGCCGCCTCGCTGGCCCATGGCATGCAGCGCCCCCATGTAGATCTCATCGATATCGGGACGCTCCTCGCGGTCGACCTTGATGCAGACAAACAGCTCGTTCATCAGCCTGGCCATCTCGGGGTCCGAGAAGCTCTCGGCCGCCATCACGTGGCACCAGTGGCAGGCCGAATAGCCAATGCTCAAGAAGATCGGCTTGTCGAGCTTCTTGGCCAGGGCCAGGGCCTCGGGGCCCCACGGATGCCAATCCACCGGGTTGTTCTGATGTTGTCGAAGGTATGGCGATGACTCTTTGCTCAGGCGGTTCACATGTGCTCCTTCTGCCGCACCATGCTGGCCAGTCGGCTCTTGGGCTTTGGCTGGTGACGGCGGTTGTTTGACTTCGTGCTGCGCGGGAGCGCACGCGGTGACGGCAATCGCCATCAAGATGCTGCCAACGGAACGGACCATGCCAAGCGGCTTTCGCATCCGGCCATCGTCGCCTTTGCGACGCCAATGCGCGAGCCCTTCCCTCCAGTCCGTTATCCGGTACCCTCTTGCCGATGCGGAGTTCTTGGACCTTGCTCGTGACAATTGGCCTCGTCGCATGCGGCGGTGGCGGTGGCGGCGGTGCTACCGTTCCACCTGGAGCGAGCGCAGCGAACCTGCAGCTTCAGCCGGTCACGATTCTCGCGGGCCAAACCATCGCCGACTTGACGGTCTCGTTGGAACGGCGGTCCGAACCCGGCCCGGCCTTGCTGCAAGGCATGCTGTCGTTGCCTCCAGAACTCAGCTTGCCGGCGACGGAGAGGCTGGCTCCGGCGACTCCCATGGTGACGCTCGACGGCAACTTTGTCGGCAGCGAGTTCGCGGTCTTGTGCGGCGATGCATCCAACCAGGTAGCGGAGCCACTGCCGGAGGGCGATCTATTCCGGCTGCGCTTGATGCCCACTCCACCGCGTCGGCCGGGCTCCTACACCGTCACGTTCCATGACGTGCGCGCGGCGACGTCCGCTGGCGGTAACGTGCCGCTCGCGGTGACGACCTTGACTGCGACGGTAGTGATTCAGTAGCTGCTGCCGGCGGTCGCGGTCGCCAACTACTTGGGCGGCGTCTTGATCGCATTGTCCTTGCCGCTCGCGCCGCCCGGGTTGCGGCGAATGCTCTCTTCGAGTCCTGCGAGGCTTGCGCGCTGGACCTGGCCAACTTTGTCCTGCAGCGCGCCAAACCAGTTGCTCCATCGCTGCATCAAGTTGATCAACTCGCCGTCTTCGGTCCAGGTCAGCTCGGTCGCGCCACCCTTGGCTTGCCACTTGATCGAACCAGTGAACTTGCCGCCGAAGCTGTCGCCGTCGGGCCCGTATTTGTAGCCAATGGCGTATTCGACCACGCCATCTTCGACGCGAGTCAACAGGACCGTCGCGATGCCCATGGGCCCGCGCCACGTCGCAGCCTGATCCGCCTTGCCGGGCTCGCCCGTGATCTCGCGAGTCGTCGGGTTGCCAAGTTCGAAGTCGACTTCGGACCAGGTCGGCCACTGGTTCAGGTCCACGAGCTTGGCTGCCAAGGTTGCAGGTGAAGCGGGAATCGTCCGCGAAGTCGTCACTCGCCAGGTATCCGCGAGAACCAATCCCACGAGCAAGAAGACCAACACACTGCCGGCCAGGGCCAGGACGAGGGCGCGCAGCACGTACTTAGTATTCGACATGTCGGGCGAACAGCGTAGCGAGCGACGCTCAGCGACCCAACAACAGTGGTGTGAAGTAGCGGTAGTAGACTTCCAGGCTCAGCACGCACATCGCGGTCGTGTAGCTACGATCTCGGCGATTATCGCCCGCTTCCTCGGCGTAGACGTCAATCGGCGGGAAGGACCCGTCCTTGGCTTGCGCCGCTGGCAACACCGTGCTCAGGCGCGCATTCCAGCGATCCCACGCCTCACCGCCCTTCAGGAAGCAGCACAGCGAGCCGTAGTACCAGAAGTAGACGTTGCCCTGCCCGCGCAGGACGAAGTCGTCGTCGCGGTAGCGGCGGTAGCGCTGGGGCCGGCGATCGACCGTGTAGTCGACGGCTGCCGCGACCATCTTGTCGTCCGGTTTGGCACCAAGCAGCATCATGCAGAAGCCACCCGCCGGCGTGCTCGCAGGCAGCGTTGGCCAACCCGAGCGCAAGCGCGACGGCTTGTGGTTGTAGCGGAACCAACCGTTCGGCCGGTCAAAGCTCAACTCGAGATACTGCTTGGCTGCCGGCATGACGTCCTCCGGCAGTTCGACGCTCGACATCCGTGCCGACTCCAACGCCATGATCATCCACGACGAGACCGAGACCCGCGCGTAGCTGTCTTCGGCGCGCAGTCCCGGGGAGAAGTAGCCCCAACCACCGCGATTGCGCACGTCGCCGCGCGGACCTTGGTTGGCGAGAATCCACGTCAATCCATCTTCCAACGGCCGCACCAACGTGTCGCCGTATGGCTTGGTCTTGGTCAGTCCGTAGCACTCGGCGATCGCATAGGTCGAGATGCCGTGGCCGTAGCAAGAACTCGGCCCGAACGCGCCGGTGTCTTCGTCCTGCACTTGCAGCAAGTGGCTGATCGCACGTGTGACCACGGCCGAATACTCGGTGTCCGACGTCGGTGTGTGGCCGGCGCCGAGGAACGCCAATACGCACAGCGCTGTCTTGCCGATGTAGACGAATCCATACTTGCCGTCGAAGTCCTGTTGGTCCCCCCACGAGCCGTTGCCGTTCTGGATGCTTGCCAGATACTTCAGGCCATCGCGCACGGCGCGCTCGGTTTCGGTCGTGCCTCCGAAGCGTTCGAGCGCTTTGGCCTTTGCCGGACCAAACCGGTTGCTGTAGGCGCTCTTGGCGATCGCCGGCTGTGGCGGTCGCGGCAACGCACTGCGACGCGGCTCTTGGCGTGCCAGTCTGGTGCCCGGTGGCGTCACCGGGAAGCGCTCGGCGAAGGCGCCGGCGTTGCTGCTGCGGCGCACGGCGTTGCGACGTGGCGCGAACGCGGGGCTGCTGAGTGGCGAGCTCGGCAGCTGGCTTGCCTTGGCTACGATCGCAGCGGTAGCGGCCGACTTGCTACTCGGCTTGCCGTTGCGCTGGCCACTGGGTTGCGGTCGGTTTTCCGATGTCGTCGCGAGCGGGTCGCGCAACGCCACCCGAACACCACCACGGCGCCCGGCACTCGGAACATGCTCCGTACTCGGTGCCCGCATCGCGATGCGCGGCGTCGAGCGTCTGAGTGAGGATCCAGGAGTCGGCAGAGCCTCCTCCGGCGACACGTGGTTGCCCGCACGCGTCGAACGTGCGGCGTGCAGCGAAGCCGTTTCCGGCTCTGCGGGAGCTGCGACCTGCAGCGCGGCCACCGAGGCACGCGGTGCGGCTCTGCTAGGCGTCGGCGTTGGCAAAGCACTTGCACCGGCCGCTACCGCACCGCGCAGCGGCATCTTTGGCGTGGCGACCTTGCGCGGTGCCGCGACTGCGACGGCGCGCTCGGATGTCGAGGAATCGATCCGCACACCTGACGAACGCCCGACGATGCTTCCAGGCATCGCAACGGTTTCGGTGGTCTCGGGTCGTGCCTTGCCGCGTTTCGGCTGGGCTAGGTTTGCGGCTGCTGGCGCATTGGCCAAAGAGGCTTGCGAACTGATTCCTACCGGTGAGGACGCTGCATCGGCGACTTGCGATGCGCTGGCCGGCGAACCCGCGGTCGCGGTATCCTGCAGTGCGGGTGCCGTCGGACCGGGTGCGGTCGCCGCGACGCTGTGCATCGGCAACGCCGATTCTGCATCGCCATCCGCGAGTTCGACCATCCGACCGGCGGCGCGTTGCACTCCGCTGGCGGGAGTTGCCACCTGCACCACTTGCGACGCGACCTCGCTATTCGCAGTCTGACGGCGCGCGGTGGCTGCTTCGGCCGCCAACTGGGATTGCTCGACGGCGGTCAGCGGTGCTTGCTCGAGCCCCGCGGCAGCAGCATCTGGGGCGTTGCGCACGGCCATTGCCGCGGCTTCGTCGTGCACCTCTGGTTCGGCCGCCGTTTGCTCCGTGCTTTGCACCGGTTCGGATTCGTAGCTGCCGTTGTCAATGGCGAGCGTGGCTTGATGATCCAGCTCGGAACGCGACGTTGCCGTGCCCGGCTCCGATACTTCGAAGGTCTGTTCGCGCACGGTGCGCTGCACCTTGGCGGCGACTTCGCCCGCATCCCCGGCGGCAGCGGCGCTCGCGAAGCCGGTACTCGCGACAATGCTGACCTGCATGCCGCTGTCGTCGTCGTCGCTTCCAGGCAGCAGCGATCCAGCGATTTCGACGCCCATCAGCCACAAGAACAGCAGCACGTGCAGCAGCAGCGACAGCAGGATGCATTGCGCCGCCAAGTCGAGGGCACTCCAGCGCTGGCCGAAGTAGAGCAGCAGCAGCAACAACAGCGAGCACAACACCAGCGACAACAGCAGCCACTCGAGCCAATGCTGACCGGGCCACCACGGCACGAGTTCTTCCGCGGCCGACACATACCACAGCGCCGCTTGTTGCTCCGTCGGCGGCTGCACCATGCCGACGGTTCGGCCGCCAGGCAGTGGCAGTGGACTGCGCAACGCATCGACGCCCCAGTCCTGCGACAACGCCGCCGGTGCATCAAACGTGTCGCCAAGCCGCGAGCTGCGACAGATCGTCAAGTCCTTGCCGGGTTCTTGGCGCACAAACCACAAGGACGCGCCGTCGCTGGCGAAGGCCGGATCGCGATCGATGATGCGCTCCCGTCGCCGGTCCAGTTCCGGGAACACCTGCACCGGATCGAGCGGGTCGCCAATGCGCCAGGTCCACAGCACGCCGTCATTGCCATCATCGATGGCACGATCGATGCGCACGAACACCAGTGAGTCGGCAAAGGGATCCGGTGCGGGATCGGTCTCATCGAACGCCGTGTTGCACGGCAGCAGCGCTTCGACGCGACCAAAGCCGCGCGGTGTCATCGTCGTGACGAACAGGTCGTAGCCACCGATGCTCTCCGGGCGATCGGAGGCAAAATAGATGCGACCATCCCGGCTGACGGCCGGCGCCAGTTCGTTGTAGGCAGTGTTGAGTCCGTAGGCGGGCTCCGGCGGCACGTCTGGTCGCTCCGGATGCCAGGTCACCAGGTCGCTGGTGCCATCTTCGGTGAGCACGCCATAGAGCAGACGACCATCGGCCATCTGGGCGACGCGGCCCGTCACCCGTCCCGGCAGTTCGAGTTCGGCATCCGGGCTGTTCCAACGCAGAATGCCGGAGGTCGCGAAGTCGCTGCCGGCGACCTGCTGGGAACCATCGCTGTAGTAGATTGGTCGGCCAACCTTGAGGCCGATGAGCATCGCGCCTGCGACACACATCACCGTCCAGGCGGCCCACATCAGGCTGCGTCTTGTGCGTGGCCCTAGCGCCATCTTGCGCTAGCCCTTCCTCGCGGGCAGCGCCGCAAAATCGACCTTCTTGATCTTTGCCAGGCGGCACGTGTCGAGCACCTGCAAGCCGACGCCGAACTCCGCCGACTTGTCGCCGCGCACCAGCACAGCCTGCTCCTTGTTGCGCGCCACGGCGGCCACGAGCTTCTGGCGCAGCGCCTCCATGGTGACCGCGCGGCCAGCCATCGTCAGTGTGCCGTCTTGCGACACGTTGATGATCAGTTGTTTGTTGGTCTTGCCGGCCTCGCCGGACTTGGCTTCGGGAAGGCGCAGGTCGAGCTCGACTTCCTCGGTGGCGAACGTGGTCGCGGCCAGGAAGAAGATCAACAACAAGAACACTACGTCGACCAACGGCATCAAGTTGATGCCGCCGTCGCTGCCGTCGTCGTCACTCTCAAGCCGCATTGGTTTCCTCCGGCTCGTCATCGCTCGCGTCACCGCTGGCGCTATCACTGGTGTCACTGCGGACCGCGCCAGAAGTTTCGGCCGTGCGGTCTGCGGCCTGCTGCGCGGTCACCGGCAACGCGGCCAGCGATTCGATCGTTGGCGCGATCACCTCGGCAATCGCAGCGACCAAGTGGCGGGCGCGCGCTTGCAGGTGGGCTGCGATCAGCGTGGCGGGAATCGCCACGAACAGTCCAAAGATGGTCGTGTAGAGCGCGACCTTGATGCCAGCTGCCAAGGACTCGCTGCTTTCCGCCTTACCGAGGCCGGTCTGCTCGACCGCGGCGAACGCGTCGGAGATGCCGAGCACTGTGCCGAGCAAGCCGATCAGCGGCGCGATCGTCGCCACCAGCCAGACGCCGCGGGCGTTGCCGCGAAGTCGCTGCCCTTCGTCATGGAGGCGGTCCTCCATGGCCTTCTCGACGTCGGCCAGTAAGCACCCGCGCCGCCTCAGGCCAGCGGCCAAGACGCGCGCGCCCGGAGCCGTGGCTTCGAGGATGCCGGCGGTGATCACATCGGCGTGGCCTTCGGTGACCTGATGCGCGGCATCGATCACGACCTGCGGCAACACCCGGCGTTTGCGCAGGCTGAGATAGCGTTCCAGTGCCAGGCCGACGACCACGATTGAGCAGCCGAGGATTGGCCACATCAGCAAGCCGCCGGCTTCGAAGAACTCACCGATGGTCGAAACGACAGACGGTGCTTGGGGCAGTAAGAAGAGCATGGCGGGCATCACCGGTTCTGGAGTTGGGTAGCGGCGGACTTCGCTTCGTCCGTGCCTTTGTGTTTGTCGACGAGCTCGGTGAAGAACCGCTTGGCCTTCTCCGGCTGCTTGAGTTGCTGGTAGGTGCGGCCGGCTTGCAGCAATCCGCGTCGCACCCAGGTCGCATCACCGTAGAGAATCGGCAACTTGACGAACGCATCCACGGCACCGTTGAGGTCCTTGCGTTGCGCGCGGCTTTCCCCGAGTCGGAACTGGGCTTCCGCCGCCAACGAACCTTCACTCAGTTCGGTCACCTTGACGAAGCACTGTTCGGCCGCCGGGTATTGCCGACGCTGCAGCCGTGCTTTGCCGAGCCACAAGTTCGCCCGAGCCGCATCGGCGCGCGCGACATCATCGGTGCCGATCTTGTGTTCGCGCAAAAACTGCTCCAACGGCGCAATCGCATCGTTGGCCTGGCCGGCGAGCAGCGAACTCTCGCCACTGACGAGCCTCGCCCGCGGCGCACGTTCGTGTTTTGGCATCTCGCGCAACAAACGACTGCTACGCGTGACCGCGCCCGGGTAATCGCCGAGCTGGCGGCAACATTCGGCGCCGAGATACAGCGCTTCGCCGAGCAGCTCTTCGCCTTCGATGGCCGCAATCGCCGCAAAGTGATCGCGGGCCTTGCCGAGCAACTGCTTCGCGGATTTGGCGTCCTTGATGCTGCCCGCGGCCTCGAACTGCGCGAAGCCAAGGCGATAGAGAGCCTGCTTGCGATGAGCGCCGTCGACCTTCAGTAGCCACTGCCCTGCTTCGTCCAGGTCAGGTTGCTTGCCGGCCAACAGTGCGGTGCCGACAAACAAGCGGGATTCTCCAGCAAGTTCGACATCCTTGCTCGATGCCGCAACCTTGCGGAAGTTGGCGAGTGCAACCGCTTCGTCACCATCGCGGCGCGCGGCCCAAGCCAATTCGTAGAGCACGCGATCCGGTTCGGCATAGCCACCGTCGCGCGCCAGCTCGGCAAGCACCTTGCGGGCGGCCTTCTGGTCGCCGCCGCGGGCGAGCGCCACCCCGAGCGCATACCTGAGCATCGGCGCCTTCTCGTGCTTGCCAAACTGCTTCAAGAACTGCTGCGCGGCGGCGACCGCTTTTGGCCACGCCTTGGTGCGGTGGCACAGAGCGGATTCGAGTTCGAGCAATCCCGGCAATTCGTCGGCGACTGCCGGATGCCGTTTGGCGCTGGCCAAGACGCGAGCACACGCTTCATCGTTGCCCAACTCGAATGCACACCAGGCGCGCCCCGCCAGGGCGCGCGCCCCGATCGTGTCCTGCTTGTCGGTCAACTTGGCGAACAACGCATCGGCCGCTTCAAAGTCGCCTTGTTGGTAGGCAAGGTCGGCTTGCTCGGCGATATCGGAGTTGGCCGCATCGGCACCGTCGCGCTGTATGGAAATGGCGGCGGCGCGTTGCAAGCGTCGTTGGGCAGCGCCAAGATCGCCGCGTTGGCGCAGCACGCGCGAGGCAATGCGTTCGGTGCGGTCGAGGAACTTGCCCTCGCGATAGCGCGCCCGGTAGCGATCCGACACCGACAGCGCCGAATCACGTTCGCCAGCTTCGTAGAGCGCCAAGGCCTGCATCGCCATCGCTTCTTCGGCATTGGCGTCGTCCTTGTCCTGGGCGATCGCCCCGAACCGTTTGGCCGCGCCAGCTTTGTCGCCGCCGAGGTAGATGCACCACGAGAGCTTCCACGACGCCAGTGCCTGGTGCTCAGCGTGCGCTTGCAGGGCCTGGTAGGCCTTGGCCGCCTGCGGCCACTCGCGCAACGCGAACCGATTCTCGGCAACTGCCAGTTGTGCCAGCACCCGCGACCGATGCGGCGGCTGGATCTTGATCACTTGCTCCGCAGTCGCAATCGATGCCTTGTGGTCGCCAAGTTCGTGCAGCGCGTGGCACGCGCCATACAACGCATCGCCGCGCAACTCGAGCGCAGCATTCTTGGGCACCGTGCGGTACGCCTTGAGCGCCTCCTGCCAGCGGTTGAGGTTGGCGAACGCTTCGCCGAGCGCAAACTGCAAGCGCGGCTTGTCCTCGTCACTCGCCTTGGTCAATGCCTGCTGCAACGTCTCCACCGCGGACTGCCCCTTGCCGCTGGCGAGCGCACAGAGCCCTTGAAGTTCGCGGGCTTCCTGTTGCAGCGCGTTGCCGTTGGCCAGCAGTGGCTGCAGTTCTTTGAGCGCGACGTCGAATTGCTGCGCTTGGTAGAAGCAGCGACTGCGCTCAAGTCGGGCCGCGTGGACGAACGGAGACTTCGGGTGGTCTTGCAGCAAGCGGCCAAACGCATTGACAGCCGCTTGGGAGTCTTCGCGACCGAGCGCGCTCCAGCCAAGGCCATATTGAGCATCGTCCTGGTAGTCGCCGGCAATTCGCAGGGACGCCTGGAAGGCCTGGTCTGCCTTCGCGTATTGGCGCAAACGCAGCTGCGCATCCCCGATCAGATAGAGGCACTCCCCCTTGGCGGCTGGATCCGGAGCGGCGCGGTGAGCTGCCGTGAACGTCGCCGCCGCTTCGGCGAACTTCTGCAAGCGCAACCACGCAAACCCACCTTGGTAGAGGGATGGGAACAAGAATCCGGCCTGTTCACCTACCGCGAGTTTGGCGGCAGTCGCGAACGCCTTCGCCGCGGCTTCATCTTTGCCCAGGTCGCGCAAGACTTCGCCCTTGGCGTAGGCCGCGGCAGCGGCAAGGTAGTGGTCGCCAGCGATCTCGTTACTGAGTTCCTCGAAGCTGCCGAGCGCGTTCGCATTGTCGCCCTTGCCCTGTAGCAAGTTGCCCAAGCGATACTGGGCTTCGGCGCGCAGCGCGAATTGCTTGCCGCCACGCTTCAGCGCTTCACGAAAGTTCTGGATCGCCGGATCCACCTGCTGCAGTTCGGTGCGACTCTGCGCCAGCCGGTAGTAGCCCTCGGCAATCAGCGCGTGGTCTGCGTGCTCGCGCACAAACTTCGTCAGATACTTGGCGGCCTCCTCATGGAGACCGCGCTGCTGCATACCAATCGCCAACTGGAAGGACTCGGGACGACGTTCGCTCTGCGCCAACAAAGCTGGGGCGCACAGGCAGACGATCGTGAGAAGGCGAGGAAGGGCGTGGGAAACGGCAAGCATGTGGCTAGTGCACCAGAGCGTTTGGGCGGCGGGCGGTGGGGTCCGGAGCAAAGGAGCGTCGGGTATCGTCGTTGCCACGAAGTATTCGCAGCTCAGACCATCAAAAGTAGCCTGCATCCGGGGTCGCTGCACCCCATCGCAACAGGCTGGAATCGATTGGGAAAGTGACCCGAACAGCCAACACTTCCTAGCGGCAATCTCGCGAACAAAGAACATCGTGACCGAAGCTGTGGGCGATGGACACGGAACCCTGCATGATACGGAGACTACCGCGCCACTGTTTGCCAATGATTCGACAGGTTCTCAGGTTGTCTCTCGCATGCTTGCTGCTGACGGTGGCATGCTCCACGCGTGCTGACGCGCAGCAAGGCTCGCGAAGTTCGCGAACAAAAACTTCTGCGCCGCCCCAGGTGGCCGCGCCGGACCCTGTTCAGGAACCGGCGATGGCCCCTGCGCCGGGACCGGGCCATCGCCTGCCGCCAGACGAGTTTCGGGCGGCGTGGATCGCGACCGTCGACAATATCGACTTTCCATCGCGCCCCGGGTTGTCGCCTGGGCAATTGCGCCGTGAGATCGATGCGATCGTCGCCAGGGCCGTCGAATTGCGGCTGAATGCATTGATCTTCCAGATCCGTCCGGCAGCCGACGCGTTCTATCAGTCGCCGCTCGAGCCGTGGTCCGAATGGCTGACCGGCACCCAGGGCAAGCCGCCGGGCGAGAACTTCGACCCACTGCGCTACATCATCTCCCGCAGTCACCGCTACGGCTTGCACCTGCACGCGTGGTTCAACCCGTTCCGCTGTTGGCATACGGCTAGCAAATCGAAGCCGGACAAGAAGCATGTCACCGTGCGCGGCAAGGACCTGGTCGTCACCTACGGCAAGCAGGCCTGGATGGATCCGGGTCATGCGACGGCGCGCAAGTGGTCACTCGCGGTGATCCAGGATGTCGTGCGCCGCTACGACATCGATGGCGTGCACCTCGACGACTACTTTTATCCCTACCCGCAGGGCAAGCGGTCGTTCCCGGACGATGCGACCTACAAGGCATACCGCGACGGTGGTGGCAAGCTCGACCGCGGCGATTGGCGCCGCAGCAACATCGATGGCTTCGTCAAGGACCTCTACGAACTGGTGCATGCCGACAAGCCGTGGGTCTGGGTCGGCATCAGTCCGTTCGGCATTGCTCGGCCAGGAGTGCCGCGCGGCATCGAAGCGGGCCTCGATCAGTATGCCGGGTTGTACGCCGACGTGCCAAAGTGGCTACGCAACGGGTGGCTCGACTACCTGGCGCCGCAGCTCTACTGGCCGATCGATCGCAAGCAGCAAGACTTCGAGGTGTTGCTCGACTACTGGCACGAACAGAACGTCAAAGGCCGCGCCATCTGGCCTGGGCTCTACACCTCGAAGATTCGCGATGGCGGTGGGCAGATCCGCGCGACCGAGCTGCGCGACGAGATCCGACTGACGCGCCGGAAGGACGCGGTGATGCCCGGTCACATCCACTTCAGCTTCAAGGCGCTGCGCGGTGACCACGCGTTGGTTGGCCGGCAACTGCTGCGCGAGGTCTACACCGCGACGGCTGCCGTGCCGGTGTTGCCTTGGCTGCCCAAGCGGCGCTAGTGCCGGTGTGCCAGTGGCAGCGGCGCTGGTGGCAGCGGCGCTGGTTGCAGCGGCGCTAGTGGCAGCGGCGCTGCTGCCGGAGTGGCCTGCTGCTGGATTGGATTGGTGGCAGTGGCCTGGTGGCCGTGCAGATGTTCCAGAGGACTCAGCAACCGCGTTTGTTCTTCATCTCGGCGGCCTTCTTGAGGTCCTTCTTGGTCGGCACCGGACTCGCGGGCTTGGCCGCCTCGATCACCTCGACGTAGTCGATCTGCAGCTGGTAGATGTCGACGACGTAGTCGTCCATCTTGGTCGCTTCGATCTTCAGCGTGCCGACCAGCTTGAGTGGCTCGAACTGGTAGTCGAGCGTCTTGCCCTTCGGCATGATGGCGCGAACAATGCCATGGATGTTCGGCGGCTGGCCGTAGCAGCAGGACCATAGGGACTCGACCAGCAGGAACTGCTTGATGTCGGTGACCTCGTCAATCGGCAGCATGAAGCCGAGCATCAGCACCTTCTTGCCATCGAGCGCCTTGACCTTCTTGGGCATGCCCTCAAGGCCGTCGGTGTACTTCCAGTCCTCCAGTTGATCGAATGGCAGCACCTGGTCGACGCCGGCGATCTTGCCGTCCTTGATCAGTTTGAGAAGCTTCTTCTCGGCTTCGAGCATCGCTTCGGCACTACGCAGGACTCGCAGGTCTTCAGGGTCCAGACCTCCGGGCACGTCCTTCTTGTTGTTCGTATCTGGTTTGCCTGCTGGTTTCGGATTCTGCTTGCCGACCGGGTCCTGGCTGCCAGGCTTGCTTGGCTTTGGCTTTGGCTTTGGCTTTGGGTCTTGCGCCATCGCAACGATCTCCGCACCAGCTGGGTCATGGTTCGTCAACGAATCGTCGCCAACGGACGTAACCACCAGTCGTGGTTGCGTCGCAGCTTCATCGGTCTGGTTCTTGAGCACCGATGCGGTGATCGTTGTGCCCAAGCCCAACAGTAATAGCGCGGCAGCCCACAGCTTGCCGGTCTGGAACTGCTTCGCTTGGTGATCGCCAGGCTGCGGGCCGGCAGCGGCCGCGGCGCGCTGCAGGATTTCATGCAAACGGTTGGGCGGCGTCGCACGTCCACCAACCTCTTCGAAGGCCTTGCGCAGTTGCTCGTCGGCCACGTTGTTGTCTTGCTCGTTCACGATTGCTCCTTCCTTTGCGCACGATCTACACATTCGCGCAGCGATTCGCGCGCGCGACTCAATAACGACTTCATCCCGTGCAATCCGATGCCCAGTCGGCGGGCCACTTCTTCTCGTGCCACGCCTTCGAGGTGATGCCAGACGACCGCCTGGCGGACGCGGCCTTGCAGCCGCTGCACGCATTGGCGCAGCGCATCGATGCGACCGTCTTCGATCGCTTCGGGCTGCTCGGCAACGAACTCCTCCACCGCTTCCAGCCACTGTCCGGTTGGCGGCCGACGGCGATCGCGGCGACGGCTGCCGAGCAGCAGGTTGCGCGCAACACCGCGCAAGAACGCGGCCGGCGACAGCAGTTGCTCGCCTTTGCGCAGGCGCTCGGCGCAGACGACGAACGCCTCCTGCATCAAGTCATCCGCCTCGTGGGTGTCGGCTCCCAAGAGGCGCAGGTAGCGCCAGACCGGGGCCTGGAACTGCTGCACCAGCGCGGCAAGCTCCGCCTGCTCTAGGCCCATATCTGGCTGTTCATCTGCCGTTTCATTCTGCTCCCGGCGGGCATCTTCGTCGGTCGGCTGCACCACCAGTGAGGCGATCGAACGATCGACTCCACGGGCACGCCGGATTTGCTGCACAATTGCCATTGACTACCAAGTGCCGCTCGACGGCGCGCCGGGTGCAGCGACTTCAAGTTATTCTGCAAAGGTGGCCGCACAGCAGTCCAGCATACTGGCGACGACAACGACCGGAACGGACAGCCTCCCAGGCCGTCACATGTCCCGTCCGCCAGATGCCCCGTCCGCCAGATGCCCCGTCCGCCAGATGCCCAGGACGTCAGGTGTCCCATCCGTCAGATGCCAGTCCGCCAGCCATGAGGTCCGCCAGCAGCTACCGGGTCCGGAAGTGGATCACGCGCGTGGTCACCTCGGTGCCAACGCGCCATTCCAGCGTTGCCACGTAGTTGGTGGCCGGGCGCAGCGGCTTCTCCGGCACGATGCCGTAGAGCAGGGGGAACTTGCCGCGCTCGCCCACCAGCGTGCGCACTTTGCGAGTTCGCCCTTTGATCACCGACACCAACGAGCCTTGGAACTCCGCGTCGAGGCCCGGTGAGTTGCGAAACAGCGCCATGATCGGGAAGCCGCGGGTGCCGAGTCGCTTGACCGGTGCGGTCGGCATTTCGCGCATTGCGCCGACCGGAACATCGACCGCGCCATCCGCGGGCACGGTGATCGGCCAAGACCAGGCGATGCGCTGCCAGTCCTTCGCCATCACATCGATCACCGACAGGTCTTCTGGTTCGGCGCTGATGCCAATCTGTGCCAAGACTGGATCCATCATGTGGCGACGATGGAACCAGGTGCGCCAATACGAAGGTACCGCCTCGTCATGCGCGATCTTCATGATCACGCTGCGCATTGCGGCCTTGGCACCTTGCTTCGAGTATCCGGCGCTGCGGGCTTCTTCGACATGCGGGTTCGACGAGCCACCCCATTCATTCATGGCTAGGTAGCGGGCGTGTGCCGTGCATCCGGCCGACAAGTCCTCTGAGAGCGCGACGCCGGGCAAGCCGTTCTCCGTTCGCAAGCGATTGATCGCGCCCAGTCCGGCGAGTTGCGGCGGGCTGCCCGGTAGGCTGCGTTCGGCGACCCGCAGGTGCTGGCCGTTGTCGGACAACGTCAAGATCTGCACTTCGGTCGCACCGAGGATCAGCTTCTCGGACAACGGGCAGACAGTGCGCGCACCGGGCACCAGGTAGCCATCGTCGGCAATCGTGTAGCGACCATCCCCGTTCGCATCGACCAGGCGGATCTTCTGGCCGGCCAGCGTGACGACGCGAACATCGGCGCAGTACCATGACCACGTCTTGTCATGCTCGCGGAAGAACCCGACGTTCCGCGAACGTTCCTGGCCATCCGGCGACACATACTGCAAGCGATACGTGCCACCCGAGCGAACGGTCTTGCGCGGTGCCGCTCCGGATCGCAGGGCGATTGCCATGCCCGAACCGACGATGCGCACGCGAAAGTGACTGGTGCCAAGCATCAAGCCTTCTGCGTCACCCACCGGCCAATGTGCCGCCCGGCCCTCGAGCTGCGAACGCGGGGCAGTCTTGAGTTCACCGCGCTTGGTGAGCAGCAGAGTGCTTTCCTGAGCGGCATCGTGCTCTTGCGCGGGCAACGCGAGGCACGTCAAGAGGCAAGCAACGGCTGGCTGACGCATCTATGGCTACTAGTTCCTTCGCCCGCGAGAGTATCACGATTGCTTCGTTTGCGGGCCGCGGCTGGTGGCTGGCGCAGCGATCGCCGGCGGCGCTCCTCAGCCGAACGCGGTCTGGGCCTTCTCGAGATCCTCGACACTGCCAATGTCGAGCCAGGTGCCAGTCAAGCGCGTCGCCTCAAGCGGCAATCGGCTGCTGAGCCAAGCCAGGAAGTGACCCGGCGCGTCGGGGTTCAGGCCGTCCGCCAGGTATTCGCGGATCAGCGCCGGCAATTCGGGCGGCAGGACATAGACCGCAATCGCCGACAGATCCGATTCGGGGTGGTCGGGCTTTTCGCGGAAGCGACTCACCTTGTGGCCATCGAGCATCACTTCGCTGTAGCGACCCGGCGGCACGGGACTCGGCACCTGTCGCACGATCAACTGGCCGCTACCTGTGGCGCGGAAGCGATCGACCAACTGGGTCAGGTCGAACGAGAACAGATTGTCGCAGGCCAGCACCAGGTAGCCGTCCGGAGACAGATCGGTCGTGGACTTGTCGAGCGCCAACTGCAAGTCACGAATGGCACCGAGGCGCGTGTCGTTGGTCATGGCACCGTCGTTGACCAGCTGCATCGGCAAGGGAGCGCGTTCGCTCTGCTCCCACTTGACGAAGTCATCATGGAAGCGGCCATTGGTGACGACGACTCCATCGACCACCGCGCCAGTGCGCACCACTTGCGCGACGATGCGAGTCAACATCGGCTTGCCGCCGACTTCGAGCAACGGCTTGGCTTGCTTCTCGGTCAGCGGGTACAAGCGCGTCGCAAACCCAGCCGCCAAGAACACCGCCCGCAACCGTGGCCATGCGCGCTGCACCGTTGGCCGAATCGTCTGATGACCAGCTTGCTTGCAGGCGGCTTCGATAGACAAGCGGTGGGCTTCGTCCCGGCACGCGAACAGCACAGCGCCACCCGAGCCGGGGAACTTGCTGCCGGCTCCCAGCTCGCGCCCCAAGTCAATCAGCGCTTGATCCGCGGCGGCGATCGGAAAGACCTGGGCGCGCAAGTCGAAGTTGCGATTGACGCAGGTCAAGAACGCCGCGCAATCCCCGCGCAGCAAGGCCTCGTGGCCAGCTTTCGCGTTGTCGACCAACTGCTTCACGACCGTGCGCACCGCTGGGTCATCTGCTTGCCAGCGTGCGAACACAGGTGCGTGCACATCGCCCGAACTCTCGCCCGGCACACTGTGCCACGCCAATACCATCGGCGGCAGCAAGTCGGCATCGAGTCGCTGCACGGCGCCTTGGGCGAACGGCTTGGCAAAGTCCATCGCCAGCAAGCCATCGTGGGCTTGCACCAATCGGTCCAAGGCACCGGCGCGAATGCCGAGCACTTGGTTCTCGACCCGGAACGCCAACTCGGCCACCTGCATCGGCTCCATTGGCAGGCCATACCAGCGGCTCCACGCGCGGATCGCGGCGATCACCAGCGCACTGGATCCCGATAGTCCGCCTTGGAACGGCACATTGCTCGTGAACGTCAACGCGAACGCACGGTCGGCCGGATCGATCTTGGCAGTTGTTAGTTCGATCGCCATCAGCTGCCAGGCTGCCTCAAACAGCTCATTGGGCAGCGCCATCGCTTCCGAGTCGGTCAGCGTCACCGTCACTCCGAGTTCGGCGACGCTGAAACCAAGACCCTGTCCACCGTAGATGTCCGATGGGTTTCCGAGGAGCCCGATACGTGCTTGAGCTGAGGCAGTGAGAGATGTCATCGAACGACCAAGGATACCTCGGCGCGCGCCGACTACACTCATCGCAGAAATGAACCGACCGCTCACCGTCGCCCTCGTCGGCACTGGATTCCTCGCCCGCACGCGCGCCCACTGTTGGCGCCGCGTCCACCACGACAACGTCAAGGTCATCACGGTCTCTCGTGATAAGCAGCGTGCCGAACAATTCGCCAAGGAAGTCGGCGTTGCGCGCGGTGCCTCGTTTGACGAGATCTTGGCGGACAAGGACGTCGACCTGGTCGATCTGTGTGTACCGAATCATGCGCACGCGCCGCTGTGCGAACGTGCTGCTGGCGCCGGCAAGCACGTTCTGTGCACCAAACCGCTGGCGGCGTTCTGGGGCCAGGGCCTGCCGGCCGATGCGACCGCCGAACAGGTTGCGGCGACGGATCGCGCCGTCATGCTGGCGGCAGCGATCAAGGATGCGGAGGCCATGGTGGCCGCGTGCAAGCAGGCGGGAGTGCAGCTGTTCTATGGCGAGAACTGGATCTTCGCGCCGGCGATCGAACGGGCCGCCGCGCTCGGCGCTGCCGCCAAGGGCATCGTGCTGGAGATGCGCGGTTGGGAGAGCCACTCCGGCTCGCACGCCAGCTATGCCCGCGACTGGCGGCATGCCGGCGGCGGCGCGTTGCTGCGACTTGGGGCGCATCCGATCGGCACGATGTTGTGGCTGAAGCACCGCGAAGGACTGCGCTTGCGCGGCAAGCCTACGCGCGTGGTGTCGGTGACGGCCGAAGTCACCGACCTGTCGCGCGCGGCTGCTGGCCACGCATGTGAAGTGGCGACCGGCTGGACCGACGTCGAGAACTGGGGCATGTGCGTGCTCAACTTCGATGACGGCACGCGGGGCACCGCGTATGGCAGCGATAACATGCTCGGGGGCATGCAGAGCCACCTGACCGTTCTGGCCAGTGACCACCGGCTGGAGTGTTCGCTATCGCCGGTCGACTCGCTGCGTTCGTACGCCGTCAACGAGGGCACGTTCGGCGACGAATACATGATGGAGAAGCTGTCGGGCCAAGCCGGTTGGTCGACCCCGATCCCAGACGAATTGTGGTGCTCGGGGCAACAAGGCTTGCTGCAGTCGGTTTCGGATCACCTGCGAACCGGAGAGCGCAGTGACGTCGATGGCGAACTCGGCCTCGAAGTCGTTCGCATCGTCTACGCCGCGTATCGCAGTGCCGCCGAAGGCCGGCGCATCGCCCTGCACGACTGAGGTTGACGATTGAGACTCCTGGCTCGATCCCTTGGCGAATAGGGCAGTGAGTCCTCGCCATTGCGTCGAGCGGGTTATCGGGTCAGAGCACCTGGCCGGAGCGGCTCGCGACCTTGCGCGAGATGCTAGATGAATCCGGCGATTGCCATGTCCGCGCCGTACTGCTGCATACGCACGTCAGACAGTTGCCATGCCTCGGCCATGAACGGGCGGCCATCGCCGCCAACCGGTGTCGGCGCACTCGCGCCGCCGATGATTTTGGGCGCGACGAACGCCAGCACTTGATCGACCGCGTTCCACGCAAACATCTGCGCGACCAAACCACCGCCACCTTCCACCAGAATCCGGCGCAGGCCGCGGCGGCGCAGTTCCTTGAAGGCGCGGCCCAGGTGCAGGCGACGCGGACCTTCGGCCGTTGGAATGTGCACCACGGTCACGCCGAGATCTTGCAGGTGGCCGCTGCGGCGCGGGTCGACATCCTCGCTGGCGAGCAACCATGTCGGTTGCGTTCGCGCAGTTCGCACCAGATTGCTGTCGTCGTCGATCTCGCAGAGAGGGTCGATCACGATGCGCACCGGTTGCTTGCCTTCGACGTGGCGAACGGTCAACTCAGGATCGTCGATCTGAGCGGTGCGAAAGCCGACCATGACGCCGTCACAGTGCGCCCGCAGTTCGTGGGTCTTCTTGCGTGCTTCGGGGCCGCTGATCCAGCGTGCTTCGCCGGTTGGCGCCGCCGTCTTGCCATCGAGGGTCATCGCCCACTTGCACAGCATCCACGGACGATCGAGCGACAGCGCCTTCTTGAACGGCACGTAGATCTCGTCACACGCCGTCGCCAACACCCCGTCCATGACGTCAATGCCGGCTTCTTCGAGCAAGGCGATGCCGCGGCGACGATGGCGAAGGTCGGGGTCGGTGCTGCCGATGATTACGCGCTTGATCCCCGCCGCGATCAACGCCTGCGCACACGGAGGCGTCTTCTTGCCGTCGACGCCCTTCTCGCTTGAACAAGGTTCGAGCGTGACGACAGCGGTGTCGGGGCGCTTGCCGTTGGCCTTGGCTGCATCCAGCGCGACGGCTTCGGCGTGGCGACCGCCAAAGAACTCGTGATGGCCACGCGCGACGATTTCGCCTTCCTGTAGCAACAGGCAACCAACGCGCGGATTCGGCTCGACTTCGAATCGGCCGAGGTCCGCAAGCGCGATCGCTTCGCGCATCAGTTCGCCTTCGACGCTCACTTGTCTGCAACCTCGGCGTGGCTTGATGGATCGTGAGTTGCCTGAGCTTGCGCTGCCAGATCCTGGTCTGCCAGAGTGTGATCTGCCAGATTGTGGACTGCCTGGGCTCGGTCTGCGGCACTCATCTCGGCCTCATCCTGCGCCAACAACTCGCCGACACAAGAATGCGCGAGCGCTTCGGTCACCTTCACCGGCACGTATTGGCCGAATAGATCCGTGTCAGCGGCTTCGAAGTGTACGAGACGGTGCTGCGAGGTGCGCCCGGTGAAGCGCCCCGCGACCTTGCTCTGCCCTTCGACCAGCACTTCGACCGTTTGGCCAACCATCGCCTGATTCTTCTCGGCCGACAGTTCTTCTTGCACGGCCAGCAACACCTGGTTGCGACGGTTCTTGTCGGCGTCGCTGACATCGTCGACTAGCTCCGATGAGACCGTGCCCGGCCGCGCCGAGTACTTGAAGATGTAGCTCTGCGAGAACCGCAGCTCCTTCATCAAGGCGACGGTCGCTTCGAAGTCTTCCTCGGTCTCGCCGGGATAGCCAACGATAAAGTCACTGTGCAGCTCCATGTCCGGAGCCTTTTGCCACAATTGCTCAATGCGTTTCTTGTAGCGCTCGACGGTGTAGCCGCGGCGCATTGCTTTGAGCACCGAGTTGCTGCCGGACTGGGCCGGCAGGTGCAGATAGCGCGAAATCTTCGGCAGCTCGGCGAGCGCATCGATCAGATCCGGACTCAAGAAGTTCGGGTGTGACGTGATGAACGCGAGGCGGCGCAGCGCCGGAATCTTGTGCAGCTCACGCAGCAAACCTGACAAGCGAGCGCCTTGGCCCTTGAGGTCGCGACCGTAGGCGTTGACGGTTTGGCCAAGCAAGGTGATCTCGGTGACGCCGTCGTCGACCAAGCGATTGGCCTCGTCGACCAGGTCCGCGACCGGGCGCGAGACTTCGTCGCCGCGCGTGGTCGGCACGATGCAGTAGCTGCAAGGCATGTTGCAGCCGCGCATGATCGACATGTACGCCTGACTGCGATGTGGGCGCACCTTGACGTTGCGCTTGATGCTGTCGCCGCTGATGCCGTGGTCGACACTGACCATGCCGGCGCCGACGACTTCGTGCTTGGTCTTCGCGGGCGAGCGTTCGTCGACGAGTGCGGCGTTGCGAGTCCGCGCTTGCTCGACGGTGTCGTCGATGTCGCCAAACGCCGATGGGCCAACCACCAAGTCGACATGCGGCATGCGCGACAGCATGTAGCGCTTGTGCTCCTGCGCCATGCAGCCGAGCACCCCCACCACCAGATTCGGTTCGGTGCGCTTGCGGATCCGTAGCTTGCCGAGCTTGGACCAAACCCGGTCCTCGGCGTGCTGGCGAACCGAGCACGTGTTGATCAGCACGACATCCGCGTCGGATTCTTCGTCGGCGGCGGCATAGCCGCGTTGCTGCAGCTTGGTCTCCACGAGTTCGCTGTCCAGCTTGTTCATCTGGCAGCCGTAGCTCGTGAGGTGGTATTTCGGCTCGGTCATGGCGGGCCGAGGATTCTACGGCCAACTCGCTGTGTACCCAGTAGTTGCTGATGACTCCTGGCCAGCCTTCGTCGGCGATTTGATGGCGCGTTGGCATGCAGGGCATGATTGGCCGGGTCACCCATGGTCCGAAACTGGCCGGGCCCATGCACCGCAGGTGCGGTTTCCGTGCCGTTGCCGGCCATGCAGCAGCATTGTCGGACTGGTGGCGCAAGCCCGAACGCCTCCTGAGCCTCGGCGGTACCGGATGAGTTCGGCTGGCGTTCGTGCGCGCAGGAATTGCCGGCGGCTCCCATTTCGTGCGGTTCGATCACGAAAAATCGAACCCGGCCTTAGGCGATGAGCAACCCGACCCTGTCGATCTCGTTGAGGCGGCGAGTCGGGAGCGCCACGAGACAGGCTGTCGAATGGACATCAGGGTCAATGGCCAGGTGGCAGAAGTGCTAGGTAGAAATCTGGCCGGATTACGTGCGGCCGTTGATGTGCGGTTCAAAACGAAACCCAAGCGCAATTCACCGCCCCACCATTGGCACGGCCGCTGGGGTCTATTGTGGCGATGACTCAACCAGTTATCGTTGCGCTCATGCACCGTGACGTCGCGAACTTGTTTCTCGTTGCTGGCTTGATCGCCACAACAGCTTCCGCCCAAGCCTTGCCGCTAATCCCGTATGCGCGCACCATGGATCTGTTGGTGGTCGACTCGACCTACGACGGCATCTGGCGGTGCGTTGACCGCAACCAGGACGGCGACCTGCTCGACGCAAATGAAGTCGTGTCGTTCTATAGCGATGTGATCGGTTCGATCCCGCTGACCAACCCGAGCTGCATCAGCACCGCCCGCAACGGCACCGTTTACATCGGCGACTCGACGATGGATGTCGTCGTCGCTCTGCAAGACCTGAATGGCGATGGCGATGCCAATGGCCCGGGCGAACACCGCGTCTTCTTTGATGCGAGCAACGCCGGCGGCCTGATCATGGCGTCGGTCGGCGGTCTCTACGTCGATGCCTTGGGCCGCGTCTTCGCCGCAGTCGCGAACAGTGGCAGTAGCGGCACCGATTTCATCCTGATACTTGAAGACCTCAACGGCGATGGCGACGCCAACGATGCGGGCGAAGCGCGCGACTACCACACCGTGCCGGGCACTTCGGCTCTTGGCGATTCGATTCCGACGGAGGTGCTCGCGGCTCCCGATCTCAACCTCTACTACGCCGAGGCAGGTGCCACGGGCGTGGTCACCAAGGGCGTCTACAAGCTGAGCGACAACAACTTCGACGGCGACTGCAACGACGCCGGCGAGCGCAGTTTGTTCTGGGATACCACCACACTGGCTAGCAATACGCCGTTCCATTTCGGCATGGCGATCGATGCAACGGGTCGCTTCTACATCAGCGACCACAGCAGCAACGAGCAGGTTTGGTCCGCGTTTGACACGAATGGCGATGGCAGCATCCAGCCGACCGAGACCACGCTGTTCTATCAGACCGGCGCATCGACCTGGTGGGACATCGTCATTCGCGAAGACGGCACGGTGCTGCTGTGCGAAGACCAGACTCCCGATCGCATCACGCAGCTGCGCGACCTCAATGGTGACGGTGATGCGATGGACCCGGGCGAGGCAACGGAGATCTATGACGACACGCTGGCGAGCAACCCGGGCCTGCGACCACGTGGCGCGGCCTTGATGCGGGCGCCGCTGTTGGCGATCAATCCTGCCGCGGTGCCGTTCGGGCAACCAACAAACTTCGTCGCGGAGACCAACAAGCCGAACGAGCTGGCTGCGGTATTCCTGTCGACTGGGCTCGCTGGCCCGATCTCACTCGCGCCGTATGGCAGCGTCGAGATCAACGCCACGGTGCTGTTGCCGCTCGGCTTTGGATTGTCCGATGCCAGCGGCTTCTTCTCGCAGACATGGACGGTTCCCAATCTGCCCGCGGCCATCGGGACCTACGCGGCGCAGGCTTTGTGCGGCGACAGCTACCGGCTGTTCCTGAGCAATGCGGCACTGCTGACCGTAACCCCATAGCCATGTGACGCGGCCGGTGTTGCCGCTGCCAAACATGTTGTGCGCGGCAGTTTTCCGCGCGCTTCGGCAACAGCTGCCATACTTCCCTGGCCACGCCATTCCCTTGATCGCCGCATCCCTCGATGCGGGCCCGCTGCTTGCAGCGACCGAACGCCACCTATGCGCACTTCGATTCTCGCCCCGACTCTTCTCGCACTCGCCGCCCCGGTTTTCGCCCAGAACCTGGATCTCGACAAGATCGGCGGTGGCCTCGGCGGGATCCTGCAGTGTCCAATTCACGGCGAGCCGAACGAGCCTTACGCGCTCCTCGTCGACACCATCGAGCAAACGACTACGCTGCCGGGGCTGGGCGTGACTCTGGACATCACCGACCAACTTGTGGTGCTAACGTGCAGCTTGCCGGGCTTCCTCGGTTTGACCGACGCCAATGGCGCCGCCGCGCCGAGTGTACAACTACCGAACATGCCGGTGCTGCAGGGCTTGACGTTGTCGATGCAGGCGATGGCTGGCTCTGGTCCATTCCGCGTCTCCAACCTGGTCCGCGTGACGCCACAAACTCCCGGCACGTTCAAGCCGACCTTGAATGCGCCGACGCTGCCGATCGCTGGTGGCGGGGTCATTCCCGAAGCGAACGGCGAACTGCTATTCGTGGGCGGCAGCGGTCCGGCCGCGCTGCGCTACGAATCACGCATCGAAGAGTGGCAACTCGGTGGTTCTACGTTTGGCGTTGGCCTGCTGTCCCAGACGACGCCACTCGCCGATGGGCGTGTCTTGTTTACTGGCGGCCTCGACCTCGCTGGCGGCCAGCCGACCGACGCCGCCGCGATCTACGATCCCGTTACCCAGACGACCACGACGCTTACCATGTCGGCGGCGCGCGCCGGCCATGGCGCCTCGCAGATGGGCAACGGGTTGGTGCTGATCACCGGTGGCCTGCTCAACTTCGATCTGGCCAACCCGCTAACGCTGCTGACCGGCATCCAAACGTCGACCGAGATCTTTGATCCGGCGACCGGCCTGTTCTCGGCTGGGCCCAATCTACTCGAGGCCCGCGCGCTGCATACGTCGACGACGCTGAGCAACGGCCAGGTCCTGATCGCCGGTGGCATCACCTTGCTGCCGATCGTCAGCGTGCCAACCGTTTCGTCGACGGCCTACCTTTTCAACCCGGCCAGCGGCAGCTTCGGCCTGCCGACCTTCTTTAGCGGCGCGCGCTTCCTGCACAGTGCGACGGCGCTCAGCAACGGCAAGGTCTTGCTCGCTGGCGGTCTCAGCCTGGACCTCACGACGTTCTTGCAGACGCTCGATCCACTCGACCTCATCGTCGGAACCCGCGACGACTGCTTGCTCTACTCGACCGGGTTCTTGTTCGGTGGGTTTACCCAGGTTCCGGGCATGCAAGTTGGTCGCGCCGGTGCCGCAATTGCCCCACTGCCGAATGGTGGCGCGCTGATCGCCGGTGGCTTCGAAGTCACCCTCGACATCAATAACGGTGGCTTCGTATTGGGCGCGACCGAGACGGCGGACATCTTTTTGCAATCCCCCAACACGATCACCCCGACCGGTTCAATGGCGGCGCCGCGCTTGTTCCCGGTCACCGCGAACTTGCCCGACGGCACGATCATGGTGCTCGGCGGTGGCCCGGTGAATGCCGAGATCTACCAGCGCTAGCGGAACCCGCCGCCGCAACCTCCGGTTTTCTCAAGATGAGGGCGCCCGAAAATCCGGTTGCACCGCCGCTTCGAAACTCGCACCGCACGAGGCGGTTGTGCCGTGGTAGGCTGTGGCCTAAGCGAGACTAGCTTGGATTTCGAACCAACCACGATCACACTGCCCAACGGCCCCGTGCCGATGTTCCCGCTACCGGGCGTGTTCTTGTTTCCACACCAGGTTCTGCCTCTGCACATCTTTGAAGAGCGCTATCGAACGATGGTGGCAGATCTCTTGGATGGACCGGGACGACTGGTTATTGCGGCGCCGATCGACGGCGAAAGCGCGGCACCGGGGCACGTCCCGAACGTCTTGCCGGTTGCGGGGCTCGGCGAGATCCTCCGCCACGAGAAGCTCGACGACGGCCGCTACATGATTTGGGTCCTCGGGATTTCTCGGGTGCACATTCAAGAGCTTCCATGCGAAACGCCCTACCGGCAGGTCGAGTTGTTGCCGTTCTTGGAGACGGCAGTGCCCGAGCTCGATGCCGAAGACCTGACCCGCGAACTGAGGGATGCGGCCACCGCGCGCCTCAAGGAGCCATTGCCGCTCCCGGATTCGACGCCGCCCGGTTTGCTCGCGGACCTGTTGATGCAAACCCTGCAGGCGTCGCGCGATTTGGTCGAGCGGGCCTTCATCGAACCGGACGTTTCGGCGCGAGCGCAACTGGCACTGCGCGAGGCCGAACGCCGCGGGGCTTTGGGCGATGACGACGACGAAAAACTGCCAGAAGTCACCGTCGAGTTCGATCGCGATGTCCCCCCGAGTGCCGTCGATGGCGAGGACTACGATCCGTTTGCTGGCATCGACTCGGATGCGGTCGATGCGGATGGGTTCGATTCAGCGGATGAAGAAGACTCGGGCGATGGGGATTCTGGCAATGGGGATTCTGGCAATACGGATTCTGGCAATGGGGATTCCGGCAGTGGGGATTCCGGCAGTGGGCCCGCGGACGACGACAGTTCTCCACAATCTCCACACGACGATCCGCCGCGCTGAATCCGCCCGCTGCAACCACCGCGTTGCAGCCATTGTGCTGCAGCCACCGCGCTGCATGCACCGCGCGGAATCGACTGCGCTAGGGCGTGGCGCCGGCGCTGCGCACTGCAGGCCGTAGATCTCCGGCGAGCTTCCGAAACTCGACAAGGACCGCACGGGTTCCCGTGGTAGCCTCGGCAATATGTTGCCGCAACGCCCTCAAAGCGGTCCCGAACCGCTGCGAATCTACCTCGTCGGTGCCCACGCAACCGGCAAGACGACCCTCGCACGCTGGATCCGCGACCGCTACCAAGTGCCGATGATCGCCGAAGTCGCGCGAGGCGTGCTCGCCGAGATGGAGGAGCGACTGGAGACGCTGCGCACCGACATCGATCTCGTCGATCGCTACCAAGCGGCGGTCTTCACGCGCCAGATCGATGCCGAGAGCGCCGTCAACGGCTCGTTCGTCAGTGACCGTGCGTTCTGCAATCTTGCCTATGCGGCCCATCACTCCGGCATCCTCGGCCGCATCTTCCGAGATCCCCGCCTTGAGCAGTACATGGCGTGGGTCAAGCGGGGCCTGGTGTTCTTCTTGCGCCCCCACCAAGAGTTGCTGGTGGATGACGGGGTCCGAGCTGGCGTCGAGTGGGAAGAGGTCATTCGTATTGACGGCATGGTCAAGCTGCTGCTGGAGCAGTTCGACGTTCCCTACATCCCGGTGGCCTCGCTCTCGATGCAAGAACGGGTGCGGTTGGTTGAGCGGGTTCTGCAGCTGGCCGGCTTGCCTGGCGCCACCGACGCGCGCTCGGCAAATCCCGCGGCCAGCACCGCCACGACCTTTGCGGATGTGGCCAAGGCGGTCAAACAGGGACATGCCGTGGGCAGTGCCCTCGGCGGAAACTCGGTTGCTGCGAACTCGCTCGGCGGCACTACCATCGCAGGCACTACCATCGGCAACCCGAAACCTTCTTCACACCCAGCTCCTTCGCGCCACGAACCCGTCCGGCGCGGACCTTCCAACGGGTCCCACTAGCGACTCAACGGATCGCCCTCGCTAGCCTAAGATTTTCGAACCCAGCACTCGCCCTCTCGAACTCGAAACCCGATGCCCTCCTCCATCTCTCACCGGCAACTCGCTCGCCAACTCATTGACATGCTGGAAGAACGCACGGCCCTGCGCCCGCGCGTAGCCATGCTGTTGGGTTCTGGTCACGCATCGATCACCAACCAACTGAAAGACAAGGTGGTGATCCCCGGTGAAGACATCCCCGGCCAACCGCTGCCATCACCGATCCTGGTTGGTATCCTCGAAGGCATGCCGGTCGCCGTCGCCGACGCACCGCTCGCATCCTACGAAGGTCTGGGTGCCAGTGAACTCGCCCACCCCGTGCGCGTGCTCAAGGCGCTCGGTTGTGAGTTGTTGATCTTGACGGCTGGTGCAGCCAGTCTGAGCCAGCAAATCGAACGCGGTTCGATCGCGGTGGTCGAAGACCACATCAACCTCAGCGGCATCCATCCCTTGGTTGGCCCCAACGATGACCAACTCGGCCCGCGTTTCCCGGACATGAGCGAGCCATACCATCGCAAGTGGCTTGAGATCAGCCGCAAGGTCGCCATCGACGCGGGGGTGCCGTGCGCACGCGGGGTCTTCGCCGCGATGCCAGGACCGAGCATGCCTACGCGGGCCGAATACCGCTTCCTCCGCCAATCTGGCGCCGACCTGGTCGGCATGTCCCTCGTGCCCGAAGCGATCGCTGGCGTGCACGCTGGCTTCGAAGTACTCGCGTTGGTCGGGGTCACGCAACAAGTGCTCGCTGGGCACACGTCGCGGGTTTCGATTGAAGAAATGATCGACGCGGCGGACGTCGCCGCACCGCGCATGGCCACGTTGCTGGTCGGACTCGTCGCCGCTGCCAGGCAGCACCTCTGAGGTTGACCCTTGACTGCTGCCAACAACAAATGCGGCTCGCAACGTCCACGCCTCGGCGTGCTGCTCAGCGGTTCGGGCCGCACCTTGCAGAACCTGCTGGATCGCATCGAATCGGGCGACCTGCAAGCTTGTATTGCCGGCGTTGCCAGTGACCGTGATGACGCGTTTGGCTTGCAGCGAGCGATGGAGCACGGCATCGGAACCCGGACCCTGCGAGAGCCGTCGGCGATCTGGGCATGGATCAGCGAACTCGACTGCGACCTGGTGTTGCTGTGTGGCTACATCCGTCTGCTGCCCATCATCTCCGAGTTCGACGGCCGCGTGCTCAACATCCACCCATCGTTGCTGCCCGAGTTTGGCGGCAAAGGCATGTATGGCCAAAGGGTGCACGCCGCGGTGTTGGCAGCCGGCCGCAAGGAGTCCGGTTGCACGGTGCACGTCTGCAACAATCACTACGACGACGGTCGGGTGCTGATCCAAGCGCGCGTTCCGGTGTTGCCAGATGACACGCCGCAGTCACTCGGAGCACGGGTCTTCGCAGCCGAATGCGAAGCCTACCCGGCGGCAATCAACATGCGGTGGCGCGAGCTCGCTCGCGACCACTAGTGGGGTGTTGAAAACGTTCGGGTGACGAGCGGCGCGAAAGGCGCGTGGCTGGGAGCTGAACGAGTTCTGCAACGGGCTAGCTCTTCGCTCGTGCGCTTCGGAACGCGACCCATCGGCGCACCAACTCGTCAAACGCGGCGCCCATCAGGATTACCGCACCAACTACGGCAAACTCCAGCTGGTTGCTGTTGGCAACCAAGTTGATCGTATTGGACAGCAGCTGCATCAACGCAGCCCCGAGAACGACCCCGAGCACCAGGCCTTCGCCACCGCGCAGGGCGACGCCACCGAGTACTGCGCCGGCGATCGCATAGAGCTCATAGAAGCTGCCAAAACTGGATGCCTGCGCGGAGTTCACATCGAGCACAAACAGGCAGCCACCCAAACCGGCAAGCAACGAGCACGCAACGTAGGCGAGCACCGTCAGGCGAGCTGTCGGTACGCCGGCGAACCTGGCGGCCTCCTCGTTCCGACCAAGTGCGAACAGGTGACGGCCCCACACCGTGCGTTGCCAGATGAGCCCGGTGATCAACGCGACCACGAACAGCACACACAGCGGGGCAGGCAGGCCAAAGCCATCGGTGATCGGGATCTTGCCGGTGGCCAACCAGCGCAGTCCCTCGCCGGCATCGCCGAGACCCATGGTTTGGTCGCCGGTGAAGTTGCGCATCAGGCCGCGGTAGAGCAGCAAGCCACACAACGTCACGACGAAGGGCTGCAAGCGCAGGCCGACCACCAAGAAGCCGTGCCACAAACCGATCGCCGCGGACAACAACAGGACCGCTGGCAACGCGAGCCACGCCGGCAAGCCGCACGACCCGAGCAGCCACGGCAAGATGCAGCCCGAGACACAGACGACCGAGCCAATCGACAGGTCAATGCCGCCGGTCACAATCACGAACGCGGCGGCGATGCTGAGCACGCCAAACATGCCGAGCCGTCGCAGCAGGTTCTCAAGGTTGTATGCCGACAGGAACGGGATGTTGCCCGTGGTCGGATCGTACGACAGCCATGCCGTGACCAAAGCGACCAGCAGGATCAGGCCCGCGATGCCCCAAAGCTTGTTCATGAGACCTTCGATCCGGTTGCCAACAGCATGATGTTCTCTTCCGTCATCGCGTCCCCGGCCACCTCGCCTTGGATTGCGCCGTCGTGCATCACAAGCACGCGATCGGCCAGCAGCAGTACTTCTTCCAGCTCGGAACTGACAAACAGCACCGCCAGCCCGGCGTTCGCCAGCTCGTCGAGCCGGCGATAGATCTCCGCACGGGCACCGACGTCGACGCCACGCGTCGGCTCATCGAGTAGCAACACCTGGGGATTCGTCGCCAGCCACTTGCCGAGCACGATCTTCTGCTGGTTGCCACCGGACAGCGAACTCGTCATCTGCGCGCTGTTGCGGCATGCGATGCCAAGGTCGGCAATGCTCGTCTTCGCCAACTGGTCTTGGTAGCCCTGATCCAACCACCAGCCGCGGCGATGTAGCGTCGGCAGCGACAGGTTTTCGGCGACCGACATGCTGAGCACGAGGCCTTCACTTTTGCGATCTTCGGGCAGCAGGGCGACGCCGGCAGCAACTGCTGCGCGTGGCTCGCCGACGCGCAGCGCGCTGCCCGCCACCGCGACGGAACCCGCCATTCGGCTATCGACGCCGAACAAGGCACGCAGCAGTTCGCTGCGACCCGAGCCGAGCAACCCTGCGATGGCGACGAGTTCGCCGCGGCGCACCGTCAAGTCCACTTCGGCCGCGGGATAGCTTCGGGTGCGCACGCCCCGCACCTCGAGCGCCACGGCTCCAGGAGTGTGCGCCTTGCGCCGAATGCCACTGAGCTCGCGCCCGACCATCAACTGCACCAACGCGTCGTGATCAATCTGGTCGCGGCTCAGCGAGCCACTGTTGCGACCGTCACGCAGCCCCACGACTCGGTCGGCCAGCACGGCGATCTCTGACAGGCGGTGCGTGATGTAGATCACCGCGATGCCCTTCTGCTGCAGGTCCCGAACGACCTCGAACAAGCGCTCGACCTCGACCTGGGCCAGGCTCGAGGTCGGCTCGTCCATGATCAGGATGCGAGCCTCGGAACGCAGCGCCCGGGCGATCTCCAACATCTGGCGTTGGCCAGGCCGCAGGTCAGCAACCTTGGTTCGGGGATCGATCTCGAGTCCGAGCCGCGACAACCAGTGGCGCGTGCTTGCCGCCATCTCGCGCTCGCGCAAGAACGGGCCCCGGCGCAGCTCGGCGCCGAGGAACATGGCACCTGAGACGGTCAGGTTGTCGCACAAGTTGAGTTCTTGATGGATCAGCGCGATGCCGCGATGCAACGCATCCAGTGGCGACTGCAGCGCAACCTGTTCGCCGTGCAGGGACACCGTGCCCGAGTCGGGACGATGCAAACCGGCGAGGATCTTCATCAACGTGCTCTTGCCGGCACCGTTCTCACCCACCAGCGCGACGACTTCGCCACCCTTGGCTTCGAAGTCGACTTCGTCGAGTGCCTGCACGCCGGGAAACGCCTTGCTGACGCCCCGCGCGCTCAGGAACACTTGCTTGGTGGCAACGGCTCCCACGACTATCTGCCGAGCTTCTGCTTCAAGTCGCTCCAAAAGGCCTCGACGTTGTCTTTGCGAATCTGGCGCGCGGGTACGACGATCACGCCATTCGCTGGCAGCAACGCCTTGCGCTTTGCTTGGTCCGGTTCGCGCGCCAACTTCGCGAGCAGCTCTACCGATTGGCGGCCATACTCGTATGGGTTCTGCACCACGGTGCCGTACACCGTGCCGTCCTGGATGCCCTGCAAGGTACCCTCGTCCTCGTCGAAGCCGATGATCTTGATCTGATCGAGCCGCCCCGCGGCCTTGACCGCATCGAGAATGACCGGTGGCTCATACGCGAACAGTCCGACCATGCCTTGGATGTCCGGCCAGCGTGTCAGCCAATCCTGGATGACGTTCTTCGCCGTTTGCGGACTGAATTGATCGGTCGACGTCGCCCGGATTTCCCACTTGTCGTTCTTGAGCACGGCATCCGACTTGTCGAAGCGCGTTGCATCCTGTTCGCGGCCGAGCAGGTAGTCGATCAATCCCTGCCTGCGATGACGTGCATTGTCCTGATCGAGGGTACCGACGATGATCACGATCGCGCCGCCATCCGGCAGCGCTTCTTCGACCAGCTGGCCGCACATGCGACCGGCTTCGTAGTTGGCGACCCCGATGAAGCACAGGCGCTGGCTAGCTGGTGCATCCGAGTCGTGCGTGATCAGGTTGCAGCGCTGCCCGATGCTGTCCAGCAAACCGGTCATGTTGTCGGGATCCTTGGGGCTGACCGCGATGCCCGAGACGCCGGCAGCAACCAGGTCTTCGAGAGCGCGTTTCTGCTCCTCCGCGGTGCCGTTGGGCGGCATGCGCACGAGCACCTCGACGTCGTTGGTTTTGGCCGCCGCTTGCGCGCCAGCCTCGGCAATCGCCCAGAACTCCACGGCGCAGTTCGTAACGAACGCGACGCGCGGCTTGGCCGGACTAGCGCCACCCGAGGTCGAGTCGCCGCATCCAACGAGAGAGACTGCCGCAGCAGCGAGAAGCAAAAGGCACGAACGTCGCAGCATGGGGATCTCCAAGTGGGAACTAGCCGACCGTCATGCCGCCGTTGACGGCGACATCTTGACCGGTGATGAACGAGGCCTGTTGGCTGGCGAGGAACGCGACGATGCCGCCGATGTCGCCGGGCACTCCCCAGCGCTTCATCGGGATCAACGCCTCGTAGCCGTCCTTCAACGCCTTCGGGTCCTTGTCGTGACGTTCGACCGGGATCCAGCCAGGCGAGACCATGTTGACCGTGATGCGCCATGGTGCGAGCTCGCTCGCCATGCTGCGCGTCCAGCCTGCCTGCGCACCCTTGGCTGCCACGTACGGCGAGAAGTTCGGCACGCCGCGACGGAACACTTCGCTGCCGATGTTGATGATGCGGCCAAACTTCTTCTTCTTCATGCGCGGCAACATCGCACGCGTCATCAAGAACGGCGACTTGACGAAGAAGTCGAGCATCTGCTGGTGGAAGGCCCAGTCGTATTTCTCGATCGGCATCTGCGGCTGATCCGGCGTCGCGTTGAGTACGGCGATGTCGGGAGCCCCCAAGCGCTTGGTGGTCTCATCGACGAGCTTCTGGACTTGTCGCTCGTTGGTCACATCTGCCCGGATCATCTCGGCTTCGATGTCGCGAGACCGCACCTCGGCCAACGTGCGCTCCGCCTGCTCCTTGCCGTGATAGTAGTTGATGACGACCTTGGCGCCGGCATCGCCCAGAGCGATCGCCATGGCCTTGCCAAGGCCTTTGCTACTGCCGGTGACAATTGCCGTGTGACCAACCAAGGACGGCGATCGAGGTTCGACATCGAGCACCGGCTTGCGAGAACGAGAACGCGTCGAGGAGGCAGACTTCTTCATAGGATCAGGATCGGAACGCTACCGGGTTGCCGCCCTGGTAGCGACCTTCTACAACGGTGGGGTTGCCATGCTGCATCCGCCACAAGCCACGCGTCTCGCTCGCCTACGGGCAAACCTGTTGCTGCGGCTAGCTGGCCTGCGCGCCGGACTGCGAGTGGGGCTGCTGTGCACTGTTGCGCTGGCACCCTCGGCGAGGTCACAGGATCCGTCGCCGGTGCCCGATGGCACGCCGATGGCCGAGCGCCTCAACCACTGGGCGTGGCAGCCGCTGCGCAAGGTCACGGCGCCAGACGCGAGCCACCCGGTCGACGGCTTCATCACAGCCAGGCTGCAGGCGATCGATCTGGAACCTGCTGCCGTGGCGGCGCCGCACGAACAGCTGCGCCGTCTGTGGTTCGACCTGGTCGGGCTGCCACCGACGCCGGCAGCCATCGCCAGATTTGGCAACACGCCAACCGACGCCGACTACCTTCGCGAAGTGGACGACTTGCTTGCGTCGCCGCACTTCGGCGAACGCTGGGCGCGGCACTGGCTCGACCTGGTGCGCTATTGCGAGACGCTCGGGCACGAGTTTGACTTCGAAATCCCCAATGCCTGGCGCTATCGCGACTACGTCATTCGCGCCCTCAACCAGGATCTGCCGTACGACCAGTTTGTTCGCGAGCACATCGCCGGAGATCTACTGGCCGAACCGCGCCGTGATCAACACGGCAACAACGAGAGTGTGCAGGCAACCGCGTCGTGGTGGTTTGTCGAACAGACCCACTCGCCAGTGGATGCGATGCAGCATCAAGCGGACCGCGTCGACAACCAGATTGACGTGTTCGGCAAGGCGTTCCTCGGCATGACGGTCGCGTGCGCACGCTGCCACGACCACAAGTTCGATGCCATCCCGACGCGTGACTACTACTCGCTGTTCAGCTTTGTGCAGAGCTCGCGCTACGTGCAAGCGTCTCTGAAAGAAGTGTCGCCCGAGTCGGACGAATACCAGGCCGCCCTGACCCAGCAACGCGAACTCAGCAGCCTGTGGCTGCCGGATGCCAAGGCGATTGCAAGCGGTGTCACCTTCCGCGCGGAAGACGTAGTGATTGCGGACGCCAACGACGCATCGAGCCAGTGGTTTGTCAGCAACGACGCCTTTGGCTGCGAGCCTTGGTGCGGCCCGTTCTGCGCCAACCCGAACGACGACAAGCCGCAGTTGCAGCAACTGCCGGGCGCGTTCTGGTTGAGTGCCGCCGCAGGCACCCAACGCGAGGGCACCGTGGCGACTGCGACGTTCCCGCTCGAACATCGTTACGTGCATGTTCGCACTGCCGGCCACCACAGCCGCATCAAGTTGATCGTCGATGGCTTCCACATCGTGCGCAACCCGATCTACGGCGACCTGCATCGCAACATCGACAACCACGAAGCCCACTGGATCACCTTCGACGTCAACATGTGGCTCGGCCACAAGGCCCACCTCCAGGCCATCGATCAGCGAGCACCCGACCTCGGCGATCCGCGTCACAACCGTGGCCGCTATCCGGACCATTGCTGGATCGCGCTGCAATCGGTGTGCAACTCGCCGCATGGCAGCCCACCCGCGACGACGAGCGTGCCGCTGGTTGCCGAAGCCGATGCGGCGCGCACCAGAAAGGCCTGGCGTGAGGCTCGTCAGCGCCTGAGCGCGGCGCAGGCGGCCTTGCCGGTCTCGCCGACGATCCCGGCGATGGCCGACGGCAGCGGCATTGATGGCTACGTGTATCTGCGTGGTGACCACAAACGCCCCGGCGAACCGGCGCCACGCCGCTTCTTGTCGGCGCTCGATGCTTCGGCCAAGACCGCGCCAACGGACACCAGTGGCCGCCTCGAATTGGCCGACGCGGTGCTCGCCGATAGCAACCCGCTGCCGGCGCGGGTGCTGGTCAACCGCCTTTGGCACCACCTGTTTGGCCGAGGCCTGGTCAAGAGTGTCGACAACTTTGGCGCGCTTGGAGAGCTGCCGAGTCATCCCGATCTGCTCGACTGGTTGGCGCAGGATTTCAAGCGCCATGGTTGGTCGTTGAAGCACAGCATTCGCCGCATCGTGACCTCGCACACCTACCGGCAGCGCAGCCAGCGGCGCAAGCAAGCGGCGAGCCGCGACGCCAACAACCTCTATCTGCATCGCCAGAACGTGCGCCCGCTCGAGGCGGAAGTGTTGCGCGACACCTTGCTCGCGATCAGTGGCCGAATCGACCCCAAGCTCTACGGCCCATCGATCGAGCAGCCCGACGAAGCGGTGACGCACGCGCGTGGCCGGCCGGGTCGACACGATCCACGGGATGGCCACGGACGCCGCAGCATCTATCTCGCGATGCGCCGCAACTTCATGCCGGAGATGCTGCTCGCGTTCGACCTGCCGACCCCGTTCGCAACCGTCGGCAAGCGCAACACGTCCAATGTGCCAGCGCAAGCGTTGACCCTGGCCAACGCTCCGCTTGTGCACGATTTGTGCAGGCTGTTTGCCAGGCGCGTGATCGCGCACAGCGACAATCCGGCGCAACGACTGCAGCTCGCCTACGAATTGGCCTTCGCGCGCAAGCCCAGGGCCAACGAGCTGGAATCGCTGCTCGCCTTCATCCGCGCGGCTGCCGACCAGCGAGAAAGAGAATTGCGCACCTGGAGCGACGTCGTGCACGCGCTCGTCAACACCACCGAGTTCCGGTTCCGCCGATGAACAACCATCGCCAAACCCCCGCGTTCCGCCCTTCGCGCCGCGACCTGCTGCGCCAAGCAGCGAACGGCTTTGCGATGCTGCCGTTGGCTCACTTGCTAGGCCGCGATGCCAGCGCGCAGAGTGCTGCCGAGCGGAACCCCATGCAGAGTCTTCTGCAGCCAGGCGGCAGCGGTGGCGCCCTGGTCCGCCATCACGCACCGCGGGCGCGCTCGGTCATCTTCCTCTACATGGATGGCGCCCCCAGCTGCCAAGACTTGTTTGACTACAAGGAGCGGCTCGTCAAGGAGAACGGCAAGCCGTTTGCTCTGCCGAAGGAACCAACGCAGTTCAACAACGCCGGCAACACCCTTGGCCCGGTCGCCAAGTTCAAGCAGCACGGCGAGAGCGGCCAATGGATCAGCGATTTGCTGCCGCACATCGCATCTTCTGCCGACAAGCTATGTGTCGTGCGTTCGATGTACGCCGACTTCAGCGAACACACCAACGCGAACTACTTCCTGCACACCGGCCACGGCTTGCAAGGGCGGCCGAGCATGGGAGCTTGGATCGGCTACGGACTCGGCAGTGATGCCCAGGACCTACCGGCGTTCATCGTGCTCAACGGCGGCCTGGTGCCGCCTGGCGGCGTCGACAACTTCCACTCAGGCTTCTTGCCGGCGCACAGTCAGGGGTCGCTGTTTCGCATGAAGGGCGACGCTGTAGCCAACATCAAGCCGCGCGAGCGCGACGAGCGGCAACGCCGCAAACTCGCCCTGACGCGCCGCCTCAACCAACTGTCGCTCGACGCCGATGGCAGCGATCCAGCGCTCGAAGCGGCGATCGCCAACCACGAGCTGGCGTTCCGCATGCAGACCGCGGTTCCCGACCTGCTCGAGATTGCTGGCGAGTCCGACGCAACCCGCGAGATGTATGGCTGCAACGACGAATACGAGCAGACCCGCACCTACGGCCGGCAATGCCTGCTGGCGCGCCGCCTGGTCGAACGCGGCGTGCGGTTCATCGAGCTGACCGTGCCCGATACCGGCAGCGACCGCTGGGATCAGCACAACAACCTGCGCCGTGGCCTCGAACGCAACTGCAAGACGGTCGACAAGCCGATCGCCGCGCTGCTCGCCGATCTCGATGCACGAGGTTTGCTCGACGAAACGATCGTCGTATTCGGCGGCGAGTTTGGCCGCACGCCGTTCGCGCAAGGCAGCAATGGCCGCGACCACAACCCGTTCGGATTCACGATGTGGATGGCCGGCGGCGGCTTCAAGGCCGGCACCAGCTACGGCAACACCGATGAATACGGCTACAAGGCCGAGGAGAACCCGGTGTCCATCCACGACCTGCACGCGACGTTGCTGTGGCAACTAGGTATCGACCATGAACGGTTCGTGTATCGATTCGGTGGCCGGGACCTGCGCCTGACGGATGTCTACGGCAACGTCTTGCGCGACCTGTTGCACAGCTGAACGAACTGGGCCTGCTGGCCACCTCGCAAGAATCTCTTCGAAACTGGCCCGCGCGAACGGGCCAGTCTCGAAACTGGGCGCTCCGCAAGACGTGGCAATTCGCCAATGTGCAGCCGACACGCTGGCGTTCTCCCGAGTTGCCGCGACAATGATTCCCGCCCCTACCGGGCGATGCCAACATGCTGACGCTGCTCATGCTGACGGCCTGCCTCGCGCAGGCACCGGGGTCGACTGCCGAAGCTGGCTCCGAACAGGGGCCTGCTGGCAAAGCGGTTACTGAGACCCAGGGCGTCGGCCAGCAGGCTGCCGGCAAACCGGGCACTGGAACTCAGGGCGCTGGAAATCAGGCGGAGGCCGCCAATTCCACCGAAGCTGCTTGGTTCGACCGCGAGTTGGCGGACCGGTGCACGGCCGCTGCCGAACGCGGTCTGGCTTGGCTCAAGGCACGGCAACTCAGCAGCGGGGCTTGGACCGGTTTCGTCGGCCACAAGCAGAACGACCACTACTCCATTCTCGATCAGAGCATCCTGCCCGAAGGCCAACGCAAGGGCGGCGAGGGCCACCTCGGCGTCACCGCGATCTGCGGCATGGCCTTCTTGGCGGGCGGCAACCTACCGGATCGTGGCCAATACAAAGACGTCGTGCGCCTGGCCGAGGACTTTGTGGTCACCCATTCACAGAAGTCTGGCCTGCTGTCGTCTGCCGGCACGCGAATGTACAGCCACGCATTCGGCACCTTGTTTTTGGCCGAGGTCTACGGCATGGCCGCCAACGAACGCACCAAGGTGAGCCTCGAGAAGGCGGTCAACCTGATCGTCGACTGCCAGAACCAAGACGGTGGATGGCGCTACAACGCGTTTGATCGCAACACGGACCTCTCGGTCACCGTTTGCCAACTTCAGGCGCTGCGGGCGTCGCGCAATATCGGCATCCGCGTGCCGAGCGATACGATCGCGCGCTCGATGAAATACGTCAGTGACAGCCGGGTCCAGAACGGCTACCGCGACAACGGCCTCTACTACTACAAAATCTACGGCCGCGGCCGCTACGACAAGTCACGCGAGTATTCGATCAACGCGGCCGCGCTCACGGCCCTATCGAGCGCCGGCATCCACGACGACAACCTTTGCGACCCCGTGCTGAAGTTCCTCGAGGAGGAATACCAAACGGTGCAAAGCTACTACCGGAGCCACTTCTACTACTGGTACGGCAACTACTACGCCGCCCAAGCCTTCTACCAGTTCGGCGGCACCCGTTTGCGCGAGTTCTACGCGCGGCTTGCGTCGGACCTGCTGGCCTCGCAAGCCAGCGATGGCCGCTGGCGCAACGACACCGGGCCCGGCGATGAGTTCGGCACGGCGATGGCCTGCATCCTGTTGCAGATGCCGCGCCAATACCTGCCGATCTTCCAGCGCTAGAAGTCTCAGTGCCAGATTGGTGCGAAGCGGCCGCCCAGGTGCAAATTCACGAGCTCCGGCGAGCGATTGGAACGCGCCACTTAGGCCCAATGTGGACAACTGTCCACGAAGCCAGGAACCTTTGGTCTTGAATCCGACGGTGTCGTGGTCACGATCTGCGTTCGGTCAATCACGGTCAGACACGGTCAGACAGGGCGTATGCGCAACCAACTTGCACGGGTAACTCTCGGTGCGTTCTTCGGCGTCGCTTCGGCGGTCGCACAAGAGCCTGCTACATCTACAGGTCTGCTTCAGCTCGGTGCCACCACCGCAGCCAGCAACCTTTCATCAGGCATGAGCGGAGGCGGCAGCAGCCACTTCGAAGACAGCCTCAGCCTGCGGTATAGCGATCGCCGACTCCGTCAGGATGATGAGGAGCGCTACACGCTGCCGCAGCTATTCCGGCAGCACCATGGCGAGTTCATGGATCGCTTCGAACGCTACGATCCGGCGATGGAGCTGCGTGCACGCTTGATGCCGAAGCAGCGCATCTCCGACGAGCCCGGCAGCTTCGACATGCTGGGCTACGACTTCGATATCGAAGCCGCGATGATCATCACGACCGAGGCCTACCTGAAGTTTGGCCTCTACCACTACGGTCGTCACTACAACACGACCTCGCCGTTCGGCACCCGGAACAACCCCGGCATCAACAGCGAGTCCAACTTCGGCGATGAAACGCTAACCGCAGTCGGCGCGCGCGTCGGCTTGGGTTGGTTCTTGACGCCGAACCTGTTGATGGAACTCGAGACCAACCCGGGACTCTACTCGGACCTCGAAGACAGCCCCGGTCACAAGGACTACGACTTCCCGTCGAGCGCCTTGTTCACCTACCGCCCGATCGAAAACTTCTTCTTCAAGTTCGGCGCGCGCTACAGCCAGGTATTCGAAGACGCTCCATGGCTCCCCTACTTGGGCTTCAGCTGGGAGATCGTCGACGGCCTGCGCCTAGACCTCCTAGCCCCCGAATACGTCGAAGTCTCGTGGTGGCCATCCGCCGCGACCTCGTTCGCCTTCGGCGCCGAAGTCAACGGTGCCGAATACCGGGTCCGCTCCACCTCAACCACGGGCAAGCAACCCGGCGACGTCCGCGTCCAAGAAGTCATCACCTACATCGGCATGACCCACCGCTTCAGCGACTACGTCTCCCTACGAACCCGAGGCGGCCTAGTCCTAGCCGGCGAGTACGAACTCTCCACCGGAGCCGGCAACTTCGACCCCTCCGAAGGCGCCCTAGACCAAGGCTTCTACGCCGACATCACCTTCGGCATCGACTGGTAACCAAAGCCCGCTAGCCACTAGGCCG